>Ga0265798_10000525_pt1 | contig 63456 bp, 56 predicted proteins | sample P3T30metagenome_FD_192430 | JGI IMG/M metagenome (GOLD analysis project Ga0265798, IMG submission 192430) | Plant litter microbial communities from East Loma Ridge, Irvine, California - P3 T30 | ecosystem: Environmental > Terrestrial > Plant litter > Unclassified | place: USA: California... | reverse complement strand
TCGAGCAATTCCGGCGCATTGAAGATGTTCATGTGACCGCCGTTATTGATCACGCCCCACTCCAGGCCGTAGACGCCGAGGAAGTTCGGGTTGGCCGCATTGAAATCGACGGCCGCCTTCAGGCCCGACTGGTAGAGCGCGCGCGCCTTGGCGGCGTTGGCGCCAGTGTTGGTGCCATCGGAGCCGTCGTACATGTGGTTATGCTCGGAGGCCATCAGGAAGTCCAGGCCCTTGTTCTTCGCATAGGCGAAGGCCTCGGCCGGTCCGCCGGCGGTGCCGGTCTGGGGATTCTGGGCGCCCGAGCAGCTGGCCAGGTTGCCGCCGCCGTCGCTGTGATTGGTCTGGCTGTGCAGGTTGCCGTAGTAGACCGTGTAGGCCGGCTGCGCGGTGGCCACGGCTGCGGCGGCGCGCAGGCGCGTCGACGTGCTCGGCTTGGGCAGGGGCGCGGCGACCGTCGCAGCGCTGGCAACGGCGGCCACTGACGGCTCGCCGACGACGATCTCCCATTTCTGTTCTGCGGCATCGTCGGCGGCCGCGAGGACGGCGTCGACACCCTCTGCGCTCGTGTCGGGCCCCTCTTCGGTTGTCGGCCTGGCCACGGCGACCATGCGCACCGTATAGACGCCATCGGGCAGGCTCGGATCGGCGCTGCGCGCGGCCCAGTCGATATTGACTTTGAGCGGTGCGCCGGTCAGGCGTTCGATACCCTGCCAGCGCTGCACGGTGTTGCCGCGCGCATCGAGCAGTTCGAGGCGCCAGGTGATGTCCTGGGCGCTTTCAACGAAGGGATAGGAAAAATCGAGGGTGAAGCTGCGGCTGCCCTGGGTGTCGCCCGCGTACGGTGCGTACAGCGTGGCTTCGAATTCGCGATGGTCCTGCTTGAGGTCTTGCGCCAGGGCGCCGAAATTGATTGCCGCCAATGCAATCGCGAGCAGTGCGCGACGGGGCAAACCTTGCTTGCCAACCTTATTCTTACCGTTCATAACCTGAACCTTTTCGTTGATATACGTATGGAAACTGGGTACGCCGCTGTGCAATATGCATCAAGAAATGTTCTAAAGCAAATGCAAATTCTTTACCAATACCAAGGGTCTCGCGACAAAATTGCGTTTTTTCCCAATAAAAACATAAGGTTTTTAAGACAAATCAATGTGTAGAAAAAAATAATAGATGTTGCAAAATTGGCACATCGAAAATATTGGCGGCGAATGCGCGTACGAATAATTGCCAGCAGGCATGCTTATTGGCGCGATGCATATTACCTACGCAAAAAGACAACATCATGACAAGTGCCTGGCCCAGCTGGACCAATGATTGTTTGTCGTAGGGGAACGGGTGTGGCGGCAGAAGCGCGGCAACAGGAGATCAGGCCGAAAAATGCGCGGATTGCCCGCGCGCCGCAGGGTGGGAACTGGCGACATCGGTGCGCCATGAATCGTCGAACCAGCGGTGCGTGCCTTGAGGTCGCCGAATCGCGCTCAAGAACGATTCGGCAAATGGATGTGCGCCCTGTGAGAGGACTTCGCTGCGGGATATTTGGAGGCGAGGACGGGAGTCGAACCCGTCTAGACGGCTTTGCAGGCCGTTTCTCATCCTTATAAATCAATCACTTAGATCAGAACCACACTTTAGCACCACATCAGCTCGCTTCAGTCATCATATAAGCCTAGTCAGTAGACGAGTTCCCTCTTCTACAGAAGCGATGCTCCTACCATGGGCTTCCGAAACTGGACACGTAAGTAGGTCTCAATCTCCCCGGATGTTGCCTTCAGAGCAACAAGAAATTTTGTTAGGCGTACATGGACGCCCTGGTTTGCCAAGCACTCAGTTCATGACGGCGTGAAGGTAAAGATTGCACCCGTACATCCGGACTTTATATGCGGCGATTTGCCGCGGTCCCTGATGGGATCTGCTGGTTGGCGCCTCTATCGCTCTATCGCACTTCGCGTGCCAGCCTAACAGCGGGCTTTGCCAACCACGGTCTTACCTGTTCTGCCATCACTGCATGATTGCCTGTGTAATCGGTGGAATCGACAACCTTGTGCTGCCTTTACTTCTGCCGATCCGATTATGCAGCGGCGTAATCGGATCGAAAATCGCTGTCGTGTGCTAGCAGGGCCCACGCAATCCGGGCATTCTTGTTCGCCAGTGCGACTGCTGCTACGTTCTTGTTGCGCCGGCCGAGCAGCTTGGCTAGCCATCCCTGTATATTGGTTTTGTGTTCGAATTGCCGAATGACCGCTCGAACGCCATGGATGAGCAGCGTTCGCAGGTACGTGTCGCCGCGCTTGCTGATCCCTTGCAAATTTGTCTTCCCGCCGGACGAGTGCTGCTTCGGTACCAGGCCCAGCCAAGCTGCCAGCTGCCGGCCGTTTGCAAAATTCTTCGCATCGCCAACCGAAGCGATCAGGGCGCTGGCTGTGATCGGTCCGATCCCCGGAATCTTCTCCAACTTACGCGATAGCGCATTGGTTCGATGCCAGTGCTGGATCTGGTGTTCCATCTCGTTCACTTGCCGGTCCAGGTCCCTGAAGTGCTCGAGCAACCGTAGCACGAGCTCCTTGAATGCCCCGGGTAACTCGTTCGTCGCGTCATCGAGTATCGCTGGCACCCGGCTGGTGATGTGTCCGATCCCTTGTGGCACAACGAAGCCGAATTCACTCAACAAGCCACGGATCTGATTGGCTTGCGCCGTCCTTGCTTTAACCCATCCCTGGCGTACCCGATGCAGCGCCAGCACTGCCTGCTGCTCAAGATTCTTGATCGGCACGAATCGCATGTTCGGCCGCCGGACCACCTCGCAAATCGCCTCGGCATCAGCAGCGTCGTGCTTATTCGTTTTCACGTACGGTTTGACGAACTGCGGCGCCATCAACTTCACTGTGTGCCCGAGCGCTTGCAGCTTTCTCGCCCAGAAATGAGCGCTGCCACAGGCTTCCATCCCAATCAGGCAGGCTGGTAGATTGGCGAAAAATTCCGCCATCTGACCGCGCTTGAGCTGCCTCTTCAGTGCAACCTTCCCATGCTGATCTACCGCGTGGACCTGGAACACACTCTTTGCCAGATCGATGCCAACTGTCGTAATCTCCATGATGACGCCCCCCTCGGTTTAAGTGGTTGCTCGATACATCCACTTTGGCACATCGATGCCGTTACGGGTGGGGGCGTCCATCCCATTGCTCTTAGGGTTGGCATGTTCAGATTTTCCTTTTATTCAAAGCCCGCCTGTCGTATGGAATAGAACACACATCATTTATTTATTTTGCGCGCGCCGGAATTGAAAATGGCACTGGTGCTTTTATGGTTTAAATCCGGACGTTCGCTGATCGCCATCCAAATCATCCTGCGCCGATCCTAAACGGATCTCGTTATCTATCTCATCACGAAGCTGCTGAAGTGCATCACGGTATATCTTGTCAAGACCGCTCGTATTTCCCAAGATGGCAATCTTGGTAACCGAATTTGGCGAAGTGTTGGCAAGAATCATATTAAGAGCATCTTCACGGGTTTGGGCAACTGGAATACTATCAAATCCGTTTGCTGCCCGCAAAACATAGCTGGCAAAATTAATGCTGCGCGAGAAAACATCTGTACTCTTTGATAGTTCTACTGGCTTACAATCCGAGACAGGCTTGACCATAGGAAGCGCTGGAAGGTTTATCTTTTCCTTTGCGTTTTCATAGAAAATATAATTTGCTGCACAGTTGACTTGTCGTAACCGATTAAATTGATAGCCGCGCTCGCTATGCTTCTGAGAAATATCCGCTCTTAATCCAGCATAACATTTTGCCTGAAATAAAAGTGGGACAAATATATCTCCTCGCGGCCCGCCAGTAAGTGCCACGACGCTGGGATCTAGGTCGGATTGTGTAGGATTCTTCTCCTTAATATCCAAAATAAGAGCAAAATCGCCGCCGGTTTCTTGCTCTCCTCCGCCGACGGTCAAGTCAATGGAGCTAACTTCAAGTACATCCTCTACCCGGCGTAGATACGCAGCTGACGCTTTCCCCCAACTTGTACAAGCTCCTTTGATGCCCTCAAGGAGTCTACCTGTAAGAACATCTTCGCGCGAGTGCGCGCAACAGACATCTAGCGCGAAATCACGTTCTGCTTGCAAGCAAGCGTGAAAAAAAAGCCAAATTACGGGATTCCGAAAGGAGGTTGGATCGCTGTATATTTTTTCCAGAATCTCGTCCCAATTTGGCTGGCGCGCAACTCCGGATTCAACCATACCCTTTACCAACCCTATGCTTTTATACAACCCAACTGCGGACAGGATTTGTTTGCATGCCCAAAGTTGCTCAGCGATAAAGACAGCCACATCCTCAGTTCTCTTTGCCGTCCCTAAACGCGCCAGACGTGCTTTATCGCCGAATGATTGCAAATTTGCCAAATCCCGCATTACCTCAATTTCACCCCATCCAATACCAAGCGCATCAATTAACGTAGTTTGTTTCATACCAGCCCTTTATGCTTAGCGCCTCAATATCAAGATGCTCGGCGCACAATAGGAGAGAAAAAGATATAGTAAACGCATGAATGGATGACAAATTTCAGCTCAAGGTCCAATTTTGGACGGCTACTTCTCGCTGATCTCGGCCGTTCAGTGTAGGGCAATTGTTGACCCAAAGCGGACAATCAAATCGATTTTCAGCATTAATCGAGGCGTAACAGTAGCGAAGGTCATCCCACGTGCAATCGATATAGAATTTGCCATTGGAAGACATTACCGGAGCCGCTCAATCTTCCAACGACCCCTCCCGTCTGACTTAATACGTATGTACCCCTCGTCTTCAACTTTGCCCTCTTTGTAGATTACTGTGGCTTTATAAATACCTGAGCCATGATCGGCGGGCGAGATAACGATAACGTCCTTTAGACCGCCTCTACTTTGCATATTGCGATGGCTGGCTTCCATCACCTCAGACAGAGTTTTGACGTTCATAGATTCAGTTTCTATCATGCTTAGCGCATGAACCATATTACCCTGATCAATGTCAGCCAACATCGTAGTGGATTCTGCACTTACCTCTCTCCTTAATGCAAGACTAATAGCACCGCTTTACATCGTGTATTTCCTTTTTTGTAAAGACCTAGCTTCGGCGTCGACCGGTGTCTCGCAGCGGAACTTGTCGCTGGCGCCGAAGTGGCTAATGTTGTTTTGAACTGTGCATTCGTTCGCCCCCTGCGGACCGTTTGCATATGTTGAGCGCGCAGGCGCTTCCTTGAATGAAATATTTTAACGAATCGGGAAGCAAAAGAGGCTTTGCTCAGGCCACTCTGATATCATGACCACTCATTTGGGCAATATCTCGCTAAGTAAAGACGCTACTTCTCTATATCGGAAATAAGTGCCTTAAGTTCATCAAGATTCCATGCCTTGCAATAAACAAAGCACAGCTCCTCCCACAGCCCCTCTTCTGTTTTAGATAAGTCTCCGGCCAGCATAGTCGGCCAATCATGAAAATCGCTATCTTTGTTCAGCGCCAACCATTGTGGCAGATCGCAGCCATATTTTTCTCTGACGTACATCTGCACAGAAGTGCATTGAAAGATTTCTTTTTCGGGTGGCAGTGTGCCTGGCAGCTTGTAGAGTGAGAGCTTCGGATCTCCACCTTTATCGCCATCCCGTACACCAACTACAGAATAGCCATCGCCTTTGAACTTTGCTGTGAGCGTCCGAACTACGTCATCACTACCGACGAAGGAAATCTTCAACCCTTTCAGCAGCGTTGGCTTCGCTATTCTTACAATTTCTGTCAACAGAGTTTTTGCACGAGTATCCTCGACGAGCACCATCTTTTCAGATGAGTACCCTAGGGACAACATGCCTGTTGCTTCACATGTGCTAGTTCGATTGCTGACCTTTACTGTTTTTCCATCTCGGTAGAGCAGTTTTCGTGATTCACGAGGCAGAGCGTTAAGAATCGCACGCGAATGAGTGGTTAAAATAATTTGATGTTTCCGGCGCATGCATACATCAATAAGATACTTGGCAAGCTCATATTGAGCGTGTTCGTGCAGTGAGGTTTCTGGCTCTTCCAAAACAAATAACGACTGCTCAGGTGCGGTTTCAAGACTACTGACAGTATAGAAGACCCGCCCTTCACCGAAACCCATATGGTTCTCGGAGTACTTTTCCCCAAACTTCGTAGCAAAGCCAATATTTGTTTTCGAATCCTTATGTGTTGCAGTAGCCGAACTCAAGTTTTCATAAGGATGGTTTAAAATTTTCGATATCGCTTTATTAGCAACATCAGACAATGCATTTTCGTCAAGCAATGTGATGTCGTTCCCGCGATAGATAGATATATCACGCTGCTCGACCTTTGGGATATAAATTGTAAATCCGATGTAGCGACAGTGACGTTCCGGCTGACGCTTGTATCCATCCCACTTCGAGTTCTTACGGTATACCGTAAGTTCCTGCAGTTTGTCCTCTGCCGCGGTCACATATTCGTATTCAATAGAGGCGGTATCCTTGAATGGCTTAGGATCGGCTTTAGAAACAGGAAAGTAGTTCGCAATAATATGTCGCTTGTATTGATCGGACTCGGTGACTGGCTTCCGATAGGCGCAAGTACATAACTGAGCTACTGTCGACTTTCCAGTTCCGTTCAATCCACTAATAGCCGTTATTGGAGATTCAATGTCTATCTCCAGCTTTTCGATTCCTCTAAATCCTTCAATTTTTAGATGAGCTATTGTAGGACCAAAGTTCTTATAGCGCTCTTTCTTCGTGAAAAGCTTTTGCAGTTCTTTTTTTGGATCAGTCATTGTCAGTTAATTGCCGATGATGTTTTCGATCTTTATGTTTGTTACTTCGCTGACACAAAAGCTTTGACTCCAAGCACCCAGACACTTATCCTAAGCTGGCGGGACAAGGAAATAAGTATGGTGCATATCGGCGGTCAGGCGAAATACCCGTTCTCTTCCTGCTCCTCAACCACTATATAGTCATCGAACGTTGATCCTACGGGAAGACTTTCGTACAGGCACGAGCAGAGGAGCATCAAGCTGAACGTTCGAATGGATACCAATTTCCGCTCGGCGAGCATGCTGTTTACGGCAGTATTGACCTTATCGAGCGCAAGCATGGAATTGTTAAGACCTTGGAAACGCTTACGGTTATTCAGCAATGCATTATCTTTGTTTTAGGCAAGAGGATAACACAGCAGCAGTTGGTGGCACGAAATTTGGACTGCAGTATTTTGCGAGGGATTAACCGTTGTTGCGCCCCCAAGAACCCAGTATCGGTACCATTGAAGTGAGTTGATGAACCTAAATCTCCGTTCACAATCAGCGATCGACGGATCCATCATCTGTGGCGCTCGATCGTCCTGAGCTGCTTTGCTGACAGACCCGAGTCACTCACAGCGATCTCAACGTGGTCTGTGCGCGGGCTTGGTGTTAATATGCCTTGAAAACAGGCATACCCCCAGATGACGATAGTGCCGTGCCTAGCCATCGTCCTGCAATCGGAGTCAATTGGACAGGTATCCATTGCCTTGTTAGTGCCATTCGTTAATGGCCCATTACCATATCGGGCTTGCCCCAAGGCGCCGAGGTGACCATGGTCCTGTGTCTCGCCGGCAGAGACCTTATTGATGACGATGGCACTAAGTGTTTGGCGGCCGCCAGCCGGAAGTAGCAGTTCGAGGGCTGAATTATCTTGCCTCTTTTAGTAAACCCGGCACCAGGTCAAAATGTCGGATCCGCCATGCAGTCACCTTCGGAATCAGGTTCCGCCGGCTCTTCTGTGGCAGGACCGATGAGTGTATAAAGTGGTGCCATGCATGGATCAAGCTGGTCCGCCAGCATAAGAGCTTGGGATCTCCAGCGTCCGTAGACGCCTGCAACAGCCACTTCCGTTGAATCCAGATACCGCGCATCGGAAGCACGAACGAGCGCACGTATGTCTTCGGCACGGCGGCGATCCGAGGCCTTCTTGAGCAGCCATTCCCGCCACTCTGCTTCCTGCCGTTGACGTCGCTCCCGCTCTTCCCTTTCCGTCCGTTCGCGAGCTTCGCGGATACTGGCCTCCCTCTTCCGCCAACTCTCGAGGCACCATTCATAATGCTGCCGGACAGATGCCCTGTAGGCCAGTTCTCCCACGACCAAGAGGTCGCATGCAATTTCGGTGACCCGCGTTTCCAGAAGTCCAGACCCGTTATCGGACCATGCAGCCGGTACACCCGATACTGAGGGCCACGGTACCGCCGTGAACGTAATGCTATCGTCCAGCATTGTCCGGTCACGTTTTCCCGCATGGCGCGGTGCCTTACTACGGGTTATCTCGATCGCGACAAATGTGTCGCCGATCCGGAATCCGACCCGGTCCAGCTCTCTGCTGCTGACAGACGCCGCGCATCCCGCGTGTGTCATTACGGTAAAAATGGCATTCGTGATGCGAAGAAGGCGCTGACCAAACCGGGAGTCGAATCTGGGCTGTCGCCACGACAACCTGTTTTTTTCGCCTTCCGTGCGACGCTCGTCGTCTTCCGCCATTAGCTCGGCAACGAGCCGGTGCGGATTTTGTAGGCCTTTTGGCACCTGGCAGTGGTGCAGCATCGCCTGTGCACGTGCCCTTACGGTATCCACTGTCTCTTCGAATCGCGGTTCTGGTGGTACCTCAACCGGTTCGTTTCCGGCAAGCGTTCTGAGATCGGGCCTGCCGATCTGTACAAGATCGGACTGGCCTAGCCCCCTGCACGGCAGAGTCGGTTTGGCTGCCGGCTTGCCGGCAGCTAGACGTGCCCAGTATCCGCGTGCAGGCATCGGTATCCCGGCCCTAATACAGGCTTTTGCCAGACCTGTATCCGAGATGCCGAGCCGTTTTGCGAGCGTTACCCGTGGTTCACTCCACACGAGATCATGCAGCAGCTGACGTGAAAACTGCCGATTCATCAGGTAGGGCTCCAAAGTGGTACCGCAGACATGCTATTGTCATGCAATCGCTTCGACGACGGACGTTACCGCAATCTGTCTGAAGAGAAAATGCGAGTGGAGAGCCGCTAAATATTCTAGACCCTCAGCGGGTAATATGGCGCAGCAAAATCTTCGGCTGCGAGCCCCAACTGATACAGGGCAGCTGTGCAAGCATGGCAGCAATGTAAACTGGATTCATCTCGTTGAATGTGCGAACGGCCTTCAGATCGAGAGAACCACGCGAGCGGATGGCGTCGAAAGCTCTTTCGAACGCTCCCCGCGCTATCATCCTTTCCGTTCCTGATTTATGTGGACGTATGACGACGCCCCTCTCGTCAACGCTGACAATATCGAACCCGTTGCCGCGACCCAGTGTTTTCAGGCTAGTGCCCGATAGGCCGGCTAGGTTTACCCATAAATTCGTTTTATGCATGCGTTCGTCCCTCCCCTAATTTAGTTATTCGCATCCATCCTGAAGTTTTGGCGGGTGCTCTCAGAAATGCGCGACAGCGATGTAACTTCTTCAAGTTCCTGCTTAGGGCAAGACCAGACTGCCCGACTAGGGCCGCAGTAAATGCCTGTACCATCCGCTTAACGAAAGAACCGGTACCGCATGCGCGAAATCCCGGCCGAGTCGCTCTGGTACCATAATTGGAACCCTGATTTTCGAAAAGCGCGATACGTGCGTCCTGGAGCTAACGCATCAATCCTGCGATAAATCCGCCAGCGACCTGCAGCGCCTCATCACTGTTGAGCCCATTGGATCCACTGCTGATATGCGGAAGGACAACCAGGCGGCCGCCGTTGTGCGTCGCATATCGGATTTTTTTGGTATGCCCTTCCACGGCAAACTGGTAGCTCTCGAGCGGTAGTGCAGCACCAAAATATGCCCGTGAAAACACGGGCGCCATGGTAGCCCCGATTCCAATGAACAGGCGTGGACGGTGACGTCTGACTGCCTCTGCGATGTCGGGCAGGCGGTGTTCGTTGCACCAGGCGACGAAGTCGCCCTTGCAGGCAAAACCGGTTTCCCCGGCGGCTGCTTCGCTCCAGGTGGCGACATTTCTGCATGGGTAGGGATACAGGTTACCCTTGAAATACCCCGTACTCCCTGGCACCCACGGCTGGTGGCGGTGGGCAAACTGTTCGTACCGGCTCACCAGCTCGCCGGAGATGGCAGCGAAGAGCTTGAAAGCATTGCGGTTGAAGGGATAGCGCAACTGGCTCTCGACCGAATAAGCGCGCGCGTCGCGGGAAGTTTCCGGTTCCTGCTCAATGTTCAGGGCATCGCCGTGTTCCTGACCGAAGAGCCAGATCGAGGGTGCTTCCGGACTTCCGGCATCCCCGCCATCGCCGCCCTCGAACGGATCACCAGCCCACGCTTCGAACAGCTCTCTCGCAGAAGGTGGCTGGTGGGAGGGCCGTAGCGACAACGCATGAGGTGTCAGCGAACGGTAGCCATCCATACCTCGAGACGTGATGATCCCTGCTGACTCCAGCGCATGCGCCAGGTCTATGGCCGCATGGTAGCCTAGCCGGAAATGGCGCTGCAGGAGTGACACGGACGCCGCCTTCAGGCGGACGATGAGTTCGGTAGCCTCGCGCAAGAGTTCAGGCGTGATGAAGATTTGTTCAGCAGACATCAGGTTTCCTTATTGTGCAGGCATCCGGCAACCAAGGCCGGGCCATGCCTGTTGACAGGCCACTATGGTGCATCTGTTACGCGACAGCCTGTATCGCATTCAGCCCGGCCGAGGTCACGCAGCAGTCCAATGGATCAGGGACTGTCTACAGATTCCTACGATTGCGCATGGTGCGGGCATGGGGCGAACTCGTACCGGTCGAGGCTCGCGAGAAAGCGCAGGGCCATTGCCGCCGTCTGGATCGCCTCGTTTCGCAGTTCGCCTTTCTGTACCTTGTGCGGTTCATAGATGGTCTGCAGTACCGCCTTCGTCAGTTCGCCGAATTCCTCGCCAAGTATTGCGACGGCGTGAAGCGGGTCGTCTGGCCATGTAGGGAACTTGCGCGTTGCCCGACTAACCTCGTCCATCACTACCTGCCAGTCGCCTGGTAACACGGTTACGCCGGTGGCAACGCATGCGTCGGACTTCATGGACCGGATCGCGGTTGCAAGTTCATTGTCGCCAAGATGCTGGTCTGATTGCTGGTCACATACCATTGCTGCCTCCTCCAGTGCCGCATTTCTCGCCTGCTGCAGGGCCAGCAAAAGGTCGGCGTTCTGCCTCTTCAGCTGTTCAATCTCTTCCATAAATTCTTCGTGCAAGTGTGTATACAGCGCAGTGCAATACCTCAGAAAGGTCCATATTCGCTTCAGTGTCAAAAGTGTGCCTTGGCAGATATGCCATAGGCAGGCTCCATGTCGTATACCCAACGGAAATCAGGATGGGCTTTTATATCAGAATCTCAGGCCAAAGTATGTCAGAGTGGCAAAAATCTCTATTCTCAGTCCGGCATCATTGGTTTGACGTCAATGCCTTTCAGTGCAGCTTCCCGCCTTATCAGGTCCCTCAGTGCGCCGGTCAGGACCGAAATACCCTGGAAGTAACAGAAGCCGGGGTAGAGGCGCCCGTTACAATCTGTTCTCTGGTTAAGGTTGTAGTCCGCCCATCCACAAAGCGACATTTGGTGTCGTTTTCAGTTATAGATGAGCTACCACTGCTTTCCTTATTGAAATACAATTGTCGTTAATCTTTATTACATCCACATGGCACCAGATGGCGCCCTACCGAGAATCCATGAACGACCTCATCAACGAACCCGACGCCCCCCGGCTCATCTTTGGGCTTCGCGACACCGGATACAACGTCAGGACCGCTGCCGCCGACATCATCGACAACTCGATTGCGGCCGACGCGGACCGGATTCACGTCGAAATCGTCCTGAATGCCGACGGCAGGAAGTTCGTCTACTTCGGCGACAACGGCAAAGGCATGAATGCTGCCGGGGTGCACCGTGCGATGCGATACGGGGCACCAGAGCGCGAGAACCGGGAGAGCCTTGGCAAATTCGGTCTGGGGCTGAAGACTGCGTCGAGTTCCGTCTGCCTCAGGTACACGGTCATCTCGCGCAGTGCACCAGAACAGGAGCTCGCCAAACTGACGTGGGACCTCGAGCACGTGGCAAAGGCGGGGGCGTGGGAGATGCTGAAAGAGCCGATCAGCGCCGACGAGCAGGATATTTTCGCCGAGATGTGCGGCGCCACCGGCACCCTAGTCATCTGGGAAAAATGTGACCGTATTCTGACCAAGGAATACGAGCCCGGCAGCACGCAGGAACGCAACGCGATCACGCGGCTTGCCGACAGCCTGTCGAAGCACCTGTCGCTCGTCTTCCACCGCTTTCTGGACAGCGGGGACACGAGGGAACGCAACGTTGAAATCCTGGTCAACCAGCAGCCCGTCGAATCATGGAATCCCTTCTACCCGGCCCGCTCCGAGCAGGTTCTGGCCGAGAAGATACAGCAGCTGGAAGTAGAGATGCCCGATGGCTCCATCGAGACGGCGACGATCAGGGCGTGGCTCCTGCCACACCGGCTCGACATGACCAAAGAGGAGGAAAAACAGCACGCGCGCATCTCCAACCGTGCCCAGGGTTTCTATGTCTACCGGGAAGGGCGCCTGATCCAGGACGGTGGGTGGCTTGATGTGTTTGGCGTACCGGAGCCCCACTATTCCCTGCTGCGCATCGAGTTCGACTTCGGTCACAGGCTCGACGATGCATTCCGCATTGACGTCAAGAAGTCGCGCATCCTGTTCCATCCGGAACTGGCGGACGGACTGTACAAGCTGCTGCTGCCGATCTACCGCGAGGCGGGTCTGCGGTATCGCAGGAAGAACCGCGAACAGAACGGTGCGAAGCCGGTCGACCATACCAGCGCCAACAAGAACATCAGCGACACCGGCAACGCGGCAAAGCCGCAGGTTACCTCGGTCGACCAGAAAGCCCAGTCTGCCGTCGTCTCGAACAACCAGGGTGCGAAGATCAGGCTGAAGGTGCCGGTCCAGAGTCACGTGAACGCGGAGACCGTATTCGTCGAAGCAGTCGACAGCATCACCAGTGGCGAGCTGTGGCAGCCGGCCCTGCGTTCCCCGGACGAGGAAGGCTACGTTCCGGCGGTCCTGCTGAACCGGCATCACGACTTCTACCAGAAAATCTACAAGCGGGCGGCTGCGAACGGTTATGCCGTCGAAGGCATGGACCTGCTGCTGTGGGCCTTCGCCGTGGCCGAGCAGAACAATACGAACGAAGAGCTGGCACCGATCTTCGAAGACATCCGCGAAGAAATCTCCAGCAACCTGCGCAAGCTGCTGCGTAACGTTTCGGAGCCGGAGCCGGCCGAACTGGCGGACCAGGACGACGTGGACTGACATGATTGCCGACCGGATCGAACTCATCCTGGGCGAACTCCAGGAAGGTACGGGCGCGGCCTTTGCGGGTACGGTACGCCACGACGGGCTGCGGCGCAGCCTGAAGGTCTGGTTTGCCGATCTAGACGAGCGCCATGGTCCGGTTGCCGAGCTGCTCCCCTATGGCCTGCGGGGGCACCAGGTAAGGCTCGGCTTCGGGAATTTCGCCGCCGCGGTCATCGCACAGATGAAACAGGCGTCGGATGAAGATGTCCAGCTGGCCCGCGCGCTGGTGGCATCGATCCCTGCAGGAGCTGTTCTGGAAATACCGGGACACGCCCCCGCGGACTGGCTCGTCAGGGACGGCGCCTTCAGGGTCAGTGCCACGCTCAGGCATATTGACGACCCGAATTCCGACCAGGCGCTGGCCACGACCTGCCGCGAGGTCATCGTTCCACTGATGGCCGCCATGGCCGAACTGATCGGCTACGACGTCATCGATACCGCTGAAGAAGCCCCGGAGGACATGTTCGAGGGGGCCGTGCTCCGGTCAGTCGTCCGCCGGCGGGAACGTAATCCACGGAACAGGCTCCTCTGCATACGGATTCACGGCGAATGCTGCGCGGCCTGCGGCATGGAGCCACGGCGCAGGTACGGCGCCGCCGGCGGCGTGATCGAGGTTCACCACCGGCAGCCGCTTTCCACGCTGGGAGAACCGCGGGCCTACGATCCGCGTGAAGACCTGGTACCGCTCTGCCCTACATGCCACCGGGCGGCGCACACACGGCGTCCCCTGCCCTATTCCCCGGAAGAACTGAGGGACCTGATGGGAGCGGCCCATGACTGACTTCGCGGGCCTGCCCGAAAACTTCGACCAGCTGCGCAGCTGTGTCCCGAACGGTTTTACGCTGTCGGAACGGGTCGTCGAGCCTGTACTGCTGCTCGGGAGAGCCAACGGCAGGATCCACGCGACGCTGGCCGGGCGCCGGACCATCAGGGGCGTTCCCGTCACGCTTGCCGCTCCCACGCACAGTCATGTCTGGGTCGCTGACGGTACGACCATCAGACCCCTGCCACGCGACGCGGCACAGGTGTTCGCAACACGGCTGGAGGGACTCGATCCGGACGACCTCCGTTACAGCTACGCCGTCAGGCTGCTCCGCGAAGACCGTCTGGAGCTGCCCGCCGCAGCCTCGCCGTCCTTTGCCGAAGACGGCAGGCAGGCGGCCGCACAGCTGGACCCCGGGCCGGCGCCTGCGGGCCTGAACGCCACGCTCTTCCCTTACCAGGCGCGGGGGGTACGCTGGATGTGGGAGACGGTCAGCGCGACCGGAGGCCTGATCCTCGCCGACGAAATGGGGCTCGGCAAGACCATCCAGATCATCGCCCTGCTTCTGATGGACCTGCCGGACCCGGCGTCGCCCGCCCTGATCGTCTGCCCGACCAGCCTGATCGCCAACTGGGAGCGGGAGTTCGCACGTTTCGCGCCGGGCGTGCAGGTGCTGGTGCACCGCGGACCGCACCGGACCGGGGTCTACCGCGGCCTGCAGAAGGCCAACGTGGTGATCGCAACCTACGACACCGTCGTCAATGACATCCCGATCTTCTCCTCGTTCGAGTGGTCATGGGTCATCTGCGACGAGGCCCAGGCAGTCAAGAATCCGGAATCGGGGCGACGCCAGGTGATCGCGTCGCTACCCCGCCGGCGGACGATTCCGATGACCGGTACCCCGGTCGAGAACAGTCTCGCCGACCTGTGGTCGCTTGCAGACCTGGCGATTCCGGGACTGCTGGGCACCCTGCGTGAATTCCAAACCTCGTACGGCAACACGGTCGAGGCCGCCCAGGCGCTGCGGCCGGTGACCGACCCGGTGATTCTGAAACGCCGGATCGCCGACGTCGCGGGCGACCTTCCCGAGCGGATCGACATTGACGTCCCGCTCGATCTCGACGACGCGCTGGTCGATGCCTATGTCAGGGTACGCAGGGACACCATGGCGAGGTACCCCGTGGCCGGCGCACTGGTGGCGACCCTCCAGTTGCAGCTGTTCTGCGCCCATCCATGGCTGCGCCGGGAATGGGATACAGGCGAAGACGCGGCCGACGATGCCGGCCTCGCCCGCAGCGCCGCGCTGCCGCTCATGACGCCGAAACTGGAACGGGCGCGCGACCTGCTGCGCGAGGCCTTCGCGACAGGAAGGAAAGTCATCGTGTTCGCGCTGTTCAACCGGATCGGCGAGCTGCTGCTCGAGGCCGCCGGAGCGCAGGACAATCTCTTCTGGGGCGCGATCAACGGTTCAACCGAACAGGCACTGCGTCAGGAAACCGTTGACCGCTTTACCTCTCATACCGGGCCGGCATGCATGGTGCTGAACCCCAAAGCCGCCGGTGCCGGGCTGAACATCACGGCCGCGACCGTTGTCATCCATTTCACTCCCGTCTGGAACCCGGCCCTCGAGGCCCAGGCCAGTGCCCGGGCCCACCGTCGAGGCCAGACCGAGCCGGTAACAGTCTACCGCCTGTATTACAGGAACACGGTCGAGGAAGTCATGCTCGACCGGTCCATCTGGAAAAACACACTGGCGAACGAGTCCATCCCGATCACCTCAAGGGACACCGCGGACATCAGGCGCGCCTTGGAGATCCAACCGAGTAAATCATGAAAAAAACATCCTTCAGCAAGACCCTGAGCGCAAACGACATTGGCAGGACCGGCACCCACCAGGCCGGCATCCTGGTTCCGAAAGCTGACAAAGAACTGCTTGCGTTCTTTCCTCCGCTGGATGCGCGGGTCAAGAACCCGGACGCCTGGATTGTCTGCACCGACGACGGGGGCAACGAGCGCAAGTTCCGCTTCGTCTACTACAACAACAAATTGCATGACGAGAAGGGAACCCGTAACGAATACCGGCTGACCTACATGACCAGGTACCTGAAGGGAATCCGTGCCGAAGCCGGCGACGCGCTCGAGTTCTCGCGTGAGGATGGCGCTGCCAGCTATTCGATCCGGCTTTTGAAAAAGCCTGCGGCCCTGGTGGAACAGGGTGACGGGCCGGTAAGGATCAAAATATCCTCGGCTTGGCGTCGGGTGCACTGATGCCCTGGAGCGCCTGATTAAACCGATTCTTATTTTCACAGCAGGAGCGCCGTACACTGAGCCGTTTAGCGGCAAAACCGGTGGTTTAGCAAACAGCATCGACACATGTTTCCCAAGGCGACCGCGGTCCCGAAGAGGTCATCCACGGTGTCCTTGAACAGGTACCTTCAGGCGGAAAGCCGGCAGTCCCCACTCAAGTCCGACGAGGGACATGGCGGATCCTGGAATGTTCAGCAATTCGCATCAGATCAGTGACCTCTGCGCTTGTGGAGCAGGGAAACCGGGTTGTGATAGGGATTGTCGCGTCGATGAAGGCGTATTTCCATGACGATCCGTCGGCCCCAAAGCCACGCAAGGCATATGAGTTCATATGAATGAACTGTTTTATGGAATCAGAAACACATGAGCAACAAGACTGACAAGCAGGATGCAACCCTGAAGGCCATCGTCAAAACGGGCACCGAAAAAATTGCGGGAATTCTCGATGATCACATCGATCGGGTTCTGCACCTCAGGAAAAACGTGGCTGTCAAGGATTCGTCGCTCGTGTCTGACAGCCTGGCTGAGAAGATTCCGTTACTGCGCTGGCATACCAGGATGAAAGTCGCCGGCCTGCGCGCGGATCTCATCGATAAGATCACGCAGATTGCCAGTGATTACGAAGAAGACCGCTTCAGGAAGATCGAGCAGACGCTCAGGCAGAATAAAAACCTGAACAGACTGCAGATGGATCGCGGCAAAGCGGTTATCGATATCGAGAAGAAGCTTTTCGTCTCGTACAACGCTCTGGTGTTTGCGTTCCGCATATGCGCCAACTACAACGACACGATCCTCACCCGCATTGCCAGCGGCTCCCTGAAACCGGACGAGGAGCTCGAACTGCTGCTGAAGAACGCGCTGATTGTCTACGAGATTTCATCAATGATCATCACCATGATCACGGAATTTCAGTTGCATGGCGAAGCAAACTTTAAGGTACTCCATAAGGAAGTCCTCAAAGAGTTGAGCGACCGCGAGCGCGTCGCCGCTGGCCTGGTCGCGAAAGCACATGCCAGTTCAGACATTTCCGCCGAATTGAGAACGGAGGCAACCCGCCGCGAGCGTGCCATGAAGGAAAACACGGCAGTCCTGCGTGCTGAATGGAGCAAGTTCGAAGCGATGATCGCCTCTTTCCGCGGCAGCGTCGAAGCACTGAAACAGGACCGGAATATCGCTGAGTTACGGCTCAGCCGTGACTTGGCAAAGAACCAGCTTGATTTTCTGGAAATCGTCTCCGTGACCCGAGTACTGAAGCAGAATTTCACGACCATGCAGGACATGATCAACATTAACCTGAGCCTAGCGCATCTGGAGCCGGCCGATATCGGACGGCTGATTGGTGACGAGACGATGGTTGACATTTAAGGCATGGTTGTAAAAATCATTCTCGCGGGCGGATTCGCGGAAACTTGGTCAGCTTGAACGTTCTGACTAACTGCGAAAGGGACGCCGCCCGGTCCTCGAACGAACTCGCTGCCGCTGCAGCTTCCTTGACCAGAGTAGCATTTTGTTTTGTGACGCCATCCATATGTGTGATAGCCGTGTTGACCTGTTTGATCCCCGCGGTTTGTTCCGTGCTGGCGCTCGCAATCTCGGACATGATGTCAGTGACACGTGTGATCCCTTGGACGATTTCGCTCATGGTGGCACCCGCTTCTTCCACCAATTGACTACCGCGCCAACCTTGTCGACCGAGTCACTGATGAGGGTACGTGGTTGGTACTTTCTTAGGTTGTTTCACACTCCGACGCATCGTCGTGCTAAAGCCGGCAATACTAGCTTGACCTCAACATCACAGGCACCACAACACGTGGCAAGTGTTGGTTTAGAGTTGGTTGCGCTAGGCTGACAAGCGCCACGCGGTGGCTTTTAGACGTCAACTATCCTTGAGATAAAACCACACAAAAATTATAATGATAATTGCCACAAGGACATATTTCGTGTAAATTGTGTTCATGCAACGCTCTCGTAGTTAACGACGCGTTAATTTTCATATTTTTTGGCCGGCTCTTGTAGTCCGGTCAGAAATTCATAGGGATGCTTCGAAATGGCAGTTTGGTCTGTTTGGGTTAAGGGAACTAGAAACGGGGAACAACGTTATCACTCATCCTACACTGTCAAGGCAGACACTGCCGATGAGGCAAGGAGAAATGCGGTAGCCCAAGCTGAGAGAAGCCAGCTTTCTTACCGCGACTGCACCTTTTCCTCGACTTCCTGCGAAAAAATCAGGGACAACTGAGCTGGATCAGAGGAACGGATAACGGATGCTATCGAGCGCGGAAAGCGATTTTGCTGCCTCGACCGCGTCGTCGGCGCCAATGAGAAGATGCAAGAGAGCATCGCCGCGTTCGCCAATCTGTTCAAGCCACCAGTCGGTCAGCCTAACCAGCAGCCTGCTTTCCCCGATTTCCGGCCAGTCGGCATCTTCTGCCGAGGGGCATCGCGCCAGTATTTCATGCAGGTCAGACGGGCCGTCGTCGTCGATGGTAATGTCTTCGCGAGAACCAATTCTGCCTGCCGTGATCTCCCGCCTGATCATGTCGAGAACACTGTCCAAGTCATCCAGCCATCTGCTGATCCCGCTGTCCTTCAATGCTGGGTCGTCGAGCAGGACAGACACATGCCCTGCCAGCACCTGAAGATCGCTTACCGCGAGCAGGAGGCCCAGTGTCGGCCGGGCGAACGGAGCATCCGCTTCGGCATTCCCCTGGCGTGCCGGCTGCGCAGACAGTCGCTGACGGAGTAAAGATGTCTTCCTAGGCCGTGGAAGAGCCTTCAGCAGGATTTTCGGGGCCGGCTCTTTCATCAATAACCCTCCTCGTCAGTACGGGTTGAAAATCAAGGTACGGGACTGACACCCTTTTCTGCGGCGACAATCCTAATAAGGTAATTGGTCATCGGGAACGTTGCCATCTCTTTGGCAACCCGGTGCCCGGCTCTGGTCAGTTGGTGTTTGATGGCAAGGTAAGCGGACTTCGGATGCAGCCGCAACGGCATGCCTATTCGGTGTTGATCGTGAGCTCACTGTTACACTCCGGGAAACAGCGGCCATAGAACTGTAAGCTCTCCTATGCACACCGCGGCAGCGGGAATTCAGGATCTTCCAGCACGCAGATGCCGTCAAGGTCTTCGAGCCGGTCGCAGTCGTGCGGTTCCATTAAGATCTCTGCTCGCGAAGCGCTCACGTTGGCGTTCGAAATACCATATTAATTTAGTTCTACCCTCCTCTTTTCGCTACTGCCCTTGCTTTTTCTGTTCCTATAGCTGCCGCAGTTGTTAGGTTAACTGCATTGACAAGCGATGGTGCGAGATGTGGGTCGGTTCAATGATGCACAATTATCAGTGCGGTCATATTACTTTCCGCGGCAGGATCTTGCCTGACATACCCTTTGATCCCAGCAGTTGGCAGAGGCTGCTCAAGCCGCTCATAAGCTCGCTGTTCATAATTTTTTCGATTTTAACGGCGTCGAACTCGATGTTTGTCTTTACTATCTTGCGCGTTGGTTCCCCGATCGGTAATCCGGCATAGTGCAGCTGCATGCTATACCCAATTTCTGCACGCTTTTTGATCCCGAAGTATTCTTCCGTTACTGCTTGATAAGGCTCATAGACAATCGCGAACTTCTGCAGCTCTGCTTTTTGTCCGTCATCCTTTCCCCGTCGGTAAGCATTGTCGAGTCTGGCCTCAAAGTCAGGACCGGTAACGGCTGTTTTTTTAGTTGCATCAATAAGCGCGTTTCTTTGCTTTTCAAAATCAAGTGCCTTCGTTGTTTCATAGTGCCGACTAATAAACCGTCGGGTCAGGTACCATGAAACGAGCGCAGTTGTCGCCACAGTCGGGATAACAGTCAAAAGAGTTTCAGATTGCATTTGTTTTCAAGAAGAGGAGACACATTGAAAAGCAGCGCCGACGTGAACATGCCAAACACAACCATTTCGAGCCGAATGCTCACGCCCTGTCGCGAATGCTGGCTTAAGCACGTACCTGTTGCCAAGACCTTAACATTATATCTTTCGTGTACGAAACACAAGGGGTCTCGACTTGGCGCGCCGTTATTGTCCGCAGCCGAAAGCAGGAATTCAGAATGGCTCAGTGTACGGTGTTACTGCTGGGACAAGCAAAGGGTTTTGTTACGCGCCAAGTATGCTAATCACATGTTCCCCCTCTTCTTATCTGATCGGTATCATCAATGTACACCCGGTGACCTGCCTGACATGTGTGATCGCGATCGCCATGACAGTCAGCGAATAGGCCGCCAAAACCGTCATGTCTATCTGCGCAAGATGCTTCCGGATCAAGTTCAGCCGGAAGTCCGGTAATCTCTTTGACTAAAGGCGTGGTGTCCGTGGCCGCTACAGCGGCCCGGACACGCAGGTTCCTCCTCCCGAATCAGTTCCGATACGGCTCTGGAGAACGCCGTCCGTGAATACTGGAACGGCGTTGCCAAACGCCCCTGCGAAGGATACGGACCAGCTCATTACCGCGGTGGGTCCGCCCCCAATACACAGCGAAACCAGCCAGCGCGATCGCTTTCGCACCCTCACCTTCCCCTGCCGGAGGAACCCGACCGGGCACCTGCACAATCATGGTGTTACTACCACGATCGGAAAACCTGAGTGGTTGGTTCTTGCGATCGACATCCTGCGTCGCAGAACGCATGCGTTTCGACCGGGAAAGTAAGGTGCAGTGCTTTCTGCCTGACCTTCGCCCAGACGACATGGCCACAGGTTTGCCTACAGCCCAATAAACCGGTTTATGCGACAGAAACTGTCGCACCAGCTAGTCAGACTGATGGCAAGAAAACTCTGTAACCGTCAGACGACAGTGTCTTGTAATGAAATTAAGAACAATTTATTATTGAAAAGAAAATCTCATATGTGTCCTCCAGCCAAACCGGATGCCGCATTGGTCCCTCCTTTTTGCGCGGGTCGCGCCCGCAACGGTCACGCCATGTTTTGCGCAACCCAGATCAGGCAGTTCAACCCGTTACGCATCGCAGTGCAGGCGGTGCCACTGCCTGTCCCGCGTGCCTTTCTTCCGCATATCTCCGAGGACAACAGCCTTGCCTGAAATTCTGGAAGTGCTTCCCGATCCGGTAAGCCTCATCGAATCGATGCGCGCCATCGGTTATACCCCTGAAACCGCGCTTGCCGACCTCATCGACAACAGCATCTCCGCAGGCGCATCGGCGGTCAGCATCGAATACGATGCTGCCGGCGACCCGTTCGTGGCACTGCTGGACAACGGACACGGCATGGATGCAGCAGCGCTGACAAGCGCCATGCGCCACGGCAGCCGCAACCCTACCGACGCCCGGTCCGCGCAGGATCTCGGCCGCTTCGGCCTTGGCCTCAAGACGGCCTCGCTGTCGCAGTGCCGGCGCCTGTCGGTGGTCAGCCGGCAGGATGGCCAGGTACACGCACGCTGCTGGGATCTCGACGTAGTCCAGCACGAAAACCGCTGGGTCGTCGTGGTGCCGTCGGCGAAGGAACTGAAGAAGCTGCCGCTGTACGCGGAGCTGGCGGCCCTGGACAGCGGTACGCTGGTGGTCTGGCAGTCGCTCGACCGGCTGATGGCGGGCGCAGCGCGTCCCGCCGAAGAGATGACGGTCCGGATGGCGAACCTGCATGAGCACCTGTCCTTCGTGTTCCACCGCTACACGCGCCGTGAAGGTACATCCGCCGCGGTGGACATCCGCGTCAACGGCGTGAAGCTGAAGCCGCTGGACCCCTTCCTGAAGGACAACAGCTTCACCCAGCCGCTGGAGGGCCAGGAAATCCGCGTGGAGGGCCAGAAGATCAGCGTGCAGCCATATGTCCTGCCGCACATGAGCCATCTGAGCCCGGATGAGGCCGAAACAGCCGGGGGTCGCGAGGGCCTGCGCAGCAGGCAGGGGTTTTATGTGTACCGCAACCGCAGGCTGGTGATCTGGGGCACCTGGTTCCGGCTCGTGCCGAAGGAAGAGTTTTACAAGCTGACCCGCGTGCAGGTCGACATCCCGAACACGCTCGACCACCTGTGGGCGCTCGACATCAAGAAGTCGGTGGCCTATCCGCCCGACGTCATCCGCGACCGGCTGCGCGACCTGATCCCGCACTTTTCCGGGAGCAGCCGCAACACGATCACCTATCCGGGCCGCAGGCAGAAGCAGAAGGCCGAATTTGTTCCACTGTGGGACAGGATTGAGCCGTCACGCGGCCGTTTCCGTTACCAGCTCAATCCGGACCACCCGGCGATCCGCCATCTCGCGGACAGCCTCAACGCCGCTACGCAAAACGCGCTGCAGCAGGTGCTCGACCTCGCCGCCGCCGCGCTGCCGCTGGAGTCGATCTATTCGGACATGTGTGGCGACGGCCGCGGCGCCGCGCACTCCGCGGAATATGCGGAGACGGCGGCGCTGGCCGCAAGAATGATGGAGGTCACCGGACTCGGTCTGGACACCGTCCTGTCGCTGGATCCGGTTGCGCGTTTCCCCCAATACCACGAACAGATCCGGAAGGAGCTTGCCTGATGAACGGTTTCGCATTCGATCACGTCGGGATTGCCATGGGCATCATCAACGGCCGCCCGCTGACCGACACCCTGCTGGAAGACGTGCTTGGCCGGCTGGCGATGCTCGACCCCGGTCTCGGGCAGGAAGGGCTGCAGGGCGTGCGCAGGAAGCTCGAGTCGACGATCGGCATCCGCATGACGGTCGGCGAGGTGGTCCGCGAAAGCAGCTTTTCGCCATGGGTGTCGGACGCGAAGGGTGAAATCGCCTGGAACTACTGGGACAGCTATACCCGGCTGCTGGCCAGCCAGGGCTGGAACCGCGACGTGGTGCGGGTGCTCGACGAGGACACCGACAACATCCTGACCGAGTGCGGCAACCCGGCCTGGGAAGGTGCGTGGAACCTGCGCGGTCTCGTGATGGGCGACGTCCAGTCGGGCAAGACCGCCAGCTACAGCGGACTGATCGCCAAGGCGGCCGATGCCGGTTACCGCGTCATCGTTCTGCTGACCGGAATGATCGAGGACCTGCGGCGCCAGACCCAGGAGCGTCTCGACCTGGGCTTTGTGGGCCGCGACAGCCGCGACGTGTTCGGCAACAGCCGCAGCGCCGATCCGATCGGTGCCGGGAAATACAGGAAGCGTTCGGCCAACGTGCTGACCTCGGTCGACTTCGATTTCCTGACGAATAACGCCAAGATTCTTGGCGGGATCCCGCTGGCCAACATCAGCGAGCCGCTGCTGTTCGTCATGAAAAAGAACAAGGCGCCTTTGGAGAACCTGACGGCATGGCTGGAAGCCCAGCTCAAGCAGACCGGCCTCGACACCCACCAGCTGCCACTGCTGATCGTCGACGACGAGGCCGACAACGCGTCCGTCAACGTCCGGAAGGAGGGACAGGAACCGGCCACGATCAACCGCCTCATCCGCGGCATCATCGCGAAGTTCGCCCGCTCGTCGTACGTGGCCTATACCGCGACCCCGTTCGCGAACGTGTTCATCAATCCCGACAATGAAACCGACCTGTTCCCGTCGAATTTCATCTACAGCCTGAATTCGCCATCGCACTATATCGGCGCCGCCAGCATTTTTCTGGAAGACGGCAAGCATCATCACCAGCTGCGCGACATCGACGACGCCGAGACCAGTTTCCCCTATGTGCACAAAAAGGACCACACCGTCCCCGCCCTGCCGGACAGCCTAAAGCAGGCGGTCAGGGTGTTCCTGCTGGGCTGCGCGGTGCGCGACCTGCGCGGCGAGGAGCTGCGGCACCGTTCGATGCTGGTCAACGTCAGCCGGTTCACCGACGTGCAGGCGCGCGTCTCGGAAAGGATCCGCAGCTTCCTGTATGGCCTGCAGCAGGAAATCCACCAGTATCTCGCCGGCAGCTCGTGGCGCGGGCACCCGGGGCTCGTACACCTTGAACAGGTCTGGAACGACGAGTTCGCCGATACCGGCATTGCATGGGACGAGATCCGCCAGAACCTGCACGAGTCCGTCGCGTCGATCAAGGTGGTGACCGTCAACCAGAAGACCGAGCAGGATGAGAAGCTCGACTATTCGCGCTACCAGAACACCCGCATGGGGCGCCGCGTCATTGCGGTCGGTGGCCTGACGCTGTCACGCGGCCTGACCCTCGAGGGACTGGCCGTCAGCTACTTCTACCGCAACTCGAAGGCCTATGACACGCTGCTGCAGATGGGGCGCTGGTTCGGCTACCGGCCCGGTTACGAAGACCTGTTCCGCATCTGGATGGATGCCGACGCCCAGAGCTGGTATGCGCACATCGCCGGTGCGGTGGCCGAGCTGCGCACTGACTTCCGGCGCATGGCCGCCAATCGCCTGCCACCATCCCAGTTTGGCATCCGGGTCCGGGCCCATCCCGACACGCTGATCGTGACCGCGCAGAACAAGATGAGGAGCGGCAAGGATGTCGCGCATTCGGTCTCTTTCAGCGCGTTCGGTGCAGAAACGCCATTCCTTCCACGGGCCGCCGGGCAGAACGCCCCCAATGTGCAGCACGTCGCCGCTTTCATCCGCGACGAAGGGCCCGCCACGGCGGCAGGCAGCCGGTTCGTGTGGACCGGCATTCCGAAAGCCCGGATTGCGGAGCTGCTTGCCGGGCTCGACATTAGCAACATGAACATGCAGTTCGTGCCGGACACCCGGGACGGCGTGCGGCCGCTGCTGCGCTTCATTGCCGAAAACAGCTATGCCGCCCTGGACAGGTGGGACCTGTGCATCCCCCAGGGGCTGGGAGATGGCGTGCCCGGTGTGCTGGTACCGGTCGCAGGCGGCGTGCCAGCCGAAATACGCTGCCGCCAGCGCCAGATCGAGAAAACCGCGAGAAACGTGCCTTATCTCAAGCTCAACAGGCAGCGTGTCGGTGAAACCAGTGATGAGAAGGTGCAGATGACGGCAGGCGAGATCCGCGAAGCCGAGGCGGACTGGCTGCGCCAGAACGAAAAGGACCAGAAGACCCGGGCCGTGCCGGGGCACCAGTACCGCAGGTTCCGTTCCAGACCGCTGCTGACCGTTTCTTTCATCGAAGCCACGGATCCAAGCGAAAAAAATGCCGGGAAGATGATGACTACTGCGGAGGCCGGCAAGCAACCGATGGTCGCCATCAGTCTCAGCTTTCCCAATTTCGATCCGCTGGCCAATGGCGAGAAGGTCGTGTACCGGCTGAACCGGGTGGCGCTGCGCGACCTGCTGGGCGACGAGGAAGGTGAGGACGATGACACGGATTGAGGAGCTCTGGGAATCGCTGCGGACCGGTAAGGGCGCCAGTCCGGCCGATGACGGCTGGCAGCTGGTACGGATCGACACCGAACACCCGTTCGACATCTATGCCGGGATCGATGGCACGGGTACCGCAGTTTTCGCCATGAGTGTCGGCGTGCGTCCGCCAGCGATCGATGCGGATACACAGGCGCTGTCGTATTTCACGATGCCACGCGCCGGCGGGCGTTCCCTGATGGGACTCCGGCTGACGTCGACCGCACTGGAAAGCGTGTTCGGGCGCCTGTGCCAGGACCTCACGGACGCGGCAGCGGATGTCGCCAGCGAGGCGGCGCTGGTCTCCCTGTTCCGCGCGCGCCTGCAGCTGTGGAAGCGCCTGTTCAGGGACGGGAGTCTGGGGCTGCTGAAGAAGCAGGAAATCCGCGAGCTCATCGCCGAACTACTCGCGCTTGGTGAATGCATACGGACCGGCCCGCAGGACCCGCTGCAGGCGGTCACCTGCTGGAACAATCCGGGCGCCGCCCAGGATTTCGTCTTCCCGGACCGGGCACTCGAGGTGACGTCGGTGCCGCCAGGTGCCAGCGCCATCAGCATCGGATCGGCACTGCAGCTGGACGCAGCGGTACCGCTGGTCCTTTGCGTCTGCGTGCTGCGCGAAGGCGCCGCAGGCGATCCGGGCGCGCTGACCCTCCCGCTGCTGGTGACGCGCACCGCGGAGATGCTCGCCGGCTCGCCAGGCGCGGTGACCGCGCTGTACGACAGGCTGCTCACAGCGGGTTACGTCGAGCACGAATATTACCGGAGCATCGCGTTCGTGCCTCTGGAAACGCAGCACTACGCGGTGCGCGATGAATTTCCGCGACTCGTACCGTCAAGCCTGCCGGCCGGGATCCCGGACGCCACCTACACCATCCTTCTTGCCTCGATCGGGGCTTTCCAGATTCCGGAGCATCTGCATGCAGCCTGAAGATTTTCTTGTTGAACTGAGCCAGCTGGTGGCACGCCGCAGCCAGGCGGAACACCTGGTCGATACCCTTGCCTTTGTCCGGGAGGCGGCCGACCGTCTGGGGGAAGATCCGGTGTTCGGCGAGTTCGAGCCGGTCGAGTATCAGGGCGCCAGCGTGAAAAACAGAAACAGGACCCTGAAACTGCACGGTTTTACAAAGCTGGACGAGGCCGACGGCAGCATCGGCATCGTGCTCGGCCGATGGGAAGAACTGGACGCACCGGCAACCCTGAACAGCGCGGCGGTCGACCAGTTGACCGGATGGATGCAGAACTTTGTCCGCGAAGCCCTCGAAAACGGTCTCCACGAGCACGTGGCGGAAGCCAATCCCGCCTACGAACTGGCGCTGCTGCTGCACGGCGAGGCGGCGAAAATCAGCCGCATCAGGCTGCACATCTTCACCAACCTGACACTCAGCAGCAAATTCAAGGAGGAACTGCTGGACGACATCGCCGGCATTCCCGTCGAGCGCCACATCTGGGACCTGCAGCGTCTTGCGGCGCTGTACGAATCCAGCCGCGAGCGCGAGGCCGTGCATATCGATCTGGAAGAGCTGGGCGGCATGGCCATTCCCTGCCTCGAGGCGGCCCGTACGGACGACCTGCGGTCCTATCTGTGCGTGGTGCAGGGCGACCAGCTGGCCAATCTGTTCGACCGCTACGGCAGCCGTCTGCTGGAGGGCAATGTCCGTTCCTTCCTCGGCATGAAGGGCGGTGTCAACAAGGGCATCCGGGCCACCATCCAGGACGTGCCTGACCTGTTCTTTGCCTATAACAACGGCATCGCGGCGACCGCGTCCGATGTAACGGTCGAGTCGCGCGGCGGCCAGATGATGATCACCGGCCTGACCGACCTGCAGATCGTCAACGGCGGCCAGACAACTGCCAGCATCCTGAACGCACGCAAGAAGGACAGGCTCAGCCTGAAGGGTGTGTCGGTCCAGATGAAACTCACGCGCGTGCTACATGACCACGCGCAGAACCTGATTCCACGCATCGCCGAATTCGCCAACACCCAGAACAAGGTGGCGGCCGCGGACTTCTTTGCGAACCACCCCTTCCACCGCAAAATGGAAGAGATCTCGCGGCGCCTGCTCACGCCGGCAAGGGCCGGCCAGCGCATCCAGAGCAAGTGGTTTTACGAGCGCGCGCGCGGGCAGTACCAGAACGGACGGCTGTATCTCAGCAAATCCGAGCAGACGGCGTTCGAGAGCGAATACCCGGCCGGCCAGCTGGTCAGCAAGACCGATCTGGCCAAGTACGCCCACACCTGTGACGAGAAGCCGCACTGGGTCAGCCTTGGCGCGCAGAAGAATTTTTCGCGTTTCGCTGGCCGGTTCTCGAGCAGGAGCGCGGACGTGAGCGAAGCCGAGTACTGGGAACGTATCAGTCCGGAGTATGGCGACGGCTACTTCAGGAACATCATCGCGGTGGCCCTGATCTGGCGGAAGATGGAAGAGATTGTCGATGCAGGGCGCGGTTCCTGGTACGAGGGCGGTTACCGCGCCAACATCGTCACCTATACGGTCGCCAAGCTGTTCCACGACGTCAGGCAGGCACGTGGCGAGATCGACCTGGAGCGCATCTGGACGCGCCAGGACGCCGGTGCCGAGGTGGCCAGCCGGCTGGAGCAGCTTGCCGAACGCGTACAGGAATGCCTGCTGCTGCCGCCACCTGGCGTGAAGAACGTTGGCGAATGGTGCAAGAAGGAAGAGTGCTGGAAAAGCGTCGCGGCAATGCACCTGCCCTGGGACGGCAGCGTGCGCCAGATCGCGGTGTCGAAGAGCCGGTTTGCAGAGAAGAAGGCCGATGACAGGAAACAGGGCCAGGTCGACGACGGCATCGAACTACAGACGAAGCTGCTTGATCTGACCGTGTCCGGCTACTGGACCGCCCTCCACGCCTGGTCACGAAAAACCACGCATCTGTCCCCGCCTGACGCCGCACTGGTACTGAAGGCCAGCACGCTGCCAGGGTTCCTCAAAATCACCCAGGCAAAGGACCAGAAAAAACTGGCGCTCCTGAAGCAGTCGGCGGAGGAGGAGGGTTTCCGTCACCAGAGGGGATAGCACAACACGGGCCGGTTGAGGGCCGGCCCTCAAACGCGGGGTACTGGCCCGCCAGCCGGCGCCGGTACCCCGCCGGCCACCGCGCCTGCGGCCGCGGTGCCAGCGCCACGCAATTCAAGGGCTTGGACTTCACTGCGCAGCCACACTGCCAGCGCCTCGACCGCACCGGGAATGTCCCGACCGCGTCCACGCAGCGCGCATTCCCAGACGATCCCGACCCGCCATCCGGCGTCGAGCAGCGCCTGGGTCACCCGGGCATCGTTTTCACGGTTTTTCCCGATCTTGGCTGCCCAGAATTCGGTCCGCGTGCCGGGCAGCCTGAACAGCGGGCAGTCATGCCCGTGCCAGAAGCACCCGTGCACGAAAATCACCGCCTTCCGTCCGGGAAACACGATGTCCGGTCTGCCAGGAAGGTCCTTGCGGTTGATCCGGAACCTGAATCCTTTCGCGTGCAGCAGGCTGCGGATCAACTTTTCCGGTTTGGTGTCCCGGCCGCGGATGCCGGACATCATGCGGCTGCGGGTGGCGCTGTCTACGATATCGACCATTGGTTGCTTAATAACAGTTTGTATCGATCATACGCTACCGACTCGACGGGCGGCGCAGGCCATCGCTGTCTGGGCTGGAGGTCCTGCACATCAGCGGACCAATGCTGGCGGCTGACTTGGGTCCCTTCCCGGATCTTGCCAGGCCTCAACAAGAAGAATATGATCAGCTTTCAATGTGTCAACAAAAAAGCCTGCTCCTGATTCCGATCCGACCGGCTTTCTACAGTGACGCTCCCGACAACTACCAGCGCCAGCCAGGTCCCGCGATGCAGCCCGTTTCCGACACCGTTCTTTCCCTTACGCCCGCTGCACTGCACCGCGTGGCATGCCGGTCGGTGTGCCATGGAGACGCGGCATGAAGAAGGGTCACCTCTCGCAGTATTTCAGCGGCATCGCGGCCAAGCGCCTCAGCAGCGTCGAGGCAAACGTTCTCGTCTCGAACCAGCACGAGTTCAACGGGGTGGAGGGTCTGCGCGACCTGCTGGGTGAACCGGCCGGCAAGGTCGTCTATGAAGCGACGCTGCTCTATCTCGCGGACGGGATGGACATCCCTGTGTCGGAAGAAGGCCGCCTTACCTGGTACGATGCGCGCCAGAAGGCGAGGCTCGAGCGTGGTGTCCAGCGCTGGGAATACAGGCTCTATTTTCCGTCGACCCGCATATCCGGACTCGCACGGGAAGGCGACCTGCTGGTCATTGGCCTGCAGCCGGATGGCCGTCTGCTGGTCATCGTCGCCGCCGACGACTCCAGTGCCGCACGCCAGATCAGCTGGCTTTTCGGGCTGGGCAATGCAGGCCAGCGCGGATTCATCATCCGGGAAGACCTCAACGGAGAACAGGACCGTATTGCGCTGACTTCGCGCCTCATTCTCGAGAATATCGGCATTGCCGTCGAAGCGCCGGCGCTGGACTACCTGGCACTGATACAGGAGCGTTTCGGCACCCGCTTCCCCCCGACCCGCGAATTCTCGGCATTCGCGCGCTCCTTCCACAGCGATCCGGATGTTACCGGCGATCCTGACGGGACCCTGACGACGTGGATGGAAACCGAGGAACTGCTCTTCCGCACGCTCGAGCGGTACATCATCGGCGAGCAGCTGGTCAAAGGTTTCCAGGCCAGCGATGGCACGGTTTCGGTCGATGGTTTTCTCCAGTTCTCGCTGTCGGTCCAGAACCGGCGCAAGAGCCGTGTCGGTCTCGCTTTCGAAAACCACCTGGAGGTGATTTTCCAGCGGTGCGGACTGCGTTTCGACCGCACGGCGGTGACGGAAAACCGTGCCAGGCCGGACTTCCTGTTCCCCGGCAGCGCTGCCTACCACGATCCGGCATCCGATGCCGGGCAGCTCACCGTTCTGGGTGTGAAGTCAACCTGCAAGGACCGCTGGAGACAGGTGCTGGCGGAGGCCGACCGCGTCCCGCGAAAACATCTGCTGACCCTTGAGACGGCGATTTCCCGGCAGCAGACAACCGAAATGCAGGAAAAAGGACTGCAGCTGGTTGTCCCGCGCGCTCTGCACGAAACCTACTATCCCGACCAGCGTGGCTGGCTCATGGATCTGAAGCAGTTCGTTGTACTCGTCCAGGAAAGGGAAAGGACGTTTCCAGCGCACCAGGCGGCACTAGCTCTGTAGCAGAGTGCTGCAACGCACGGGAATGTCAGTGCCGGCAGCCGTGGCAGGGACTCCCGGTGACCTGGACCGGCATTACAGGCAGGGCCGGCCCGAAAGCAGACGCAACCAAAGCGTCGTAACAGCCTGTCATCCGTAATGACAGGCTGCTATGGCCCCGGCGCGCCGGAACCATTCATGGGCGAAAATGCCCTCCTCAGGCGGCCATTCTGCCCTGCCCGGCCCGATGCTCCCGGTCGATCTGCCGGCCTTTGATGACACGTTCCTTCATCAGTCTGGCGACAGCGGCAAACACGGGAACGACAACCGAGTTGCCGAACTGCCTGTACGCCTGCGTATCGGAGACGGGGATGCGGAAAGTCGATTCGCCAGGGGCGTCGTAACCCATCAGGCGCGCGCATTCGCGTGGCGTCAGCCGGCGCGGCCGGTTCTTCTGGTTCTCCTCGTGATACAGCCCCAGCTCGGGCCTGAATCCCTGGTCTACGAGAATTTCGGACCCGTCCTTGTGGTAGCGGGCCGACAGCGTGCGCGTCACGTCGCCATCACGGACCAGGCCATACCCAAAGCCGTTGCCCTTTTCCTTGTGCTTGATGGAATAGTTGAACAGGTACTCCCACAGTTTCGGAGTCAGGGTGTACAGCGGATCGGGCGCAGGCTCGAGAATGTCACCCAGTTTCGGTTTTACCGACGGATATTCTTTCGCAATATCCCTGAGAGTGAATCCCTCGTGGACGCCGAGATCCTTCCGGAAGCCGACGAGCACGATCCGCTCGCGGTGCTGCGGCACGAAGTGGGCACCATCAATGATCTTCGGATCGCGTGTTCCGCTGGCGTCGGCGTCGGCAACCCAGTATCCAAGCTCGTCCAGCGCGGCCATGATGACCTTGAAGGTCTTGCCTTTATCATGGCTCTTCAGGTTTTTGACGTTTTCAAGAACGAACGCAACAGGTCGCTTGGCAGCGATAATACGCGCGACGTCAAAGAACAGCGTACCTTGGGTATCGCATTCGAATCCATGCTTGCGGCCGAGCGAGTTTTTCTTCGACACGCCCGCGATCGAAAATGGCTGACAGGGGAAGCCGGCCAGCAGCACGTCATGATCAGGAATCTTTTCGTCGATATGACGGTAGGCCTCTTCCTCGGACACATCCTCCCTGCTGCTGAGCGTGACCTCACGAATGTCCGAGTTGAAGCTGTGAACGCTATCGTCCGAGTAGTGATTGGCCTTGTAGGTGCGGACAGCGAACGGATTCCATTCGCTGGTAAACACGCAACGGCCGCCTGCCTGCTCAAACCCCCTACGGATACCACCGATACCGGCAAACAGGTCGATGAAGTCAAAGTCGTGCTGCTGGCCTGCACGTGGCGCTTCCGGTAGCAGCTTCTGCAGCTGCCGGTACTCCGATTCACTGAATTGAAGAGACTTTTTCCCCGCAACACAGCTCTTCAGCAGCTCACGGGTCCACGTTCCCGGAGAGACCACATTCAGGTGCTCTGCAACGGACTTGGGTTCATAGCTCTCCAGAACCCTCTGGAGCAGACGCAGATTGTCGCTTTCAGGTGACGTGGTATTTATCTCGGACATTTCAAAAACTCGATTCCTGGCGGCTGCCAGTCTGGTCCCTGACGGGAGTATGCGAAACTCAACATTATACTGGATGTTAACACAGCCTCTGTGCCAAAAATGGCCTTGCGCCATGAGAGAACAAAAGAAGTGGCGAATCTTCGCAGCATGGCTCATGAAACGTGCATTGCTGTTGCGGCTATATCACCATGTTGCCAGAAATCCTTATTGGTCATCCGGTCTAAACAACGGCGTTGCGATCCGCAATGGCAGACCCGTCAGGACATCACACCCCGGGTGCTGCCATGGCCAGCGCCAACGCCAAGCAGGCGCAGCACGCCGCTTACGCTGGGCGAGAGAGCGCTGCGTGTGTCCACCCGCGCTACCGCTGCAGCAAAAGCCGAACCCGGAACAACGTCTTCATTGTGCGGGTGCAGTGCTGGCGCGCTGCCGGGATAGCTTCCATCAGCCGGCTTCATCCGCAGCCTGATATTGAACTCCTCGAAACATCCATGCGCAAACATTTCCGCGAGCTCTTCGTAAGTCACATGGGCCGATTTTTTCTGCTTCCGGTCCAGTGTCCGCAGGACCTCGTATCGGTCGCGGTTCGGGCCCCTCACGTTAAGGAACGGGTGCAGCACGTGCGTCGAGCTCTGCGTGCGTGCCTGGTTCCGGTACACGTGGGTACGTCTAACATCGTTCAAAAAGCCCATTTCATCTTCCTGTTTGCTGGCTGTTCCATACGTTGACCGTTACGATCCTGCTGCAGGGGCTCCGGTATATGCCTGAGCCGGGCTCAGGCCGACCGCCATCCTGACCTCTCGGAAACGCAGAATGACAGGTCCCGGAAGATCTCCATGCATCTTCAATTATGATTGAAAATATGCAATGTCCGCCAGATGGTTTATGATGCTACTGCGACATTTTTTGTCGTAAATTCGACCTAGCCGCCTGCCAATGTCAGCTACCCTGCCCCGTATTATGGCCATGCTGCGCCATGTTCCGCGCCATCCGCGCAAGATCGATACGACGACGCTGCAGCAGCGGCTTGACAGCGCCGGCTACGTCATATCCCAGCGCTCGATCCAGCGCGACCTCAACGAGCTGTCGCTGTTTCTCCCGCTTGTATCCGACAGTGCCAGACCACAGGGCTGGTCATGGCAGGCTGACGCCGAACAGTTTCAACTGCCTTTCCTCGAGCCGCAGGCGGCACTGGCCTTTCATCTTGTCGAACGTTATCTCCATACACTGCTTCCGGAATCGACACTCGAATACCTGACGCCGTGGTTCCGGACGGCGGCAAACGTGCTCGAAACCAGCAATAGCGGAATGACACAGTGGCCTGACAAGGTCCGGCTGCTGCCACGCGGGCAGCGCCTGCAATCGCCGAAGATTGCCCCGGAGGTCCACGGCGCACTCTACGGCGCTCTGCTCGACGAACGCCCAGTAGTGGTGAGCTACCAGCGCCAGGCGGAGCTGAAGGATTATCTGGTACATCCGCTGGGCATTGTTACCCGCGACACGGTGATCTATCTGGTATGCACAATGTGGGATTTCACGGACGTGCGTCAGCTGGCCCTTCACCGCATGAAGTCTGCCACCGTGCAGGACAGTGCGTGCCGCCGTCCCGAAGGATTCACACTTGACGGCTACATCGCCGCCGGTGCGTTCGGCTATCCGGAGGGTGAAGGAGCGATCGTGCTGGACGCTACTTTTACTGCGACAGCCGCGGCGCACCTGGTCGAAAGCCCTTTGGCAGATGACCAGCGCATCACGCCCCAGGGAGACGGGCTGGTGCGCGTCAGCGCAACCGTGCTTGATACCAAGGAGCTGCGCTGGTGGCTGCTCGGCTTTGGCGACCAGGTCATCGTCAATGGTCCGTCCGGACTGCGGGAACGCATGCGCTCGGCAGTAGCCGGTATGGCGGCCGGGTACGGTATTCCCGTGTCCTCGGCCGCCTGACCAGCGTCAGTGACTTACGCGCTGGCGGTAGACTGCAGACTTTGCATGCGAGCGTGCGAGCCTGTTATTTTCCTTTTGCCGGATTGTTGCCCCGACCGCCCCCGGACGGATTGCCAGTTTTACTGGGTGCGTTTTCGAGAAATGCAGACATAATTTTTTCCTTTCACATCCCTGGTCTGTAAGGTTGCACGGCCCAGGGTTTACCGTGTCAGACGTTTTCGAAGCCGCCGGTTTCTTCCGCCCTGCCCGCGACGTCAGGTTCAGCCAGCCAGTTCGCAATCTGCTGCCGCAGACCTTCCAGATCTTTTTCGCGGACCGGCACCGGATCAAACTCGCCTGCCCCCGTTTCTTCAGTGAGCACAATCTGGTACTGCAGCTCCGCAAAAATGCCGTCCCTGCCGCGTGAGTCCCGCAGACTGATCTCTACGCCCGCACCGTTCACCCGCAGTAGCCAGGCGGATGGTGGCCTGGTGCCCAGCCGGGGCATCAGTGTGGCCCGGAGGCCTTCAGTGAGCCAGTTCATGAACAGGCGCCGCGTGAAGCCGTCCTTCGCGGCGCTTTCCCTCAGGCTTTCCGGCATGGCGACGACATCACCGTCGACCGTCGTCTTCCCGATCACTTTTTCGTACGTACCGGCATACTCCCCGATGACGAAACGCAGACGTCGCGGATCAGCCGGAGCAGTCGTCCCGTCGAAACCGGTGACGATATCGGCACTGGCGTACGCAGCGGCCGTAAGAGCCGGTTCGAGAAAGAACCTGTCACGCCAGGACGCCATGGCCCAGCGCAGACCGGCGGCGTCAGGAAGGCAGCGTGTGAAGTCGACATGCATCGTGTCGCGGCCCCGTGCAAGGCCGATTTCGAGACGTGTCCACGAACCGTCATGCCACATCCGTACTGTACTGTCGTCGCCGCGATCGCCAAGATACTCCCGAATGATTTCTCCTGCCCGGAAATTCAGAGACGCGACGCCGTTGATTACCTCGGAATAGCTGAAAAGGGCCGATCGAACCGACAGGAACCAGAAGCCCTGCACGTTGGCGGGCACCAGCAGTTCGTTTTCGGACAGTCCGGTCAGGCTGACCAGATCAGCAACCATTGCAGGGCTCCGGACGAGCAGAACCTGTTCGATCCGCTCGGCGATCACTTCCGTCAGGTACGACAGGGCCTCTTCCCTGTCGCCCGCCCCCTGGCGCGCCAGAAGGGCCTGCAACGCATCACTTCCCCCCGCAGCGAGCCGCTCCTCGAGGAGCCTGCGCACGTACTGAAGATAGTGGTACGGCTCCGGGTTTTCGTGGCCCTGCAACAGTGGAACCGAGGTGCCGAGGACCTCGGCTAGGGCTTTCGCGTATCCGCTGCTGGTCTGTCCCGTGTCTTCAATCCGCTGGTAGTGACGCGTGAGCGAGTCCGTCACTGGCCTGCCCATCAGGCTTGCGACTTTTCTTGCGACTGTCGCCTGGCTGAGCCCCTGCTCTTCGCGGACTGCGCGAAGTCTGGCCTGGTCTATCCTGAAAGCTGGTCGTACCATTTTTCCTCCTTTATATTCGACAGATCGATCATCGGCGAATTTGTTTATGACGTCCATATGACGTATACACGTCATAAACCAGCCAAGCCGCCAGTCGACTGCCAGCCCTTACGGCAGCGAAGGACGGACGCGACCTGGACTGTCGCTGCAGGCGGGCAGAATGGTGGCTCACCCGGAATATGACGATTGCTGCCACGTAGCCGCACCTGTTTCCGGCAGCAGAAAAGACCAGCCCAGGAGGACAGGAAACCCATGGCAGGCAGAACGATTAAAAGTGTGGTCCTTGAGCGGCAGCTTGCATGGGCCGAAAGGCAAGGGAAAAATGTCGGCCCAACGGGCTACCTGGACAAGATTGAAGACAACCTTTTCCTGCCGATGTCATCCACTGCCCTGGCGCATTTCAGCGCCGGAAGCGGTGGTGAGCTCCTTGATGCTGCCTCGCGGCCGGCGAAGATAAAGGCCCTTCACTCGTCCGCTGCCCTGGCGGTTAACGTTTTCGACTACTGGACGAGGCACAACGCTGTGCCGTTGGCTATGGCCTTCGGCTTTACGGGTGTCGGCGAGGGTGCGATCCGCGAAATCGGGTTTGAACGCCAGTATCCAACCGGTCTGGCCGGCAATCCGCCCAACCTCGATGTAACCATCCGGTTCGGATCGGGTCTGACAGTTGCCATCGAAAGCAAGTTCACCGAGTGGATGATGCCGAAGCCGACTCGGGCAGAAGTATTCAGGCCCGCCTATTTTCCGGCCACGGCACCGCTCTGGAGTGGGCTTGGACTTCCCTGCTGCCAGCACCTTGCGGAATCGGTCGCTGCCGGCAGCGTACACTTCCGGTGGCTGGACGTGTCCCAGCTCCTTAAACACGCGCTGGGCCTCGCTACGGCGTCACACGGGATGTTCAGCCTTCACTACCTGTTTTTCGATGCCCCGGGCAGCGAAAGCTGTTTGCACCGTGAAGAAATCAATCGCTTCACGACGCTAGTAGGGCAGGAAACCCGTTTTAGTGCGCGGTCCTACCAGGAACTCTTTAGCGAAGTTGGCACATACGCTACAACGGCTGACAAGGCGTATCTGGACTACCTGGGCGAGCGCTACTTCAGGACTGCGCGACCGGCTGCGCACGGGTAAAGCGGGAAGACGCGCCCGCTGCCCGCCCAACAGTGCAGGATTGCCGGGCCGTAGGCGCTGCAGTGTCAGGGTGACTGTGGACCACTACGGTCATCGGCAGACACCGTCCAGACGGTTCGATAGCCTGAAGCAGGCGACTAACCTGTTGCGGCCGACGTCGCGGCAGAGCGCACACGTCACTACCCGTCGGTCCTGATACGCTCGAGGGCTGCCGTGGCTGGTATCAGAACCCGGTCTCCTCCCTTTTCGAACCGGACTTCGATCCGGTCAATGTCGCCGTCCGCGGTCAGCACACCTTCGCCCCACTCCGGCCGCTGGAGATGACGGACCCGGTCAGCCCGACGCCACTTTTCCCCAGTCAGTTGTGGTCCGGATACTGACGTATGGCCCGGGTTTGTGGCACCGGCGGCCAGCTCTGCCCTCAGCACATTGACCGCTACGTCCGCAGGGCAGTTGAAGAGCTCATAACAGTCTGTCAGCCTGCCATCCTTCATGTATCGGCCCGGCACGGCGAATCCGCGCAACGCGTTATGTACTGCCACCTCGACCTTTCCGGCGGCATCGCAGGCATGGCGCTCAACCAGTTTCCAGTCGCTGGCGCCGCCGTAGCGTTCGGTGTTCAGTTTTGCAATGCGTACAGCAGGATCTGCCGCGCTGCCCACCTTGGTCAGCACCAGACGGACGGAACGGGCAACATAGACTTCGGCGGAAGCATGATGACGGCGCGCAAAGGCGATTTTCTTTGGGTCGCACATAGCACAGTGCCCCGCGCCGGTTCTTAATCTGTGGCCCGCCTTTCTACAGGCTGTACCCAGTGCGAGAAGCGCTTGAGACTGGTGCATCAGAGACCGGCGCTCATTGCTGTCAAGCGTGCGGCCATCGATCAGCTCCGACAAAGAAATGCCGTGCCGCTCCAGAAACGATCGCTCTTCACGCGTCAGCAATTCATCCGGTATGTCCTGTCGGCTCATGTTTCGCGCAGCTCACTCCATGGGGTCTGCGGACGGGTGAACGCGTGGTAAAAATCCTGTGGCAAACATTCTGACGACGGACGCGGGCGTCAGAACTGCTACAAACGTTTCGCCACCAGACATCACAACCGGAGAATATCCTTCAAACGACCAGCGCCATACTTTTCCTCTCCATAGAAGACAGGCACTGCCCTCGTGCACGAACATCGTACCGTCGGGAAGTTCCGCAAGGCTGGCCCTGTAGGTCTGCTTTCCGCCACCGCGCAACGCTCTTTCGGCATGCATTGCCGCGTCGATTTCTCCGACAGGCACATGGGTGCCAGCTCTGTCCGGCATGTTTGCCCCGAGCCAGGCCTGCCTGAATTCCATGTAGCGTCCCCGCTGACATGTATTGCATGGGCGGTGGCCAGCGGCCAGTGAGGTAGCTTCGTCAAGGAAGAAAAGTTCGGAATAATTGTTTGGAGAAAATACCGGACGCTGGACGTTATCGTATGACAGAACACACGTCACCCATGCTTTGCGCGCCCACTGTCGCCGGATTTTCTGATCGTTGTCGTGCAGTATGCCTCTGTTACCCATCAGTGAACCGCGGAAGGGAACAGCGTGTAACTGGCCGAAGGGGTCGACGCGGTTTTGTAAGGTAGAACGTGGCATATGGAGAAACGTAAGAGTTGACTGATTTCAGCTGTAGGGCAAACGCGGTGGGCGGATGAAATGCCGCACCAACAGAGAGCAGCAACTGGAAAGTGACAGGCCCCTGCCCTCTACCCATGCAGTTATAAGATTCCGGCTTGCCTCCTCCCTCTCTGGCCGATGGCGAAGTTCATCAAGGCTCAGTGTACGGCACAGGTTGCCATGATAGCAAGTATCAGAGGTTACCGGGCACTGACGATCTGCTTGAGCGCGAACAATGCACATCTCTTTTGCGTAACGTAACGTATCAAAACAAACTGATAACGTAACGGAGGGGCGGAATCATGGGACGTCAGGCGCTGGTAACACTAGACCACGTAAAAACAGCCGTCACTGCTCTGCAAGCAGAGGGAAAGCCGGTGTCATCCCGGTCGGTTAGAGAGAAGCTCGGCAATGTCGGCAGCATGGGAACAATCAATAGACTGCTTCAAATGTCGGCGGCCGACAAAAACCGGAAGCCTGACAGCCTTCGCCAGCTTCCTCCTGACCTGCAACGCACGATCCTGGACTTTACAGACCAGCAGGCGAACGGCGCCCGTGCACAGATTGCCGAAGAACTTGTTGCCTGCCGACTCGAAATGGCTGACCTGGCAACCGAAAATGAACGGTTGAGCGCCGCAGTAGAAGAACTCCGCATTCAACTGGAAACTACAGCAGCTGAAAAGGCCGTGAGTGAAGGCCGCTTAGCGCAACTGACAAGTGAACTCGCTATGGCGCGGAAAGAAACGGCGGCGGAGCGCAGCAGCAGCGAGAATGTCCGGATCGATCTCGTCAGGCTCCAGCTGCGTGTCGATGCACTCGCACCACTTGAGCACGAATTGAACAAAACACGCCGGCAGTGCGAAGAACACCGCGACGCCTGCGTGCGGCTTGAACAAGCCAATGCAGTCCTCGATACGCAACGCGAAGCGCTTGAAAGGCAGGTCCATGATCTCAGGAGCGAGCTGGTTGAGGCCCATTCCAAGAGTGACGGACTGAGCGAGAAGACAGAGAAAATCTCCGGAATGCTTGAGCAGGAACGCGCAGCACGAGTGCTTGCCGAGCGTGAGCTCGCAGTTGCGAGAGCAGTGCATGGAAAAAGAAACCCGGCCGCCCTGGGCCGGAAGGGCAAAAGCCAATCTAACGCTGCCCATCAGAAATGACCATACGATCCAGCAGTGCCTGACGCCGGCCCCGAGTTCCCATAGGCTGCGTGTACATGTAATGGGGCCGGATTTCCCATTTATCAACTTTCGCCGAAAGAAAAATTGCAGAAATTTATGCTTGACGCATATCAGATCAGACGGTGAAATAGCTAGCTGCTCAGGACTTAAAGTCCTATCATGATCTTGAAGGCCGGTCATCCGACAAGGCCATTACCGGAGATAGAAATGACTAGCTCTGATGAAAAAACCGTAGCACGCGCCATCAGGATCCTGCAAAAAGTGCTGGCAACCCGTGGTGAACTTATGACCGCACCAAGCACCGTAAAACGCTATCTCACCCTTCGCCTCGCCCGCAAGGAGCACGAAGTTTTCGGTGCCCTCTGGCTGAATGCGAAGAACGAACTGATCGCCGACGAGGATATGTTTTTCGGTACTCTGACCCAGACGTCCGTTTATCCGAGAGAGATAGTGAAGAAGTCTCTCCACCATAACGCCGCTTCCCTGATCTGCTACCACAACCATCCGAGCGGCTGCCCGAAGCCCAGCGATGCTGACAGGTACCTCACCACCAACCTGCAGAACGCGCTACAGTTGGTCGAAGTCCGCCTGCTCGACCATATAATCGTGGGAGGCCTGGACAGCTACTCGTTTGCGGAGAACGGTCAACTATAAGGAAACATGATGTCCGAAACCCCTGCAGAGCAAAGGGTTTCGGGCCTGCCCACAGGCCCGAAAGCAGCTACCCTGCTGCCGTTTCACGACCCGGCTTTTGTACCGCCAACGCACCTCGATATCCGTGCGATCACGCAGCGCTACGGACTGACCGGGGCAACCGTCGCCCGCGTCACCGGGGTGGTACCTCGCACCGTCCGAAAATGGCTTGCGCCCCCGGAGGCAGAAAACCATGCCCCAATGCCCTACGCGGCGTGGAGACTGCTGCTAATCGAAGCCGGCGTAGTTCCCCCGACGGGTATCCCTGGCGGCTGAATCCCTGGCGACTGCAGACGGCCGCTATTTTTCCCTGCTGTCGTGATCCTGTTCGCGCTCCTGCAGACGGTGCTGTACCTGCCTGACCAGAGCGCGCTGCATCTGGCGCCGCTCCGAATCGAGCGCAGGCATGCTGCGCATGAAGCGGTCAACCTCATCTGCCAGCTGGTTCTCGCCTTCCTGGCGCAGGCGTGCAACACCCTGCCTCAGCTGGCGGATGACATCACGCCTGCGTGCCGCCATCGCGAGCTCCCATGGCCTGGGCTCAGCGTGTCCGGCCTGTAGTTCCTCCGCAGCCGCCGCCAGCCTCGAAGCAAGGGCTCGAGGCGGCGCGCCCTTCCCATGTCTGGAGCGCTGCTCGATATGCCACTCTGCTCCACTTTTTGCCTTGAACGACTTTCCACGCTCGGCACGCGAGGTGGCGTTTGCCTCAATGCCGCGTGCCCGCAGCTCCGCAGCAAAGGCCTCGCGCCACCCTCGCAACGTACCTTTGCGAATGTAGATACGCTGACCATCCCCGCGCTCCGCTCGCAGTACTACATGCACGTGCGGGTGCGCTGGCGGATCGTCTGCAGGGTCCGTTTCCTGCGTGTGCAGGGCCATGACATACTGGTGCCCCTCGAAGTGCCGCCCAGCGAAAGCCTGCACGGCCTCCAGCATAGTTTTTGCCTGAGTATGGGCGGGCATCGAAAAAATGATGTTGAACGAAGGATGAAGCCCGTCCCCTCTCGCGCTGCGCATGCGCTGCATGTCCAGGTCCCACGATGCATGCGTTTCACGAACTGCATCGCGCCCATCAATCCGGTTGCCCTTTTCGTCAATGGTCAGGAGCCGTCCATTCCGAGAGATGTACATCATGTAGCGCAGGACGCCTGCAATCGCTTCGCGGTCGCCATCCTTGCCACGCCGGCTGCCCTTCACCTTGATGACGACCTCCGGTGCGCGCCTGACGGTGCGGCGCAGCTGGTCCTTGATCGCTGGCCAGTCACGGGTATCGTGCCATCGCCCCTGCCGCTGGCCAGAGTCTGTCTTTCCATCCGGCCGCGTCCGATATACGAGCCGCCGGATTCCGGATCGGCGCCCGAAAATGTCCGGACCAATATCTTCATGCTTCGCCATCGCTGACTCCCCATCCTCGAAGATTCGCCTTCAACAGGTCCTTCACGGTTGCTGCTTCTAGGTCGACCAGCATCCTGAGGAGTTCGAAGTCCGCAGGCAGGTACACACCGCCAGAAACGGCATTCATCTTCCTCGCGATCTGGTTGACGTTCCGGCCAAGGTCCGCCAGCTGTCGTGCAACCTGGCGCACCGCATCGATTTCAGCATCGCACAGCACCGGACGTCGATCCGCATGCGCACAGAACAGGTTGGCTAGGTAAGTCCCGCGATACCAGTTCCTCTCCCTCGCGAGCCGGCCAAGCTCCGCGAAATAATAAGGATCTAGCCTCACATAGACTTGTTCCGTCTTGCTTCCACCACGAGCGCCAGAGCCTCCGGCGGCAGACACCCCCTTACGGCAGTCCGGCACGAGGCCAACAACCTCCTTTTCCAGGAATTCGATAATGAGTGAAGCCGCCAGTCGCGACGCAGTGGCTCCGCGCGCCTTTGCTATGGCTTCAAACCGAACCTTCGTCAGGTCGTTTACAGCTGCTCCAATAGTCGGCATCCGAACCTCCACAGGTCTATAGCGGTTGCACTTCGACTTCGATCCGATACCTCAGTAACTCGCCTTCTACGGTCCTGGCTTGCTTATGGTTTTATTGGGAGGCAGGATAGACTGTCGTCTTAAATGTTTAATCTCTTCGAGATCAAACATTGGTCCTCGTCCCTCCGGGACTGCGGGCGCGCACCTCACAGCTCGCTCACGATGACGACGCCTTCAGGTGCTACAAGCCGCAGCGCGGCCTGGTAAAACACCTGCAGGAGAACGCCCCCGACCGTGAGACAGCCCCCAGCAATCATCAAGCCAAGACAGTCCCGCAAGAAGGCCAAGGAGAACAAAAACAGAATCAGCCCGCAGACAACAACGAGGCTCACAATGGGAACAAGTACCCTACCAACGATCAACAGGACAACATAAAAGCTAAAGCGCACCGCCCCCAGTAACACCCTACCGAGTCCCCCTACACCTCTCTGAAAAGAGCTCATCACGATCCACTCCTGCATGGTTTAGGCATCGCGGTCGCGCCGTACACGACCTGCTTGGCCAAGTCATCGTTTAAACACAATCTCGGACAAGGGCACCTCGACCGCCGCATCTTGACCATCGATGGTGATGACCACAGTGGCATTGGGCGCGATCCTGGCTTTCTTCCCCTTGTACTGCACGATGATGTCGGCGCCCGTGGATGACGTCTTGGGTCGTGCCAAAGTAGTTCGAAGTCGTTCGACGGTGTCCGGTGCTCCATCGTCATGGCGCGTGTGAGGCGCTGCCGCAGGTTGCTGCAGCGCGGGTGAGGCCCGCATTTCGTCATGACGAAATGTCGACGCTGAAGGCTTCGACGCTTGCCGGTCTTTCACGTCGGTCGCCATTTTTTCGTCATGACGAAATCCGGCCAGCGCGTCCTTGATCGTGTCACGGGTGATGCGCGGGACATCACGACACCAGGCGTCAATCTGGTCAGGGCACTCCTCCCAAGCCTGTCGAAGGTCATACAGTGTCCGTGCCGACGTCACTCCGCTCGCATATGCGTGGTTCACACAATCCGGCGCATCGATCAAGGCAAGGTGCTCAGTGATGAAATTCTGGTTCTTCTTACGCATCCGGTCCGCGATCTGCCCCTTCGTATCACCAGCATCCAGCCGATTCTTGATAAAGAGTGCACGCGCCCGCGCAGTAAGACCTGTACGCAGCTCGTTCTCGTTCACCTGGTCATAGCTGTCAAATTGTTCATCGACGAACGCGGGGATTGTCGGCAGGCTGTTTCTACACGCCGATCGATAGCGTCGATGGCCATAGTTGATGAAGTATTTCCCCGGGATCGTCGGGTGAGGCCGCACCGAAATCGGCGTCTTGACACCGCGCTCGGCCACGTCCGCATCGAGCTCCTCCTGGGCTTCGATTGCAGCAGGCGTGCTGTCATCGTCGACGTTCCTTGGATTCTTCGGGTCCGGGAACACGTCATTCAGCGGCAGTTCCAGCGGCTTACCTTTGTTTGCGAGCTGCGCGTTCGCCAAGTCGGCCAGGCCCGTGAGGTTCATTCGCGTGTTCATGCCCTCGCCTCCCTGTTCTCCATCTTTCCCAACAAGACGTCAAACACGGCGCGGATCTCCTTTCCTGCCTCACGCGCCGCAGACTTGATGCGATTGCGGTTTGCACCAGCCCCACCTTCCTTTAGACGCCACACTGGCACCTGGGCGCCGGCGGCTTCGCGATAGGCCTGACGATCCGTAATCGGCTTAGGAAACATGTACTGGTGATAGGAAGCCAGCAACTCCTTGAAGTCCTCGACCTGGGCAGGCTGGCGCGGGTCAAATTCATTGGCAAGGATCCCGAAGTTGACGAGATCAGGATTGAAATGCCGCTGGACGAACATCACGCGCTTGAGAACCTCAGTCGACACATCCACGCTGAACGGATCGATCTTGCAAGGAATGACCGCATAGTCACTTACCGCGAGAAAAGCGTTCGCGATTCGGCTGTTTGCTCCAGGTGTGTCGAAGGTCACATAATCGAAGTGTGGTGCCAACTCGGCGAGACGCGCACGAAGATTCATTACAAGCTGCTCGTCATCCACATCGCACTGCTCGATCTCGCGCAAGCGCACCTTGTCGGACTGGATAAGAGCCAGCTTGTCGAACGACGCCGGCAATGGCAAGTGTTTGTCGCTAAACAGATCGGCCGCATCGAACGTTGTAATCGCATATGGCGCCATGGCCCTACTAGCATTGCCTTGCTCGTCACCGTCGATTAGGCCCGAGCGAAATCCGCGGTCCGCCACATAATGTGCGAAGTTATAGCTCGTCGTGGTCTTACCTACGCCGCCCTTCTGATTCACTGGAATGAACTTCTTCATTTCAGCATCCTCCTGCGTGCGATGTGAGCCATTTCTTCGACAACGTCGGCGACGTTTCCAGGGAGGGTCACATGAACGGCCCGCCAACCCTCGGGCCGCTCGCCATGCTCTACATGGGTCTTCCACGCTCGCGCCACCATCGCACTAACGCCTTGTACCGTCATCTGCAAACCCTCTGCGATGTCTCGCTGCTTCACCCCATCCACCAGGACACGGCGTATGTGTTCAATGTTTTCTTCCTTCTGCCTCTCTAAGTGCGGCCGGATGAAATCGAACTCGCGCTGTGTCAGTCGCTTCCTCACCGTCATTTAGCTCTCCCCTTGCCACGTAGCTTGCGCTGCTCCGTTAGCTAGAAGTTACGCGTTAAGTCAACGCGAAACTCTGAGGTGGATTAAGTCATCGGTTGTATCGAAGAGCTAATGTAGGCCGCATAACCCATCGAGGATACCCATGGCACATCGACGTCTTTCCATCTTGGCGCTAGCGGCAGCGACGCTTTGTGTGCGAGCTCAGCCGTTGTACCCGACTGTGGCGAAAGCGGAACAAGTAAAACGCGACACAGACCGCCGTCTGATTCTTGAGACAGAGCTCGTGGCCGAACATGACGCGCTAGTGAAGTCAAAAGCAGCCGTCGAAAGCAACCCGACCCGCGACCGTGAGATCGAAGTTCACCGGCACGAGGAAAACATCAAGGCACTGCAGCGTGAACTGGACAGCACGACTAACAACGACGCTGCGCGCAACCCCAAACGTGTTCTCGTCAAGGCCCAACACCCAACGAGCGGCGCTGACAACACAAAGGGCACCGGACGCTTCTGGGAGCCATACAACCGCGCACCTGACACCGCCGATTTTTCAACCAGCCCTAGGAGGGATAGCCATGAGTAACGCAGCTCAACGTGCTCTCACGTTCACCTTGTGCGCAGGCCTGCTCGCGCTGCAGGCATTGCCTGCATTCGCACAGTTCACGGGAGCCGGCACCCAGGCCACCAACTGGTTCGTGCAGCTTCTTACGCCGATCGTACCTCTTGCCGTCGCTGCCGTCGGCATCCTGTGCCTCACTGGACGGGTTAACTGGGGCTGGTTCGTAGGTGGGCTGATCGGCACCGCATTGTTCTTCGGGCGCGACCAGGTCGTTTCGATGTTCCGCGGCTGGCTGGGTGCCTGATATGGATCGCGAGGACGGAATCGACGTCGACCCGCTCGCGGTCGCACTTACCCGGCCCTCGACCATCCTGGGTGTTCCCTATGAAGCCTGCGTGATCAACCTGCTTGTTTCAGTCGAGGCGCTGTCCCTGACCGAAAACTTGCTTTGGCTCCTGATGTGCATTCCAGTCCATGGCATTTGCTACCTGATCACGCTGAACGACCCGCGCTCCTTTGAGTTGCTGATGTTGTGGGCGCGGACCAAGCTGGGAACGCTCATCGGTTCCCGATGCTATTGGTCGGCATCCTCGTACAGTCCGCTGACCTTCAGGGAGCGCTACGACATGTTCAAACGGTGGCGAATCAAGCGCCGCCTGCACCGGGAGAGACAGGCATGAACATATTCGCATCACGCCAGAAAGCTGCCCGACGCGAAACATCGGCGGCACGGAATATTCCGTACGAGGGCCATTTAACGCCCAGCATTATCGACACCACCGCAGGCGAATGCCTGTGCGTGCTGCGCCTTGCCGGCTCTTCATTCGAGTGCGCCGACGACAGCGACATCAATAACCGGCATGCGCGGCTTAACCGCATTGTGATGGGCCTGTCGGACCCACGTGTGACGATCTGGCAGCATGTCGTCCGGCGCGAGGAAAGCCAGTATCCCGGCGGCGACTTCGCGCCGGGGTATGCGCACGACCTGAACGAACGCTTTAAGGCCAAGATAGGCAACGAGCGCTTGATGGTCAATGAGCTCTACATGACCGTCGTTTTGCGTCCATTCCGCACAAAGGCCGAAGGCGTTCTGGCATCGTTATTCTCATCGCGTTCACGGAATGACCTTAGGAAGGCGCGCGAGGAACTGGTCGCTGAACTCGACCGGATCGTTACCGATCTGACTGCGTCCCTGCGATATTACGAGCCCGAGCGACTGGAGCTGTACGAACGACATGGCGTTCTTTTCTCGCAGCCTGCCGAGTTTTTCAGCTTTCTCATCACAGGGAAGTGGGAGCGTGTTCCTTATGCGCCAGTCCCGATGAAATACCTGGTTGGCGGTGTCCGGCCGATATTCGGTAACGAGACGGTCGAGATACGCGGCGCAAGCACCACCCACTTCGGCGCCGTACTGGGTATCCAGGCCTATCCCCCAGAAACCAATCCCCTGTTCCTGGACGACCTACTGACCCAACCGGTGGAAATGGTTATTACACAGTCTTTCGAGTTCCAGGCGAAGGACACGGCACTTCGCAACATGCGGATGAAGGCGAACCGTATGGAGAACGCAGGCGACGCAGCGCAATCGCAGATCGAGGAGATTCCGGAAATCGCGGACGACCTTGAATCACGCCGAGCCGTCATGGGTAGCCACCACTACAGCGTATTGGTCAAATCCCGCACTTTGGACGACCTGGGGCACGACCTCGCGGATGTGCGCCGGGTGCTGATCGACGCTGGCATCAAACCAGCCCGCGAAGACCTCGCGCTGGAAGCCGCCTATTGGGCCCAACTGCCGGCGAATTTCGCGTTACGCCCTCGCCTTTCGCCGATCAATAGTCGCAATCTGTGCGGATTCTACCCCTTGCACAATTTTCCGACCGGGCGCCGCACCGGCAACCACTGGGGCGACGCCCTGACCATGCTGATTACGGCAGCTGGTACACCGCACTATTTCAGTCTGCACGCCTCGGATCCTCAGGCCGCTAACGGTGGCGGAAAAAAGGATGTTGGCCACACGATCCTGTTCGGGCCTAACGGCTCCGGCAAGACGGCCACTGCCTGCTTCCTCCTGTCGATGATGCAGAAATTTGACGTCACATCAGTCCTGTTTTCCAAAGACAGGGATACCGAGATCGTCGCGCGCCGTCTCGACGCCAAGGTTTATCCCTTGCGCCTGAACGAGCGTACGGGGCTCGCCCCGTTTGCGCTCGACCCGAGCGATCCCGCAAATGTGCGCCACCTGCAGCTGTTGGTTCGCAAGCTGATGAGCCGCACGATGGTGACCGAAGCTGGTCTTGAGATCGATACCAAGCCGCTTACCGTGCAGGAGGAGAAGGATGTCGACAAGGCCATCTCCCAGGTGCTGGACATGGCCCCTAATGCACGCCAGCTCGGACGGGTGCTGGACTTTCTGCCGAAGGGCGATCTGTATGATCGGCTGGCCCGATGGTGTTACGCTCGTGAGAAAGGACGAGAGGATGGGCCGCTGGCCTGGGTCTTCGACAACGTCTCGGCCACGATCGCAAACGAGCTGGGTTCAGCTCGGACAACCGTCTTCGATACCACGGCCTTCCTTGACGATGCCGAGCTTCGCACACCTATCACGCTCCACCTTTTCCACCTGACTGGGAGCCTGATCGACGGCCGGCGCCTGGCAGTTTTCTTTTCCGAGTTTTGGAAGTCCATGGGCGACAAGCACTTCGCCGCCTTCATCAAGGACCTGCTCAAGACGCTGCGCAAGAAGAACGGCCTCGTTGTACTCGATTCGCAGTCGCCCAGCGATGCACTGCGCCATCCTATGGCTCGCACCCTGATCGAGCAGGTGGCGACACTGATCCTGTTTCCAAATCCTGGCGCCGATTACGTTGAACACACGGAAGGACTAGGCCTGTCGAATCGTGAGTTCAATCTCATCAAGACCGATCTCCCGGAAGGATCAGGGATGTTCCTCCTCAAACAGGGACGCCGCTCCGTGGTGGTCAAGCTGCCTCTTGGCGGTATGGACGAAGATCTCGCCGTGCTGTCCGCACGCACATCCAACCTTGAGCTCATGGACAGACTCATCGCGCAATACGGCGAAGACCCGCATGCATGGGCTCCCCACTTCAACGCAGAAAGGAATTCAGCATGAAGTTCCGTACCCTCATCGTCGCAGTGTTATTGGCCAGTACGTCGATTCAGTCCAATGCACAGATGGCGGTGATCGATCCCGCCGTCCTCGCTGAAGCTATCAAACAGGTCAAGGCGTGGAACGATCAATACAAGCAAATGAGTATCCAGATCGAGTCCATGAATTACCAGATCAGGGCGATGACCGGCGATCGTGGCATGTCCCGGCTGCTCCCTGCCGCGGTTCCGGCACTGCCGACAGACTGGGCACAATCCATGAGCAATTTGTCAGCCACTGCGCAACAGATCCGCCAGTCGCAGGCAGTGCTTCAACCGGATCAGGCCGCACGCTTGTCACCAGACCTGCAGCGCTTTCTGGCACAGGCTCAAAACGTCTCGGCGGCTAACCAGGCGATGTCCCAAGCCGCGTTCAACGACGCTGCAGTGCGCCAGTCGCGCTTGCGGGCTCTGACCGACACGCTGGCCAGAACGGACGACCCGAAGGCCGCGTACGACCTCGCAAACCGTATCGCCATCGAGCATGCAGAGCTGGTCAAGGACCAAAACCAGCTGGAAGCGGCAGCTAATGGCGCTGCCGCCCAAGATCGCGCTCAACGGCTCATGGTAAGCCAGATGCGCGCCGGCTCGGTCGGCACGACGATTCCGCGCATCGACACCTCCCTACCGTGAGCGGCACCAACGATCACCCATCCGACTTAACGACCGGAGTCAATCATGAAACTCATTTTGTCCATCGTCTTCGCTACCACGTTCCTGAGCGGCTGCAGCCGCGACACCGGCACGGCAATCCCCGAACTCGCCGACCGTGTGCTTACTGTTGATGAATTCCTTGCCCAGCCGGAGCTGCGCAAGAAAGTCAGCGCCCACTGCCACAACGATCCGGGCCGAACGGGTATGACGCCGAACTGTGTCAACGTGCGCCGCGCAGATCACATCGCGTCGATGGGCACTGCCGACAGGCTCCACATCGACCTAAAGCCGTAATGAGGTTTAATCATGGCCGCACCTACCCTCTATAGCGACAGCCTGAACTACATTAACGCTGTGTGCGAGTCCTACGTAGGCGAAAACGTCGCCGCGGTGGCCCGGGTGGTCGGGCCACTCCTTACGGCCATGCTGGGCCTCTACGTAGCTCTGTGGGGGTTTGCCAGCCTGCGCGGCCTGATCAAGGAACCCATTAATGAGTTCATCAACCGCGTCGTCAAACTCGCCGCCATCCTTGGCATCGGATTCAACGTAGCGAACTACAACACCCTGATCACCAATACGTTCCTGCGTGGTCCTGATGAGTTCGTTGCGGGTCTGGCGCGGAGTCCGGGCAGCAATGGCGTCATTACCGGGCTTGACGCCGTGTTAAACGACGGGCTGACGCTAACCACGAGGTACTGGGCTAAGGCCGGCGTCCTGGACGGCGACTTCGGCATGTACCTGGTTGCCGCTGCCGTGATCATCATGACCATCGTTGTCACGGCTTACGCCTTCTTCCTGATGGCCTTGTCGAAGGTCGTCTTGACTGCCGTGGTCGCCATTGGGCCCGTGTTCTTTATCGGGCTGTTGTTCGAGGCCACGGCCGGCTTCTTCAATTCTTGGCTGCGCCAGCTGGCGAATTACTTTCTGGTGCCGGTACTGGTTGTCATCGTCAACCTCCTGATCATGAAGCTGTTTGCACGTGCGGCCAGTGGTCCGGCTGCGTTGACGTCGAGTGCCGAGGTTGCGGAAGTATTTCCCTTCCTGGCTATGGGACTGGTCTGTCTACTGGCCCTCGCCTCAGTGCTCAGTATCGCCGCAGGCCTCGCTGGCGGTGTTTCGCTCTCATCTTTCGGAATGGGCAGGTTTGCAGCTAACCTCCTGAACCGTAATGGCCTGAAGCTAGCCAGGCAGATGGGTCGCCAAAGCACACGTCCAGTTACATGGGCAGGAAAGAAAGTGACGCGAGGTGCCTGGAACGCTTACCAGAACCGCAGCCGCAATTCCATTCGTCCGACGAAGACCAAAGCGAAGGCCCTGACTTACAAACCGTGAGGATTAGCATGCGAAAAATACTGACCCTGCTAGCCTTGGCCAGCACCTTGGCCGGGTGCGCCAGCACCCTTTCCACCTGCGATGGCAAGGACCGCCGACCAGTCAATGGCCCTGTCCGCGCCGAGATCCATTACCCAAGCTGCGGCACAGCCGCCTGAGGAGAATGCCATGAACAAGCAGTTCGATCCAGTGAAGCTGACCCAGGAACTTGCTGCCGCGCGCTTGATGATCGAGGCGCATCCCAACATTCAGCGGCTGTTGGACCTCGCCGCTGATGAAGCTGATCGCCGCGCTCTGGAGAACGATTACTCACGCCGTCAGGCCTGGCGCGTGGCCAGCGCGTTCGGCATCCTGGGTTTGGCTGCAATTGTCGTCGCCGGCGGTGCGGTTGCGACCTCAATGCGCCCTGCGCAACCGCCAGAAGTACTGGTCGTGAACAGGACGGACGGCAGCGTTCAACCGCTTACCTCGCTAATCGAATTTCAGATGCATCCTGAGGAAGCGACGATACGACGAAACGTCAATACCTTCCTGACCGCACGCGAAGGCTACAGCTATGAACAGGCGGACACTCACTACTACACGACTGCTGCCTTCCTGAGTCCTCAGCTTCAGTCGAAATGGGTCGAACTGTGGGATCCATCTAATCCGGATTCGCCTCCGAAAAAGTACAAAAAGGAACGTCGGGTGAGGATTAACGTTGGCGCCATCACCGTCCTCCGCAATGGCCTCAGCGCGGCGATCGGTGCCCGAGCAAGCTTCACGAAGAGTGAACTATTGAACGACGTCGAGTCTGGGCCTCCGACCAACTGGATCGCCACGATCTCTTTCCATTGGGTGAATCAGCCGACAAACGAGCGAGACCGGCGGATCAATGATCTCGGCATGGAGATCACCGACTACACAGCGGATCGCGACATTGGTGCTGCCGGGCCGTTGTCGACCACATCGGTGCGCGAGGTCCCGCAGCAGAGTGCCTCGCCGATGGCCCTGGTATCTCCAACCAATGTGCCGCAGGTGACGCCATGAGAAAGCGCCTACTGAGCATCGCGGCGATGATGACGCTAGCCGCATTCGCCCACGGGGCACAGGAACCCGAACCGTCCAAGGGAGATCCGCGGATCCGCTACGTCACCTACGACCCGAACAATGTGGTCCTCCTCTACAGCAAGATCGGCGCCTCAATGCTGATTCAGTTTGAGGCTGACGAGCAGCTGGTCGACATGGTCGGTGGCGATGTCGATGCCTGGGGTGCGGCAAGCACAAAAGCCAGAAATGGCATCTTCCTGAAGCCCGCTGCCGTGGCCCCGGAAACGAACATCCAGGTGATCACGAATCGTCGCACTTATAATTTCGAGCTCAAGCTTTCTCCGAAGGGGAAACCGAACTACCTGACTGTACGCTTCAGGTATCCAGTAGAGCAACATGCTGCCACCACTGCGGCCAGGGAAGATTCCCAAATACGTACTCTGCTCGAAGCTGGCTCCCCTGCAGGCAATCGCAATTACACCGTACAGGGCTCGGACGAGCTGGCGCCCATCGAGGCGTGGGACGATGGCAGGACAACGTTCCTAAGGTTTCGCGCAAGGTCGAGTATTCCAGCGATCTATGTCACCCATGGCGAGGATCATTCGCTGGAGCAGATCGAGAAACCTGTCACGAAAGACGACGTGGTACAGGTTCCTGGCGTGCACCGGAAACTCGTTCTGCGCATCGGCCGCCAAGTCGCTTGCGTGTTCGACGAAGGCTACGATGCCAACGCATCGCGGCCGGAAACCAATACCGCATCCCCTTATGTCAAGCGCACCGTAAAAGGAGCTGGCAAATGAACCTCTTCAAGCTCAAGTCCCGGGAGCCCGATGTGGAGGACGAGGACAGCATCGAAGGCGAACGCGCTCTGACCTCGGTGAACAAAGGCGTGACGCTACAAAACAGGATTACCAATTGGGCCGTGATGATCGGTATATGCGCTTTGACGGGCCTCCTGTTATACAAGTACTACGCCGGCATGTACCGGGACTATGAGGGTAAAAAAGACCCGGTAAAGGACGTTACACGGACAGTGGCCACGACCGCCCTACCGCCTCTCAAGATGCCGGCCCCAGAGCCCGTTACGTCGCAACAGCCTTCCACAACAGTCGACCAGCTGCCGCCGCTGCAGCAGACACCGACTGCGCCAGCCGCGGTCGGTAGTATGCCTGTCTCGCAGCCGGCCGCGAAAGGCCCGGCTGAGCTAGTGCGCGAGCGCCGCCTTAAACGTGAACTGCGGTTCAACCTGGAGGGTGGCCCACCAGGTCCGCGCACCGTCGAGGTGTCGAGCAGTGATTCGCCATCCGCCATCAGCCCTGCTGCGAGCATCGAGGCAGCCAAGCGTGAGGCAAAGTCTGTACAGACGCCGGCTTTTTCGGCCGCCCGTGCCTATATGGTGCCTGATCCAACTCTGATCATGACCAGAGGCCAAGTCATCCCTTGTACCGTCATGCCTGCGATAGACACCACGCTGACCGGCATCGTCACGTGCATCACCGCCGAAGACGCGACCGGCGCCGACAATAAGGTATCGCTCATGGACCGCGGCACGGTCTGCGTAGGCCAGCAGGGTGGTGGCGTTACGCACGGACAGCGCCGCGTCGGCATCATCTGGCAGCGCTGTGAAACGCCGCAGCACGTGCTGGTCCCGCTGGATTCGGGCGCCGCAGATGCGCTCGGCCGTCCGGGCATTCCGGGCGAGGTCGACAACCATTTCTGGGACCGCTTCGGCGGTGCTATCGCCCTCAGCCTGATCAGCGACATTGGTCCTTACCTGACCGCGATTCGCCAAAGCACTGGCAACAACAATACGGCGATCGCCTTCCCTAACATCCTCAGTGGCCCCCAGGAGGTCATGGGCGAAGTGCTTAAGAACACGATGGACATTCGACCGACCATTACTGCTCCACAAGGAGCACGAGTCCTGATCTACCTAGCGGGCGATATCGACTTCCGCGACGTCTACCAGCTGGAAAGGAGCAAGTAGCCATGGACGATAGCGACATTCCCACGCTGGATCTGCACTTGCAGCCGATTGCCGACTTCCTCAAGAACGATGCAATCACGGAGATCGTCATCAATCGTCCCGGCGAAATTTTGCTGGAGCGCCGGGACGGCTGGGAAACCGTAAGGAACGCAGCGATTTCGTACCAGTGGTGCGAAGGACTCACCATGCTTCTGCGGAATCGGGCCAATCAAAACCTGACAGAGAACTGGCCGCTGCTCGGCGCCCAGATGCCAGGCGGCCTGCGCGTCCAGGTCGTCGTTCCGCCGGCTGTCGAGGCTGGGAAAATCTCGCTCACCACGCGGCGTCCCATCCTCGAGGTTCTATCCATTGACCAGATTATCGAAGGCGCCGCCTTCGAGCACGTCCGCTGCGAACAGTCCCTGTTGATGAGCCCGGAACAACGCGCAAGGATGGAGGACACGCTTTTCGAGCGCGAGCGCGCTTTGTTAAATATGTTCCGCCAGCGCGACTGGGGAGCCTTTTTCAAGGCAGCGGTCGAGGGGCGCAAGAACATTATATCGTCAGGCGCTGCCGGCTCAGGCAAGACCACCCTCGGCAATGCTCTCGCCGCGATGATTCCGCATAACGAGCGGATCATCACAGTCGAGGACGTACCTGAAATGCGCCTCCCTCATCCCAATCAGGTGAACCTGTTTTACCCGAAAGGTGAGAACGGCGTCTCGAAGCTGAAAGCACGGGACCTGCTGGAGGCTTGCCTTCGGATGCGTCCCGACCGTGTCTTACTCGCCGAACTACGCGGTGATGAAACGTTTTTCTTCATTCAGAACGTGCTTAATTCCGGCCACCCGGGAACCATCACAACAGTCCATGCGAGCCGTGCCAAGTTGGCCTTTCGGCGCCTTGCACTCCTGATCAAAGGCAGCAGCGAAGGCGCGGGGCTGGACTTGGCTGACATCACGGACAACCTGTATGCGATGGTCGACATCATCGTCCAGATGGAACGTCTCCCGAATGGGCGCCGCATCGCCACCGAGGTGTATTTCGACCCTGCCTTCGCTGCCCGTCAACTCGGATAGGAGGACGACATGCTGATTACCCCAATCGACAGCCCGCGCTATAAAGCGCTCGCGTTCACCGGGCTGGTAGTGGGCGCACTGGTTGCAGCCCTCTACCTGGCGGGCTACCTCTTCCTGATCAAATTGAATCATCCTGCGCTACCGCCCTATGCTGCTACGCCACTAACCTGGTTGCGCTACTGGCAGAGCTATGGCGCCGATCCGTACACCAGGCATTGGCTGATCGGCTGCCTTGTCGTTGGAACGGTGCCGGCCGGCGCCGGTATATTCACGCTTTTTCGCCCGGTTAGTCGTTCACTGCATGGTGACTCCCGATTTGCAAGCCTCCGCGAAGTCTCTCGCGCTGGCCTGTTGGGCGAAGCGGGCATTATTCTCGGACGCTGGGGCCGACGCTACCTGATCCTCGGTCGGCAGTTATGCGCTATCGTCATCGCACCACCGCGCTCGGGTAAGGGCGCCGGCCTCGTGCAGCCCAATGCGCTCAGCTGGGGTGGAAGCTTGGTGGTCAACGACGTCCGGAAGGAGTGCTACCGGATCACCGCCGGCTATCGCAAGCAATTCTCGAGCGTTCACGTGTTCGATCCCCTTTCCCCAACCGGACTGACCGCACAGTGGAATCCAATCTCTACCTTTTACGTGCCGATGTTCCTGCGTTACGCGTCGACGCACTGCAGAAGCTGGCTAATCAGCTGTCTCCAGATCCCGCGGCCGGTGATCCCTTCTGGCCAGCCTCCTGCAGAGATCTGTTCCTGGGATTAGCCCTGTATGTCATAGAGACGCCGTCACTGCCACGGACGCTGGGAGAAGTGGTTCGGCAAATCATGCACGGGGCGGACGATTCAGTCAGCGAGCATTGGAAGCGCATCATCAGCGAGAGAGACAAGACAAGCAATTCGCTGTCGCCAACCTGCAAGAGGATGCTGTACGACTTCATTGCGTTGAGTCCTCAGACGCAGTCGTCCGTGCGGAAAACCTTTACGTCAAAGCTGCAGCTTTGGACCAATCCGCTTATCGATGCCGCAACAAGCAGCGATTCCTTCGACTTCCGTGAGCTGCGCCGCAAGCGGATCTCGATCTATCTGGGCGTGAATCCGGGCGACCTGGACCGCCTGTCGCTCCTGATGAACTTGTTCTTCACGCAGCTGCTCGACGCGAATATGGACAAGATGCCCGAGGACGATCCCACCATCAAGCATGAGCTGCTTGCAATCGGGGACGAGTTTGCCGCGCTGGGCCGTATGCCGATCATCGAGAAGTCGATCCAGCTCATGGGCGGCTACGGGATCCGCCTGCTGATGATTGCCCACTCGCTCCCTCAACTGCGCGCCGTTTATGGGCCCGAACACACCAAGAACATCATCGCCTGTTCCGGAGCGCGCATTGTTTACGCTCCGAACGATAACGACTACGCTACTGACATATCGCGCGAGCTCGGCACCTTCACCGTAGAGAACCAGTCTGCCTCCCGGCAGACCATGAGCATTCGCGCCGGCAGCGTGACGACGTCACAGGCCGCCCGCGCTCTGCTTAATCCCCAGGAAGTGAAGATGATGGGGGTGAACAACGAAATCGTCTTCGTCGAACACTGTCCGCCGATTTTCTGCCGCAAGATCTGGTACTGGCAGCGGCCAGTCTTTCGTCGCCGCGCTAACCTCCCTCTCCCCGACATAGCGCCTGTTGAGATCAAGCTGCCGCCACCTCCTCCTTCACTAGAGAAGGAAGAGCCGTCCATCGGTCCGAGCAAGACACCGCGCGCTATCACGCCCCAGGACGTCCCCAAGCTCGGCAAATTGAAGCTGACCGACTACGCCGCCGATTTCAGTAATGTCCAGCTGCCGAAAGGAGAAAAACTCACTGGCGATGACCTGCAAAAAACCTTCGAGTCTTTTGTCAGAGCAGTTGAAGCTTGAAAGGAGTTTCAAAATGAGCGACGAGAAGCAACCAGATTTGCCAGGCCTGTCAGTCGAACGCCCTGTCAGTGGCGGCCCGATCCATGGCATCGAAAACCTCATGAATGCACCGCCTTTAGACTGGGGCGAACCGGCCTTACCGGGTCTTACGGGGGCAGCAGTGGGAACCCCTGCGCCAGCACTGCACGGAGATGGAGTCAGCCAGGGTCGAGGACAAGCCAAACAGACGCGGAAGTCGCGTTCCAAGGCCGAGCAGAAGCCGTCCACTAAAGACGTCGACGATGTGACCGAACAGGCGACGACAGTTTCAAAGCCAACCCGCAAGCGTGGTGCGTCCGCCAAGCATGCATTGGCGGTCGATCAAGCGGGGCAAGTGGAAACGAACGAGCCTGCCTCGGCAGCACCTGCCGTCAAGTCTGGTCGAAGCCAACGAACACCTTTCGCCGAATCAGCCGCAGCACAAGAAATGGCAGCGCTTAAGGTCGCACAAACTTCCTCTGCCAAAGATGAAGTGCCGCCGATTACAGAGCAAGCGATCGCATTCCTACGAAACCCCGGCGTAAAGCCCGCAGACATTCTCAAGTTAGGGGCTGATAGCCGGGCATTCGTCCAATATCACATCACGAACCTACGGCGGATGGAAGCGCACAGCGAAGTGACGCGTCGCGCCCTTAATGCAACAGCGCCGAAGTTTAGTCCGCAATTCGAAAAGGTGGCAGATGCTTTGGTGGCGCAGCTTGCCAAACGAGGGGCGATAGCAGCGGCGCCAACACTAGAATTAGGCGCAGCGGCATCGGCAGAAAGGTCCAACGCAGACTACGGACCGAGGAATACGGTTACGACCGTGGCGCGACCGGTCACCGTACAGATAGGTAAGATCGAGTTCGCATCCAAGCCAGCTGGATCTGTTTTAACGACTGAAGAGAGGCAGGCAGACAAAGCGACGAATGCTGCAAGGTCCGCTAGCGTGAAGTCGGCTGGCGGCCAACTCGAAAATGTCATCGAGCGCGGAACTTCACGCGAAAGACTCGAGCGCCCCGTCGAGGCGACGTCTGACACGTTGCAGCCGGCCGTACAGGGAGCCCCTCTCGCGACCGACATCACCTCTGGCTTTGGAAAACGAGTGCTGCGCACCATGGGAGGCGTAGCCCAAGCAACGGCCGTTTGGTTGCAGAATAAAGCCGATGGCGCCTCCTCGCCTGCCCCCTCGCCCAAATCCCCTACTCATACAAAGAGGGCAGCCGGAAAGGCTCTTATACCCACCGACGACATATCAACGTCTGTACCGGAAGCTGTGACACAACGCTTCCTAAAAGTCGAACAGAACTACTACTTCCCAGATAAGACACATGCGTTCAGCGACCACGGGAACAAGCTGGCTACGCGCAGTGCCCACCCTGAAGTTGTTCGCTCACTGGTCGAGATAGCTAGAGCACGCGGCTGGGACAGCATTACGGTAAAAGGTAGCGACGAGTTCCGTCGAAGCGCTTGGGTGGAGGCTGCGCAGTCGGGGTTACAAGTAGCCGGGTATAAACCGACTGCTCTCGACTTAGCCGAGCTGGTGCAGCGCCCCGCAAGGAACGCTGTCGAAAAAGGATCCTTGACTGAACGCCATACGAAGTCAACAAAGTCTTCCGACGCTCAAGCTGTCCCTGAGCCGATTCCAGCGACAGCGGCCATAAGTGGTCAGTCAGCAGCTGCCAGCAAGGACAACGACAACGAACCTGATTCGCCGTTAGTCGCTAAAGCACGCTCTTTTGAGAGCGACAAACCAGCATTCGCGGTGAAGAAGCATCCTGACCTGGCGCCGGGTTATGCAATTGTGGACGCTGCCAAGAAATTTGCTGATGCCAATTTGCCGGAAAGTGCACGGGAGGAATTCATTCGGCTCGCGAGACGTCATGTGATCCAGAAGATCATCGCGGGTGAACACATAAAGGGGCCGAAAATATACTCGACTCTTGAAAAGAAGAAGGACGAGCTGGCGCAAGGCAAATCTTCAGTTGAAAGGAGCCGAGCCGAGGGAAAGCCTCCGCGAGCAAAGGACGTGGCGAGGGAAAGATAGATTATCTATAACTACCCAAGTTTAGTTGAGTATGATAGCCCTCGCTCTGTAGTGCAGGGTAATCATTTTGGTAGATGTGCTTGTACGAACTATGCCTCTCGAGTCCGCAACCTCGCAGAGCCGTTGAGCTGTAACACGGCTCAGCCTAGACGATAGGTTAGCGTTATACAGGATGCTTAATTCTTAGAGAATGAACATCATGGACATCCAAAATGAAACATTGGATCTACACGGGGTAGCGTCGCTTTGCAAGGCTGAGCCAGAAACAATTGCACAATATGCGCGGTCAGGCGAACTTCCAGGAACGAAGATGGGCAAGAGCTGGGTGTTTCTCCGAGACGATGTCCTCTCCTTTCTTCGGAAGCGCATTGCCGAAGAAACTGAATTGCGGCGCGTGAAAACTACTGGTGCAACTGAGTCATTGCAGCCTAGCGGAGTACTTGTCCACCGCAAAACCAGAACACGCCGTACTCTCCTTCCTGAGCTGCCAGTTGCGTCCCGAACCTGAGACACTCAACTGGAGATTCCGACCTTTTCAGAACGTAGCTACGTCACACAGTTCCCACCATGAGGGGCTGCAGCTAAGTAGATCTAACAAAACAACACTTACCCTCGAAGCAATAACGACCGTACACTGAACTCAACGGCCAAGTGGCCCAACAGGTCAGACTCTCGTCTTACAAGTTAACGGGTAGCCAGTCGGCTACCCGCTTGGTGAGCGCCCCCTACTTTTGTCTACTCAATAGAATTAATCTGACTGCCAACCTGTGGAATTCTTGCAGCTTTAGCAAATCCCTTAGATATTTGTCGTAAATAAGGAATCGCATCAAATCTATGGCGATGTAGAGAGGGCATGCATATCATCCAGCAGTGGTCATTGTTCGCTGGCATTTCCTTATCTAGTAGCCACGGCGCTCGATCGTTATAGAAAAAGGCACCGACACAAGGAAATCCTTTGGTTTGCCAAGGTGACCGATCCAATGTTGCCCAGCTCTGCTGCAACTCTTTTACGACGGCACTGTCGGGAGTTGGAAGGCCATTGGGCAGATTCACATCAATGAAGACGATTAGTGGCAGGTCAGGATCTTTTTCCACGGCTTTGAATAGTAAGGAGTCAATCCCAACGTGAGTTGGCTCTTCCAAAGGTTCGTCAACTCCCGCACCAAGTACTCCAGAACGATGCTTTCGCTTCACCTCAACGGCAAATCTCTGTTTAGTTACGCGCGAGGTAGCAATGAAGTCTGGATGCTTACCATTGCTGTTTTCGTCAACGAATTCGACGTCAAAACCTGAAGTTAGCAATGCTGCAGCGACAGTAACTTCGAAACGCGCTCCTTGGAATTGCTTAGGCTGCTTGAGCCTCTTCACAAGGCGAGTCTTCATTTGTGAGTATTCGCGAATCAGGTATAAATGGTAGCCAAGGAAAGCCCAAGCGGCTAGCGCCCCAATAAAAGAAGCTTTTTTATTTCGAGATTGGTTCTCAAGCAAAATGGCATCCCACTTAGCAACTGGATGCTTCTTCTCCCAAGGTATATGCCGTTGGTCTTTTAGCCAATCTTCTCCAAACTGTACCATGAGGTAGTTGCATACCGCATCAGTAAAGGAACTTAGGTTATTGTGTGTGTGTGTATATCTACCAGCATTATAAAGCGCTTCGCCCGAATCCTTTCTGTAGAATTCGGGAATATTTATGTCGCCATAACGCTCAAACAAGGCGTTTGAATTCGCATACTCAAACAATGCTTGTTCAACACGCGTTTGCCATCCATTTCCACTTTTACGAAATGCGTCAAGGACAGATGGAGATAACCTAATGCTCGTTGGCACTTTAGTTATGGCTTGAGGTGGCCTGCCGCGACCACGTACTGGCTTCACCTCAGCCCACTCCTCATCGGTGTGAGGAAGAGCATCCGGATCTTGAATCGCTGCAGCAGTGATCGCGGTGTCTTCCTCAGGAGTGGGGACCATGGTTCCAGGTTTAAGCTTCGGCATATCGATCTACCTCTTTTATGTTTGCCTTACGCAGGCTGATGATTCGACGGACATCGTTGCGGTCGACATAGACCACATGGTACAGGCGGCTACCAATGTAGCCGATCGAACACATGCGGGTTTCGCCATAGTCTTTACGCGCATCGATCCAGCTGAGGGCTTCCTCCCACTCGAAGTCGCCCGCTGCCGCCAACGCGACACCGTGCTTCTCGATGTTTGTTTCGTTCTTGACGGTGTCGTATGAGATGTCCATGCAATAATTGTATATACAATAAATAAGCACGACAAGCATTTTTTGTATATACGAAAAATCAATGAAGTATCACTTCGACAATACGTGGAGTGCAGCCCCTTCTGCGTTCGATAGCAACTTCGGAAGAGCGTGGGGGCGATACTGGAACGCCCGGATCCCCCCATCGAGTAACAGGCAAGGTAGGTGCTTATCTTGCGATGCCTGTTCAACAAAGAGCAACAATTTGAGATTAAATATGCTCGCGCATGAGGGCTGATGGGTCCCGAGTCTTGCATACGTCGCCGGAATTTGTGGCGATTCACCAACATCACTGAGTTTGACGTTGTTGACTCGGTATGCCGAGCGAAACTAAGCAAGCAACGAAGCACTAACTTGACGCGCCTGCCTTCGATCTTTATTGGGCACTTTCATCCTAAGGTTTTCAGCATTGCGGCCTTTCCGGTCAACTGCCGACGGTAGCTAACGTGTTACCACAAGTGCGCTGCCAAATCGCTACCGCGTAGGCTCGCGTAACGCCGAAGCATCCGAATATCTTTGTGTCCGGTAATTTTCGCTATCAGGACGTCCGAGAGCTTTGTCCGCTCATACAAGCGGCATGTAGCTTCATGGCGTAGATCGTGAAAATGAAGGCCAGGCACGCCCGCGAGTCGGAAGATTCGGGCAAACCGTATGGAAAGGTTCCTGGTGGTGACATCCAGTTCGTGCTCGTCCAAAGCGCCAGACCAGAAAGGGAAAATTCTATCCCCTCTGCTAGCGATCGCTTGCTTCTGGCTGTCTATATATTTGGAAAGAAGCTGGACCATTGGACTCGGTAGTGGCACCTGCCGCGATGATCCGTTCTTTGTACGCTCAAGGAAAATAGTCCGCTGGGCTAGGTTGACTTGCGCGGCGTGAAGCGTATAGCACTCGCGCATTCGCATCGCGGTCTGCAACGCCAGTTGGAAAAGTAAGCTTTCGTCCTGCCGGTTCTGCAGGTACGTCAGTATCTGGGCTTCTTCAACCTCAAAAAGGCGCCGATCCCGCTCCTCGTCGACACGTGGCGCCCTACCGAAAGCAGCTAGCGCCTCCGCATCGGCGTCCGTATAGGTGGCAAATCCACGCTTCAGCAGCCGTAGCGGATTTTGCGCCATGATTTCTGGATGCTTCCTCGTCATCCAATCGAAGCACCGTGCAAGTGCGCCCTGCCGCTTACGAATCGTGCCTGGAGCAAGATGATTCATACGCTTCATGTCGCGCACCCATTCTTCAGCCCATTCGTAGTTCAAGGAACCGGTAGCGATCTTCGCCACGCTCGGCATTACTGTATCGAGGAGCTTTCGGTCTGACAGTGGTACAGAGTTATGCCTGAGATACTCCACGATGCAGCGCTGAACCGTCCATATCTCCTGTTTGGGCGATTCCCTCTCGAGTAGAGCTGCCGGCACGATACCTTGAGCTAACAGCCCTTCAAGCTGCCTGGCGTACTGCTCGGCCGCCTCTTTGGTGTCAAAGGTTGCCCAGAGATCCTTCGGCAAGAGTCTGTGGGAGATGCGAAGTTGGAACCCGTACGGGCGTTTGGTGATGGTAGCCATGGTCCGCGCATCGTATGTCACCAAGCACTCAGGATGCTTGATCCGAGTCGACATATGCAAGACCGCTGACGAATGTAGACGGCGAATTGTCCGTTTACAGGTGTGGTGCACCACAAATTCCGTGTGGTGTTCAACCGGACTGAACAGGAGGTGAAACGCTGTCCTACTGGGAGAATTTGGAGGCGAGGACGGGAGTCGAACCCGTCTAGACGGCTTTGCAGGCCGCTGCATAACCGCTTTGCTACCTCGCCTGAGGAACTTTGACGATGCTGAGATGGCGGGTTATCGACCACATCAGCACGGGAAGCAGGCTTCCCTGAATTCTGGAGCGGGAGAAGAGTCTCGAACTCTCGACCTCAACCTTGGCAAGGTTGCGCTCTACCAACTGAGCTACTCCCGCATGGAGTGTACTGCCGTTACCGGAGATGAATCACTGGAGCGGGAGAAGAGTCTCGAACTCTCGACCTCAACCTTGGCAAGGTTGCGCTCTACCAACTGAGCTACTCCCGCTTAGGAGTTCATACCGATGCGTAAAACTTTGGAGCGGGAGAAGAGTCTCGAACTCTCGACCTCAACCTTGGCAAGGTTGCGCTCTACCAACTGAGCTACTCCCGCATGGAGTCTTACTACTTACTGCCAATTTACTGCTAACTGCTGCCCAAGCCTG
>Ga0265798_10000524_pt1 | contig 63489 bp, 63 predicted proteins | sample P3T30metagenome_FD_192430 | JGI IMG/M metagenome (GOLD analysis project Ga0265798, IMG submission 192430) | Plant litter microbial communities from East Loma Ridge, Irvine, California - P3 T30 | ecosystem: Environmental > Terrestrial > Plant litter > Unclassified | place: USA: California... | reverse complement strand
TCCTTGAGAAGAGCGAAGCCGTGATGAATGCCCAGGCTACGGCCTTTCACCTTGTGCGCTCTGACGATCTTCTTCCGTCTGGAGTATAGCCAAATGAAGAAGATAGTTGTAGCGATAACGCCGAGCACGAAGAAGGGGTCTTTTTTGTCTTGTTCCGAGAGTGGGAATATGATTATCGCGGTCGAGAGGGCGATGATAGTAGTGATGGCTCGAGACTGCTAATGCAATCAATGGAGCGGGAACCTCACGCGCGAACAGACGTATAAGGAAGTGACACGAGCCTCGAGTGAATATAACAGGAAGACAGACGTCAACTGAGTAGAGGTAGTAGCAGCAGAGGGGGCACGTGCCATGGCTTTCGCGAATGAAACCGCTACGCGTGCTTGGAGTATATACTAGGATTCTGAGGGGGGTTTCCATGTGTTTGAGTGTACCAGAAGCTAACAACATGCTGTGTTGGGAGATGACATGACAAGCGCGCAGACATCTTGCCGATTAATGAAAGCTGCCAATTAGTCGTCTTACATGGTGCAGGAATTGAGCGAAAATGGCTTTGTGACGCCGGGCGTGGTTGAAATGTCGTTGTGCAAAAGAAGTGTAAGGGACGACGCATTGGGCATGTGCTTGCCACTAGCACAACCTTGGGTCCATCATCCAATCATTAGCGCACAGTAAACTTCAGCCTCCTACCACACGATTCTTCCAGAGAGCGACCTGTGTTTCAATCGCCGATCGAGCTTCAATATGACCTCTACGAACGGATTCCACGCACTTTCCATTGATATGCAAAGACCCGAGTCTCCGGCGTCGAGCCACTCAAGTGAAACGGAAGAATCATGCAGAAGACAGCAGCGCCGAGACGCCCAAGTTATTGTTCCAAGAGGGGGATATTCCAAAACTGAAGCATGCAGTCAGAGCGCTAACAGCGAACTATGATGCGCTCGACGCATTGTGTCAATTCATGATTACCCCACGTAACATGGAGGAGCCATCGCTTCGTCACCATGTACAGTCATTGGCGGGACGATTGAGTAAAAACTCCGCCATGTGCTTTGAATTTCTTCAGACCCTGGAAGCGGAGAACGAAGCAGTACGCGAAATGTTGGCGGAAGCTTCGTCTGCCACCACAGAGCAGGAGCGGTGGTGGGAAGCTGGCGATTTGTTTTCTTCTAGTAAGTCGCTTATCATGAGGACGAATTCGTTAATGTAACAAGATGACAATGGCGCGTGGAATCAATTGTGCGCCATCAACCCTCCAAAGGGCGTTGAGTATACGCAATGTGTTTTGAAACAGGCTCAAATCATCAACCGCGACCCGGAAGATCGCACTGAAGACTTGGATGAGTATCAATTCTTCATGTAGTTGACCAAAGAAGCTGACCGGGTCGGCTCTTTCGAGGACGAGCATTATAGGGCATGCTTCGAATTTTATGTTAGCATTAGCCTCGACATCCTACCACCGCCTGACGGGCCATGCTACGATTACAGACATACAAATCGGCTTGATCATCAACAGATGTAGTTATAATGTCCGCATTGCAAGGATGCTCGGCTACAATTATGGACAGGGCGACGACAAAGACAATGGGCGCTATGTGGATGCGGCAAAGAGCTGTAGGGACGTACGAAAACGAATGAAGCTGGATCAGTGTTCCGCTGTTGTCAGCATCGACGAGTGCGTCTACAACACTTTACTTCCTTTATTGGACACGCTTCAACGGCGCGCCTACGAAGAATTGCGGTTGAACACCGACGTCGTGGTGGGCACTCGTGTGCCAACGGAAGTTAATTTCCTCATCTTCGAGCATCTTATGGACGCAGAAGAGATACCGCGGGATCCTCGAGTGTTTGTAGACGCAAAACACCACTGGACTGGAGAGAAGGCTCGCAAGATAAGGCTGGCGTGTCCCCACATAGAGCGATCGAAACGGTTCAATAATCTCGGCAGGCCGACAGAGCGCTTCAATATTCGGGACGATTGCTACCTTCTGGCGTGCGGCGATAACTGGAACCAGACTGAACTGCAGTTTGCGCACTTTGACGATGACCTCCGGAGGCAACAATCAAAGAAATACTGCATCACAAATGAAGGTGTTAAGTGGCCATGGGAAAGGAAAACGGAACACTTGGACTGAGTGGGAGCGTGACAGCGAAGACAGCGAAGACAGCGAAGCAGATGCGGTACGATGAGCATCAATTTCCTAAACGGAAACTTAGCAGCAGCCGATTTGGCACAATGTAATCTTTGAGAAGACATCTCTCGCCCTTTTTTGTCAGTACACATCAGTCGAACGTAATAGCATTTTAAGTGCGGCCACGGACCATACTATGGCAGCCGCCACGCAAATTCCGCCAGCACCAAACACGCAAGCTAAATAAAGCACCAGGAGCATCGACAATCTCTCAGGGAGAATTCTTCAATGCTCGTTTTCGTTGTTTGTGACGAGGCAGCAAGGCCTACTCAAGGGGCATCAAACGAACTTATTCATTATAGTACGCTATGGTTGTCTAGATACACTCGTTGTGTCTTCCTCCTGCGTCACCGTCTTAGACACCAATATCCCATGATGTCCTGCCCTTAATTTCTCCTGGCTACTATGTGCATCGGCCCAATGACCAAGTTTGTGATCCCGCGAGCGCGTGCTTGACCCTCCAATAGTCCGAAGCTGTACGTTACTTCCCGGCTTAGCTCCGCTATTGCTCTCCGTCTGCTTCTTATAGCCTCGCGAATCATACGTCGCCTTTGTGCGGAAGGCGTTGAAGAGGACGGCGAAGGCGGGACAGCAGCCGATGATAACGGCTGGGTGTATGTTAGCTTACGGTATGTAGGTGTGTTGGTTGAGCACGCACCGATAGAACACTCCACCATTCCCCAGATGGCAAGCCAGGTAGGGTCGAGCGGTTGGCCGTCTGCTTCTGGTTTGGCAGCGTTGATGGCGACCTGGGCGACTCGGAGACAGGCGAATAGAATGCAGATGAAACCACTCGCGAAGAGGAGGAGGATCGCTATCTTTTTACTTCGAGGCATTTGTAGGTTCCAGGTGAGCCTGATAGGGAGTGCCATTACTAGTGATACTTAGTCAGATTACATCGATACTCGTTCTTATCGACTTGCCATTAAGTCGAGCACGGATTAGCAACAAAAGACTTACTCATGAGATTTGTAGCCGTGTCTACCGAAAACGAATAGTAAAGGCTGTCTAGCTGCGCACGCTTCGCAGCATCTCCAGTGCATCCTCCAGTCCAAAAGCCGGAAACGGTACCACACGATCGAAAGTACATGACATAGTTTCCAGCAAAAGTCTGACTGTGGTCAGCATTTCTACTTGAGCGCAAAAGAACGCAAATCACGTACCAGTAGGCAAAGACCTACAATGCTCCACCATATGATCGTGTATTTCTTGTTCAGACCGACCAAGAGTCTCCGATATAATAGCAACAGCGAGAACTTGATGGCCCACAACGTTAACCAGAAAAAGCACGGCGCCGCGAAGATCATCTTGGTCATGATTACGGTGTCTCCAGGCATGTCAGGATACGGCGCTATCTCCTTGTTGATGACCCCGTACACTCGCTGCATATACGGCGATACTGAGATGTACAGGGCGCACATGGTAGCGTAGAAGGCGAATGCAAGGAAGACGAAGTAGTCCGAGGCTGTTAGACTCTTTGGCTTGAGTATGTTTAGGCCAATTCTCGCGAGTATGACCGAGCTGGTCAGCCCAAGCATCGAGTACGCAACTTTGAGCACAGTACCCTGTGCGAAGCCGTTGGTTTGGGAGGACATGATGGAGGGTGGTGGGGACGTGAGAAGAAATCAGGGTCTTCAAGAAGGCGACGAACAGGTGGATCGAAGGGTACTTGGGATACTTTGAGGCTTTGCAAGCCTCTACAATCCTTCAACAACAACACGGCTCTTGCTTGTTCTTTTCGAATCCATCTGACTTCCTGCGGCACTTTCCTCCGCTTGTCACTTATACAAGCAGTTGGGATATGATGGTCAAAGAACAAGATCCTCCAGCAAGCGGCTGTTTGAACGTGTAAGGGCAGCCATCCGATTCGTCAGTACTGTTTGACCATCTGTGCCTAGCCAATGCGCGTCGTAGCGAGGTGATAGCAGACGGTAATTAGCACCTCGAATCCTCCGCCAACGCCTTCCCTGTCCCCCGGCTGCGCTATCTTCTCCAGTGGGCTGGCCCGACCCGTGGTATTGGTGCAAATGAGGCGGAGTCCTTAGCGTTCATCCTACCCGTGGACGGCTCACGATCCGCCAACACATTTTGTATCCCGTACAAAGCACTTAGGATTCTACCTAGGTACCCTTCAGTAAGCTTCATGCTGCTTCGGCAATGCTGTTACTGTCCAAAGTGCTTTGAATTCTGATTGAGCTGTCTGATTGAGCTCGAAGCAGCACAACGATTCGTCGCTAAATATTACATTTCCAAAGATTTCTCCAAATCTTGACAGGAAGGAAGAAAGTTGCAGTTTTCGGGCTCTTGCATGTGAATTTTTTCGCCTTCTGTCGCCAAGGCGGCATCTCTGCTAGTCCGCGCCTCGGCGTGCAGTACTTAACGGCACCACTTCTGCGGGTGGGCGGACTTCTTGCCTTTCTGGAACACCATCTTCCCTGTCATCACCAATCACCCTGCAACTTCAAAGATGTCAACAGCGTCAGGTAGGTAAGCATGCTTGATCCATTGGACCCGAATACTGCAGATTGCATGAGGATGCTCCACTCCGAGATCTCGTGCGAGACATCTAGTTGTAATTGTTTAGCATCTTTAGTTCCGAAGGCGAACACTTTACGTTGTGTAGTATTCACCATAGACTCGCCAGAAAGAGCTTGATCGGGCAGCCCGAAAGAGGGGAACGAGCTTTGCGCGGTTAGGACCTCAACAGGATCCTGAGAAGTCCCACGTTGAGAGGATGATTGGAAATGCAGTAGGTGCATATTCTAGAATACTATACCTTTTCAGCGTTCCTACATAAGAACGACCGTTCGAGTGCCTACATGGCGTAGTGAGGGTCCCAACCGTCTGGTCACAAGTGGATCTCCAAGGAATAGATATTGCGGCACAGCATGCCACCAGGATGCGCTACATCCTTTCGAACCCTTCTAGCCATCGCTTATCGTCTGAGTATATGGAGTCGCTGAACGGAAGGTGCATCGCCTTCTTCTGACTCGTGTGCAGGAACGAGGTCAAAGCCTTTTCTTAGGTGTCAATAAGAGACAACGCAGTGGCCCATTTCCAAGCGCGGTACTGCACTCTTCGAACCCAGCTCCGGTTCTTTGGTTCCCACAGCTGTTTGTTTCAGAATCCTCCTATTATTGCATGCAACATTGCGGCACAGGATGAAGTCTTCATTGATGCTTTCGCTGGGCATTCATGCTGCTAGCGTCGTTGCGCAGGACTTCTTTGAGCCTGCAGACTTCAACATCACTGGGGCTCTTCTCGAAAATGGCGTCAACGTGTCTGCGCTGCCCGAGCTTGCGGGATTAGAGTCGGAGAAGCGGTCACTCTTTAGCCCCTGTGCTGCTGCTGTATGTTGCGTCGTGCGGTTTATATGCTACTTGCTAACGATCACAAGTGCAACTCGCTTAAGCTTCTCTTCAAAAACGACGTCTTGACAGACGGAGCGAACTACGATGCCTTCACCAGTGCCTACTGGTCCACGCAGGCCGCTTCTGTCGACCCATTCTGTATTTTCAAGCCTGGGAACGCACTTCAAGTCTCAACAGTGGTGCTGCTATCTCGTCTCACACAATGTCCGTTCGCTATCAAGGGCGGTGGCCATGTCGCCTTCCCTGGCGCATCTAGCATCGAGGTCGGCATTACTGTGTCTCTTGAAAGGTTGAACGAGATCACACTTTCTGCCGACAAGAAAATCGCATCTATCGGACCGGGAAACCGATGGGGAGCTGTGTACACAAAGCTTGCGGAAGATGATCTTGTTGTCATTGGTGGCCGAGCGTCAGATGTAGGAATGGGCCTCGTACTTGGAGGTGGTGTTTCCCATCACTCCAATATCTACGGCTTCGCCTGCGAGTAAGTACTACAGACATGATCAGCCGCAGCCGTCCGCTAATACCCGCAAGTAACGTTGCCTCCTACCAGGTCGTCACCGCGTCCGGCGCCATCTTGATTGCTACTCCCTCTTTGTTCCCGGACCTCTACTGGGCTCTCCGAGGCGGAGGAAACAATTTTGGTGTCGTTACGCAGTTCAATCTAGAGACTAAGCCGCAGGGCAAGATCATGTGGGGCGGCACTCGAATCCATCTTACGCCTGATTATCCAGCTCTAATCAACGCCTTTGCAACAATGGTCGAGAGTGCTCCTAAAGACCCCAAGGCTGTCCAAATCCTCTCGTTCGCCGTCACTGCTGGCAGTCCAGCCGCGCAGATTCAACTGGAGTATCTCGAGCCCGTCAATGAGGCTAATCCACCAGCCATCCTCAAGGAATACCTCTCCCTTCCCGCGGTGCAAGCTTCTACCTTGAACCGGACCCTTGCGTCGGACACCGACATGCTCAGCAACCAGATGCCTCCGGGCCACCGCTACTCCTTCTGGGCAGGCACATTCAAGCTCAACCGCGACTTTATGGCGTGGATGCAAGCCCTGCACCAGAAGACGGTCGGTCCCTTGCCCGACCAGGGCTCATTGACCTTCCAGGCTTTCGCTGTCCCAGCTCTCAACCAGATGAGCAAGAAGGGCGGCAATGCCCTAGGCCTTGACCCCAAGGACGGTCCACTTATGCACTGCCTGTTGTACATGGTCTGGGACGACGCATCCAAGGACGACCAGTTCAACAAGGCTGCGCTGGAATTCATGAACGCTGCTAAGGTTGAGGCGAAGAAGAGGGGCGTGTACCACAGGTACATCTATATGAACTACGCGGGACCATACCAGAACGTTGTGCCCAGCTACGGCGAGACCAACCTGGCCAAGCTGAAGAAGGTTGCGAAGAAGTACGACCCGAGCGCTGTCTTTCAGAAACTGCAGCCTGGTGGATACAAACTGGAGGGTGCACCGTACGGTGAGACTATCGCATAGATATCATGTCGCATGGTGGCGAATGACAACGATCATCTGTCTCAATGCTGAAAATATCCTTCAGACCGTGTGATGGATGCCGCTAACTTTTTCAGCAAGACTGTTGCACCGCAGACACAGCATTGACTCCCTTTCGCATTGCATCGCCCCTGCTTCACACAAAAACTTCTTTCGTCTATCACCCTATGCACCTGGCGCTGCTCGCATACTTTGACAAAGCATTTGCAGTTGCTGCGATAGCATACTGGTGGAGGATCGGGGGGGAGCTAGAGAGCTGATTGAGATAGAGGTGGCACGCGACGCGGACCCTGCCGATCATCAATGACACCCCTTTCCCAACGTCGAGACGCTCTCTTGACCTTACTCGCTCACATCAAGCATTATCCAAACAAGAACGGACACATATTTCAGATCATGGCTTCTTCGTCGAATATGCCCCTGCAAAAGCGTACGAGGAGCGACAGCACTGAGGACCCCGAGACCAAGTGACCATGTCCTGATAACACCGATGCTGTTGCCGCATACGACATGAACCCTACTCTCCTAGACTCAGACAAGGAGTGGATGAACACTAGCAGCGTGTCGGACTTTGCTTCAAAGATTGATTTTGCTCCAGAGCTTTATGCTGAGTACTTGGAGATCACCGATTTCATGACTAAGGGCCGCAACGCCCAAGTACCGACTATGCACACGAAGTACACGCAAATGGAAGAGTCATTTGTAGAGCTTAATGAAATGTATAGGAAATACATGGCGGAAGTTTCAGCCAAGTTCCAGAAGATCGAGGAGCTTATCGAGAAATCGTCTAAAGATGTGGCGATGCAGGATCACTGGTGGGAAAGTACCAACATTTTCAACGGCAGTGAGTTGAACCTGGCGTGCGCAATGATTTCGCTATTGAACCTGCTTAGAAACCTCTGCCAGCCAATTGAGGCCTCTCCAAGAGCGAACCCCCCCGAAGTCTCTTGACTACGCCGACTACATTCGCGAAAAAATGTACATCATTCATCAAGAGGATCGTCCCGTGGAATTCGATGAAGAATGGTTCTATGAGCTTCTCGACGAAGAAATCGCGCGTAAATTCGAAATTGGTACAGCAGAAAGCTGGAAGGCAACCGTCAATCTGTACATCCTGGAGAAAATCGACGTTCTGCAGTCGCCGACTGACACTGCCATTTGGGAAAGGGATGTTTTGATGTATCACGACCGAGTTGCGAAATATCTGGACCAAATGCTCACAGGCTGGTCTCAAGGGGACATCTACATCAATGCCGCGAAAGCAGCTCGAGATGTCCGCGAACGTATGCACCGACATACTTGCAAAGCCCTGTTCGAATCAAAATGCGTCTTCAACACCCTCCTCCCTCTGCTCGTGCTTCTTCAGGAGCGTGCACATAACGAAGTCCAGACGGCCGTCTTTCAAGCTGTAGGGCACAAGCTTCCGGCCGAGCTGGCCAACCTCGTCTACGGATTTGCACTGGTCATCGAAGAGGTACCGTCTGACCCGCGCATTTTCGTGCAATCTCGGCATACAAAGACTGGCGAGATTTGCCGCAAGACTAGGCTCATTTGCCAGCACTCGATCGATTGGGAACTTGAGTCGCGTGAGCTGGAACAGCCTATGGGCAACAGAGTAGGGCCTGCACAAGATTGGGCTTGGGGTGCTGACTGGATCGAAATTGAGCCCTTAGATTCCTCTGCTGAGCCACTATGGGAGGGATAAGAGTGTATCTCTGACAATGACGAGACTGAGTCCCATCCAGAGATCTGGAGTGTGGCATACCACAGGCAGCGTCGGGCAGAAGCTGGCAAGCAGAGTGCCGAACAGGGTTGCATTCAAGCGGTTTCCACGAGAAGGGAAACAGATGCACTGGCAAGTGTAAGCGAGTTTGCTCGACTAAAGCTACCATGAAACACGCACCACGGCTTACCCCGCATCCATCTCATCAGAACGCTTCGCCAAAGACACTCAGACAACGCAAATTACAATAAACTTTGGACAACAACGTATGCGATAAAACGACTTGCTCAACTTTCACACCGTGATCCCCCTATCCATGTGAGAGTAACCAAAGCCACAAACTCGCGGCAATTGTAGAGAGATAACACCTTAATTGCTGCTCCATCAAGCTGGTTGGTCTTTCAGCTTTCTCCAACAAGAAATGGCCACCTGGTTCTCTCGATTGCTTCTGAAGCAGCTACAGCCGTGAGCAAACCGTGTCTGTTGCACCAACGCTGGCACGACATATCATCTGTCGTGCACGTGTCCCCGATTCTTGCTGTACGACTGGAAGGATATGGCTTAATTCAGCAGCGCATCATGTGTAAAGCGAGCACAAGTGGGGTCAAGGTTCTCTCAATCTGGCCACTTGCAGCAACTCCCGTTACACCCTTGTGCAGCCGACTGAGATGCTTGACTTGCTCGCACCAGTCGTCTTGCAATTCGACGTTGATCTGAAGTATGCATAGGGCCGGCCCAATAGTGCATGTGCTTGCATGAGCTTTGAGTGGAGCGGAGCTCTGCTGCTCGTGACTGACCTGCCGCTTCAAGATACACCTCAGAACTACAGACCAGCAAACAAACCATCCTGCTCTCAACCCGACCCAAAATCCCCCGACCGCACAGCATGTCCTCCCCCACCCCCTCCTCCACCACCGACTCCGCCCGCCGCACAGCCGAAGCCCGCGCGGCCGTAACCGCTTCCCTCGCCTCGGTCGGCACCTCTCTCGACGCGGAACTACGCACGCGCACAGCCGACTTGCACACCAACAGCCTCGCTATCTCGAAGCAAGAGAACGAGCTCGCGAAGCAGACAGCCGCGCTGGCCAAGGAGAGCGCGCAGTGGGAGAAGCTGCTGAGCGGCGGCACGAAGAAATTGAATGAGGTTGGGGATATACAGAATTGGGCGGAGATGATTGAGAGGGATTTGTTGGTGTTGGAGGAGACGGTTAGAGTAGTGGAGGAGGGGAAGAGTGGGAATAGTGTGGGTAGGAAGGAGAGGGAGGAGAATGCGAGCGGGACTGGGGGATGGTGAGGGAGCAGACGAAGGAGGGATCCAAAATCGATCTGCGTTTGAGAATATGGCTTCTGAGTCGTTGGCCGTTGGTCAGCTCTCATGCGCAATCTCATACGGTGCCTGTAGATTTCGAGCTGCTAGCTAGTATTACGGTACTCTCGAACCTTGGAAAGTATTAGATACGAGTAGACAGCTACGAACATTTGAAACACTGAAAGCATTGCATACACATGCATGACTTTTTTTTTTGGCCAGCAAAGGGCGAAAACTTTGATAGTACCGTAATCATAGGGCTGCAGATCATGCTCGTGCAAGTAGCCCAAGCGTGTGCCTTTCGTGATAGATAGATGGCGCTCGGACCCCACTCAACTCTGTCATCGCCGAAACTGATGTAAACTGCTGGAAGCTCAGAGCTCAACATCAATCTCACCTCCACCCCACACACCACACACTACCGCCTCCAAAACTCGTCTTTGGCGCACTTTGACCCCGCCAAAGCTCATACGCTAGCTGAAAAAGACCCACGCCTGCACCGTGGCTCTTGACAGCACCGCAATCATCCACGCCGCTTCATCAAACGGCTCGACCACAACCACTTTCGACAGTCCTTACCACACCGCGCCTTCCCTCCATCACTAGTGGCACTCGTGACGTCAAAGAAGGCAGGCACGCCTCACGAATCTGATCGCACTTTCCCCCAAAAACTGTGCGCTCAGCAGGCAAACTCCAAGAGCGCTCTTGCCATTGCGGGGACTTTGACACATTGACGACCCAGTTTTCTGATAGACGCGTTCGGAAGAACCACAACTGCTAGAGACTGCATGTGAAGGAATCTTTTCGTCCGAGCGCCCGGCGCAAACATGAAGATCAAGAAGCAGGCTACGTCGCGACATGAGTCCACTCTGGTAAGCAACATCGCATAAGAGTTTGGTTACTTTGCCACTGACAGCCCGCAGTCGTCGATGATAGCCGACTTCGTGAAGGCAACCGACTCGATACCTCTCTACCAGCTGCCCGCACATCTCGCCTCGTTTCCGAAGCACTGGCCGTTTCCCCGCGGTGACGCATATCACTGGATACCCGTGCTGAACCGCTTCGACCGCGTGCTCGAGCTGTTCAACCAGGAGTACGGCTTGGTAGACGGACCACAGACACAGCCCTTCCAGCGGCGGATACTTCTCAAAGGCGACGTGGAAGAAGGAAGCACAGGCTCAGACCAGTCCACCACAGATGCCGTTCTCGACACCCTGCACGTGTCCCACGATGGCGACCGGGAGTTGGTCGAGCTCATCCTCAACTTCACACGGATGCTGTTGGAGAACTGTGGCAACCGCAGCCTGTATTCCAGCAGCGAGCGCCTCGACAAGCTGCTCAACACGACCTCGACCCCGCTGCTGAAGGCCACGCTGCGCCTCGGTCACCGTCTGGCCCAGCGCTTTAGTGCAGCGCGCCAGCGACTGTCACCAAGCACCAGCCTGCATTCGTCTCTGCTCGCCAGCCACTACAACATCAATCTCGAAAAGCTCCAGAAGATGTCGGCGCCCTTCTCTAAGGGTCCCACAGTCGCTGCTCCGTTGTTTGCTACGCCTTCAGGCAAGGGAAAAGACAAGGCATCCTCGGACCGAAGAAGCGATGCTGAACGGACGAGTCCTGCCGATCTGGTTGGCATATATTCCCTGCCTGACACGGCGCTGAAGCAAGAGTTTGGCGGTGTCGCAATCTCGTACTACGAACCCACACCTACTCCCGAGGAAAGCAGTAGCAAGCCGATACCCGCCATGGATGGTCCTGTCACACCGACTCCTGTGCGAAGAACATCGAACATGGGCCCAAATCGGACACCACGACCAGCTCCTCCTGCGTCTGCCACAGACTCACCGAACACGCCAGCCTTTACCCCCGGACAGTCTAGCAGTAAGAGCAATGGGCCAAAGAGCTTCGAAATCCCGGTCGACAAGGTGTCTTCTAGCGACATTCATGACTTGGTTAAACAGGGTCTCAAAGATTTGCCCGAGAGCGTGCACTTTGAGCTACTTTCGAAGCTACGAAGCGCGAAACTACTCTCAAATGGAGACTCAGGCCGCGACGATGCTATTGCTCTTCGCATGCTCGCTATTGCAAACTCTGGCTATGTGTATGGCGACAAGGACTTTCAGGCGAAGATCGGTCAGCAGGATGCCGATGAGCCTCGCCGTCTGCAGTTGGCATACCAGCTGTCTGAGCTAGTGCATCCACCTGGAAATGGTGGCCGCGGCATCCCTCTTGAGCTTCAAACCTTCGTTCTCAATGCTCTTGAAGCGCTGGCGAAACACAAGACCAAGATTCCCGACATTTCGACTGCACTCAGCGTCAACGTTAATCACGGTGTCCTGTTCTACCTGGTGCGCAAGCTCGTGAGCGGTTTGGGTTCTGACACTGATTCATCGGATGAGTTCGAAGAAGATCAGTGGCGCGACGCGTTGTTCTCTCTGCTCAACACACTACCAGGAGCTCAGCAGCGTACTGCAGAGGGCATGATGTCCGCAGGCCTCCTTGAAATTCTGGTGGAAGTTCTCAAGCTTCGCACAGACAAGGCTGAGCGCAATCTTCCCAAGATTCTCAGCTTCCTCGACACCTTCGTTCATAATTTACGAGATGCTTTCCAAGCCTTCGTCAATGCCAAGGGTCTCGATCACATCGCCGACTTGATGCAATACGAGGTTGAGATCGCAAAAAAGCTCGCAGAAGAGGGCAAAGGCATGCCGCAGGAGTACAAGACGCAGTTGACCGATTATCAAGTACCTTTCTATCATCAACAGACACTGCGGTGGCTCTTCAAGTTTCTTAACCACATGATGGCCCATACAGGCGCCGCCAATGACCGTGTAATGCGAAACCTCATCGACTCGTCACAGCTGCTGAATAGCCTACACACCATTCTCTCCAATGCGCGCATCTTTGGCTCCACTGTGTGGAGTACCGCAGTGTCAATTCTCACGAACTTCATCCACAATGAACCGACGAGTTACCAAGTCATTGCTGAAGCGGGCTTGAGTGCCGCTTTCCTGGAGACCGTGGCCGGCGAGCCGGCTGCAGAATCTCCGGAGGCATTGGCCGAGAGCAACATCATCCCCCAAAACAAGGACGATGCTCACCGATCATACCCAGCACGTGAGCCCGGAGCTCCTCTTGCGGCTGGTATAATTCCTGTGGCTGAAGCGATATCGACCCTCCCTCCCGCATTTGGTGCAATCTGCTTGGCAGAGTCTGGCATGAAGCTCTTCCAGTCATCCAACGCGCTCAGGCGTTTCTTCGAAATTTTCGAAAGCCCGGACCATGTGAAAGCGCTTGATGCAGACACAGAAATGCCTACTATGATCGGAAACACATTCGATGAGCTGGTTCGCCATCACCCACCACTCAAGGCTCGCGTTCTTTCGTGCTTGAGCGAATTGATCGCACGTGTGGTTCATCTCTGCGCAGTCAAGTCTGAACAAAAGGGTATCGGAGCCAAGCTTTGGACGCAAGACGCGGATGGAAACTTGATCGTTGCTGGCGGCCGCCGCGCTCTGATGGGCCCACAACTGCAGTCGCACATGAGGGTGGAATCAAGGCCTGAGACTACGGCAATCACGGCCACTGATGTTGTCATGCAGGACGCTGACGAGCAGACTTCGTCCGTCCAAGGCGATAAAATCGTCCCATTCGACCAGGTCACCGAGACTGAAGATGATGCGGAGGGCCCAACGACCGGGCAATACGTTCGAGTTCTCTGCCGCTTCCTGTCCGGTTTCTTCTCGAACCATGCTATGTGCGCAGCATATATTGAGGCTGATGGCGTGGAAGCGATCCTAGATATCTCAAGCCTTCCGTGCTTGGACCCGCGATCGACTGAGAGTCGCAGCATGACTGAGGAATTTGGCCGGGTTGTCCAGGCGTTGGTTGAGCAAAAGCCACACATTGCGGTGCCAGCTCTCATAAAGCGAACCCACAAGGTTTTGGAGGGCCTAGAACCCATGCTTGATCACACTGGCAAAGAGCCATTCTTCGCGCCCTTCACGAGCTTCGGAAAAGCCCGAGACGACGATTCGATAGCCCACGGAACAGACTACGTCAAATCCCTTGTGACCGCCTTCACCCTCGTCGGCGCCATGACCTTGACCTTCCAGAGCCAGATGTACAGCACGCGATCGTCCCATAACGTCTCTAGTCAAGTCAACCTTGCGGATATGTACGCGTGCCTAGTGGACAGCCTTGGAAAGCTTCAACGAAGCTGTGTCTGGGAAGAGCTCATGCTTCAGCGAAACATGCCTACCCAGTGGGAGAAAGAAACTCGCATTAAGAGTCCGGGTTTCGGCAACGTTGAGGCCGATCTCGTTTTCCGCATGGGTAGCAGTGATCCAACTTCAGAGACCGCTGTACCATCAGTGGCAGGGGGAGCTGGTGAAACCAGCGCAGAAGCAACTCGAACAACTGCCGTCGAGGCTGCACCAGCACCGAGCCAGAGTAGTGCGCAGTTTAGGAACACGCAGACTCTTCGAACGCTTCTTAGCAAGATTCCCACCGAGATCTCGCCATTCTGTCAATCCCTTGGCAAGCTTCTTCTATTCCGCCGTAATCTCGAGCCTTACCAGAGGCAATGCGCTACGATTGTCTCTGATCAACTTGCACAAGGTCTTATTGATCAACTTGAGTACAGCCCGCCTCAAGAGCCAGCATCCAACGAGGATCGGTACGCCTACTGGGTCGTCATCCTCACATCACTGTCACAGTTGATGCTCGATCCAAGCATGGATCGACCCCAGGCATTGACCCTGCTGCTCGTCTCCTTCCGGAATCTGGGTGGCTTCGAAGTCTTGAGTGACATTCTGAACAAGTTCTACGAGTCAGCTTTGGAGATCACACAGAAGAAGGATGCGGATACAAGTGAGGAGTCACAGCGGCTGCGAAACCTGTCTCTGGGTGGCATCAAGATTATTCTTGCTTTCTACTCGCAGATCATCAACAGCAAGGTCATTGGTGAGTCAACCCAGACTGCATCGATGCAGACTCGGACCGACCGCGACAAGGAACGAGCAGATTACTTCCTTACTGCACAGTTTCTGGTCGAGTTGCGATACGCAGTGATCAAGCCTGTCGAAAAGATCTGGAACTCAGATCTCATGGACAAGGCTACGACTTCGATTGTGAAGACCTCCATCAACATCCTCAAGTCCGTCTTGGACTGCGAGGGTGAGCATGGTGCCGCACCTACCGTCGAGAAGATCCCCAAGCGTAGCAAACCCATCATCAAGCCTTGGACGCCACGCAATGCTGAGCACATGGATCGCCTCAAAGACTTGGGTTGGGCCGAAGACCTTTCGGAGGAGGCGCTGTTTCGCTGCTGTGACAACTTCAATATGGCCAAGGAGTATTGCGTCAACTCACTTCGTCCATTCAACACGCGTAATTCGATACCTCAATACGAGCTCGACGCACGAGGACCTCCGTCGGCTTCTCCGAGCCGGGCCGAAGTTGTCGTACCCGAGGCGACAGATGAGGACAGCGATACCTCCAGCGAAGACACTCAGGATGAGGAAGCGTCCGAAGCACCTGAATCACAGTCTGTGGAGATGGAAGATGCTGATGCTGGTGAGGAGACGGCAGACACCGCCGAGACTATGCAGCCTGTGGAGCCCGGTTCAATCACACCTGTGCCCGCGCCCGAAGCCCGAATAGATGCCACGTCACCTACGTCACATGAGTACCTGGCATATCAAAAGAGGATGCGTGCCGGAAACAAGGCGAAACCTGTCGCTTCGGATGACTTGGACAAAGAACGCTCCCAGCTTCGCGAAAATCTCGTTGATCGATCCCTTGATATCTTAAACTCGCACGACGACGTCACATTCGAGCTAGCTGATCTCATCACTGCGGCTGTCTCGAAAGCTGCTGAGCCAGGCTCAATGCGAACGGATATCGGAGCCACACTGGTTCAGTCCTTAATCTCACTCCAGAGTGAGGACGACTTCCGCTCGCAGAGCAAGAAGATCGCTGCTTCGGCACACTTGCTAGCTTTGGTGCTCCAGGAGAAGGACTTCTACGACGTCATTGTCGACGAGCTCAAAGACAACTTCACAACGCTCCTGGGCTTCATCAAGATCTTCCCTGATCAATACTCTGAAGATGCTGCCCCATGGGTGGGTCAAGTGCTGCTCATCATCGAACGCCTCCTAGCAGAGGACCAGCTTCCGCACCAGGTCGAATGGACACCTCCTACCGAAGCCACGACCGAGCCAGTCACAGTTGACCAGCTTCCGGAGGGCATAGTAGGTGTTGAAGAGAAGGGCCAGCTCTTTGATGCCATCATGACAATGTTGCCGCATATCAAAAAGGACGAGTCGCTTGCTTTGTCAGTGACCCGCGTCCTGGTCATGCTCACTCGCACACGCAAGATCGCCACGCGTCTAGCAGAGAAGCATCACATTCAGCGATTGTTCCTCATGATTAAGCAGCTTGCGGGTGTTACCAACGAGGGCCTCCGAAGTGCGTTCATGATAGTGCTTCGCCACATGATCGAAGATGAGGATATGATCCGACAAATCATGCGCACTGAGATTCAGCAGATGTTTGAGTCTCGCGATCGAAGGCAGACCGACACGACGGGATACACGCGCCAGATGTATGCTCACGCGATCCGCGCACCAGAGATCTTCGTGGAAGTTACCAACGAGAAGCTGCAGCTCTCACGCTTTGATCCCAACCAGCGACCACAAACGTTGGTTCTCAAGAGGGATGAGCCGGCGCCTGGAGAGCCAAACACTGAAGCTGTTTCAGCCGAAGGCACTGCTGAGGAAGACAAGCCCAAAGAGAGCACCGAAGCACCGAAACCAGGAGTGCTTGAGCGGACCAAGACGTCAGACTTGAAGGTCCCAGTTGTGGAGAACTCAGATGGCGTCGTTCATTATCTGCTGTGTGAGCTTCTAACGTACAAGGAGATTGAAGACACGCCAGAGACTGCCAAGCCAACCGAGACGCCCATAGAAGGTCAAGATGTCACTGGCACAACTTCCAATGATGCCTCTTCCGGGGCAGCCTCGACACCCACTGAGGCGCCTCCGGAGCCCAGCAAGACAGAGAAGGCTGTCTTCAAGGCCGATGCGCACCCAATATACATCTACCGATGCTTCCTTCTCAAGTGCTTGTCCGAGTTGCTTCAGAGTTACAACCGAACCAAGATTGAGTTCATCAGCTTCTCCCGAAAGGCCGATCCTTACACCACAACGCCTTCCAAGCCACGATCAGGTGTGCTTAACCATCTGCTCAACAACCTGGTTCCGATCGGCACCTTGAACCACGAGGGCGACCTTACGTTCAGGAAGAAGCTAGCAACATCGAATTGCGCGATCGACGTCATTGTGTCACTGTGCACGAAGACGGGAGAGTATACGGTCTCGAAGACAGAGTCGCAGTTGGCGCCCTACGCTGAGACAGAGCCAGACTTGTTGTTCGTGCGGAAGTTTACTCTTGAACATGCCCTCAAAGCCTTCAAGGACGCAAACACTTCAGATGAGCCGCTTGACATGAAATACTCGCGTCTGTTGAACATCTCCGACATTTTCTCAAAGATGGTCGCCCAGCGTCTCAACGGCGAGATGCTGACACAAAATTCTGAATTGACGCCGAACCTCAAGCAAATGGCAAAGATCATGTACGAGAAGAACTTCATCACGATCCTGACCACAGCTATATCCGACATCGATCTCAATTTTCCCAACGCAAAGCGTGTAGTCAAGTACATCTTGAAGCCACTGAAGTGGCTAACGTACGTGGCCATGGACCTAAGCATGCATTACGATACTTCATCTGCACCAGACTCTGCCGACGAGCTCGAGATCGAGACAGCGTCAGACGATGACCTCGTCGACAACGCACGTGAAGAAACACCAGACCTCTTCCGCAATTCTACGCTGGGCATGTTTGAGCTCCCTCACAACTCCGATTCAGAAAGCTCCGAAGACGACGAAGAAGGCGAGGAGCTTGAGTACGGTGACGAGTATGCCGATGACATGGAGTACGAAGAAGAGATTGGGGACGCTGACGAAGTCATCTCGGACGATGATGATGAGATGCTAGAGGCCGAACTTGGCGAAATGGGTCCGATTGAGGGCATGCCCGGCGACATCGAAATTGAGGTCGAAATGCCCGACGATGAATCCGAGGATGATGACAACGACGACGGACAAGACGAGGACGATGATGATGAGGACATGGATGAGGGCGATGAGGATGGTATGGATGAGGATGAAGACGACGTTATTGGCATGGAAGAGATCACGGGTGACGACGAGAACGCGAGTCTTGCAGATGATCAAGAGGAGGGATGGAGCGACGAAGATGAATTCGCAGGTGACATGAACGGACAAGTCGACATGCCTGGCGGTGCCCTGGGTTTCGTGCTAGACCCACCTTCTCAGCTACTCGAGCAGATTCGCCAAGGTGGTGGCGACATTGATGGCTTCTTGGCCGAGGAAATGGTGGAAGAAGGTATGTACACATGCGCTTGTGGCCCATATTCTGCTAAAGTATTGATCAGACGATGAGGAGGAAGAGTACGACGAGGAAGGTATCCACTACGACCCCGGGCTCGACGAAGATGATGATGGCATGGCAGACCTGGGAGGGTGGACTGGTGGCTGGGACGATCCCGCTCCTCCGACCGGTCGTCACGCTCGCTTAAGTCCGTGGATGTTTCCGTCTGGTCCGGACAACCGCATATTAGTACCTGCTTACCGGTCGCATCGTCCAGGTGCAGCAGGCGTTCCTCGAGTTACAGAGGACGGCATCAACCCACTGCTTCAGCGAGGTGGCCGTTCTACAGCTCGTGCTGTTGATGGCCCATTCCGCAATGAGGGCATGAGCGACTGGGTTCATGCCATCGAGGGACGCGGTGGGCGCAGCTTCAATACCGCCGACAGCCCCGTGTCGTTCATCAGCAACTTGCTGAATGCCATGAGCCAAGGCAACGGTCCCTCCCTGCATCAGCATGGAGGCGCTCTGCATCTCTCATTCCCCACCAACATGCCGCTCGGCATCCCACCGCCTTTCGATGCAGGTTTTAGGCAAGAATTACAGCGCGCCCGACACAGCCATCTCTCGCGCTCTGCTCGTGAGGATCCTCTATCCGCCATCAACTTCACCAAGGCTACCACCAGCACCCGATGGCAAGAGGAGGCTAGGATTCTGTACGGACCGGGTGCGATCGAGAAGAGCCAGCGTCTTATCAATTCCATCCTCAAGATCATGGTTCCACCGGCCGTTGAGGCTGCCAAGAAGAAGCAGGAAGAGCGAGATGCTGAGAACGCGCGCATGCTCAAGGAGCAGAAAGAACTGAAGGAGAAGTTGGAGCGTGAAGCCAAGGAGAAGGAAGAGAAGGAAAAGAAGGAACGAGAGGAACGCGAGGCCGCCGAAGCTGCCGAGGCTGCAACACGGGCGAACGAGCCGACTGCGGAAGCTGAAGCTGCACAAGAAGCTGCAGTACCTGAGACCGAGACCGAAACACAAGCCATGGAGGGCGTCGAATCAGGTGAGCCTTCATCTGAGGCACCTGCAGCACCCACGGAGTCTGCAGCAGCGGAAGAAGCCCCAGCAGACACCAGGCCACGTGTCATGACCACTCTGCGTGGTCGCGAGTACGACATCACCGACCTTGGCATCGACCTCGAGTATCTGAACGCCCTGCCAGAGGAACTCCGCGAAGAAGTTTTGATGCAGCAGGTTGCGGAGCGGAGACAAGAAGAGCGACAACAACGCGCCCAACAGCAGCAAAATCAAGCACAAGCACCAGCGCAAGCACAGGCACAGCCAGCCGAGCCTGCTGCTGCAGGTGGAGAAGCACCCACTGACATCGATGAACAATTTTTGGCAGCTTTGCCTCCAGAAATTCGTGAGGAGCTGCTCGCCCAAGAAGCAGCCGAGCGTCGGCGTCGCGAGCGCGAGGAGAACCGCCGTCGCAACCAGCCGGCTGGCGCCCCAGCTCCTCAGGCGGAAGACATGGATGCCGCAAGCTTCCTCGCTTCTTTGGACCCGACTCTACGTGCCGCAGTGCTTATGGATACCGATGAAGATACGCTCCGACAACTACCACCTGAGATCTCTGCGGAGGCTAGGGCATATGGAGGTGATCGTCGCCTCAATCAGTTCAACGAGTTTGGTATGCGTCGTCGGGATGGACGCGGTCAGCAAGACGATGCAGCGCAGAAGAAGAAGTCCCGTCCATGCGTTCAAATGCTTGACAAAGCTGGCGTTGCTACCTTGTTGAGGCTTATGTTCATACCACAGCAAGGAAGCGCAAAGACAAGTCTGAGCTCGATCCTGCGCTATGTGTGCGAGAACCGGCAGAACCGTGCCGAGGTCATTAGCATCCTGCTCTCTATTCTTCAAGATGGTAGCGCAGACGTCAACGCGGTTGAGCGAAGCTTTGCTCAGCTCTCCATTCGCGCCAAGCAGGCGCAACAACCCTCAGACAAGACTCCGAAGCTCTCGCGCAAGAATGGAGCGTTGTCCATCAACGCTGACGTCTCGCCACTGATGGTTGTCCAGCAATGTTTGAACACACTCACGCAACTGACGGACAAGAACGTCGCTGTCTGGTCGTTTTTCCTTACAGAGCATGAGACTGGTGTTGGCTTCAAGAATCGCGGCAACCGCAAAGGCAAGGCTAAGGATACCAAAGACACCAAGGCAACGCGTTTTCCTATCAACGCGCTGCTTACCTTGTTGGACCGCAAACTCATTGTGGAGAGCTCGTCGATCATGGAGCAGCTCACTACACTTCTTCGTACCATCACACGTCCCTTGGAGAGCCTGAAGAACCAGAAGCAGAAGGAGGCGGAAGAGGCAAAGAAGAAGGCTGAGGTCGAGGCCGCGACCGCGGCAGACCCTGAACGCGCTGCTGACTTAACGACTATCGCTGAGCAGGCGACGACAACAGAGGGTCCAGCTCCGGGTCAGGATGTGGAAATGACATCTGCTCCGGAAGCGACAGCCACAGAAGGCCAGGCCAGCTCCTCCAAGCCAGAAGAACCCAAAGTCGAGGATGAGAAGGCGAAGAAATTACGCCCCATGGTACCGCCCGAGATTCCGGAGAACAACTTGCGCCTTGTTGCAAAGATTCTTGCTGCTCGCGAATGCAATAGCAGGGTGTTCCAAGAGACACTTTCGGTCATCAGCAACTTGTCGCCGATTCCAGGCGCAAAGGAGATCTTCGGCCAGGAGCTTCTTGGTATTGCCAAAGAGCTCGCTAGGTCGACTCTCGGCGATCTTACCAGCTTGACTGGACAGGTGTCGAAGGCTGAGTCACCCACTGATGTGCAGGGCATTGCGCTTGCTAAGTTCTCGCCCGCCAGCTCCGATCAAACAAAGCTGCTGAGGGCTCTCACCGCACTCGACTACCTCTTCGATCCTTCCCGCGACAGCAAAGACAAGCCGGACGTTGTTGCAGAGGCGCTGGAGCCTGCTCAAAAGGAAGACATTCTCTTGTCGCTTTATGAGGACTCTGCCTTCGCACCACTATGGGACAAGCTTAGCGAGTGCTTGACCGTCATCCGCCAGCGTGGTAATATGCTCAACATCGCCACCACCCTCCTACCTTTGATCGAGTCGCTCATGGTCGTCTGCAAGAACACTACTCTCAAGGAGATCCCTCTCGCTAAGATGATTCCTAAGGAGTTCGCGTTGTCAAGCCCACCTCCCGAAAGCAAGATGGAGAACCTGTTCTTCAACTTCACCGAGGACCACCGCAAGATCTTAAACGATCTCGTCCGTCAGAACCCTAAGCTTATGAGTGGTACGTTCTCACTCCTGGTCAAGAACTCCAAGGTTTTGGAGTTCGACAACAAGCGCAACTACTTCAACCGAAAGTTGCACTCGAGGGGTGCAGATCGCCAGCCTCACCCGCCTCTGCAGCTAGCTGTCCGCCGTGATCAGGTCTTCCTTGACTCATTCAAGTCTCTTTACTTCAAGTCCGCCGATGAGATGAAGTTTGGCAAGCTCAGCATTCGATTCCATGGAGAAGAGGGTGTCGATGCGGGTGGTGTTACTCGTGAGTGGTTCCAAGTCATCGCGCGCCAGATGTTCAACCCCGACTACGCTCTCTTCGTGCCTGTCGCAGCCGATCGCACGACCTTCCACCCCAACCGACTCAGCTCAATCAATCCTGAGCACTTGATGTTCTTTAAGTTCATCGGACGTATCATCGGTAAAGCTCTCTACGAGGGCCGCGTTCTCGACTGCCATTTCAGTCGCGCGGTCTACAAGCAGATCATGGGCAAGGTCGTGAACCTCAAGGACATGGAGACGCTGGATCTGGAGTACTACAAATCTCTTGAGTGGATGCTGCACAACGACATCACCGACATCATCACCGAGACCTTCTCCGTCGAGGTGGAGGCTTTCGGCGAGATGCAAGTCGTGGACCTGATCGAAAATGGCCGCGAAATTCCCGTCACCGAAGACAACAAGCAAGAGTACATCCGCCTCATTACCGAGCACCGCCTCACCGGCTCCGTCAACGAGCAGCTTGAGAACTTCCTGAAAGGCTTCCACGACATCGTGCCCGCCGAACTCGTCTCCATCTTCAGCGAACAAGAGCTCGAACTGCTCATCTCGGGTCTTCCGGACATCAACGTCGACGACTGGAAGAACAACACCGAGTACCACAACTACACTGCCGCATCGCCGCAAATACAGTGGTTCTGGCGCGCCGTCCGTACCTTTGAAAAGGAAGAGCAGGCCAAGTTGCTGCAGTTCGTTACCGGTACGAGTAAAGTGCCGCTGAATGGGTTCAAGGAGCTGGAGGGTATGAATGGGTTCTCAAAGTTCAACATTCATCGCGATTATGGGAGCAAGGATCGCTTGCCGAGTAGTCACACGTGCTTTAATCGTCAGTCCATCCAGAACTTTCCATACCTTCGTAGACATCATACTAACATTACGGCAGAGCTCGATCTCCCAGAGTACGAGACGTACGAGGATCTGCGCAAGGCGCTGTTCACGGCCATGACTGCTGGTGGCGAGTACTTTGGTTTCGCGTAGACGACTCTCTACTCCACTCCACATTTCCCAACGATACAAATTGTACAAACACGAGGCACGAGAAACATATTTCTTAACGACGATCATGGCGATATGGGATAGCGGAGCATTGCAGGCGCATGGATGTATGAATACATGATGAGATGTGGACTACGGATGGCGGGAGGTCTGGGAGTGCAGGCCTAGGTTTCCTTTTGCTTAAAGTGGGACTATGAGGGGATGAGGGAGGTGGAGGAAGTCATTGTTTGAGCGATATTGGGGAGTGGGATTGAGGTAGATAGCACAATGGTGATTCTTTCGTTTGAGTATGTGCCTTTGAGCGGATGATGTATGATGATGTACAGATCAACTTGGCCGCCGTGATTGTATTTGATGGTGTTGGCTTTGACGCAGGGTGCATGTCAGTCGGAGCGATGATCAAGTGTCATGGGTGCACTTGGCCATCGAATTGTGTCTTTACTACCACGATGCGACACGCCTTTCTAAAGTCCTGGGAAATCATCACAAGTTTGGACGGGTCTGCACAAATGCTCATGTGCTCATCGCTACCGCAGGTGGAAGCGACTCAAGGCATCGTAGGTAGATGTCTTCGCGAATGGGGATCTGAAGACGTTGCACAATGCTGAATTGAGAGGTGATGAGGTGTGGCTCGTCGAGGACGTCACTTGTTGGGTGTTGGGCGTCATTTTGGTAGTATATTGTATTGAGGACGTCACATATTAGGTGTGATGCATCATATGGGGAAGAGAACATGTTGTATTATTATCGAAGTACTGTCGGAGGAAATAACGGAGAAGCTTATGAAGCTTCAATGATTATTAACGCGTTTCGGATGCCCTCGACCAATAATTCAAGCTTTCAGACGTCTGCTGATTTTCGAATGATGCACTCATCGGCGCTGGAACCAGCCTGTTCAATGTATTATCTCCCGAGGTTCTCGTGTCTTCGATCCTAGCTCCTTCTTGCGCTTAGACCTTGCTGTCGTCGTCGGCTTTCCTCCTCTTGGCCTCGCTGTCTGCAGTGGCATCGTCAAGCACGCGCTTGAGGTCTTGCCTGACGGTCGCGGACTTGGATTTTGCGAGTTTGAGCTGTGAGCCATCCTGCTCGGTCTTGATTAGATCGTGCGTATAAGGGAAGCCGTGCTCGAAGAGGGAAGCAGGCGTGTCGGTGTCTGTAGAACGCATTAGCAAGTTAGAGGGGATGTTGTGAGGCGCTTACTAAAGTTCGGTGGCGTTGGCTCTTTGAAGAGCTTGCTGATGTCGTCGACGGTTGGGAGAACTACAAATGTTAGCGAGGAGTGGAACAGCTTGCCGTTATGCGTGATCTCATACCTTCAGGCTTAACGACGACCGGTTCGTCCGGAATTCTGTCCAAGGCATCTATCTAGGCTTCGGAGGTGATAGCGTAGATGGAATTGCGCTCACAGCTGGAGACCATGGGGATGTATGACTCGCCGGGCCATACTCGAAACGTATGTACGCGAGAAGTTGCTTTGCTTCGTTGTTTGGTTTGTATATTACCAACATAATCTCGCCCTCGGAGTCCGTGCGGTGAATCTTGATGTCTCTTTCGGATATACGTTGCGTTTTCATGGTGCCGTCCAACCTGCATCTTGTTATCATGAATGTCTCCATACTAGTAAGTCTTTTTACCAGTTTTCAAACAGTTCGCGAAATGCTTCTGCAGTAGTCCAATGTGGCTAATACTTTGTGTCGATGTTGAGCGTCACAGTATCGTTCTCGCCAATGTGGTCGAGGTCGTTATCGTAGTCTCGCGCCTTCCTACCGTCGTCTATGAAGCCGACGTCATCATGGTCGTGTTCAGCCATCGTGTTCAGTTGAAAAGTAGGCTCGTCGTCGTTGTTAGACTCGTGGGAAGGGAGGTAGTCGCCCCGATTTAATGAAGAAGAGAGTGTGGAAGATGGAGTAACTTATAGCCGATCGACAGACTTATGTTGTCCGTTTGGCGAGAACGTTCGCTGGAGCCGCTCTCACCTTGGAGTAGTCTCGAGGTGAAGGCATATTTCAATCCGATTGTAGCGTTCGATAGCAGGGTGAGCTCTACTTTATCTTGCCTGGACCTAAGATTGGCCATTTATCCCAAGTAGCAACTGCAAAATGCGCTTGCGTATCACTCACAGGTATCCTTGCAGTGGCTGCAAGTGGCACGTAGACTATGTGTAGCCACAAGTGCGTAGCAGAGCGCTCGTGGTGGACGTCGAACGATATACAGCGGAGCTGTCGGATCGTAAGTAGCGGTAGAGACGTCGGATGCTCAATGCTGGCCAACGAGCCGACTCGATCCTACATCGGTCCGGCTCGTGGCCGAGCTCAGGTATACCTTCGTAGCACCCACGTTCATAGATAAAGCAATCACAATACCAAGTCACAGAAGAACCTCGTTGTTGTTATTCACCCCTACGATCGTACAAGGCCTACCAACAGGAGCCGCATTATCGCCCTGATAATTGTTCTCCTAGTGCATTCACGCGATGAGTGAAAGTTACATCGTGAATCCGCGTAGGTACTTCGTCGTACTTTGAAAACATACAGCCTGGACTGTCTAGTCGTCATCCCCTAAATGTCGCTCTGCCAAAGACTCAAATGCGGTGGACGGCATTATTCCGTTGTGGAAGCAGCGAATATTCACGACCGAGCCGTTCGCCCGAAATCCTTTTTCAAACCATGTTTTCAGTCCCCATTCTTCATTGACCGCTGCTATGAAACGCCGATGGTATGGAGCTGCATCTCCTGCTTCGATGTATTCCACAAAACGCTTGTATTTTGTCTCTAAATTGCTTCCAGACGTGACCAGATGCACAGTCACCGTTTCCAAGCTGGCGACAGTGGTCAAAGAGAAGATATCAAGTAATATTGCGGTACACATTCGAGTTGACTTCGAAAAGGCTGTGTAGGCATGCTGAGCTCGACGTGCCGGATGGATGGCAGAGAAAGCAGGAACTGAACTGGCGTAGGTATGTTCTCATTCCTGGAGGATGGAGGGTCTGCTTCGACGATGATCTTTGATGCATAATTCGACAACGTTGGCCAGGGCAAGCCCTGACTTCCATTCCACTTCAAGCGCCATCAGCTGGGCGACGCCGTCCAAAACGTCTCAAAAGACGTGAATTCCACAGCTTGCACGTGCTTGAGCCCAGAATCTGGCCAAAGATCGTCGTTGAGCCATTGTTGGGTTGCCTCCAGATCACCATCGTCGTGTATGACGAATCTGGTGGACCTCACGAAGAAAGTGCGCGCCTCAACGTACAGCTGCATGCATGTGCGCATCAGCACGGGAAGAGACGGGAAAAACGTGGCATCGCTACTGATGGATATGGTGGCTGTCTTCTCATGTTCAAGACGCGCAAACACTGCTTGGTATATTTCGTCGCGTCTTTCGCGTGGCAAAAGCAGGAATCCACTGCTTGAAGGCGATTGGGGTTGGGGGTAAACGCGTACATCGATTGTGAGGATGGATGGACACAAGCTGGTCATTCCATGTCGCATAGAAAGATGATGGGGTGCGTGTTGTTAGACACGATCACGGTGGCAGCATCAAAACGGCTTGCTTATCGATACCGGTAGTCTCTCGCTAACTATAACCACACTAGCTTGAATAAATGGTGAATGCTAAGTCGCCCTCTTCTTGTACGTCAAACAAAATGTACATCTCCATCAAACAATGTTCATTCGAAATGGCACAGTGAGTTGCATGCCATTTGAGTAGTTGTTATGTCAATGTTGTGGTAGATATGTGCCATTCATGGTTCTGGGGTCACTGAAGGATGAACAATTCAGGGAAATGCGTGCGCCCAAGTGAGTCGAGGACGTTAGTATTGGGATTTCCCAGTTAGCGCCCGCTTCTCTCTTTCACCGCGCAGTTGAGTAGTCGCTCCGGCAAGCCAGACCCCACCCGACTTGCGAAAATCAACATCGAAAAGTCTCTAGCTAATTGCCCTCTACTTCTCATCCTCGCCTACTTCTCAACCTCGACAACATGGCTACACTCGTCAAGGTGCGCGCCGCACTCACGGCAGCCAGCACCGAAAATGCGACACTCTTCACATCGCTAATTGACAGTTGCGGTTTGGCGCCATACAGTTGGAAGGGCAAAGACGCTGCGAAACGCAAATTAGGGCTCGATGGACCGGACGCTGTATGGTATCCCGTCATGGCAAGAAACCAGGCACCAGTAGGCTTGCCGAAGACTCTCACAGCAAAGGACCTGCAAGAAATCGTCTTACGCGACTTGCCTTCCGCGCGCGAGTACTTTGGCGATCGACTCGAGTACTTCACAGCTTTCGACCCGGCACAAGATTCGAATGAGACCAGCGAAGAAGATGCGGGCATGCAAGTCATCAACAATCTAGCCGCCGCGAGCGATGGCGCAAGCGGAGTCATCGTCTCATTCCCGAGTGAGAGTCTGGAAGAGATGTGCCGCGAAAAGTTGATACACCCCGAGAATCTTCTGCGATCAGTCATGACGACATGCACCGTGCTACAAGGCGACACACTCCTATCACTCCAACATAACAACGAAGGCACCACCGTCGCGACACTGCTATATGGCTCTGTTGCATGGATTGTCTGGCCACCGTCGGACCACAACATGAACACTCTCCAGACCGCGTATGAGCAGTATGCGCAGGACTTCGACGAAGCTAAGATGGAAGTCGCCAAAGATCTTCATGGAGGGCAAATTTTCGTCCAAACCGCGGGTGACGCCCTGCGCATACCACCCTTCTGTCTGATGATGAGCCTCGCCTTGAAAACGTCGGTACTCACAACCAATTCCCACTTTATAGTCGAGAACTTTATCGACATGCTATCTAAGCTTCCACTCCTCTATGCATGGTACAAGACCGAGACCGATGGCGAGCGGCATCAATCCGAATTCAACTGCTCAATGCTTCGCTACCTGGACCTGATGCTCAACGACGATGGTACGGAAGAGAATCGCAATATGCTCAAGCTTCCTCGCACCAAGGACGGTTTACTTGACTCGCTCTTCAGCATTTGGGACAGTACAAAGGACGACCTAGCAGCCATCATGGGACCTGCGGACAGCGTGACCATGGTCAAGATCTGGGAAGAGTTCCTCATATCGATTCCTGGCCGGGAGTGTAGGATGTGTAACAAGAGCGTTCGTAGTAAGAAGCTTGTGAAGAAGCACTTCATCGATGCGCACTGGGTCAAGCTTAAGAAGCGACACGATTGGGGCAGGGCGGTAGTGCCAAACAAAGACGTTGGAGAGTCTGCACAACAGGCTGAGGGTGCGATCGTGGTTGATGACGATGACGATGACGACGAGGAAGTGGAAGCTGATGAATAACCTTCTCGGTGACACGGAACTTGTTGAAATTGGCGTCTGGCAGCATCAGGAGTACTCTTATACTTTTGAATTTAGCTCGGTAGCATGCCGAGATCTTGAATACCCTTGAACTTCTTGACAAATCCAAAGTCTTCAGCTTCGAGCATTTGATGAGCCCACACAATAGCATCTCTCCCCTCAATTATCTCACTTATTTCCTTGTAGTACTCAGTTGGCTGTGTCCAGACTACCTGCGTACCACTACCAAGAAGAAGCTTGAACTGTAGCGCCTGCAGTCGCCCTCTTGATTTATCATGACCCCATCTATCATGAAACGTCCTCCACTCCAGCTTTTGAAGTTTGCGAAGATTCCGAAACATATCCAGATTCTCCACGCGTAACGGGACCACTTCAATCTCAGGATCTTCCTCACGCTGATACACGCTAGTGAACGAGACAAAGATCAAGCGGCTCGGCCGTCCGTGGAGTGTGAGGGCCTGGAGGTTTGTGCAGCGTCGGAGTAACTCGGTGTATGCATTTGGTAGAGACACAGGGTTGAAGTCATGAAAGTATAAGCGCCTCACATGCTCGAATCCACCATGAATCTGACGAAGCCAATCCATTAGATGCGCCGCTGCCTCGCCGTTGAAGATCCTATAGCGCTTGCGCTGGATGTGTAAAGTCGAGAGCTCTTGGTAGAGAGACTCGGAAATAATCTGCGCGCCGATCAAATAATCTAGACGTGGTTAGTGAGGCCAGCATGTTTGAGATGGAAGTCAAGCTACCTGTAAGGAGAGTCGAGTTATGATGTCTAAGCATGACATCGCCATGGTCTGGGTAGCTGACGTCTTCCGATGGGATGATATGTTCGTAAATCATGTCGCGAAGCTCGCGTGGCAGCCGTAGGATCAAGGCTCCAGCTCTTTCTGAGGCGCTTTCTGGTTGCTTCTGATCTGGAAGTATCTCGCGCGACATCTGCGCAATGACGCTTCCCATGTCCTCTGGCATTTTCACAATGTGTCTTTAGTAGAAGGCTCGAGCAGACCGGTATTGCAAACTGTGAGATGAGCTTGCTGCTCAAATGCTGAACTATTCGCAGCGGCACAGTCGACTAGCCTAGAATGGAAAGGCGTCGATACACCTCATTCGCTCGTCGTGCAGTCCTGCATCAAACACTGTCCATCACGGTCACGGTCACATACTCTGATTATGAGTCATGTATTCGCGACCATGAAAGGAGTGAAGTGTTCGTCTCAGTTATCGTTTTTCGAAGGTGGGATAACTACGCGTATTTGTCAGACTTGACATCCGCAGATCAGTAACGTCATACTTACCGGCCACATGATGTTGCAGGCACATCAGCGCCGATGAAGCAAACAAAACCATGGACTTGACCTCTGAGCCTGAAGTATACATCCAAAAGCATCCAGAATAATGCCCACAGCAATGGTTACGGGAGCGAACTCCGGTATCGCGAATGCATTCGCGCAGATCCTTGTCAAAGAAGTAAGCACAGTCATCTCAAGTCAGGTCAGGGCGTACGAAAGTGCGCGTATCTTCTGATTCACCAAGTTTAGCGATTAATATGTCCTGAAGGTTGACACGATGCATACGAGTCCCTTCGTGTAGCTATCAGGCAATACTGATTAGAGATTAGGGCTACAAGGTGATCGCAGCTGATGTCAATACCGATGGCGCAATCAAAGACCTGGGGTGCGAGGTTGTCAAACTCGACATTGCATCGCCTGAGAATATCCAAGCATTCAAGCAGAGGATCGGCGACCAGCCTATCGACTTGCTGTTGAACATCGCAGGTACGCATCTCTACGTGGCGCTGAACTATGCAACGGCGATCAGGTGTGCGTATAGCTGTTTTGTGCTGACCTGGCCAGGCGTCATGGTACCTCCTGAGTTCGATACTTTCGAGAATGTCGACACCGTCAAGTTTCAAAAGACCTTCGCAGTCAACACCTTCGGCCCACTACTACTCACCCAAGCCCTTCTTTCGAACATTTTCGCATCGCAGAACCCGCGCATCGCAGTAGTGTCATCTCGCGTGGGTAGCATGGGCGACAACTCCTCCGGTGGCTTGTACTCGTATCGATCCTCGAAGGCCGCTGTCAACGCTTTGTTTAAATCAATGTCCGTCGACCTCAAAGAGAAGAGTGTACCAGTCATCATCTTGCATCCTGGAATTGTCAAGACGAACCTGGATCCGAGATGGAAGGAGCAGGGCCAGGACGACATGCCTGGCGCCGTCGAGCCTGCGCAGGCGGCGGAAGAGCTGTGGGAGGTGCTCAGTAGTAAAGGACTGGAAAGCACGGGGAAGTTCTTTCATCGAAGTGGAGAGGAACTGCCTTGGTAATTCTCGATTGAGTGTCATCAGTTCCATTCATCGTCTCAGTTCGCAGCCAAGCCATTCTCCGCCAGTACGCAGACTTTACCTAGAATCGATTTGGATGATACACTTCCCCGTTGATGTACGAGCACAGAGCCAATGAGCCATTCTTCTGGACACCGGTCCCAATGTAGGTTTGATAGCCGCTGTGTTCCTCTAGGCTGCGATGCGTACAGGTACTCCGCAGCGCTCTGAGATAGTTGAGGAAATACTCATCCTGTTCTCGACTTCGCAGATACGTCCCGAGCCCATGTACAGCCGACGCATCACTTGTCGCATAGTGTTTGACAGGAATGTACAACTTCGGTCGCAATGAATAGCCTCGCAGCTTGATGTCGAAGTTGTAAAGCACACCAGATGTTTGATGATGCTTGTTAGGCAGTTCATCGGTTTCGGAGAAGTCAGACTCGAGATCGAGCGTCAAGCGCCACAAGTCCTTCAGATTGTCACGAGCCTTGCCTGGAAGCGCGTCGAGCGTTGATCCAAATGTCATTGTCTCGCACACACTAGCAAAACTGGTACGTGGCGTGCGCACATATATCTTGAAGCGCGATTCTTCGGACTCAAAACAATCGATGCCGACCAATACAACTTCTAGTGAAGAGCCTTGTTCTGTGCCCATGTATTGCACAAGCTGTTCGTAACCACCGCATGTGTATCCGCATTTCCGGAGTTGCTCGATGGCTTGAGTCAAGACAGCAAGGCGTGAGATGCCGTGTTGGTCAGCTTTGACGGGCATGAAGTAGGCTTTAGTAGCGACTTGCTCGCCTAGCTCGAAGGCCAGGAACAATGATGAGGCTGAGCTGACGTCTTGAGTCTCTTTTGTTGTAGTGAGGGCGTTCATAGTCGAATCGTAGAAAGCATCGCGCATGATGTCGAAGAGCTTCCAATCTGCTTTGCAGAGATTGTGCCGTAATTCATCACAAAGCTCGATGGTCGGCTGTCGATTGTGAGGATCAGTTGTTGTTCCGGCTTTCTCGCTCGCGAGTTCGACGCTGTACCGGATGGTCGGGCGACTCCCGGGAGTGTTCCAGTTCCAGCTGTACTCCAGAGGTGAAAAGTCGTCGGTCATGAAACTTTTCCACGTTGGGCTGCGTATCATCGGCGATGGTCCAAGGCGTGGAACGATGTTGCAAAGGTGGAATATCAAGTGAGCGTACTGGTCGTGCAAGTCGTAGTCTGCTTCTTCCATCATACGCCCAAGAATAGATCCTGTGTGGCTCCACCAGCGACTAGCATCTGAGCTATCAGTTGCGGGAATGAGTCGACTGAGTGTTTGCCATGGCTGAACTGGCTCCTTCAGTGGCTTGTGAAGGTCTCTTTTGCTTTCTGACTAAGGGCAAATCAGCAGCGGTACAAAGATGAGTGGTACCATATAGCCTACCGGCAGCTCATGACAACGCCGTGATTCCTCGATGGCAAAAGTCATGTTTGCTTTTTGTGACATCGAAGCAGTGAGAGGATGCAATCTTTAGTAATGCATTTCTCCGACAGCGGCCACCGCCTGCATTCCACCATGGCAGCTCCATCTGCAACATCCATGACTTGTGTGAGCTGAGCACCAATTGCCCAAAATAGATAGCGAAATGGCTAAGAGATGCAGATGGTTTCCTTGGCTTGCTTGAGCGCGACATTCCTGACAGTACGCCTTTCGCCTTGTCGCACCAGCACTACGATTCGGAAGATTGGTTGTTGACATTGCGTCGGGAGTCAGTGGCGTTCAGCTAGACGAGGCCCGGGGCCGCCAAAGTGGTGGGCAAAGTCGAGGACTGGGGTTGGCTAGTGCGATTACGGCTGCATGCTCCCGGGCATCTCCGACGTCTCCTACAGCTTCAGCTTCCGACTAGTAACGCCCTCCGTGTCCGCAACGCGTTGTGGCACCTTTCTATCCGTAATACGACAATGCGGCGTTATTCCCCGCGCAGCCATCGAGTACCCTAGGTCGCCAATGTCAGCCTCATATCGCACAACCGACGGGCGTACGCAGCCTTGCTTACCTACGAGCGCATCCAAATTGCTCATTCAACGCGCTCATGAAGGCGGACTGCGCTTCTGACGGCGGTGCATGAGGTTGGCGCATCAAACGTTCACCGCAACTTCATGAAAAGCTGTGTAGCATTCAGCCTGATTGAGATCGCGAAATGCATGTTTCGGACCGCTGGAGACTCAGCTCGAGAGCGAGAATTCTGCAGCCACGCGCGATTTAGAGCAAATCCCCCGCGTGAGATGGTTCCCATGTGCATACGCATGTAACCAATTGTACAATGACTTCCTATCCAGGAAAGAGGTTTGCAAGCATGCTCAATGTCATGGTAAGTCCAGCTGTGTCCCAAAGGCGTCGGAAGCGCGCCACCACCTGTGCATGCAGTGTGTGCTGGGCATATCTCTTACTGTTGCCGAGCATACCACGCCAGCGTCACACCACGTTATTTTTGCTTTTAGCGTCTACGACTCGCCGTTCATACGATCCTGCAATCCATCTTTCTCCAGCGGTCTCATGACTATCTTTCTGTGACGCGAACCAAGACAGAGCATCGACATGGAGCCTCAGCAGTGCGAGTCCATCTACTCCGAGCGACCCATCAAGGTCATATGTATTGGTGCTGGCGCATCTGGACTGTTACTAGCCTACAAGCTCAACAAGCATTGCAAGAACGTGGAACTCACAGTAAGCTTCGCATTGCTTTGGTGAGTTTTGCTCATGTCGTTAGATATTCGAGAAGAACGATGGCGTGTCTGGCACATGGCATGAGAATCGATACCCAGGGCAAGTTCCCCGACCTAGCTGTGACGTTCTGGGCTAACTTCAACCTCAAGATGTGCGTGCGACGTGCCCGCTCACAATTACACATATTCGTTCGAACCAAAGCATGACTGGTCGTCTGTCTACGCCGGCTCGTCAGAGATCCAAGACTACTTCACAAATTTCTGCGACAAATACCACCTGTCTACACACATCCGACTGTCGCATTGCGTCCAAAACGTCGAATGGAACGAGATTGAAGGTATGTGGCAAGTGGAAGTCATGGATACGACCAAAGGAACAATATTTCGAGACAAGTGTCACGTCCTCATCCATGCATGCGGTTATCTGAACAAGCCTGCATTTCCCAACATTCCCGGAAGAAACCGGTTCAAAGGTAGCATGGTTCATACAGGAGAATGGGATAATTCCGTGCAGCTTGAAGCCAAGACCGTAGCTCTAGTAGGCAGCGGTTCATCCGCGCTGCAGGTGCTCCCTGCGATCCAGTCCTTAGTCAAGCGTGTCGTCAACTTCGTGAGATCCCCGATATGGATTCTTCCCACAATCTCTAGTGCGGCGAATGATTTCACCAAGGAACAGATCCGTACGTTCCGCGCGTTTCCAGACAAACACATGGCACTCAGGAAGTACAACGAGACTGTCGTGAACAGTATTTATCGTAAGGTGCAAACTGCGAGTCGTGGAAATATAGCACTAATGCCATGTATCCAGCGCTTTACCTTACAGGTACTAAGCTACAGATTGATCTCAAAGAGATGTGCACTCGTACCATGAAATCTACGCTACAAGACAAGGAGATGGAAGCTGCACTGATACCGGAATGGAGTGTTGGTTGTCGACGTCTCGCGCCAGACACAGGTTACTTAGCGGTAAGCAGCCGATTGATCACTGCAACCTAGATGTAAGGGCTGATCAGCTACAGAGTGTGAAGAAGCCTAACGTCCGCGTCGTCAAGGCTGGCATAACAGCATTCGACTCAGAAGGATGCATCGATGATCTGGGAGAACATCATCCCGTGGATGTCATCATTTGTGCGACCGGTTACGATACGTCGTTCATACCTCGGTTTCCGATCCTTGGTCATCAGGGTATCAATCTGCAGAATGCGTGGGCAAAGGCACCTTCATCATACTTCGGTATCGGAGTAGCAGAGTTTCCCAACTTCATGATGATGCTTGGGCCATACTCGCCGGTTGCAAATGGCCCGACCATGTCTGGCATAGGTGAGGAAGTCTATCGCACACGAGGATCTGACGCTGACACCAAGCAGAAGCACAAGCCGACTACATCCTGCGCATGATCGACCGATACCAAACAGAACCGCTCCACTCGTTCTGCCCTTCCGCTTCCGCGGAGTCAGACTTCATGGACCATGTCAGAGGCTTCATGGAGAACACCGTATACAATGACGTTTGCCGCTCAGGCCACAAAAATCACACATTCGCCGGACGGGTGCCCACGCTGTGGCCCGGTAGCACTCTTCACTATCTTCAGGCCATGCAAGAGATCCGCAGCCAGGACTGGCAAATTACTTACTCGGGGAACCGTTTCTCATACCTGGGAAATGGCATTAGTCAAGCTGAGTTCGACCCGACATGCGATCTGGCATACTATCTTCGACAACGGGATGATGGACCGCCGTTAAGTCGGCGAGGACTGATGGAGCTGACCACTCGCAGCGGAAGCCAGCCAGCGAGAGAGCTTCATGCGATACATCGACCAGACGTTGTTAGATTAGCGCCTTCCGTGCGGCAGGGGCACCTGATGCCAGAACAAGAGGTCGCCTGCGAAGTTTGAGAGCGTGATCTCCCATGGGAAATAGTGTCTTTGTAGAATGACTTAGCTGCACGCTGTCATCTCCAAACCCTTCAGCAATGTAGGTTTAACATCAAATGATCAGGAGAAACTCAGTACTCGAAACCTATAACAGCGCCGTCATTTTTCTCCAACGACGTCTCCAACGACGTCTCGAATGGCGCCTCAGCCTGCGGCGTGATTCTCGCCAAATGCATCCTCGCCCCACCATCCCAATCCAACAGTGCCGAATGCGCAGTCACGCGATTATCCCACACAACAACCGTACCGGGCGCCCACTTAACCCTTGCCCGAAAGTCCTGACCCTTCGCAATATGATCTTGCAAAAAGTTCAGCAAGAATTCGCTCTCTTCTTTCTTAGACCCCACGATTCTACGACTAAATTGCGGGTTGACGAAGAGCGCTTTCTCGCCTGTCGCAGGATGCGTGCGTACGAGCGGATGGTACGACGTTACGGCGTCGCGGCGCACGATGCCGCCACGGTTCTTCCTGTTGTCGGCTTGTTCCACGGCTGAGTGCACGACTTTCAAGCCATGCAGACGCTTGCGAAATTCGGGAGACAGGCGCTTGTAGGTCACTGCTTGGTTGCAAAAGAGCGTGGCGCCACCCGCTGCAGGACCATCGAGCACATACAAGCACGTGGTGCCTGGCGGCTGCTTCTCATATGTGACGTCTGAGTGCCACGTAATCGAATTCGTCCGTTCCTAAAAGAAGTCGCGGGCCGTGGCGTCGTCTGTTCCGCGGTGCACGAGGTGGACTTCCGAGTAGCCCTCTGGCGCGCTAGACGTGGGGTGAATATGGTGACGCCCGAAGTAGCCGCCAAAATTGAGGGCGTCTTGGATGGGAATATCGGCGAAATCTTGGTCGCGGAAGGCGACTACTTTCTTCTGCGCGACAAGGAGGGCGAGCTCGTCCTTTCCGGCCGTGGTGACTTGGCTGAGCTGGATACCGTGGATTTCGGCGCCAATGTTGGCGATTAGGTCAGAGACTTTGGCGTTTTGGAGGAGGTTGGAAAAGGATCGGCCCGCATCTTTACCGTGCTCTTTGTGCTCGAAGGGGTGGAGTGGTGGATATCTGTTGGATTGATCAGTGGCTGATGACAGGAAGTTTCCGAGTATCCTCACTTCATAGTCTCGTTGTCCCATGTCGGGGGGTAATGAGGGTACTTGGCCGGGGCATGCTTATCCGTACCTAGTAGCTCAAGATCCTTCCTAAACACCTTGGGTCCGCCGAATGCTGCCTCCTTGTATTGTCCAACCCCAAACTTATATCCGACTGTCTCTTGCACAGTAAATTCTTCTACCAGCGCGGGAGCCATTGTGTTGGAAGGTGAGATATTTATGAGAGTAGTTGGTGAATGTTTCGAGCCGATTTTGCTCATATACAAAGCCCTCCGCCACCCTTAAATTACCCACTCCATGCATCCTTCGTTGCGACACACCAAGTGCGACCCCGCTCCTGAACGACGTAACGAAAGTGTGAGGTAGGTATCGCATAAATGATTGTATCCATTTTTCATTACTGCTGTGGTATGTCCGGATCAACCATATAGACTGTGGATGGCGACAATTATGCAGAATATTGCATGTGTTGGAAAGCTCACTAGTGAAAGGAAATAACGATAACGTAGCTACGAATGCATTCTGTACGATGTTGGTTGACTTGTTCTTGATTGCTACGTGAGGGTGCTACGGAGGTGTACATGACCTGAGACGAGTAGAGCCGAAGTAGGATCGAGTCGGCTCGTTGGGCAGCGTTGAGCTGCTGACGTCTCTACTGATACCCATGATCCGACAGCATGAGGCTTCTTATTGTGGCTAGCGCGAGATGACGTTCAAGATTGTCGCTACTGGCCTTGCAGAGCTTAATGTCGCAACTTTAACTCTTCCAGGACACGCAAGGCTCCATAATGATGAGATCTTGATTGTCCTGGCGTGCTGGAAAAATCTCCCGTGTTGTGACGAGGCGATATGACACGGAGTGATGACGCCGAAATGCAAGCAAGGTTACGAACAACTTTGGATTGTACATTCTCGCGAGGTGTTTCCTGCGACACTCCACCATCTTGATACCCCGGGCTATTTTCGGTTCTAGCTGCCAGCCGGAAGTATGTTGAAGGAACGTCCGTTTGACGGTTCGCTGCTCGTGGGATGTATGTCGCCAACTACCTAGCCAATCACGCAATTTCCTATCAGCAGTGCAACAACTGTTCGATAGCCCTAAGGTTCCTGCTCCTACGAGCGTGTCCTTGGCTATCTAGCTTATTTGGGCTTAGCCTGTTTCCATCTCAGGATGCTCTTACTCTGTACCGTAGCACACAACAATACAAAAAGCACCTTACCTAACATTACATGGACGCCTCTACCGTACAGTCCATCAACAACAAATTATCTACAGGCAAGCTCAGTTCAGAGCAGAATACAACGAGCAACATCGAATCCAAGGTTTGCGTGCTCTCAACTCTCCGCTTCATGGCAGACAAACCACCACTCCGCGAAGCTTCCCTGCAAGCATGGAAGCTCATCGACCTTTCACGCTAGCGGACCGAATCATTGAGCCGCGACTTCAGTTCTAGCATGATGCCATGGGTCATTCTTTGGCTTTTTCTTCAGAAGAAGGCAAACGCCAGAAGCTTGACCAACGCTACGTACTGAGCGACAACATGCTATCCTCCAACTCCGCTCCCGCGGATTCAACACCTTCGGGAACCAACTTACTCATTGTAAACATGCTCTCAGCTCATCATTTCTCATTCTTACTTGATTTCGTAGATCTCTGCCTATGTCATCTTCAACCTCTAACTTCTCTTCTGGACATGGCTTTCCGACCGCATCAATCAAGATTATCCCATTGGCCTCTGCTCCCAAATCTGGGCTACATCCTACTAATCGCCGTCGAATTGCCTCTCGCCACATGTCTCCCTTTGGTCTATGTGAATTTTCTTGACCTCTGCTCGACAGGTGCGCATAGTTTGGCGTCATCCTTGTCGCTTATCAAGCCGCGAGCGGGAACAGTGCGCCCGCGCATTGTCCCGCGCATTGTCGCATTGGCGCTGTATAATATGTGCGTTTAGGCTAGCAACATCATCAGCCAGAATATCTATGGCAATACCGATCAGCTGTCGTATAGACAAGGAAACAAGGATTCGACTGCAAGTCCGCATTTAAATCTGTGGTTCTTTGTCCGCGAAGACGTATTAATGATGTTGAGGTTGAACAGGAGGGATGGAGGGTGGGAGTCGATGACTGAGGAAGAGAAGGAGATGTATCCTGCGACGACAAAGAAACAAGAGGCTAGATTTTAGGTTTGCACATTGAACTTCCACCGGATGATTTGCAATGGTGCCAATGGAAAACACGGCCGGATAGCTTCGAGGCAGTTTATGTTAGCCAATATAGCCGCTCGTAGAAGAAGACTTTGATAAGTATCTTGCTGATCTATGAGTGTCCAAAATGAAGCATGTTGGAATGAAACATGATTGCTCCCTCCCAGGCTGCGTCCCGTCGTGACCTCGAATCTAACCAGGACTCCCTTTCGGTCGAACTCCTGCCAGCCAGGAAATCCATCAGCCGGCCCTGTGCTGTCCCCACTTTGAACATCTCCAATACTCCGCAACCCAATTTTTCCGCCGCAAACCTCATTGACGCCATCCAGCGTACATTGAGCCCCACTCACTCCTCTTCCATCTCGGCCTCATCCCCAACCATACATCTCATCAGCAATCCATCGTTCCTCAAAAAGCCCGCGTCCGCTCTGACCTTCCCATCCATATTCCCCGCCGCCGCATCCTCCTCACTAACCTTCTCCCCGATCACATCCATCTGCTTCGCCATCTCCGGCAGATTCCAGATATGCTCATCCCTCAGCTTACTCGCGCACTTATGGCACAAGCGTAGCCCACACCCCACGAGTTCCTCATCATTGGCGACTGACGGCTGCGTCGTTGAGCACCCGTAAGCCGCGGGCGAATAGCACAAAGAGCACCAACGCTGTAGCTGGGCTCGCATATCGAGCGACGCGGGCTCTGTGGAGATGAGTTCGTCGGTGAGGAAATCGGGGTTTGGCGCGGAGCCGTCGAGTACGATATTTTGCAGTTCGTGGGATGGGCAGAGAACGATTTGTAGTCGTGTGGCCGTGCACGTCTCGCACATCATCGTTGCGCCTCTCTCTTCGGCCCAGCCGCCACCCGTCTCGGTGAAGCCTAGGCCACTGTACCATGCAATGACGTGCACTTCGCGCTCGAAGTGGCCGAAGAAGCCAAACGTCTGCATCTCGCAGAAACTGCAGTCACGCCCTTCTGTGCCGAACTGAATAGGGTGCGAGTATGAGGTCTTGATCTTGGTTAGGGGGCCCTTGTTGCCTGCGTCGTCCTCCATCTCGATCTCGGGCGTAGCTTCGCGCGGAAGTGCATCGTCTTCACTGCAGTCCATATCCTCGAGGTCCTCAGGGCTGAAGAAGTCGGAGCCAGGTTTGGATACATCATATACATCCAGCTTTGATTTTGGCGTTTTCTTGGCCTTTACAAACTTCGGCGTATCACAGAATGTACAGCCGGTGCCAGCCTTTTTGCAGGACTTACACGGCGGCTTGTCTGTCTTCTTCTTGAGCGAGCAGCGCTTCTTGTCGATGCGGCAGGAGGTGCACTGGACGTGTTTCCTGTTCTCGCTGTACATAACTTCCTCGTATGAAGCGCGCAGGACCTTGTAGCCGCGGGGCGGTACGGGCTCACAGGTGTATTCGTGCTGGGTGCAGTGGTCGCACTTGAGCTGACTAGGATCTTGCTCGATGTAGTAGTCGTCGTTTCCGTCTTCCATGCATTGTCGACATCTAGCCCTAACTTTGGGAGGCATGCAAGGGACACAGTCGATTTCGTCGTCCTCGCATCGCTCGCATGGGTAGGCACTACCTTCGATCATGGTACAATTTTGACCCTCACTGCGGCAGTGCTTGCAGCCTCGTGCCTCTGGGCGGCCAGTCAAATCGTCGGCCTCGCCTTTAGGGTCCTCAATAGCAACTTGCGGCTCGATCTCAGTCTCGGGAGTGTTACGTCTGTAGAACTCGCGAATCGGCTTTGTGTCTTCTTCGTAGTCGGAGTCAATATTGGACCAGTCCTCTGGCCAGTGCTCGAAGTCATCGACTATATTCCGCACGTTGCCGAACGCTTTGAAGCGCAGCTTGACGATGCACTTCAAGACATGCTCCTTTGGCGCCTTCGCTTTGCCCTTTCCTTTGCCCTTTTTTCTTGCTGCTTTTGCCCTCTGCTTGCTTAACATCTTCAATCGTGCTTCCTTGACGGGGTCGTAGTTACCAGTCTTGTCGCTGTCGAGGTAGGTGGCGCGTCTCGAGCGGTCAATGTTCTGACGTAGGTCGTACACGATCTAGCAACGTGAGTATATGTAAAGACATCAAATCGTGTCAAGTGAACCTACCTCTTTAGGAATGTTGACGCTTTCCTCCGAAGCTGCGCGAGACGGTGCGGCCGAGTTGTCGATTGCGAGACCAAAGCCAAGGCTGAATGGCCGGCTGTCTTGCTGTTCCTGCATGTCGAGATTCAGGCTAGACATTCGCTGCCTGATGTCGGGCTTGGATATGTGGGAAGAGCTGGAGTCTTCCTCGACATCATTAACGCGGTCCTCCATCTCTTGATCTTGGATGGCCTCGGGCAAGTCGTCCTCGAAGTTGTGTGGTTCCTCAGTGTCCTCGACCGGTCCACCACCAAAGAGAGACTTGCGCGGCTTCTTGGCCTTCGGACTGTCCTCGTCATCGGCGTCCCCATCTTCTGAGCGCCTTGGCGGCTTCTTCTGCTTGGATGATGCCTTTCTGGCCTGGTGACCGGCGAATGTGCGGTCAAAGGCCTCCTCTCCTCCCTCGTCATCGGAGAAGCCTTGTGCAAAAGTGTATTCCGTTGTCTCAAGGGCTTCATTGGAGCCATTAGTACCTTCATCATCTTGATGGTTCTCAGTAGCGCTCTGGTCGCCACCACTGGTGTCCATGTTATCTTCTTCGGCATTGAGGTCAGGCAGTAAGCTGAAGTCGAACTCGCAGCCCGGCTTGGGTAGCATGCTGTCGTCAGCCATTATTGTTATGAGCGTTGTGTAGTAGGCTAGTAAAGATCTCCCAAGTAGATACAGATGGTTAAATAGCAGAGGGTTAGTGGTCACGAAGGCGCACAAAGCTACCTATATATACGTGCCAGCGACCCTTGGTGAGAGTCGGACCCTGTGCGCCGAACCAAGAATTCTCCAGGCAAGTGAAAGCCAGAGCGGCAATTTTCAGGACCCACCGAGCGAACTGGTGAGAGCGCGCGGGTGTTTTGCGACTAGTCAAGACCAGGGAAATACTAGATACGGTGTTATCTTCTTGGTGAGAGAATGGGTACAAACGGGATATCCTTGCAGCGGCTGTATGAGTAGTCAAACGCCAGACGTAAGCGCTTCCAGTAGGTATAGTTGGGGGATGAAGGAATCCAAAGCGAAATGGCAGAGGCTGTGGAGAGATGAACGAAGCTGTGTTGAGGGAGGGTGGTCGGCTCATGTTGAAAGGCTCGATGGTAGTAGTGATGTATCAAAGATACTTGAAGGGTGACCTGACTACTGGATGGTGACTGTCGTAGGGAAGACACAAAGGTGTTTGTGAATAGGAAAAAAGTCGGGAAAGATAACCGTAGCTCGCAGATAACGGGGCGAGGAGGGTAAGTAGAATAGGAATCAGATTTCGGCATAGGTCAGTGGTTATTGGATGCTGAACGATGGAGCTGGCATGAGAACTCGCGCGCGTGAAGTATGTGAAGAGTTCTGCCGTTCTACAGGTGCCGTCTGAAGATCAAGGGTAATAAAGGAGACTTAGTCGATTTACAGGAACGGTTCAGACATGACGGCATACCTGTCGCAAGATGTATACAGCTTCCGTACCTTCAACGTACGCCAATTGATTTCGGAAATCAGTTGACAGCCACCATCCCATTACCTATGCACGATTGGACGGTGCTGTGGTCTGACGTTGTGGTTGACTCTGACGAGAGGCTCGAGCGATTCCAAAGAACACATCGAGGTTCCCTAGAACAGTTGTTACTTGACCCGAATGCCGTGAGGGTCTATATACTTTCGTAATCTCGGGAGCAGGCGTTTTCGTTGGAGAACAGACATGCGAGCCAAGCATCAAGGTGGCAAGCTGTGCCGTTCAATCGCACTGAGGTACTCTGTGGGCGTACAGGAGGTAATACAAGGTGTTGAATGATGTTGAATGATGCTGAATAATCGTTTGTTGTCGCTCATACGGTGGTTGAAGCGGTTGAAAAGGGTGTTGTTGATGTTGTCCGTGGTTCCGTTCTTAGTCATCAATGACGCTAAGATCCAGATGCAAAGAAGTTTTGCCAAATTCTCAAGCTCTTCATCCTCCAAATCCGCACATGAAGCTCGACAGCGCCTTCAACCGCCCGTTGTGGGCATGGTGCCATCGTTGAGACTGTATCTTATTCGGCATGGAGAGACAGTTGACAATGTTGCGGGCCTCTTGTAAGAAATTTCCTCCCATCTTGGCTCTAAAGCTCCTGCTAATAATTGCAGTGCCGGCATCAGAGATTCAGAGCTCACCAACCATGGCTTTCAGCAAGCCACGCGCCTCGGCCTGCACTTCAAAGCCATCGCGCTGACCTTCACGCACCTTTTCTCGTCGCAGCTGCAGCGCGCCGCAAAGACGGCCGGGAAGATTCGCGAGGCTCAACTCGGTGGTGACAATGTTCCTGAGGTGGTGCAATTGCCGCTGTTGATGGAGCAGGACTTCGGGTCCATGGAGGGCAAGAAGTTCTACGAGCGGCCGGCTGAGGCCAAGATAAGCGGCAAAGAGCATCACCGCTTGGGTAAAGGCACGCCGGGCTTTGTGGACGTGGAGTCGAGGGACTCCATGGCGCGGCGCGCTGATGCTTTTCTTGATGAGTATTTGCTGCCGCTGCTAGATGGTGATGCTGGAAAATGCATTGCTGTTGTGTCGCACGGCATCTTCTTGTCTACGCTGTGGAAGAGGTTGTTGTTGAGGCTACCCGAAAAGAGTATCGAGTTGGCGCCTGAGCTGCAAGCTACGGTGCGGCCATCACTCGAGCATCTCGGCGGCTGGTCCAACACAGGCTATCTGGAGCTGCATATGGTCAATTCACTCATACCGGCTGCTTCTCCAACAGCAGCCACATTTTCCGATCTTGCTCCAGCGCCTTCATCGTCGTCAGCTGAGACGTCGACGACTGATGAAGGATTGGGCAAGGTCGAAGTACCCCAGGCCAGCTACGACCCTGCCGTCGCCCAGAAACAGGCCGGCGATGCTCCCACCACCACCATCTCCGTCCCTATCTCGCCAACAACACCTCGCATCGCCCACGGCTGGAGCACCACAATCCTAGCCATCAACGGCAAAGACCACTTGAAAGGCCTGAAGCGCACCGGGGGCGGCGTTGGAAGTTCCCGCCACGACGCCTCGCAGAAGAGCATCGAGACTTTCTTCAAGCGAAGGAAGGTCGATTGAGTAGCCCCATCGTTGCTCTGACTATGAAATGTAAGTCTTTCCACATTCCCATTTCGTTCCCCTACCTGCAATGATGAGAAAACGATTATTCACAGACCTGTTCTGAATCACCGTGTGGACTGAAATATCCAACTGCTGTCTGACCTTGTACATCTACAACTTCATTCGTCGAACATTGAGATTCTTGGACTTTCGCTGACATTGAGGGTATAGATCGACCAGCATACTGTGCTAGATTCACACAAGATTCATACATGAACAGTCTTACATTACATATCACACATCATACTTCCTACCTCTGTCTTCTTCGTGCCTTGTGAACCAACGATCTTGTGGTGTCGTGAATTGATGCTCCACGATTCCTAGCCGCGACTCTCCGCTAGTGTGTCGCAGCGGCGATAGTCGTGTAGATGCTTGAATTCATGTCAGCTTCTATACGTCGGTTCCAATTGCCCTCGATCCTTGTTGACATTCGACGCCTGCATTGGTAGCGGTGAAGATGCGAGCACCCAGACCGCTCGGGGCCCGGTGAACGGCGGCACGTCGCCATGACAGCCGGCTTTGTTACACGGCGCATTTGGAGTCCATGCATGCTGCACGCTGCTATGTTGGTAGAGAGCGTTGCGATCGTGTCACGACGCCAGGCAAATTTTCTTCGAAGAGTGTCTGAGATCTCGAAGGTGACTTGACTTCCGTGGGCTGTGGATGTCCAAGACGCGTTCTGTACTATTTGTCAAGTGCAAGCATGGTTTTGGTCTGATGATGCCACATCGTCTCTGGTTCTTGGTGTCGTGAACTGATGGCGGTAAGGCATGCTGCATGCTGTAATGCAGGTACGATGTCACGATGCCTTGTCGCTTTGGTGCCAAAAGGCATGCCTCGTCGGTAGGAACAATATCCTTGCTATGAAGCCTCGATCCCGGACGATGTACACACTGCAATGACCGTTGCGATGGTGTCACGATGCCCCATCGTCTTCACCGTTAAACATTGGTGTTGATCAAAGCACGGGCCGCTCACCAGCCATCCCGTCCTCCCGTGTACAACACCAAAGCATCTCGACCGCACCACGATCCAAACATCCAGACAACCATGCATCAAATCGATAAACCGGCACGTCTCAGATCTGCCCCGCGTGGCATCTCGCATCGCGCTACGTCAACGTTGCTGTGCGACAAACATGATTTTGCGCGCGGATGCGGGAGATGGCTGGGCGCCAGCCTCGTCAGAGTTCAGCCCCCTGCTCTGCACGCAATTTACCACTATTGATACTTAAGCTGAGGTAGGGCTGGGATTGGAATGTGATTGATTTTGAACACTCGTTGAAGTTTTTCTTGACGTTCTTTTCGAAGCTGGTGGTGTTGCATTCCTACTGCAGGAACTGAGTTGGCCAATCAGAAGCACGGACATCATTCACTCGTATTCCCTCTTTCGGTCATCATGAGGAGATCGCTTTCGGTCGTGCTGTTTGCTGTGGGTGCTTTGGGTGGGCCGACGTATCCGTGGGTTCAGAGCAGTAAGTTAATGTCCATTTCGACATGTTGTGGTTCTTGAGGATTGACGATGAACAGATATCTCGGCCATCGCACACATCACAGTCTCATCAACGCCATCGCCGAGTTTACCATCGTACGAAGAAGAGCCATGCGAAAGCTCAGCGACGCTACAGCCAGTACGGACAGCAACAACGACCGTCGTGGTATCCGAACCGTCGCAATCTCCGGCTAGCGAAAGCACATCGTCCTCGTACAGCTGGTCACCGAGCAACTCATATCACATCGCACCGCCGCCACCAGCGAGTACTCTAAATTCATCACCATCAATCATTGCCATCACATCTAGTTCCTCGGCAGCAGCAGCACATTCGACACCACTTCTGCCCATATCAGTCCCAGCCTACTCGATCGCCACACTGCCAGCAGCGTCAGCATCGATCAGCTCATCGCCGGTCTACGTTGTCCCGGTACCACTACCCAGTCCTTCAGGCCAAGCTTCTGTCCCATCGCCAGTTCCCGCTGAATCAACGCCATCTGTGCCGCTGCCTGCTTCGAGCTTGTTGTCGAGCTATGCTTTCTACCCTGTGCCAGTTTTTAGCTCAGCACGACCAATCGAGGCAGTGAGCGCATACCAAACACCCTCGTTCGTTCCCGGTATCATTCCCTCCTCGACGCCTGGCGTCGTGCCGTCCTTCACGCCGGGAGTGGTCCCTACGCCTGGCGTTCTGTTGCCGAGCAATCCTGCTCTTCCATCTTCAGTTCTTCCTTCAGCCCCACTGAACTCTGGAGCTGTCCCCTCATCAACCATCTCTGCTCCACCAGCAGCGACGACCTTTGTTCCTGGAGCTTCTTCAGCGCTACCACCAGCATCGAGTGTCGTATCAGCTGTGTCATCGTTCGCGTCGCAATCACCGGCAGTGTCGAGCATCGTATCCATAGCATCATCGCTTTCTTCCGCACCACCGGCAGTGTCGAGCGCTTTATCTTCCGTCGCATCGGTTGCTTCATCGCTGGTCTTGCAACCAGTAGCATCTTCCAGCTTCGCATCGGCCGCCTCATCCCTCGCTTCCGCAACTCCCTCTTCAATCCAACCATCCGCATCCGCCAACTCCGCCTCGCCTTCACTTTCAGCCTCCGCCTCTTTCCCCATCTACTCCTCCTTCGTCTACCGCACCACCAGCGCACCCGCATCCGCACGCCCAACCTCCTCCACGCCACCTTCTTCCAGCCATTCGTCCGCGAACCCACAAGGCACGGGCATCCCGCCTGCGCCGAGCGCGGGTAGTGCGAGCAGTATGAGTGCGAGGGGGAAGGAGAGAGTGTGGTGGGTTGCGTTTTTGGTGGGTGTTGTTGGGGTTGCTGTGTGTGTGTAGATGGATGGGAAGAGAAGGGGGGTGGGGTGTTCGATTCGTGTGAATGTATTAATGGGATATGGATTTGTCGTAATCTACGAGAAGGAGAAGGATTGATTTTAGATGGGTTGAAAAGGTCATGGAGTCATCTGGCGCATTGAGATGGAATGGGTATACCTTAGTCTTTTGAACGTTTGGGAGGATGAAGCCTTTGGAGGCAGTACTTATCGGTACGTACAGCAAGGTGCGCGTCGTGTAGATAACTTCATCTCAAGCACCTGGTAGCAATGTCAGTTCATGAACTGTTTCACGTTACTTTGCTCGCTCCCGCTTGCTTCTCTATGACCTTGTGGTGTTGCGTCGGGTGAGATGGAATTGAGCAGCAACCGAATGTGTTGATTTGACATTACACACATGTTATGCAATAGATACTTGTTCATTTTCGCAAATCGTCCCAATGCTTCGTAGTCACGCAGACCAGAAAATGTAGGCTACTTCAGTATTGAAAGGTTTGTTACGGATCTTGACATCATGATTGTGGTTCTCTCAACTGTGATTTACTCCAGGTATTGCTCTTACAATAAGTATTTGAGGTGCACATAGTCATCAGACAACAATCTGTGCTGTAGCAATATGTGGGGTAGTTGCTGTGACGTGCTTCGAAAGTTGAGCTTTCGCGCTCGGAACAGTGACCTTATCTTCCGCCAGACTTTGAGATTCAGAACGTGTTTCGGCAGAATGTAAGGCTCACTGTGGCAGCCTTGGTGAAGATCTGGGGTCGGGTCGTGGAGATCCATGTGCGGGGTGAGGGAAGTCGCGCTAGTGAGCGCCACAGTTCTTCCTCCAATCGTCTTCGAATTTCCTCGCAGTTACCACAACACATTTCCATCAACCAACCCGCGTCGCAATGTTGTTCGCACGTGTCTCATCAAAATGTCGATTCCCCATCACCAAAACTCTAATCCTAGGCAATATCGCAACGCGTGTTTGTCCCGACAGTCGCCAGCCAGTCGGCAGATGATCGCTTTCCAAACCGGTGCGTCCGCTTCGGGACATGGGCCGTTGATTGAGAGGTGCAGCATCGGTGCAAGATGATCCGGATATATATGAAGAAGTACCAGACTGTTGGTATCAGGCCTGACCTTCAATAAAGTACATCCCAGCGAACCATGGATATGAGCTCGACTCGAAGAGACGCGTGTCATTCCGCTCGAAATCTCATCTCGCTGCGTGCTGAAGATAACGATGTTGCCCTTACTACTGAAAAAGCTTCTCCTCGCTGGAAGCCTACTACCTTTTCCAAGCAATGCTTACGATCTTGTCCGCCGCCAGCAAGCCGCCAACGCCACATACAAGGACCCATCCGCGTCGGTGCATGCCAGGGTTGCCGACTTGCTCTCTCGCATGACTCTCGAGGAAAAGACTGCTCAACTCATTCAAGGAGACATATCCAATTGGATCAATGTCACGACCAATGTTTTCAACAGCTCTGGACTCGAGTGGAATTTCCAAAAGCGCGGTGGACAGTTCTACGTGGGTTATGCAATGCCTCCTGAGTGGATCAGTGCAGGTATCAAGCGGGCGCAAGACTACATCAAGCATAACACTACATTGGGCATTCCTGCTTTAACCCAAACCGAAGGCATACACGGTGTCCTGTATGGCAACGCGACGATCTTCAACAGCCCAATTGCGCACGCATGCTCCTGGGATCCAGAGCTGATCCACGAGATGGCAGTCGCAATTGCGAAGGAGAGTCAGGCCATGGGGATAAATCAACTCTTTGCCCCAGTCGTCGACCTTGCACGTGAGTTGCGTTTCGGAAGGGTTGAAGAGACATACGGAGAAGATCATTTCCTCGCCGGGGAGATGGGCTACCAATACGTAAAAGGCATTCAAAGCCTCAACGTCAGCGCTACCGTCAAGCACTTCGCTGGCTTCAGTGCGCCAGAGCAGGGTCTGAACACCGGTCCAGTGCACGGAGGAGAGCGTGAGCTACGCACAACATGGCTTCCGTCTTTCAAGCGCGCTATCATCGATGCTGGTGCTTGGAGTATCATGGGAGCCTACCACAGCTACGACGGCATACCTTCGATAGCGGACGATCATCTTCAAGAGACGATTTTGCGTAAGGAGTGGGGCTACAAGTACTGGTTGACGTCAGATGCCGGAGCGACTGACAGGCTGTGCTGCGCCTTCAAGCTCTGTCGCTGCAAGACTGAGGATACGCAAATAGATAAGGAAGCTGTGACGTTGATGGCTCTTCCAAATGGCAACGACGTCGAGATGGGAGGCGGCTCGTACAACTACGAGATGATCCCGCAGTTGGTGGAAGAGGGCAAGATAGACATTGAGGTTGTCGACCGTGCAGTATCGCGACAGCTTCACGCTAAGTTTGAGATGGGACTGTTCGAGAACCCTTACATGGGTCTTCCGTCGAACGCAACGAAGAACGTCGTTCACACCAATGAGCATGTGCAACTTGCGCGAAAGCTGGAATCTGAGTCAATTGTTCTTCTCGAAAACAAGAATAGCACGCTCCCATTACCGCGATCAGCCAAGGTGGCAGTCATTGGTCCCATGGCAAACATCACAAATCTAGGCGACTATGTTGTCTATCGTTCGCAGTACAACCCAATCAATGTTACGCCACTTCAGGGTATCCAGCGCGCCACAAACGCTTCGGTCACCTACGCGCAAGGCTGCGAGCGCTGGTCGAACGATCAGTCCGGCTTTCCGGATGCAGTCGCCGCTGCCGAAGCTGCCGATGTCGCAGTGGTCGTTGTGGGTACTTGGTCGCGAGATCAAAACGAACTCTGGGAAGGTTTGAACGCAACCACTGGCGAGCACGTCGATGTCGCGTCACTCAACCTTGTGGGCGCCATGGGCCCACTCGTGCAGGCCATCGTCGAGACCGGCAAGCCTACAGTGGTGGTGTACTCATCTGGCAAGCCTATCACTGAGCCTTGGATCTCGGAGAACGCAGCCGCACTCGTTCAGCAGTTCTATCCTGGTGAACAGGGGGGCAACGGCCTTGCAGACGTACTCTTTGGTGATGTGAGCCCTTCCGGAAAGCTTTCAGTCTCCTTCCCTCACGATGTCGGCACATTGCCAGTTTACTACGACTACCTGAACTCTGGTCGCTCGAATGATCCAGGAGCAATTTTTCCCAACGGCACGCTGCAATTCGGCCATCAGTACGTGCTCAACACACCCCAGCCGTTGTACGAATTCGGCTACGGCCTCTCGTACGCGAATTTCACGTACTCCAACTTCACCGTCGCGAAAATGAATGTCACCGCGAGCGACGTGATTGCCGCGACAGTCCGCGTGACCAACACATCACCAGTAGATGGCAAAGAAGTAGTGCAGCTCTACGTGCAGGACGTGTTCGCAAGCGTTGTCGTGCCAAATATGGAGCTGAAGGGCTTCAAGAAGGTCATGGTCAAGGCAGGAGAGACGGTTAATGTGAGTGTAGAATTGAACGTCGGCAACTGGGGGTTGTGGAACCGGAAGATGGAGTATGTGGTTGAGAAGGGCGATTTTGTGGTGCATGTTGGAGCGAGCTCGAAGGATCTGCGAGGCAATGCGACTATCACTGTTGGATGATCTAATGATCTAGGTATTGGAGGTTGACGCTGAAAGTGGATTCGAAGCCGCTGGACTATGTTTGGCTGCATGACCTTGCTAAGAATTGACTTGTGCAGCGATGACACTGTCGGTATTCTATATATACCAAAAACTCACGGGCATCATGTAGTTTTCCAGCACGCGTGTCGTCTCTCCTTAACAAGTTCGGAGTTCTTGGAGTACCTCCGCAGAGAAACGTGACTTCGCGTCGCGTTCGTGAAACACGGTATTCCACATTTGTACCCTTCCCCCGCTAATGCCAATGCGCATCGAGGGATCGTCACTTCGTATTCCGCTCCTGTGTTCTTCGACTTCTTTCTCTCACGAATGTCAATCATCAGAAAGCGCCGTGTCAAGACCAACAGATGTCAAGGTGCCTGGGACGCGGAATCTTCTCTAATATAGCCAACCCGTGGTCATCATGAGATCAAACTTCAACATGCCCTTACATTCGGTGCCAGATGACTTTGCGTCCGACAGCGACAACGACAATTACTCTGACGAAGACGACGATAATGTAGGCTTCACTACGAAGCTGGAGAACATTGCGAACGGCAAACTCACGGGCCTGAACATGGTCACTGACTATGTTCGTGACTGGACGACTTCCGAGGCTTTCCGCGAAACATACCAGAACTGTTATGTTGATGACGGACCGCAGTGTTAGTGCTGACAGTTGCAGGCGTGATGGTATCTTGAGATCATTCCAATTTCATCTGTCGCAATTTCGAACCAAAATCACCGATCAGAAGCGAATCATCCTCATCAAGGCTTTCAAAAACGACGACGACAATCAGCTGCTAGGCTTCCTACTGTTCAAATACAACAAGGAGGGACATTGCATTGTGTGTCTGAAGATAGCCAACTTCAACGCAGCCCTAGCATACCGGTCGCTTGGTACGGGTGCAACATCCAAAGCTGCAGATTCCAATCAGAGCGGTCAACACGGCGAGGGCATAAAACTTTCAGCTCTGATCTTCCGCCGCAACAACTACAACTATCGCATCAAAAGCAGTGGGTTCAAGGGGAACTTTATTTTTAGGAATGGGGAGTTCGCGTGTGGCCTCAGACGGATGGGCGTCAAAATTATGGACAAATTGAAGGACAAAGAACATGGGCAACCAAGGACTGCAATTTCACATCCGTGGGAAGATGTGTGCGTGGTCATTGGAGCGCCAGGCAGTTCACGCAAGATCAACGGCGACAAGGTTTCAGGCCGCCGACTCCACGCTGACCAGTTTCGGGCCATGCTCAAGGTGACGTTGGACATCAACCCACCACAAAAGATGATTCGCACCCCTCATGGTGATCTCATCCAGGATCCAACGTATCAAGGCAGGATGTATTTGCGTCAACTTCTTCTGCCTAGCGGTGGAGCGCGCGGAACTGCTTACGCATACGGTTACAACTTCCTGAACAGCGCGATAGATCGTGACAGAGAATCACTCGATGATGCAGAAGAAGAATCAGAGCAGATTGCTTTGATATGGGCGTCTGGCATCCGCTCAGATGACTCTGAAGACTCGGACCTTCTGACGGAGTACACCAATATGATACTGAAGTCCCTGAACAACAAAGGCGATGCGATGCTGAGGGTTGAAAAGAATTGTCTTTCCAGAGATATCGCAACCAAGGTTTGGGGAAGAATGCGAACGATGAATTATGACCAGCGAGGCCGAGCACCATTCTACTATTTAGCCTCTGAAGGCAAAGACGTGAGTCACTCAGTTCAAGACGATTCACATGGCTGATCATGCACTACAGGAGGTTCAAGTTATTGAGTCAAGCCTTAACAAGAACCCTATACATATCACCATTGAGATTTGGGACATGCTGCGCAAGTACGATCTGTGTCGTACTGCGAGCAAATAACTGCTTTGGCGTTCCAAATGTGTGAGACTTGTCGCGATCCCCCAGACCGCTTTCGCACAGAAGGTGTCACGCATGTTGACCTACCTGCTGCAGTCCTTCGAAGCTACTAAGAACATGAAACTTACCTTCGTCGAAGGTGACCGCCTACGCATCGATGCTGGTTGTTTCGATTTAACGTGGCGAGTCCACAACAAATGGCTGACGCATGCTGGCGCGCATGAGACTGCATATTGCGACGAGCCACTATGTGACGATCAACGACTATTCACCTGCGACCACGCAGTTCTCGAGCTATACGATATCATGCTCTCCCAGATTACGGCTGATGGCGAGCATCCTCGTGTCGCCGCAAAGGTGCCGTGGCTAAGGAGCATGGCTAGAAGCCGGCTGCTGCAGATGCCTCGAGCAGTCACTTGCGTCCCCACTGATCGCAAGCACCAGCTACAAGTCCGATGGGAATCGGTCGACTCTCATCAAAACAGGGAGAAGTCTGTCAAGATTGTTCTGCACGCGGGTGGCTGCGACGCTGGAGCATACTCGCGCCGCCAGAGCGCTCAAGGTACGTTTGACGGCGGCCCTTCATGTGACGTGCGCTAAGGGAATGACGAGCCTTACAATGCGGCTGTCCGATGAAGCTATCAGAAGCTGTCAATACCTCCGGTGTCACATTCGAAGGACTTGACCCAAAGCAGGAATACTTCGCAAATGTCCACCGACACGTACCTGACTCCTTCGTGGCTCTTCATTTCAAGCCAATAAAACCTCTAGATGAAGATAGGCCATTCAGACCGGCTGCAGAGTCACACACTCAGCACATTGGATGTAAGAGTCAGAATCAAAGGCTTCTGGAATACAATACTGATGAATCTAGCCACCGCAAGGATAGACTCCCCAGACGTCTTTCACGATGACGCAGTCATGATCAGTGAAGATGAAAGCGACGCGGATGATCATCATTCGCTCTATGAACTTCCTCCGCACAGCCCATCTTCGCTGGCGTCGGTGAGCTCCATGGTCGTAGGTGTTCTTGGAGGTAGACAGGGCGAAAGCAGCTCTCGGTCATCCATCGAACCGGTCCCGACAACTATTCCAAGCAGTAGGACCCTTCCAATTCATCAAACGAGTTGCAAGGAGGGCGTGCCCATGAGGGCAGCGGAAACGCCTCCTGGAGAAGCTTATAGTAAGATGATTCATGCCTTCGTGACTCGCATACATGCTGACTTCAGCTAGCCCTTGGAAATCGAGTTGAGCACCATTCTCTCGACTGGGGCGGCGCATTCCCCGGAAGTCACGTCTTCTACCGTACTCGTAACCATCCATACGAGAACATCTTCATCTTGAAGCCGAAGCCGGAACCCGCGCCCCAAATCACAAAGCGCAAGGCCACAGAAGACCCACCTGCACCTACGCCTGTGCCACAGCGACGACGCTGGCAGGCATACGTTCGCGATGGCAGTGAGGAGTTGTCCGAACGTGGCGCCAGTTTGCCTCGAGAGGGACTAATGACTCCGGGCCCTGTTCTGACCCGCGCATCATGAGAGAAATTTTTATGGAAACCAATAGTGTTGAAACTGCGAGTGGATGTGTTGCTCCATCCGTGACTCCGGCACTAAAGCAGCGACGATGAATGGTGCGGAGCGGTTCGCGTTTCTGCTCTATCGATAACCGTGGTCGTGTGGGCGTATCGAAGGGGCATTTTCTAATGGAATACGACCTCTGAGAGGTCTTTGATACCCCGACCTCGCTTGCAAGTTTCCACATTCTCTGTACCAGTTAAATAAGTGAGGCGAGTGCTTCGCCAAAAACAGAAAAAAAACAGGTGGGAGTGCAGTCTCAACGTTCCTGGTCGTTCTTGTACGCTCAGCATATGCATTGAACCTTTCCTTATTTGGACGTCTCGCTTACAATCGGTCATCCTTCCGCGTCGCATGCCTATTTGACGATGACAATCGAACAACGCTCCGAAGCTATGTCTCAGCAGACATCGAAACGACGGGTCCTATCTGATACTCGATCAAGGCCATGGCGGCGGTGGAGGTAATGATAAATCGCGTCGGAAAAGACCAAACGCTTTCGCCGTCGCAAAGCTTTGCTCGATAAGGAAACATCCTCCATTGATGCCCCGCGCTTAGTGTATACCACCACGAGGCCGAGAGCGGCCCACATCTGCCTGCAAACCGTATTAGGATATCTACAGCTATCAGGTAAGATATAAGAGTGTTTGCTTATCTCTTCCACTGTTCAGGTATCTTTGCGACATTTCTTTTCATGCTCTGCGACGACAAGCCTTGGATCTTGAACAACATGGCGACCAAACCCTCATATCTCATCGTTGGCGCCGGCGTCTTCGGTGTTTCAACGGCATACCACCTCATCAGGAAGTACCCAGACCGACAAGTTACCATCCTAGATCAGGACGCATATGACGCCGACAGCCGCGTTGCTGCTTCGTGGGACTGGAACAAGGTCGTGCGCGCAGATTACGACGATAGGATTTACTGCCAGCTTGCACTCGAGGCACAAGACATTTTCAAGTCGGACCCGTTGTGGAAGCCATATTTCCATGAGACCGGCATCTTCTGGGTCTGTCGCTCAGATTATGCCCAAGATGTCTTAGACAACTACAAAGCGCTCGGAAGGGAAGCTGATCTTCAAGCCGTCTCTGTCGAAGAGGCAAAGAAGCTGTTTGGCGGTCTCTTCGAGGATGCGAACTACGATGGCGCGAAAGAGGTGCTCGTGAATAAAACCAGTGGGTGGGCGCAAGCCGGTGATGCGCTAAGAGCTGTGACCAAGTGGTCGATCGAGAACGGCGTCAAGTACATCACACAGAAGGCCGAAACATTAGCTTTCGACAACAGCGGACGGTGCACGGGTGTCAAGACTGAGCAAGGCAACACAGTATCGGCTTCGCATATCATTCTCTCCTCAGGCGCATATACCGCGAAGCTACTGGAACAGGCTGCAAAAGCAAGCGGCAATGACAATCTCCGTGCTGGCTCACGGATAGTCGCTGGCGGCATCACCACCGGTATGACGACCCTTGACGAGCAATCCTACGAGCGCTTCAAGGACATGCCCGTGGGCGTCCAAGGATATACCGCCGCATACGGACCCTTCATTGGCAGCTTACCACCCACCAAAGATCGCGAGCTCAAGTGGTGGGGCGAGAAGATCTTCAAAAATACACATGAAGTACTCCCAGGACGATTCGTATCGGCACCTCCATCGGACAAGGACTACAATCAATGGAATGTCCCCGGACCGCTGAAGCAAGATATCGATCATGCGAACCATGTCTTCTACGGCAAAAATGGCGCGAGCTGGAAGATGGAGAAGCACCGCATTTGCTGGTAAGAAATTCCACGTACGGGAGTGTGGCTGGGCATGTGACTAATGATCCACAGGGACGCTTTCACAACATCATCCGACTTCATCATTTCTCCACACGCCGGTGCAAAGGGTCTGTATGTCGCAACATGCGGCTCCTTCCACGGCTACAAGTTTTTCCCCGTGCTTGGCAAGTACGTTATCCAGATGCTCGAGGACGATCTCACGCCTGAGCTCAAGGAGAAGTGGGCGTGGGATCGTGAGCGACCAGCACCCAGCTTGAACCCGGATTGGCCGAGGTTTGAGATGACGGACTTGTTGGATCAGTGGCCGAAGGCGAAGTTGTAAAGACCGTTTTGCGGTTATAAGTGGGTGGACGTGTATGATTGCCTGCATTGTTTGCATGGCGTTTGGAATTGCTTAGTCGAATCAACCCCTTTTCCTAGTTATCTGCTAGAGACTTTGGTGGCGCCTCGCCGACGAACTGTACTTCGATTGCCGCACGAGGGTACATACACTCTTACCGGCAACCACATACTTGATTGCAGAATGTTTGCTGATTCGCAAATGCTGCAGCAAACTCCTCGCTGGTTTATCAATCCACAACGCAGATGCACTTATAAAACTATTGATTGTCACCTTTTGTCTCATTTGCGCAACACAATAGCTGTGTCCGCCTCGCCTACCGGAAACCCGAACGCCATCAACGATGAGATCGAACCCTTCGAAGAGGCCGCCAAGAGCAAGCTTGCAGAGTTCAAGGAGACGTGGCTCGCTTCCGAGGCAACGAAAGAAGTCGTGATGGGAAAGAAACAGAGCTATACCGGAAGCTGTCGCAATCCAACAAGCAGCAGTATCGCACTGCGACTATGCGTATGAAGGAAGATTTGAATGGAATGCTCAAATGGATGGACATCATCGATGGAGAGGGCGAAGCTTGCAAGTGAAGTGCTCAAGTGTGGTTGCGGATGTGGGAAATTGCATGCATATGTGTATTGATATCATATTTACAAAGAAGTTTACTGCATGATGCATGCCGTTTTCATACAGGCCTTCAAGGCTCGCCAAACATCTATACAGTGACCTTGCTCTTGATGAAGGCCAGAGCCTGCGAGCCGTACTTGTTGACATACTGCTGGTGAGAGTTGGCGTCGTTGCCATTGCAGCAGTACGGGTCGGAGGAGTCGCAGTATGACTGGATGATGCTGGTGTTGGCGGGCGAGCACTTGAAGCCCGATGGGCGAGCGGCGAACTGCACACGTATTAGCTACTTGTACTGCGGATCTTGGGGGTGTTACTTACGCCGCCAGCCTGGCATGTTCCAACGTTGTATGGAAGGCCCTTGACGTTGTGTGGGTCGCCCATGAAAATGGCGGCCTTCACAGCCGCGAGTGCGTTGCCGGTCAGAGTACTGCCAGCGCCGCCACAGAGCGCGTTGTCCATGATTTGTCCACCCTGCTGTCTATCAGTATTGCGCATGGTACGAAAGGGACCTACTGACCTGGCTGTAGCCAATGAGCACAATCTGGGTGCTTGGGCATTTCTGGTTGTACGCGGTCACGGCCTTGACGACAGCAGCAGTACCCTGAGAAGCAGAGTTGTCATAGGCTACTCCACCACAGCTTGATTGTCCACCACACGCTGGGTAGACAATGGCTTCTGAGCCGGCGCCGGAATAGGCCGCCTTGACCTGGTTCACAAGTCCAAGGCCAGTTCCATAACCATTGCTTTGTGGTTGAGTGGTCTCACGAGCGCCGAAGATGTAGACCTTGGGGCATGATTGCCTCTCGTTGAGTTCAACGGGGCCGGCGGCGGCCAGACCAGCAAAGAGAGCTGCTGCGGCGGTGATCTTCATGATGGCGACGTGAGTTTCGTTTGCGAAGTCGTTCTTGATTCGTTTCGAAGTCGAAGGTGGAGATGCCTGATGATCATGTCTGGCGACGTGCCGAACCTCTTTTTATACTGCAGTCCTGCATTGAAGAAACCTTGTATGTGTGTTCATCTCTTTAGGCAGAATGAAGCTACGTCGAGCGTACGTAGATTCATGCTGTGGGGTACCAATTCGAGCTTTGCTTGATGTGGGTGAAGCATTGGTCCCTTCATCCGTCTTTGCAATCTATCTGCTGCCCGATGATGAGAAACAAGCATTCTAATTGCCGAAGATCCTTGCTTGTTCCACCGGGACAGCAATGTGGCGTTTCTGGGGTACATGAGAAATGCTGGGGCGATATTGCGACTACAACAAGCGAACAAATGAAATCGAGAGCATGATAAAGTTGACCGGCTGCAGTCAACCTCCGCGTCGAAAAAGGCATCGTGGACCCGTGGTCAATTAGATGCCGCCCTGAAGCCGAAGCAACCGTGCTCAATGGACGAAAGGGAAATGCGAAACCGTTTCATTTCGCCGCAATCAAGGATTATCGTGGCTAGGCCAGGAACTTATGAGTGAGCCGCAACTTCGACGATGGCGACACGTTTTGGGCATGCATTTTCACGTCGTTCGAGCTGCAGGAGCTAGTTGTAGATACTGGGTGCGTTCAAACTGCGAGTGAGGCGTGTAATAGAGGCCGAATACCGGTGTCTTTTGGTGAAACTTCTGGTAAGTCCTCCCTACTCTAAAGGTTGCAGCACCATCCGCAGTCGCGTGTATACGATGTGTAATGTATTCTCATGAAAGTAATCATCGGATGACGTATCGCTGATTGAGAAATGAATGGTAGATGTGTCTGTCCGAAGTCGAAGGTGGCAGATACACGTCATTCATGCGGCCCGTGTCGCGTGAGATTCGCGGTTGCGACCACCAGCTTCAGAAAACCTTCTTGCTGCATCACCACGCTACTTCGACTTTCACCATTTCACGTGTCCATTTAGACCTGAGAAAGGCTATTAATTATATAAGGTGCAGCAATCAGTTTGATACCTGAGGCAGACTTCTGGACGCGCAGTACTGACAGTGCTCGAAACCACAGCTAGACGATGCATTGATGTAGGCGATCACGGCCTTGCTGCATACTTCAAGACATGCGACAGCACCTTCGCTACCTTGACTTATCATAAGGGGCGTCTTCGTAGCCTCAGCGACTCTGTGGCTACTTCATGCATCGCCGTGAGTGTGACGAAGCGGACACGCCGAATTTGACCCTAGGCCAGCGTAACTGTTCTATCCCACAGGGCACGTCCACGTTGCAACAGAATGATCAGCTTCAGCTCAACAATGCCATGTCAAAGGGCTACATCTACCGTAAGGTGAAGGCATCCTCTTACATTGACGGAATTGTCAACAACATATTGCGGCCACCATGGTCAGCATCCCTCACGCCTATGGGGAGGTCACGAGACCCCACTGCAAGATATAAAGGTAGGCGATACGAAATTCAGGGAGCCCCTCGGTTTCTGTTCGAATAACGTTCATACATGTTGGTCCGAATGGGTGGAAGAGAGCGGGCGATATTATCTAGGAGCGATATGCAGAATTTCGGGCCGTAGGAGGCCGCGCTGCATGCTTCCAGAGCCCTTTTACTACTCTGACAACATATCGATATTCTTGATTGCGCTCGTTGGTACGTGGCATACTCTATGCTACCTTTGGTGCTAACAAAAGGTGTGCACAGAGAGACTTTGGCGAGAAGTTTGATGGGGTATTATGAAGCCTTCCTCATGATACTGCGGCGCCCAATTAGTCGGGTCTTCACGTCGAGATCAATAGTTTGTAGTCGTGAAGTGCACGCTGCACGTTCGCGAGCAGATAAGAGGGCTATTAGCACGCATCTCATCTCCTTCACATTCCAAACTTAGGTTTGTCCCTCAACATTACCAAAGACGGTCATACTGGCACATGATGCTCCCTTCAACTTCAACGTTGAGCAGCAAACACAGCAGCTCGATGTGCATTCACGACACATAAAGTATTAAAACCTTCGATGGATCTCGTCCTTTTACCCTCGCGAAATATCCACAAGCGCATCTAAGCTCTTCACACTTCTCATTCAGCACATATTTCAACACCATAACCACCAGCGACTCCGCCAGTCAGACAAAATATTTCCAACTATTCCGCTGTCTGACCTTTCGACAGTGCTTCAGCTTCCTCCTTTGACGAACGTCCTCCACTGGCTACAGAAACACGGTGAAAATCATTACTCTCCAAACTACGGCCAGAAGCTGTTCTTCTACAGTTTCCTCGCGGTCTTCCTTCTCCGCTACGCACGGGTACTCACGAACATCGTCGGAAAGGTCAGGTACCGACCAGAACCAATACCCTCAAATCCAACATACCATGCGTCGGACATCACGGTAGTTTTACCTACCACAGATCTAATTTCCGAAATTTTCCATCATGTCATACAATAGATCAGTAAGCACCCGGTACATCATCTCATCATTGCCAGTGCCGGAGTGGAAGCTAAAGAACAAAGCAAAGCTTTCGAAGCCAAATTCGCAGATCCGAGGATATTGCTATTGCATCTAGACCACGCGGATCGACGTCGGCAGACCGCTCAAGCTATGGGATACGTTGAGACGCCTCTCTTGATTCTGCAAGACAATCGCACATACTGGCCGCCTCGTTCTTCCTTTTTACAGTCGTTGATTACACCCTTCGAAGAACCGTCTACCGGTGGTGTCAGCCCAATCCTGGAGGCTCGTCATCGACAACATCCAGTGTCTTGGAAAGGTTTTTGGAACTTTTTGGGAATGGCCTACCTCACTCGCCGGAGTTTCGAATATTGCGCCACCTATGGTATTGATGGTGGCATCTCAACCTTGGCAGGTCGATTCGGCGTCTTCCGTACAAGCAACTATGCATCCAAAGAGTTCCTTGACGGCTATCTCAACGTATATGTCCTCTGGGGTATGATCGGACCGTTAAACGCGGATGACGACAAGTTCCACACAAGGTGGCTCATCGAGCATGACTGGAAGATCAAGCTCCAGGCTGGGCCTGAAAGCACAGCGACAACGGAGCTGGGCGAGAGGCCTAAACTCAACGAGCAGATCTTGCGCTGGATGAGAACGACCTGGCGATCAAACCCGCGACAACTTTTGCTCCATTACTAATCGTGGTTACATCACCCGTACACGACGCTTACACTACTACCATGGTTCTGTCGATTGTCCCTTATTCAAGAAGTGTTCATGTTTTGGCTTCTCTACAAGACATTAAAGGAGGTTGACGAGCTGGCATGGTACAAGACTGCGGCTGCCATTCTTTATTTCTGGATCGCTGCACTCAAGTTCGTCAAAGTCTCCGCTCAGTTCAAAAAGTACCCGAAGGACATTGTATACCTTCCGGCATACCTCTCATTCGGGTACTGGGGCACAGTTGTCAAAATTTGGGCTTGTTTGGCGTGCTGGAATGCGACATGGGCGACGGCGAAGAAGAGTAACGAGGCGAGCGAAGTCAAGGAGTGTGAGGAGGCGAAAGCAGCATCGACGGCTCTGGAGTCTCGTGAGGGCTTGTTGAGTTCATCTTGAACTTGAGTAGAGCTCACCAAAAAAGTGGTATGTTTGAGGCTTGAGGATGGTACATATGACTGTTCAGGGGTGTGTAAATTTGTTGCACAGCATCTGAGGGGTTGCGCGTAACATGCTATTTGCAAGTCTTCATGCTACTCCCTGCTTACAATCTGTTCAATCTTCAACTGGTGTCAAGCAAGAAGCAACGGGTAGTGAACCAGCGCTCTTACCTTGGTGTATAGCAGTAGCGTTGGCTCCTGCCACGATTAATACGCACAACACGGGCTCTTTCCCTTCGTGCTGTCGCGGTGAGACAGTCCACTCCCTCCGTAACTCAGTGCCCAGCCGATGCCGCTTCAACTTCGCGTCATAAGGCCCGATACACTCTGTCCGACGCGAATCACCACAGCACCATTGTTTGCAGCGTATTGTTCAGCCGTATTCATTACCACCGTACCAGATCTATCTACAGCAAAGCGAGAGCGGAATACACTGCCGACCTGGCCAAAAATGCAAGCGATGGCGGGAGCATGGACAATGGAAGCGCTTGGGCCTGGTGAGGACTCCGACTATGCGACGTTGTCAAAGGTTGCATGCTAAACCATCGGTAGATGCATATATCAATGCATTCCACCTACAGCATTTCAAGAATGACTGCATTCAACTCCGCAAGCTCATGGGGGCTCGCTCGAAAGTATATATACCGGTCATCGGACAGATGTTCGATTGGGCAATTGGCACGTACACAGCTTTCATCGTACTTTACCAGCATGGGGACCCGCTCGTACTAGCCGAAAACAAGTCAATACCAGCCACCGAGGTCGCAGAAGGGAAGTACAGCTTTATTATGTCGCCCTACACAGACTCAGACATCCTTGAGCTACACAATCGATTCGAGGGCTACGTACAAGACCTTCACGCAACGATGCGCGCCAAATATGGGGACATACAAGAGTTTGAGGAGTTTGCGAAGGTCGTAAAGGCGATGGAAGAGCAATTGTTCTTTATTGATAAGGCGTTCAACTTGCGGAGTGAGTTGACGGCACGAATCGGCGAGAACTACGGATTCACACGAGCTGTATCCAAGACTAGACGCTCCAAGAAGACACCACACGAAAACTCCGTCATATCTCGGCGGAAGTGCTCATGCAATGCTGCCTTGCAAATGTCTACCGGCGAGGAGAAGATTCGAAGCGCTGAACAGGAAGACGCTGCAGAACCGATGGAATTGTTTGACGAAGGAGCGTTCTTTGACTCCTTGCGTTGCCTGAAAAATGCATAAATCTTTACAGTGATCGCAACAAATATCTTCTGTAGCTATTACACTCGTTATTGTCGTCGACTTAATGCTCGAGCTGTCAGTCTACTAAAAGCGAGTGGTGAGAGAAGGCGTCGACGATGGCAATCGAGATCCTGGCACGGCGTTTGTGCCCCATTGGGACCACAGTGCTAAAAACTACCAAAGCAGTCATGAATGGCAGAAAAATGACAGAATTGTAATACATCGTGCTCGTGAGGTATGGCCAACTCCTGAAAACCGGATACTATAGCTAATGAACTAGGGCGCGGGGTAGCATCGACATCGACTCGATGATAATTAGCGCTGCCGTAAGTATGGCGCCCCAAACGCCGACTACTGGAAGCATTGTTTCTCTGCTACAACATGTTCCCCATAATCGACCACAGGAATCGCCATGTCGTGCCCTCTACGGACGTACCCTCTCCGCAAGCCCGAGAATCACCGCGTACCCGTCCCAAGATGGACACTCCGCTTGCCAGATGATGTCACACACGTACATACAAGCTATATCGGCGTGCAGCAGCACTCAGATACCGAATTGGCTAGAGACGCATCAGCAAAAGCCATCAAGTCTATCAACATCTGGGTGAAAGAGTTGGAACGCGAAGACGCCATAGTATGCGAGTCTTTCGTTGGCATTACGCTGGATGACAGCGGCGAACAGGATGTTGCAGTCTGGGTGTGCTACTGGATAGATTCAATATGGGCAGAAACCACCTTGAAGGATTTTTCTCTACTAGAATTCCAGAAAAACATTCATTCCACTTCCGCCCGTGATTCTATCGGACTATGGCTGGAAAGCTTCTCCAGCGAGGTGTCGCGTCTCGAGACCAACTACTCCGGCCTTGACTACCTTCCAGGACTGGCAAAATTACCAGGAACAAGCACGAAAGAGCACACGTTGTCGGCATATTGGGGCGCAGCACGGGATCGCATTCCGGACTCTGCGCACGACCTCTTTCCCAAAACCACAGACGATGTGCCCTCGGATCCTATACCCAAAGGATTGGGACAGCACCTCATTGGCACTAACGTCGCGAATATGGTACACATACGCTCCGGCCAATTCTGGGAGAACTGCGGCCAGCAGGAGGCAGATTCTTACGAACGAAAGCTCGAAGGCACGCTTCGCGCG
>Ga0265798_10000523_pt1 | contig 63561 bp, 61 predicted proteins | sample P3T30metagenome_FD_192430 | JGI IMG/M metagenome (GOLD analysis project Ga0265798, IMG submission 192430) | Plant litter microbial communities from East Loma Ridge, Irvine, California - P3 T30 | ecosystem: Environmental > Terrestrial > Plant litter > Unclassified | place: USA: California... | reverse complement strand
CCAGCCTGGCGGGCAAGCGCGCGCTGGTGCTGGTGCTGCACGGCTGCGCACAGACCGCCGCCAACGACGTCATCAACGGCAGCAGCGACGGCGGCTACAACTGGAAGGCGGCGGCCGACCAGTACGGTGCCGTGATCCTCGCCCCGAACGCCACCGGCAACCTGTACGGCGCCCACTGCTGGGACTGGGCCGCGACCAACCGCAGCCGCAGCTACGGGCACAACGCGGTGCTGCTCGACCTGATCAACCGTTTCGTCAGCAACCCGCAATTTGCAATCGACCCGAAACAGATCTACGTGACCGGCCTGTCCTCGGGCGGTTCGAAGACCATGGTGATGGGTTGCGTGGCGCCCGACATCTTCGCCGGCGTCGGCATCAATGCCGGGCCGGCGCCGACGGTGTCGAGCACGCAGATATCGTCAGTCCCCTCCGGTACCACGTCCACCAGCGTGGCCAATAGCTGCAGCAGCTGGGCCGGCAGCAGCGCCAGCCATTTCTCGAGCCAGATCGCGAGCGTCATCTGGGGCAGCAACGACTACGTGGTCGGCCAGGCCTATGGCCCCTTGAACGCCGCCGCCATGCGCCAGGTCTACGGCGGCGCGTTTACCAAAGGGACGACAAGCACGGTACCGACCGGCGGCAGCAACGTGCCCTACACGGACAGCAGCGGCAAGTTGCGCACCTCGGAAATCACCGTCACCGGCATGGCACATGCCTGGCCGGCCGGTACCGGAGGCCAGAACAGCAACTACGTCGACGCCACCAAGGTCAACTACCCGGCCTTCGTGATGAACTTCTGGTTCACCAACAACCTGCGCGTCGCGCAGTCCGCGCCGCCGACCATGACGTCCTGCAGCGCCAGCGTGTCCGGGTCGACAGTGACGGTGAACGGCGCCGCCACCGATGCGAGCGGCGCGATCGGCAGCTATCGCGTGGTGCTGAATGGCCCGACGCCGGTGGACGACAGCGCCGCCGGCAGCGGCGCCAGCTTCGGCAAGGCGTATGCGGCGCGCGCCGACGGCTACTACTCGGGCACGGTCACGGCGACGAATAATACGACGGGGCTGACCTCGAGCGCCTGCGCCATTCCGCAATTCCTGGTCGGCAGCCCGCCCGCGCTGCAAGCCCCCGCCGGACTGGCGATCGGCGCGCGCACGGCCAGCAGTATCGCCTTGATGTGGAACGCGTCGAACGGCGCGGTCGGCTACAACGTCTACCGCAACGGCGCCAGGGTCAACGGCTCGCCGCTCACGTCGACCGGCTACACCGACAGCGGCCTGGTGGCGGCGACCAGCTACAGCTACCAGGTATCGGCGACGGGGAATGGCGGCGTGGAGAGTGCGAAATCAGGCAGCGTGACGGGCATGACGACCTCCGGCTTCAGCTGCACGGCGACCACCGCGACCAACTATGCACACGTGCAGGCGGGACGCGCGCATACGGGCGGGGGCTATGCGCTGGCGAACGGCTCGAACCAGAACATGGGGCTGTACAACACCTTCTACACCAGCACCCTGGCGCAGACGTCGAGCGGCTACTACATCGTCGGCAATTGTCCCTGAACGAACGTCAGTCGATGCGGCCCACCGTGATGCGCACGGTGCCGCTTCGATTGACGGCGGTGGACACCACGCCGTTCTCATGCAGCCGCACCCGGGCGCCGGGAGCAATCCCCGGATAGTCCGGCACCGCGTGGTAGTCGCTGTAGTAGGCGATCCAGCGCACGGCCGGATACACGTGGTGGTGGCGCGACTCTACATCCAGCAGCAGCTGCGCGACCAGGCTGCACAGCGCCAGTGCACCGATCATGTGGCCGATCGACATGCCCACCGCGGCGAGCGGTTTGCGCAGCAGGCTGCGCGCGAAAAACAGGAGCTGGAACACGATCGCGGCAATGCCCGTCACGACGGTCGCGGCAAGCGCCATCGCGGGCAGGTAGCAGACCAGGGCCACGAAGCCGACCGTCAGGTCGAAGTCCTGGGGCGGCAGGCCGGTGGCGGCGGCGACGAGATTGCGGGCGATCGCCAGTGACACCAGCAGCAGGGCGGCGTGGATGATGGCCAGCGCCAGCTTGCCGGGACGGCGCCGCAGGGCATTCTCGACCAGCGGCTGCGCCCACAGCGCGAAGCCGGTCGCAAAGCCGGCGGTGCCGATGGCGGCGAACAGCCCGCGCGCGGTGTCCAGGCCAGGCGCAGCCAGGTGCAGCAATACCGCCACCGCCATGGGCAGGCTGAAAAGAAGGTAGATCTGCGCCGGGCGATCCAGCGCGAGGAAGAATTGACGTAGACGGCCCGCGCCGTTCATACGGTCCGCATGTCAGGCGGCTTCTTCGGGGGCCCGCGTCATGCGCGCGAACATCGGCGCCAGCAGCAGGCCCAGCTCGTACAGCAGGCACATCGGAATGGCCAGCGCCAGCTGGCTGACCACGTCCGGCGGCGTGACGATGGCGGCGATGACGAAGGCACCAACGATCACGTAGGAACGGATCTCGCGCAGCTTCTCGATGCTGACGATGCCCATGCGGACCAGGATGATCACCACCACCGGCACCTCGAAGGCGGCGCCGAAGGCCAGGCACATCGACATCACGAAGTCGAGGTAGTTCTCGATGTCCGGGGTCACCGCGATCGAGGTCGGCGCGAACTCGCCGATGAAATGGAACACCCGGCCGAACACGAAGAAGTAGCAGAACGCGACGCCGCCGATGAACAGCAGCGAGGACGAGATCACCAGCGGCAGCACCAGGCGCTTCTCGTGCGCGTACAGGCCGGGCGCGACAAAGGCCCACAGCTGGTAGAACACCCAGGGCAGCGCCAGCATGAAGGCCAGCAGCAGGGTGACTTTCATCGGCACCAGGAAGGGCGAGACCACGCCGGTGGCGATCATCTTGGCGCCAGGGGGGAGCGAGGCGATCATCGGCGCGGCCAGCAGGTCGTAGACCTCCGACGGCCCCGGCCAGATGAACAGGGCCGCGCAGGCGATGGCGATCCCGATCGACGCCTTGACCAGGCGGTCACGCAGCTCGACGAGATGGGAAATGAAGGTTTCTTCGCCTGCGGCTTCGTCGGTCATCTAGAAAAAGGAAATCTTGGATTGGCTGGAACCCGGGCGGTACTTGCGCACGCGCGCGGCGCCGGACAGCACATGGGTCTTGCCGCCATTGCGGTGCTTGTACCAGGCCGGGATGCTGGAGGTACGCACCAGCTTCTTGCGGCGGAAATCGCGCGCCTTGCGCTCGATGTCGGTGGTGCTCACGAAACCGTGCGAGGACGAGGAGGATGAAGTAGAGGACGACGACACGTGTTCGCGGCCATCCCACAGCGCCTCGACTTCGTCGACGTGGCTGTTCATCGACTGCTCGACGTCGGCCTTGAACGAGGCTGCGCTCTCGTGCACTTCCTTGTGCAGGTTGCGCAGCTCATCGAGCTCGATCTCGCGGCTGACCTCGGACTTGACGTCGTGCAGGTAGCGCTGGGCGCGCCCGTACAGGGTGCCCGCCATGCGCGCCACCTTCGGCAGCTTTTCAGGGCCGATCACGATCAGCGCGACAACGCCGATGATCGCCAGCTTCGACAGTCCAAGATCGATCATGCGGCGATCTTAGAGACGGGTCTTGTCGCGTGCTTCGACGTCGATGGTCGACTTGTCCGCAACTTGCTGCGGCGGCTGGGTGGTCGAACCATTGGCGGCGGCATTCTTTTCTTCGTCGCCCTTCACGCCATCCTTGAAGCCCTTCACGGCCTTGCCCAGGTCGCCACCGATATTACCGATCTTCTTGGTGCCGAAAATCAGCATCACGACCACCAGCACAATGACCCAGTGCCAAATACTCATCGAACCCATGTTTGTCTCCTTGCAAGGCGTTTATGCCTGTAAATCGGAAAGTGTCTGTTTCAGTATACGCCAAGCGAGGCAACTTGCCCCTAACTAAAGCTTAAGTGCCGAGGCCGCGCCATGGACGCTTGCCGCCATACACGTGCAGGTGCAGGTGATAGACCTCCTGCCCGCCATCCGGCCCGCTGTTGATCAGGGTCTTGAAGCCGCCGCTGCGTCCGCCATTGCCGTCTTCCTTCACCGCGACGCCATGCTCTTCCGCCAGCCTCGGCGCCAGTGCCAGCATCTTGCCCAGCACGGTCGCATGTTCCTCACCGCAATCCGACAAGGTGGCAACATGGACCTTCGGGATCACCAACAGATGCACCGGCGCGGCCGGGTTGATGTCCTTGAAGGCCAGCACATCCTCGTCCTCGTAGACGATGCTGGCGGGAATCTGCTTGGCGACGATCTTGCAGAAAATACAGTTGTCCATCTATTCTCCGGAATGGTATGCAACATACTAGCGACGGCCCATGACACCGGCATGACAGGCTGATTATGCCATCGCCTGCCGTCGTGGCAAGGGTGAGTACGCGCTTACTCTGTGCGCGCCGCCTTTTCCGCGATGCCGGACACGCCCTCGCGCCGTCCCAGCTCATCGATCACCTGCTGCGGCGTCAAGCCGAACTGGGCTAGCAGCACCATCGTGTGGAACCACAGGTCGGCGGTCTCGTACAGCACCTTGGAGGCGTCGCCCGAGACGCGCGCGTCCTTGGCGGCCATCACGGTCTCGGTCGCTTCCTCGCCGATCTTCTTCAGGATGGCGTCGTCGCCCTTGCTGAACAGCTTGGCGACATAGGAGGTTGCAGGGTCGCCGCCCGCGTCCGGTTTGCGCGATTCGATCACGGCCGCGACACGGGCCAGGATGTCACTCATGGGGTTTCTTGGTCTGGTAAATGGTGTCGGGATCCTGCAGCACGGGGTCGACCGCCTGCCAGTCCTCGCCATCGAATTGTTGATAGAAGCACGAGTGGCGCCCGGTATGGCAGGCGATGCCGCCCTTCTGCTCGATTTTCAGGAGCACGACGTCCTCGTCGCAATCGAGGCGCATCTCCAGCACTTTCTGGGTGTGGCCCGACTCTTCGCCCTTGTGCCACAGCTTCTTGCGCGAACGGCTCCAGTAGACGGCTTCGCCGATTTCCGCGGTCCTGGCCAGCGCCTCGCGGTTCATCCAGGCGAACATCAGGATGTCGCCGGTGGAGGCTTCCTGCGCGATCACCGGCACCAGGCCGTGCTCGTCCCAGCGCACCTTGTTCAGCCACTTGGTCTGCATGTTCATTCCAGGCGCATCGGGATGCCACGCTCCGCCATGAAGCGCTTGGCTTCACCGACCGTGTGCTGCCCGTAGTGGAAGATGCTGGCGGCCAGCACCGCATCGGCGTGGCCCTCCAGGATGCCGTCGGCCAGGTCCTGCAGTCCGCCGACGCCGCCCGAGGCGATCACGGAGATGCCGACCGCGTCCGAGACGGCGCGGGTCAGGCCCAGGTCGAAGCCGGATTTGGTGCCGTCGCGGTCCATCGAAGTGAGCAGTAACTCACCGGCGCCGAGGCTCTCCATCTTGCGCGCCCACTCGACGGCGTCCAGGCCGGTGGCGTTGCGGCCGCCGTGGGTGAAGACTTCCCACTTGCCCGGTGCGACCTGCTTGGCGTCGATCGCGACCACGATGCACTGCGAGCCGTGCTTCTGGGAGGCGTCGAATACCAGCTGCGGGTTGGTGACGGCCGAGGTGTTCATGCTGACCTTGTCGGCGCCGGCGTTCAGCAGCCGGCGCACGTCTTCCACCTTGCGCACGCCGCCACCGACGGTGAGCGGGATGAACACGGTGGAGGCCACGGCTTCGATGATCGGCAGGATCAGGTCGCGGCCATCGCTCGAAGCGGTGATGTCGAGGAAGGTGAGTTCGTCGGCGCCCTGGCCATCGTAGCGGCGCGCGATCTCGACCGGGTCGCCGGCATCGCGCAGCTCGGTGAAGTTGACGCCCTTGACCACACGGCCGCCGGTGACGTCGAGGCAGGGGATGATGCGTTTTGCGAGCATAAGAATTCAGGACAGCTTGATTGCACCGCTAGCTCCAGCCCGTCCGGCGCGCCACTGGCGCCCCGGACTCCCGGCGAAGGCCGGGATCCAAGTTTGCATGAGCAGTCGAAACGCTTGCAGAACTTGGGTTCCGGCCTTCGCCGGAACGACGGTTTTACGGATAGTGGTGCTAACAGCCTTTACGCCTGCGCCCCTTCCGTCAATGCATCCGCGCGTTCCTGCGCCGATGCCAGATCCAGCGTGCCTTCATAAATCGAGCGCCCGCAGATCACACCTTCGATGCCTTCGTCCTGCACCGCGCACAGCGCTTCGACGTCGGCCAGGTTGTGCACGCCGCCCGAAGCGATGACGGGGATGCGCACGGCTTGCGCCAGCTTGACGGTGGCTTCGATGTTCACGCCGGCCATCATGCCGTCGCGGCCGATGTCGGTGTAGACGATCGATTCGACGCCGTAGCCTTCGAACTTCTTGGCCAGGTCGATGACTTCGTGGCCCGACATCTTGCTCCAGCCGTCGGTGGCGACCTTGCCGTCCTTGGCGTCCAGGCCGACGATGATCGCGCCGGGGAAGGCGCCGCAGGCGTCGTGCAGGAAGCCGGGGTTCTTCACCGCAGCGGTGCCGACGATGATGTAGGTGATGCCGTCGTCCAGGTAGCGCTCGATGGTGTCGAGGTCGCGGATGCCGCCGCCCAGCTGGACCGGGATTTCGTCGATGCCCATCTCTTCGGCGTAGTCGCGCACGGTCTGCAGGATCGATTTGATCGCCGGTTCGTTCTTCGGCTTGCCGGCGAAGGCGCCGTTCAGGTCGACCAGGTGCAGGCGGCGCGCGCCGCTCTTGAGCCAGTGCAGCGCCATCTCGGCGGGGTCTTCGGAGAATACGGTGGCCAGTTCCATGTCGCCTTGTTTCAGGCGGACGCAGTGACCGTCTTTGAGGTCGATGGCGGGGATCAGCAGCATGATGGTTGTCGGTTGGTTGACGGGGAAAAGAACGTAAACAGACTAAACGGTATTACGGATTCCAATGGATGAAATTTCGGTACAGGCGCAGGCCGGCGGCCGCGCTCTTTTCGGGGTGGAACTGGGTGGCGACCAGGTTGTCGCGAGCGACCGCGCAGGCGTACATGCCGCCGTAGTCGGCCTCGCCGATCGTGTCGCCGGCTTCCTCGGGCGCCGCGTAGTAGCTGTGCACGAAGTAGAAATAGCTGCCGTCCTCGACACCGTCCCACAGCGGGTGGGCACGGGTCTGGCGCACGCGGTTCCAGCCCATCTGCGGCACCTTGAAGCGCGAGCCGTCCGATTGCAGCTTGCCGTCCAGCTGGAAGCGCACCACTTTACCGGGCAGCAGGCCCAGGCCCGGCGTGCCCTCGTTCTCTTCGCTCGCGTCGAACAGCATCTGCTCGCCCACGCACACGCCCATCACCGGGCGGTTCTTCACGGCGCGCAGCAGCGCGTCCTCGGCGCCGGATTCGCGCAGGCTGCGCATGCAGTCGCGCATCGCGCCCTGCCCCGGCAGCACGATGCGGTCGGCCGCATCGATGTCCTCGGCCTTGTTCGACACCAGGATGTCGGCTTCCGGCGCGGCGGCGCGCAGCGCCTGCGCCACCGAGCGCAGATTACCCAGGCCATCGACCACTACAATCTTGTTCGTCATGGTCTGCTTACAGGCTGCCTTTGGTCGAAGGGATGATGCCGGCCGCGCGTTCGTCCAGCGTGGTCGCCATGCGCAGCGCGCGCCCAAACGCCTTGAACACGGTCTCGCACTGGTGGTGCGCATTCACGCCGCGCAGGTTATCGATGTGCAGGGTCACGCCGGCGTGGTTCACGAAGCCGCGGAAGAATTCACCCGTCAGGTCGACGTCGAAGGTGCCGATCATGGCGCGGGTCCAGGGGATGTGCATTTCCAGGCCCGGACGGCCGGAAAAATCGATCACCACGCGCGACAGCGCTTCGTCCAGCGGCACGTAGGAATGGCCGTAGCGGGTCATGCCCTTCTTGTCGCCGACCGCCTTGGCGATCGCCATGCCGAGGGTGATGCCGGTGTCCTCGACAGTGTGGTGCGCATCGATGTGCAGGTCGCCGACGGCCTCGACTTCGAGGTCGATCATGCCATGGCGCGCGATCTGGTCGAGCATGTGGTCCAGGAAGGGGACGCCGGTGTTCAGTTTCTGGCGGCCGGTGCCGTCCAGGTTGAGCGAGACGCGGATCTGCGTCTCGTTGGTGTTGCGCGTGATGTCGGCGGTACGGGTCATTGCGGGGTGCTCGTGTGACGTCTCTTCAGGCAAGAGACGCTGCTATAGGGAAGCTTTCAGGGCTGTCAGGAATGCGGTGTTTTCTTCTGGGGTGCTGACCGTGACGCGGATGCAGTTGGCCAACAACTTGTCCATTTTACTCAAATTTTTGACCAACACCTTTTCATCGCGAAGTCGGGCGCAAGCCTGGTCGGCATCCGGCACCCGCAGCGAGATGAAATTCGCGGCCGATGGAAACACTTCGACTCCCGGCAGCGCCGCCAGTTCGGTGCTCAGGCGCGTGCGCTCGGCGTTCAACATCTCGGCCTGCCCGTTCAGCACGTCGAGGTGGTCGAGCGCGAACTCGGCGGCGACCTGGGTCAGCACGTTGACGTTGTAGGGCGGACGCACCTTCTCGAACTCCGCCAGGAGTTTCGGGTCGCCCGACAGGTAGCCGAGGCGGATCCCGGCCAGGCCCAGCTTCGACAGCGTGCGCATCACGACCAGGTTCGGGAACTCCGGCAGGCGGCCCATGAAGCTCTTCTTCGCGAACGGCTGGTAAGCCTCGTCGGCCACCACGATGCCGGTCTGGCCCAGCGCCTCGATGATCGCCACCATATCGTCGGCGTCGAACAGGTTGCCGGTCGGGTTGTTCGGGTAGGCCAGGAACACCAGCGAGGGCTGGTGCTCTTCGATGGCGGCCAGCATGGCGGGCAGGTCGAGCGAGAAGTCGGCTTTCACCGGCACGCCGACATAGTCCGCGCCCGCAAACTGGGCCGAGCGCGCGAACATCACGAAGGCCGGGGTCGGCGCCATGACGACGGCGCGCTTGCCGCCTTGTTTTGCGATCGCGGTGGCCATGATCGAGATGAGTTCGTCCGAGCCGTTACCGAGCAGGACATCGTAGCCGGCGGGGACGCCCAGGCCGGCGCAGATCTTCTGCTTGAGGGTGGCGTAGGACGCGACCGGGTAGCGGTTCAGCGCGGCGTCGGCCAGGCGCTGGCCCAGTTCCGCGCGCAGCTCGTCCGGCAGTTGGTAAGGGTTCTCCATCGCATCCAGCTTGATGTAGCCGCTCGCATCCGGCACGACATAGCTGCCGGCCTTGCGGACGTCTTCGCGGATGGTAGTGGCGATCAGCTTGTCGATCGAACTTGTACCGGATGTCATGCGGGTTCCTCGTTCAGGGGCGCGCTTTTGGCAGCGCTCTTGCGTTTCAGTTTGGCCTTGGCGCCGGTCACCGGCACCTCGGGAGCGTCCAGGCGCGCACGGATGATGTCGCAATAGGCGGGATTCAGTTCGAAGCCGGTGAAGTGGCGTCCGGTCTGGCGCGCGGCGATCGCCGTGGTGCCGCTGCCCATGAAGGGATCGAGCACGACGCCGCCCGCCGGGCAGGACGCCTTCACCATGCGGGCGATGATCTCGATGGGCTTCTGGGTCGGGTGATCCGCGCGTTCCGGATGCTCGCGGTGCAGGCGCGACACGCTCCACACGTCCTTCGGGTTGTAGCCAACCTCCAGCCACTTGGCGCCGATGAAGATCGAGCGCGAGCGCGCCTTTTTCGTCTCGGCGTCGTAGGGGATGCGCACGGCGTCGAGGTCGAAGTAGTAGTCCTTGCGGTTCACAAAAAAACCGATGGTGTCGTGCACCGACGAGAAGCTGCGCACGCTGCCACCCATCGAGGGCACGCGGCGGTCCCAGATGATCTCGTTCATCATCGTCATGCGCTTTTTCAGCATGACGAAGATCTCCGGCGCGAAGCGCCAGGTCAGGAAGATGTACAGGCTGCCGTTGGGTTTGAGCTTCGGCAGCACGGCGTCGATCCACTGCTCGGTCCAGGCCAGGTAGGCCTCGACGCTCTGCTGGTCCGAGGCGTTGCCGTAGTCCTTGCCGAGGTTGTAGGGCGGGTCGGTCAGGATCAGGTCGATGGAACCGTCCGGGATGCGGGCCAGGCCGGCCAGCGCATCCTCGCAGAACACCTGGTCGACCCAGGTGCTCATGATTTCAGACGGAGCTCTGCGCTGCGGGCGTGCGCCTGCAGGCCTTCGCCGTAGGCCAGTTCGGCCGCGACTTTACCCAGCGTCTGGGCGCCCTGCTCGCTCACCTGGATGATGGACGAGCGCTTCTGGAAGTCGTAGACACCCAGCGGCGACGAGAAGCGCGCGGTGCGCGAGGTCGGCAGCACGTGGTTCGGGCCGCAGCAGTAGTCGCCCAGCGATTCGGATGAGAAGCGGCCGAGGAACATGGCGCCAGCATGGCGGATCTGGTCGGCCCATTTCACTGGGTCTTCGGCCGAGATCTCGAGGTGTTCGGCGGCGATGTCGTTGGCGATGGCGCACGCCTCTTCCATATCGCGTACCTTGATCAGGGCGCCACGGTCGCTCAGCGAAGTGGTGATCGTCTCGGCACGCGGCATGGTCGGCAGCAGCTTCTGGATGCTCGCTTCCACGCGCGCGATGTAGTCCGCGTCCGGGCACAGCAGGATGGCTTGCGCCAGCTCGTCGTGCTCGGCCTGCGAGAACAGGTCCATCGCGACCCAGTCCGGGTCGGTCGTGCCGTCGCACAGCACCAGGATTTCGGACGGCCCCGCGATCATGTCGATGCCGACCACGCCGAATACGCGGCGCTTGGCGGCGGCCACATAGGCATTGCCGGGGCCGACGATCTTGTCGACGGCGGGAATGGTCTCGGTGCCGTAGGCGAGCGCACCGACGGCTTGCGCGCCGCCGATGGTGATCACGCGGGTCACGCCGGCGATCGCCGCAGCGGCCAGCACCATCTGGTTCTTCACGCCGTCCGGGGTCGGGACCACCATAACGATTTCCTGCACACCGGCGACCTGGGCCGGGATCGCATTCATCAGGACGGAGGACGGATACGCCGCCTTGCCGCCCGGGACGTAGATGCCGACGCGGTCCAACGGGGTCACGCGCTGGCCCAGCACCGTGCCGTCAGCTTCGGTGAAGGTAAAGCCGTTCAGTTCCTGCTTCTGGCGCTCATGGAACACGCGGATACGCTCGGCCGCGGTGCGCAGCGCATTGCGCTGAGCTTCCGGAATCGCGGCAAGCGCGGAATCCAGTTCTTCCTGCTGCACGTCGAAGGCGGCCATCGAAGACGCGCCGCCGTTCGGGATGCGGTCGAATTTATTCGTGTATTCAAGCACGGCAGCATCTCCGCGATGCTTCACGTCCGCCAGGATTTTCGCGACGCTAGACTCGATGGCGTCGTCGGTGTCGGCTTCGAATGCCAGCAGCGCGGTAAGAAGCTGCTTGAAGCCGGGGGCGGTGGAGTCGAGCTTGCGGATCTGTACTGCCATGATGCTTTAGCCTTTTGCTTGGGATGCCTGTTGGAAGGCGTCGAGGATCGGTTGCAGGCGCTCGCGCTTGAGCTTGAGCGCGGCCTGGTTGACCACCAGTCGCGAGGAGATGTCCATGATCTTCTCGACTTCGACCAGATTGTTGGCGCGCAGCGTGCCGCCGGTGGAGACCACGTCGACGATGGCGTCGGACAGGCCGACCAGCGGCGCCAGCTCCATCGAGCCGTACAGCTTGATCAGGTCGACGTGCACGCCCTTGGCGGCGAAGTGCTCGCGCGCGGTGTTCACGAACTTGGTCGCCACGCGCAGGCGCGCGCCCTGGCGCACCGCGGTCTCGTAGTCGAAGCCGGCGTTCACCGCCACCGACATGCGGCAGCAGGCGATGCGCAGGTCGATCGGCTGGTACAGGCCTTCGCCGCCATGCTCGAGCAGCACGTCCTTGCCGGCCACGCCGAAATCGGCCGCGCCGTGCTGGACATAGGTCGGCACGTCGCTGGCGCGCACGATCAGCACGCGCACGCCCGGGTCATTGGTCGGCAGGATCAGCTTGCGCGAGGTTTCCGGATTCTCGGTCACCGTAATGCCGGCTGCTTCGAGCAGCGGCAGGGTGTCCTCGAAAATCCGGCCTTTGGAGAGGGCCAGGATCAGGCCCGGTTCCCCGGTACGATTCATAGTGCTCACTTACTTGATGCGGACGATGTCGGCGCCGACGGCGGACAGCTTCACTTCCATGCGGTCGTAGCCGCGGTCCAGGTGGTAGATGCGGTCGATCAGGGTGGTGCCTTCGGCGGCCATGCCGGCGATGACCAGCGAGGCCGAGGCGCGCAGGTCGGTCGCCATCACCGGCGCACCGACCAGGCGCTCGACACCCTTGATGATGGCGGTATTGCCTTCGGTGGAGATGTGGGCGCCGAGGCGGTTCATCTCTTGCACGTGCATGAAGCGGTTTTCAAAAATGGTTTCGGTGACCTTGCTGGCGCCATTGGCGATGATGTTCACCGCCATGAACTGCGCCTGCATATCGGTCGGGAAGCCCGGGTATTCGGTGGTGCGGAACGACACCGGGTTCGGACGGCCGTCCATGCGCGCGCGGATGGTGTTCGTGCCGATGTCCAGCTGCAGGCCGATCTCGCGCAGCTTGTCGAGCGCCACGTCGAAGATGTCGGTGCGGGTGTTCTTCAGGACGATGTCGCCGCCGGTGGCCGCCACCGCACACAGGAAAGTCGCGGCTTCGATGCGGTCCGAGATCACGGCGTGTTTTGCGCCGTGCAGCGATTCGACGCCCTGGATCACCAGGCGATCGGTGCCGATGCCTTCGATCTTCGCGCCCATGGCGACCAGCAGGTTCGCCAGGTCGGTCACTTCCGGCTCGCGCGCGGCGTTTTCCAGCACCGTCTCGCCTTCTGCCAGCGTCGCCGCCATCAGCAGGTTTTCGGTGCCGGTCACTGTGATCATGTCGGTGTGGATACGCGCGCCTTGCAGCTTCGCGCACTTGGCGTGGATGTAGCCGCCTTCGATCGTGATCTCGGCGCCCATCTGGCGCAGGCCCTTGATGTGCTGGTCGACCGGACGCGAACCGATCGCGCAGCCGCCCGGCAGCGAGACCTTGGCTTCGCCGAAGCGCGCCAGCAGGGGGCCCAGCACCAGGATCGAGGCGCGCATGGTCTTCACCAGCTCGTACGGCGCTTCGAGCGAGGTGATGTTGGCGCCGTTGAGCGTCACGTTCTCGTCGTCCTGGGTCACTTTCAGGCCGGTCTGCTCGAGCAGCTTGAGGATGGTGCGCACGTCGTGCAGGCGCGGCACGTTCGACAGTTCGAGGTCACCGCCGGTGAGCAGGCCCGCGCACAGGATGGGCAGCGCCGCGTTCTTGGCGCCGGAAACCGCGATGTCACCGCCCAGGCGCTTGCCGCCGACGATCTGGAGCTTGTCCATGCTTATCCTTGGTATTCTTCAGGGGTGAGGGTTTTCATCGACAGCGCGTGGATTTCCTCGCGCATGCGGTCGCCGAGCGCCGCATACACCAGCTGGTGGCGCTGGATCGGACGCTTGCCGGCAAAGGCGGGCGACACGATCACGGCCTTGAAGTGCTGGCCGTCGCCTTCCACGTGCAAGTGGGTGCATTCGAGGCCATTGCTGATGTAGCTGTGGATCAGTTCGGGGGTGGTCGACACGGTAACTCCAGTGAATTCTTTAGTGGCGAAGCTTGTAGCCGCGCTTGAGCATATTGATCGCAATGGCCGCCAGCACCACCAGGAACACCGACACGATGGCCAGGCTAACCCAGGGCGAGACGTCGGACTTGCCGAAGAATCCATAGCGGAACCCGTCAATCATATAAAAGAACGGGTTGAAATGCGAGACCGCCAGCCAGAATGGCGGCAGTTTTTGGATGGAATAGAACACCCCGGCCAGGAACGTGGCCGGCATGATCAGGAAGTTCTGGAAAGCCGCCAGCTGGTCGAACTTCTCGGCCCAGATGCCGGCGATGACGCCCATGGTGCCGAGGATGGCCGCGCCCATGAAGGCGAACACGATGATCCACAGCGGCGCAACGAAGGTCAGGTGCGCGAACCAGGCCGTGACCACGAACACGCCGAAGCCCACCGCCAGCCCGCGCAGGATCGAGGCGGCGATGTAGGCCGACAGGATCTCGGCATGCGACAGCGGCGGCAGCAGGATGAACACCAGGTTGCCGGTGATCTTGGACTGGATGAGGGACGAGGACGAGTTGGCGAAGGAATTCTGCAGCACGCTCATCATCACCAGGCCCGGGATCAGGAAGGAGGTATAGCTGACCCCTTCCAGCATCTCGACCCGGCCGTCCAGCACGTGGCCGAAGATCAGCAGGTAGAGCATGGCCGTGACCACCGGCGCGGCGATGGTCTGGGTCGCGACTTTCCAGAAGCGCAGCGACTCTTTGTAGAACAGGGTACGGAAACCCACCGAGAACAGATTCATTGCGGGCCTCCAGGCTGCTTGTCGCCGACGACCTGCAGGAAGATGTCTTCCAGGTCGGCCTGCTCCAGCGCCATCTCGTCGATCACGGCGCCGCTCTCGCGCAGGCGCGCCAGGATCGGTTCGACGTCGCTGACTTCGTTGACGCGCAGGGTGTACTTGTTGCCGTTGACGTGTTCGTCGTGCGAGACCAGGTGACGCAAGCCATCCGGCAGGTCGCCACTTTTGAGCTTGACCGCCAGCTGCGAACCGGACACGCGGCGCAGCAGCGCCGACATGGTATCCAGCGCCACCACCTCGCCGAGTTTCAACATCGCGACGCGCTGGCACATGGCCTGCGCTTCTTCCAGGTAGTGGGTGGTCAGGACGACCGTGTGGCCTTCGCGGTTCAGGCGCGCGATGAACTTCCACAGGGTCTGGCGCAGCTCGACGTCGACGCCGGCGGTCGGCTCGTCGAGCACAATCACGGGCGGCTTGTGCACCAGGGCCTGGGCCACCAGCACGCGCCGCTTCATGCCGCCGGACAGCGCGCGCATGTTCACGTCGGCCTTGTTGGTCAGGTCCAGGTTGTGCATCACCTCGTCGATCCAGGCGTCGTTGTTCTTGATGCCGAAGTAGCCCGACTGCAGGCGCAAGGTCTCGCGCACCGTGAAGAAGGGATCGAACACCAGCTCCTGCGGCACCACGCCGAGGCGCTTGCGCGCTTCGCGGAAGTCCGTGACGACGTCGTGGCCATGGATCTTGATGCTGCCGACGTCCGGGCGGATCAGGCCCGCGATGGTGGAAATCAGGGTGGTCTTGCCGGCGCCATTCGGGCCGAGGAGGCCGAAGAATTCGCCTTCCTCGATGTTCAGGGAGACGCCCTTGAGGGCCTTGAAGCCCTTGTAGCTTTTCTCGACGCTGCTAATCTGGATCGCTGTCATGCTGGTTCGGGAGGATGGCGCGGGCGCACCAATACCGTGCGGTGAAACGACCCATTATAGGGGAAATTACAAATACCAGAGGCCGGCGGGGGAATTTGCTGCGGGAGGGGGCCGTGGGGCGCCCGGCATGGCCGGACGCCCCACGAACAAACCATTACGGCTGCGTCAGCAGTTGATCAACGCCATACAGCGCCGCCAGCTTCTGCACGTTCTCGGGAACGTTGATGAAGGTGAGGCGCTGCTTGGCGCCGCGCGCGCGGCGCTGCCAGGCCAGCAGCACCGCCACCGCCGACGAATCGGCGGCGCCGACGCCGCCCAGATCGAACACGGTCTCGCCGGCCGCGATCGCAACAATGCCCTGGTCAAGGGCGGCGTGGCCGCTGTCGAAGGTCAGGGCGTCGAGCGAGAGCATCGGATTGGCTTCGGCCATTACTTCGGCGCTTTCAGCGGGCGCGAGGCCAGCTGCTGGTTACGCTCGGCCAGCTTCTTGATCAGGCCATCGACGCCGCTCTTGCCGATCTCGCTGGCGAAGGTGCTGGTGTAGGTCTGGACCAGCCAGGCGCCCAGCACGTTGATGTCGTAGATCTTCCAGCCTTGCGGGCCGTTCGACAGGCGGTAGTTCAGGGTGATCGGCTCGCCGCGGGCGACGTTCACCTGCGAACGCACTTCGACGTCGCTGGCATTGGCTTCAGCGCGGAACGGCTTGAACTCGACGGTCTCGTTCTTGATCTGCGACAGAGCACCCGAGTAGGTGTAGACCAGCAGGGTGGTGAATTCCTTGATCAGCTGCTTCTGCTGTTCCGGGGTCGCCTGGCGCCAGTAGCGGCCGGCGGCTTGCTGGGTCATCTTCTCGGCGTCGACGTGCGGCAGGATCTTGCTGTTCACGAGATCCATGATCTTGGTACGGTTGCCGGCCTGGATGTCCTTGTCGGCCTTGACGGTGTCGATGACGTCGGCGCTGATGCGCTTGACCAGCGCGTCCGGCGCTTCGGCGGCGATGGCGGCGGTGGAGAAAGCGACGGTGGCCGCTGCGGTGGCGATCAGTTGGATGATAGGTTTCATGTGTCGGTTTCCTTTTTGGTGGGCGCCGCGCCGCGCCAGATGGGCGGCGGGGCATGCCATGTTAACGCCAGGCGCCATCCATGGATGACGCCGTTGTGTAAGGACTTGTTACTTCGCCGGCGCCGGGGCTGGCTCCGCCGCTGCTTTACCCGCCGGGTCGGCTGCCGGTTCGGCGTTGGTGGTGGCTTCATCGGCCTGCGTCTCACGCGGCACGTTGCCGTCGTAAACCTGGCTCTGGCGGCGCTGCATGTAGCCGTCGCGGATGAATTCGTAACGGTCGAGGGCGGCATCTTCCAGCAGGTTGCCGGCATCCAGCAGGCTGGCGCGCTTGTCGACGATACGCACGCCGGCGCCGATATTGCGCCAGTTGGCCGGCTCCTTGTACTTCCAGATGTCGCCGCCGATGTCGGCTGGCAGCGCCGCGGTGTCACGCACCGTCGACGGCCCCAGCAGCGGCAGCATCACGAACGGGCCGCTCGGCACGCCCCACACGCCCAAGGTCTGGCCGAAGTCTTCGTTGTGCTTCTGGATGCCGGCTTCGGAAGCGATGTCGAGCAGCCCGAAGATGCCGAAGGTCGAGTTCATCGCGACGCGGGTGACATCCCCCATGCCGGCTTCGCCCTTGCCTTGCAGCAGGTTGTTGACCGCGCTCCAGGCGTCCGACAGGTTGCCGAAGAAGTTGTTCACACCGGTCTGCACGAAGCTCGGGGTCACGTTCTTGTAGGCGGTGGCGGTCGGCTTCAGGACGGTGCGATCGACCGCATCGTTGAAGCGGAACACGGTGCGGTTATAGCCTTCCAGCGGATCCTGCGGATTCGTGGTCGCGCAACCGGTCAGCAGCGCCATCACTGCGGCTGCGGCGAGAACGCGCAGGGGACCTGCGGAAACGGGCATGTGCTTCATTCGCTACCTTCCTTTCCATCAGCGGCCTTGCTGTAGATAAATTGGTTGATCAGATCCTCGAGCACCGTGGCCGACTGCGTGCGGGTGATACGGTCGCCGTCCACCAGGTTCTTGGTGTCGCCGCCCGGTTCGATGCCGATGTACTGTTCGCCCAGCAAGCCGGCGGTCAGGATCTTCAACGAACTATCTTTCGGGAACTGATAATTCTGATTCAGGTCCAGGCGCACCTGCGCCTGGAAAGTTTTTTCGTCAAGCGTGACCTCGCCCACACGGCCGACCACCACGCCCGCGCTCTTCACGGGCGCCTGCGGTTTAAGGCCGCCGATGTTGTCGAAATTGCCGGTCACAATATACGTCTTGGTGAACGACAGGGAGCTCATATTCCCGGCTTGCAGGGCCAGGAACAGGAGGGCAGCTGCGCCCAGCAGGACGAACAGGCCGACCCAGACATCGATGATTTTACGGTGCATAGTATTTCCTAGTATTCAGGCCGTCTGTGCGCGGCCAAACCAAACGTTTATTCTCAGCTATTGCTTAAGTCTTGAAGATCACTGCCCGAACATCATGGCGGTCATCACGAAATCCAGCCCCAGTACCAGCAGCGAAGCGATCACGACCGTGCGCGTGGTAGCGCGCGCCACGTCGGCCGGGGTCGGCTTGACGTGGTAGCCCTGGAACAGGGCGGTGAAGGTCACGGCGATGCCGAACACGAAGCTCTTGATCACGCTGCTGAGCACGTCGCGATTGACGTCGACGCCGGCCTGCATCTGCGACCAGAACGCGCCTTCGTCCAGGCCCAGCATCTTCACCCCCACCAGGTAGCTGCCGATGATGCCGACCGCCGAGAACACGGTGGCCAGCACCGGCATGGCGATCACGCCGCCCCAGAAACGGGGCGCCAGCACGCGCTGCACCGGATTCACCGCCATCATTTCCATTGCCGTCAATTGCTCACCGGCTTTCATGAGGCCGATCTCGGCCGTCAGCGAGGTGCCGGCGCGGCCCGCGAACAGCAGCGCCGTCACCACCGGACCGAGTTCGCGCACCAGCGACAGCGCGGTCAGGGGCCCCAGCTTTTCCTCGGCGCCAAACTGGATCAGGTTGACATAGAACTGCAGGCCCAGCACCAGGCCGACGAACAGGCCCGAGACAATCGTGATCACCAGCGAATAATTGCCGATGAAGTGGATCTGCTCCGTAATCAGGGTCGGGCGGCGGAACGCCCCCGGGGAATAGCGCAGCAAGTTGAAGAAGGCGCGGGTCGCGAAACCGAGGCTTTCGAGCCCCTCGCGCGTCCAGCGGCCGCTTGCCTCCAGTGCGCGGATCATCGCTTGCCTCCCAGGCCCAGGTCGTCGCTCAGCGACTTGCCCGGATAGTGGAAGGGCACCGGACCGTCCGGCTCGGCATTCACGAATTGCTTTACATACGGGTCTTGCGAGACACGCAGCTCGGCCGGCGTGCCTTCGGCGACGATCTTGCCAGCCGACATGAAGTACACATAGTCGGCGATGGCGAAGGTTTCCTTGACGTCATGCGAGACCAGGATCGAGGTCGAGCCGAGCGCATCGTTCAGGTTGCGGATCAGGTTGGCGGTGACGCCCATCGAGATCGGATCGAGGCCGGCGAAGGGTTCGTCGTACATGATCAGTTCGGGATCGAGGGCGATCGCACGGGCGACAGCGACGCGGCGCGCCATGCCGCCGGAAATCTCGCCCGGCTTCAGGCGGTGCGCATTGCGCAAACCGACGGCATTGAGTTTCATGAGCACCAGGTCGCGGATCAGTTCTTCCGGCAGGTCGGTGTGCTCGCGCAGCGGGAAGGCAACGTTGTCGAAGATCGTCAGGTCGGTAAACAGGGCGCCGAACTGGAACAGCATGCCCATGCGGCGACGCAGGCGGTACAGCCCGGCGGTATTGAGTTCATTGACAACCTCGCCATTGACGCGCACCTGGCCGCGCTGGGGGCGGATCTGGCCGCCGATCAGGCGCAGGACCGTGGTCTTGCCGCAGCCCGAACCGCCCATGACGGCAATGAGCTTGCCGCGTGGGAAGTCCATGCGGAGGTTCGACAGGATGGAACGCTCTCCGTACGAAAATTGCAGATCGCGGATTTCGACTAGGTTCGACACAGCGTGTTTGGGGTTTGAAGTAATCCGTTATTGTAGTGCAGAAAGCTTAACCTTCGCTTGCGCTGCCCCATTTCTGGCCCGGTTCTCGACGTACCAATACAACAAAACTAACTACCGGGTCAGATATTTCGCTTTGTAAATCATTGTTTTTAAAGAGATATATATGCATGCCAATGTTTCCATTACTTGCACATATACAACAAATTCCTCAAAGCAACCATTCTTGCAGAGTAGCAGATCGATGTCGTTGCCATGTCACGATGCGGTATGGACGGACAGATCTAGCCTACGGATATTGCTCCACTAAACGTCGTGCGGCCACGCACATAAGGCTGTCGGTATGCGAGAAAAGATGCTTTCTTGTTGGGCTGATTCCACAACATATTTTCTTGGCACGTAAAAAAGGCGGCCGCAGCCGCCTCCCTATCCATCCGGCGCCGATCAGCGCGGCAAGACCGAGCTGCCCATCAGGAACTCATCGACCGCGCGCGCGCACTGGCGTCCTTCGCGGATCGCCCACACCACCAGCGACTGGCCGCGGCGCATGTCGCCGGCCGTGAACACCTTCGGCTGCGAGGTCTGGTAGGACTTTTCGCCCTCGACCGTGGCGCGGGCATTGCCGCGCGCATCCTTCTGCACGCCGAAGGCATCCAGCACGTTCTGCACCGGCGACACGAAGCCCATGGCCAGGAACACCAGGTCGGCCTTCATCTCGAATTCCGAATCCGGCACCTCGACCATCTTGCCGTCCTTCCACTCGACGCGGCAGGCCACCAGTTTCTCGACCTTGCCGCCCTTGCCTTCCAGGCGCTTGGTCGCCACCGCCCAGTCGCGTTCGCAGCCTTCCTCGTGCGAGGACGAGGTGCGCAGGCGGGTCGGCCAGTAGGGCCAGACCAGCGGCTTGTTTTCCTGCTCGGGCGGCATCGGCATCAGCTCGAACTGGGTAACGGACGCCGCGCCATGGCGGTTCGAGGTGCCGACGCAGTCGGAACCGGTGTCGCCACCGCCGATCACGACCACGTGCTTGCCGGTGGCCTTGAGCTGGTCCTTCAGCTTGTCGCCGGCATTGACGCGGTTCTGCTGCGGCAGGAAGTCCATCGCGAAGTGCACGCCTTTCAGTTCACGGCCCGGCACCGGCAGGTCGCGCGGCTGCTCGGCGCCGCCGGCCAGCACCACGGCGTCGAATTCCTTGTTCAGGTCATCCGGGAAGATGGTGTCGCGCGCCATGTTCGACACGCTGGCCGGGAAGTCCTTCCCGATCAGGACACTGGTGCGGAAAGTCACGCCCTCCGCCTTCATCTGCTCGACGCGACGGTCGATCAGGTCCTTTTCCATCTTGAAGTCGGGGATCCCGTAGCGCAGCAGGCCGCCGATGCGGTCGCTCTTCTCGAACACCGTGACATCGTGACCGACGCGCGCCAGCTGCTGGGCCGCGGCCAGGCCGGCGGGGCCGGAGCCGACCACGGCGACCTTCTTGCCCGTTTTGACGGCGGCCGGCTGCGGCACGATCCAGCCGTGCTCCCAGCCGGTGTCGGCGATCTTGCGCTCGATCGACTTGATGCCGACCGGGTCGTCGTTGATGCCGAGCGTGCAGGCCGATTCGCAAGGAGCGGGGCAAATGCGGCCGGTGAATTCGGGGAAGTTGTTGGTCGAATGGAGGTTCTCGACGGCCGCCCGGAAGTTGCCGTGGTAGACCAGGTCGTTCCAGTCGGGGATCTGGTTGTTCACCGGACAGCCGGTGTTACAGAACGGGATGCCGCAATCCATGCAGCGCGCACCCTGCACCTTGGCCTGGCCGTCGGTGAGGGTGAGTACGAATTCCTTGTAGTTCTTGACACGATCGGCCGGCTCGAGATGACCCTCTTCCTGCCGTTCGAATTCCATGAAGCCGGTAATTTTGCCCACGTTGTTTTTTCCTTTTGTCGGTCGGAGTTGCCGTCAGCTTCTCCTCCGTCGTTCCGGCGAAGGCCGGAACCCAAGTTTGTGCGCGTATCGTCAGCGCGTGCAGCACTTGGGCTCCGGCCTTCGCCGGGGCGACATTGTTTGGGGTTGGTGCTTAAGCCGCCAGTTCGATCTTGTCGTTCGCCTCTTCCATGCTCGAGTTGTGCATCTCCTCGAGCGCGCGCTTGTAGTCGGTCGGGAAGACCTTCACGAACTTGCCACGGCTATTGGCCCAGTCGTCCAGCAGGTTACGGGCGCGGGTGGAACCCGTGTGCTTGAAGTGGCGTTCGATCAGGCGGCGCAGGATGGCTTCATCCGATTCGCGTTCGCTGGTGCGGGTCTGGCTGTGCCAGCCGGCTTTATCAGGCTGCTGCTTGGTCGGCAGCACCGGTTCCAGGTTGACCATCGACGTGTTGCACTTGCCGGCGAACTCGCCGCTCGGGTCGTAGACGAAGGCCACGCCGCCCGACATGCCCGCCGCGAAGTTGCGGCCGGTCTCGCCCAGCACCACCACCGTCCCGCCGGTCATGTATTCGCAACCGTGGTCGCCGCAACCTTCGACCACCGTCACGGCGCCCGAGTTACGCACCGCGAAGCGTTCGCCGGCCACGCCGTTGAAGAAGGCTTCACCCGAAATCGCGCCATACAGCACGGTGTTCCCGACGATGATGTTGTCCACCGCCCAACCGCGGAACTCGGTGTTCGGACGCACGATGATTCGCCCGCCCGACAGGCCCTTGCCGACGTAATCGTTGCCTTCGCCGACCAGGTCGACCGTGATGCCGGCGGCGAGGAAGGCCGCCGCCGACTGGCCGGCGGTGCCTTGCAGCTGGATGTGGATGGTGTCGTCCGGCAGGCCGGCGTGGCCGTAGCGCTTGGCCACTTCGCCCGACAGCATGGCGCCGACGGTGCGGTTCAGGTTCTTCACCGGCGAGATGAAGGACACGCGTTCGCCCTTTTCCAGCGCGGCCTTGGCCTGGGCGATCAGCTTGTGGTCCAGCGCTTTATCCAGGCCATGGTCCTGGCCATCGGTGTGGAACAGGGCGCGCGGCGAGTCGCTCTTGGGCTGGTAGAAGATGTTCGAGAAGTCCAGGCCCTGCGCCTTCCAGTGTCCGATGGCTTTCGCCTTGTCCAGCAGGTCGGTGCGGCCGATCAGTTCATCGTAGCTGCGGATGCCCAGCTGCGCCATGATCTGGCGGGCTTCCTCGGCCACGAAGAAGAAGTAGTTGACCACGTGTTCCGGTTTACCCTGGAATTTGGCGCGCAGGACCGGGTCTTGCGTGGCCACGCCCACCGGGCAGGTATTCAGGTGACACTTGCGCATCATGATGCAGCCCTCGACCACCAGCGGTGCGGTCGCGAAGCCGATTTCGTCGGCGCCCAGCATCGCGGCCACCACCACGTCGCGGCCGGTGCGCATCTGGCCATCGGCCTGCACGCGGATGCGGCTGCGCAGGCCATTGAGCACCAGGGTTTGCTGGGTCTCGGCGAGGCCCAGTTCCCACGGCGTGCCGGCGTGCTTGACCGAGGACAGCGGCGAAGCGCCGGTGCCGCCGTCATGGCCCGCCACCACCACGTGGTCGGCTTTCGCTTTCGAGACGCCGGCGGCGACGGTGCCGATGCCGACCTCCGACACCAGCTTCACCGAGATCGAGGCGCTCGGGTTCACGTTTTTCAGGTCGTGGATCAGCTGCGCCAGGTCTTCGATCGAGTAGATGTCGTGGTGCGGTGGTGGCGAGATCAGGCCGACACCCGGCACCGACACGCGCAGGGAGGCGATGTACTCGGTCACCTTGTGGCCCGGCAGCTGGCCGCCCTCGCCCGGCTTCGCGCCTTGCGCCATCTTGATCTGGATCTGGTCGGCCGATGCCAGGTACTCGGCGGAGACGCCGAAGCGGCCCGAGGCCACCTGCTTGATCTTCGAGCGCAGCGAGTCGCCCTCTTCCAGCGGGATATCGGCCACCACGCGGTCCGAGCCCAGGATCGAGGCCAGGGTCTCGCCCTTGGCGATCTTGATGCCCTTGAACTCGCCCATGTAGCGGCGCGGGTCTTCGCCGCCTTCGCCGGTGTTCGACTTGCCGCCGATGCGGTTCATGGCGATCGCCAGGGTCGCGTGGGCCTCGGTGCTGATCGAACCGAGCGACATCGCGCCGGTGGCGAAGCGCTTGACGATGTCCTTGGCCGACTCGACCTCTTCCAGCGCGATCGCTTTCGACGGATCGATCTTGAACTCGAACAGGCCGCGCAGGGTCAGGTGGCGGCGGCTCTGGTCGTTGATGATCTGCGCGTATTCCTTGTACGTGCTGTAGTTGTTGGCGCGGGTCGAGTGCTGCAGCTTGGCGATCGCGTCCGGGGTCCACAGGTGGTCTTCGCCGCGCACGCGGAAGGCATATTCGCCGCCGGTGTCGAGGGCGTGTTCCAGCAGCGGGTCGTTGCCGAAGGCGAGTGCATGCTGGCGCAGCGCTTCTTCCGCCACTTCGAACAGGCCGATGCCTTCGACGGTGGACGAAGTGCCGCGGAAGTACTTGTCGACCAGCGACTTGTTCAGACCAACGGCTTCGAAGATCTGGGCGCCGCAGTAGGACATGTAGGTCGAGATGCCCATCTTCGACATCACCTTCATCAGGCCCTTGCCGATCGCCTTGGTGTAGTTGTAGATGGCCTTGTCGGCATCCATCTCGTGCGGCAGGTTGTGCGCCAGTTCGGCCAGGGTCTCGAGTGCGAGATAGGGGTGCACGGCCTCGGCGCCGTAGCCGGCCAGCAGGGCGAAGTGGTGGGTCTCGCGCGCCGAGCCGGTTTCGACCACCAGGCCGGTGGAGGCGCGCAGGCCGCGGCCGACCAGGTGCTGGTGGATGGTGGACGTCGCCAGCAGCGCGGGAATCGCGACCTGCTCGGGCGAGAGGTTGCGGTCGGAGACGATCAGGATGTTGTGGCCGGACTTGACCGCATCGACCGCTTCCGCGCACAGCGAGGCCAGGCAGGCTTCGATGCCTTCCTTGCCCCAGGCGACCGGGTAGCAGATGTTCAGCTCATACGACTTGAACTTGCCGCCGGTGTGCAGGCTGATGCTGCGCAGGCGCGCCATGTCGTCGAAGCCGAGCACCGGCTGCGAGACTTCCAGGCGCATCGGCGGGTTGACGTTGTTGGTATCCAGCAGATTCGGTTTCGGACCGATGAAGGAGACCAGCGACATCACCATGCTTTCGCGGATCGGGTCGATCGGCGGGTTGGTGACTTGGGCGAACAGCTGCTTGAAGTAGTGGTACAGCGGCTTCAATTTATTCGACATCACCGCCAGCGGCGAATCGTTACCCATCGAGCCGGTGGCTTCCTCGCCCAGCACCGCCATCGGCGCCATCAGGAACTTCAGGTCTTCCTGGGTGTAGCCGAAGGCTTGCTGGCGATCGAGCAGGGTGATGGCAGTCTTCTCGCCCTGCGCATCCTTGGCGCGGTGCTGCAGCAGCTGCGATTCCGACAGCTTGATCTCGCCGAGCTTGATGCGCACCGACTTGATCCAGGCTTTATACGGCTTGGCGTTCGAGTAGGTGTCCTTGAGTTCCTTGTCGTCGATGATGCGGCCGGCTTCGAGGTCGATCAGGAACATCTTGCCCGGCTGGAGGCGCCACTTCTTGACGATGCGCGATTCGGGAATCGGCAGGACGCCGGATTCGGAAGCCATCACCACCAGGTCGTCCTCGGTGATGACGTAGCGCGCCGGACGCAGGCCGTTGCGGTCCAGGGTGCCGCCGATGTGGCGACCGTCGGTAAAGGCCATGGCGGCGGGGCCGTCCCACGGTTCCATCATCGCGGCGTGGTATTCGTAGAAGGCGCGGCGGTTGTCGTCCATCGACGTGTGGTTTTCCCAGGCTTCCGGGATCATCATCATCATCGCCTGGGCCACCGGGTAGCCAGCCATCACCAGCAGTTCGAGCGCATTGTCGAAGCAGGCGGTGTCGGACTGGCCTTCGTAAATCAGCGGGAAGAGTTTACCCAGGTCTTCGCCCAGCACGGCCGACTTGAGCATGCCTTCGCGCGCGCGGGTCCAGTTGAAGTTGCCCTTGACGGTGTTGATCTCGCCGTTGTGCGCGATCAGGCGATAAGGGTGGGCCAGCGGCCATTCCGGGAAGGTGTTGGTCGAGAAGCGCTGGTGGACCAGGGCCAGCGCGGAGATGCAGCGCGGGTCCTGCAGGTCCTTGTAATAGACGCCGACCTGGTCGGCCAGCAGCAGGCCCTTGTAGACGATGGTACGGGCCGACATCGAGGGCACGAAGAACTCCTTGCCGTGCAGGAGTTTCAGCGCCTGGATGGCGTGACCGGAGGATTTGCGGATGACGTAGAGCTTACGTTCCAGCGCATCGGTGACCATGATGTCCGGGCCGCGGCCGATGAAGATCTGGCGGATCACCGGTTCTTTTTTCTTCACGAACGGCGACATCGGCATGGTCTCGTCGACCGGCACGTTGCGCCAGCCGAGAACCACCTGGCCTTCGATGCGCACGGCGCGCTCGATCTCCTGTTCGCAGGCGATGCGCGAGGCGTGCTCCTTCGGCAGGAAGACCATGCCGACACCGTACTCGCCGGGCGGCGGCAGTTCGACACCCTGGCGCGCCATCTCGTCGCGGTAATACTGGTCGGGGATCTGGATCAGGATGCCGGCGCCATCGCCCATCAGCGCATCGGCGCCGACGGCGCCCCGGTGGTCCAGATTCTTCAGAATCAACAGCCCCTGCTCAATAATCGAGTGGCTCTTGTTGCCCTTGATGTGGGCGATAAATCCAACGCCGCACGCATCGTGCTCGTTGGCGGGATCATATAAACCTTGGGCTTCCATCTCTCGCAATCTCCACAATACTGTCAGGGTCAAAACGAGAATAGTGCAATGCACCACAAACAGCAACCACAATAATTAGGGTCAGAGTCGAATTGTTTGACAACTTTTTGCGAAAGCCATTAATTGGGGACAGAGTCAATTTACTCGGCAGTTTTTCGCTTAAGCGATTGATTCATATGGTTTCTTGACGGTCGACGGTCGAGCTTGGCTTATGCAAAAACGGCACGGGAAACCGTGCCGTTGGTACATTGGCTGGCTGCTCTTTATGACTGGCTGAGCGGCGGGATCGGCTCGCGGAACGGCCGGCCGCGCTTGGCAGGCAGGATCTGGCGGCTGGTTCGGCGCTCGAGTTCGGCCTTGAAAGTGTCAGAACCGAGGGGTTGGTTCTTGAGGACCGAGTTGGTGACGAAATCGACCTCGTCCTGGGGGATGCCCTGCATGACCAGGTCAGAGTAAGCGGCTTCGCGCTGGAAGGGAGTGTTGCCCATGCCCCAGTAGAGAAGGTGGTCGGTGACGAGGCCGTCGACCCGCACGCCGGTGTGGTGGGCGTAGCTCGACCAGGGGTAATCCAGCGGCGCGGGGCTGATGCCGGCACGCACCGGGTTCAATTCGATATACCGGCTGCAGGCGAGGAAATAGCTTTCGGTATCGACCAGCGAGGTGCGGAAACGCCCTTCGAACAGGCCGCCGGTGCGCTTGTACTTATAGTTAAACCAGGGGACGTAGAAGCGGCCGACCTTCTGCATCATCAGCGCCAGACCGGTGGGGTCCGATGGGGTGGCGAGCAGGTGTATGTGGTTGGGCATGAGCACATAGGCATGGATCGCCACCTCGTAGAAGCGCGCCGCTTCCTTCAGCCAGACAAGGAAACGCTGGTAATCCCCTTCTTCGCGGAAGATCAATTGGCGGTTGTTACCGCGCTGGATCACATGGTGCGGCTGCTTGGGGATGATGAGTCGGGGAAGGCGGGCCATGATGTGCTCAAAAGTCGAGCAGGCATTCTAGCCGAGAACTTTTACTCTGTCCCCAATTAATCTCAAGCCAGCCCAAAATACCGCTGACTCTGTCCCCAATTAATGCCGAGCTCGCCAATCCTGCTGAAATCATGAGCAATTGCCCAATAATTCGACTCTGACCCTAATTAAAAATCGGCCAAATCTGGGCAATTGCTCAATAATTCTACTCTGACCCCAGCAGGGGGTCAGGCGAGGGTGAAGCCGGCGGAGAGGCTGTAGCCTTCGCCGTAGGCGCTGCGCAGGGGGAGGTCCTGGCCGAGGCCGGAGCGGGCTTTCTTGCGCAGGCGGTAGACCAGCATGTCGACGCGGCGGCTGGCGTCCGGGTCTTCGCCGCCCATGCCGGCGACGATGACCTGGCGCGGAACCGGGCGGGTGTTGATGGTCAGGAGGTGCAGGAAGTTGCACTCCTTTTCGGTCAGGTCGATCACCTTGCCGCCCAGTTCGAGCTGGCGCGCGCTCACGCGCAGGGTCCACTTGCTCGGGGCAGGCGCCGGGTCGGCGGGACGCACGCGGCGGTCCAGGGCTTCGATGTGGGCGGCCAGTTCGGGGAACTTGATCGGCTTCGTCAGATAATGGTCGGCGCCCAGGCGCAGGCCGAGGATGCGGTGGTCGAAGGCGACCCGGCCCGTCAATACGAGCAGGCCGATCTCCGGATACAGCTGGCGCATGCGCGGGATGACGTTGAAACCGTCTTCGTCGGGCAGGCCGAGGTCCAGCACCACGACCGCGGCCGGGGTGCGCGTCAGCGCGGCCCACATTTCGCTCGCGGTCTTGGCGATCGTGACGTCGTGGTCCAGCTCCCGCAGGAACTCGGCCATGTCGTCCGCATATTCGCCATTGTCTTCAACAATCAGTATCTGCGTCATGCCGGGGCCATGTTATTGATGCTTCCGATTATCACTGTTGGCACTGGATGAGGCAAGTTGTTGTTGTCCAGTCTCATCAAGCGCCGGCAGCCACAGCCGGAATTCGGCGCCGCCGGCGCCCTCCGCCAGGCGCAGCATGCCGCCATGGACGTCGACGATAGAGCGCGCCATGTACAGTCCCAGGCCGCTGCCCGCCAGGCCCTCCGCGTTGCGGCCGCGGTAGCCCTTGTCGAAGATGCACGCCACGTCTTCCGGCGGCACGCCGTCTCCCTCGTCGCGCACGCTGAACTCGACGCCGTTGCCGCTGCGCCGCGCGCCCAGGGTGACGCCGGTGCCGGGCGGCGAATACAGCAGCGCGTTGTCGACCATGACCTTCAGCGCCAGGCGCAGGCCTTCCGGCTCGCCGCGCAAGGCCAGCGCCGCCGGCAGCGCGTCCGCCTCGAGCCTGGCTTCGCGCCCGGCCTCGCGCACCTGCAGCGCGCCGCCTTCCAGCAGTTCAGCGGGCGCGATGGTGTTCGGCTGGCGCACCTTGCCGATCGTCGCCATGCGGTCCGGCGACAGGTATTCGTCGAGCATCGCGATCAGGCGATCGGTGGCGACAGCGATCTTGCGGTAGCGCTGGCGGGTCGGCACGTCGGCGCCCACCCCGGTCGCTTCCAGGCGCTGCACCGCGCCGTCGATGGTGGCCAGCGGAGTGCGGAATTCGTGGTTCAGCATGCTCGCGAAGCGGCGCTGGTCGGCCAGGTGCACGCGCTGCGGGGTCAGGTCGCGCAGCAGGCCGACCAGCGAGCGGCTGCCGTCGACGTTCTGCACGAGGGTCGAGATCACCTGCAGGCCGACCGGGTGGCCGTCGGCGTTGCGGATATCGATTTCTTCGTTCCGGCGTTCGCCAGGCAGACCGGCGCCGCCCGCCAGGTGCATGCCGAGCGGGCCCAGGGCCGCGCGTTCGCCACGACCGTGGATCGCGTCCTGCAGCGCCGCGCGCGCATGGCCGAAGGCGGTGGAAAACGCGGGACTCAAATAGCGCAGCGTGTGCGCGGGCAGGTCGATGCTGAAGGCGATGTCGCCGGCCAGCTCGGCGATGACGCGGAACTGCTCGCCCATGCCGGCGCCCGTCGTGTGCTGGCCTGCTGCTGTGGTGGATGGATCCGTGCGACAGGTCATCGGGCGCTTTCTGAAGGCGATGGACAAGGAAGTTGTCGGGCAGTATATCGTCCAGTTCGCCTCTTTGTACAGACGAGCGAGGACGCCCTCTAACCGCAAGTTTTGCGCCACGCGGACGGCAGTTGGTGGATAATTCGCGTCATGAACGATACCACCTCCCTCCCCCAACTCCCGGACCGGCTCTCGATCGACCCGAGCAGCCCTTTCCATAACCGCGACGTCTTCCAGCACGACATCGGCATCCGCTTCAACGACAAGGATCGCCAGGACGTGGAAGAGTATTGCATCAGCGAAGGCTGGATCAAGGTCGCCGCCGGCAAAACGCTCGACCGCAAGGGCAAGCCGATGCTGATCAAGCTGAAAGGCAAGGTCGAGGCGTTTTACAAGTAATCGTATTGACGCAAAAATAAAGGGCGGCTGGTGAGAACCAGTCGCCCTTTTTAACGTCACGTCGATTTAGCCTGCGCTGTCCTCGAGCGGTGCGAAGATCGCCTGCAAATCTTCCTGCGTCAGCGCCATCTTCTGCGATTCGCCTTCCGACAGGATCGACTGCGCCAGCTCCGACTTCTTCTGCTGCAGCAGCTGGATCTTTTCTTCCAGCGTGCCCTTTGCAATCAGCTTGTAGACGAACACGGGTTTATCTTGCCCGATGCGCCAGGCGCGATCGGTGGCCTGGTTCTCGGCCGCCGGGTTCCACCACGGATCGTAGTGGATCACGGTGTCGGCCGCAGTGAGATTCAGGCCGACGCCGCCGGCTTTCAGACTGATCAGGAAGATCGGCACCGCGCCCTGCTGGAAGGCGGCGACCTGCGCCGAGCGGTCGCGGGTTTCGCCGGTGAGCAGTGCGTAGTGGATGCCGCGCGCGGCCAGTTCTTCCTCGATCAGGAACAGCATGCTGGTGAACTGCGAGAACACCAGGATCTTGCGGCCTTCCTGCAGCAGGTCTTCGACCATCTGCATCAGGTCGGCCAGCTTGGCCGACACCGGCGCCGAGTTCTTCTTGGCCGGCATGGCTTTCACCAGGCGCGGGTCGCAGCAGACCTGGCGCAGCTTCAGCAGCGCTTCGAGGATGACGATCTGGCTGCGCGCCACGCCCTTGCGGTCGATCTCGTCGCGCACCTTCTTGTCCATCGCCAGGCGCACGGTTTCGTACAGGTCGCGCTGCGGACCCGAGAGCTCGATGCGACGCACCATCTCGGTCTTCTGCGGCAGTTCCTTGGCCACGTTGTCCTTGGTCCGGCGCAGCAGGAAGGGCTTGATGCGGCGGCTCAGGAGGGTGCGGCGCACCGCGTCATCCTGGCGTTCGATCGGGTGACGGAACTGGTTGTTGAAGGTCTTCTCGTCGCCCAGCAGGCCAGGCAGCAGGAAGTGGAACTGCGACCACAGCTCGCCCAGGTGATTCTCGAGCGGGGTGCCCGACAGGCACAGGCGGTGGTTGGCGTCCAGCGAGCCGGCCGTCTGCGCCGCTTTGGAGCGGGTGTTCTTGATGTAGTGCGATTCGTCCAGGATCACCAGGTGATAGTGGTGCTCGCGCAGCTTCTCTTCGTCGCGCGGCAGCAGCGCATAGGTGGTCAGGACGATATCGGCGTCCTTGATCTGGTCGAACAGGTCCACCCGCTCCTTGCCCTGCAGGAGCAGAACCTTCAGGCTCGGCGCGAAGCGCGCGGCTTCCTCGCACCAGTTGGTCATCAGGCTGGTCGGCGCAATCACCAGGGCCGGGCTGGTCAGGCGCCCTGCTTCCTTCTCGGTGAGGATGTGCGCGATGGTCTGCACCGTCTTGCCGAGGCCCATATCGTCGGCCAGGATGCCGCCCAGGTCGTACTCGCGCAGGAACTGCATCCACGACAGGCCGTCCAGCTGGTAGTCGCGCAGGGTAGCCTGCAGGCCCTTCGGCGGCTCGACCTTTTTCACCGAGCCGAACTGGCTCAGCTTGCGGCCGGTCTCGCGCAGGCGCTCGCCGCCGGTCCAGCGCAGCTCGAGGCCACGCGCCAGGTCTTCCAGGCGCGCCGCATCCAGCGTCGACATGCGCATGCGCGCCTTGATCTTGTCGTTGAAGTAGAGCTCACCGAGCGTGGCCAGGATCGGTTTGAGGCGGCCCCACGGCAGCGCCACGCGGGCGCCGTCCGGTAACGTCGCCAGCATCTGGTCGTCTTCGGCGTGGGCGGCCAGCACGGCCGGGTCGAAATCGGCGGGTGCGCTGCGGATCAGCTGCACCAGCACCGGCAGCAGCGGCACGCGCTTGCGCGCCACCACGATGCCGAGCTCCAGCTCGAACCAGGCATTGCCCGCTTCGACCGGCTCGTCGATGTCGGCATACCAGTCTTCGACCGCGACGGTGTCGTAGCGGTACTTGGCCGACTTCTGCAGGTGCCAGCCGGCGTCGGACAGCGCATCGAGGTCGCCCTCGGCGAAGCGCAGCCAGTGCGCCTGGCTATCCAGCACCAGCGCGCCGGCCATCGCATTCAACGGCGCCGTCGCCGGCTTGCGGAAGCCGACTTCGTTCAGTTTGTTCAGGGCCTCGGACTCGGCCTTCGGATCGCGTTCGATGACTTCGGTGACGTCGCCGATCTGGCGCACCACGCGCTGGGCCGGGTCGAAGGAGACGCGCTGGCCGTCGTAGTCGTAGGCCAGCACGGCGAAGTCGTGCCAGCGCGCGGCGCCGCCATCGGCCAGCTGCACCGAATCGAGCAGCAGGTGCGGGATCGGTTTGACGTCGTTGCGCAGGCGCTGGGTCAGCGGCTGCGGCAGCGGCATCAGTTGCTGCAGGCCGTGCGCCAGCAGCAGTTGCGAAACGCGTTTCTTGTCGGTGCCGGTGAGGGTGGGGGCTTGCGCCACCAGCGCCTGCAGTTCGGCCAGCGAGATGTCGATGCCGCCGCGATTGAGTTCCAGCGGGCCGATCGACAGGTTGTCGATGTACCACGGCGGATCGGTCGGCAGCATGTAGTCGATCAGGTCGGCGCCGCTATGGGTCACGCCCTTGGCCGGCTCCACCGACCAGCCCAGCTTGGCCACGCGGCCTTCGTCGCGCCAGGCCAGGCTGGCCAGGCGGCTCGGGCCGGCCTGCAGCGGATAGACCAGGCCATTGGCCATGTCGGACCAGGAGTTCGCCCACAGCAGCTTGCCCTGTTCGAGCAGCATCTGAAGCAGGATCGCGCCCACTTTCCCTTTCGGTTCGGTGGCGCTGGTGCCCTGGGCCGACCCGCTGCGCATGGCGATGAAGAAGCGCACCAGGTCGACGTCGTCGCCTTCCAGATAAGCGGGTGGGGCCGACAGCAGCGAGAACACTTCGCTCACCGGGCTGGCGGCGGCCACGTCGCCGTTCGGGCGCAGGCGCGCCTTGCACAGGCAGACGGCCACGTGGCGGCCGCCGCTGGTGGGCGCCATCACGTAGACGAACTTGTATTGAACCGCCTTCGGGTCGGCGACCTCGTCGGTCAGCTTGGGCTGCGGGTGGGCCGCGGCCTCGACCCTTTGCAGCCAGCTCACCACCGGCGCAGGCAGGGCGGGAGCGCGTGCGGGAGCGCGGGCGGTGGGTGCATCGCTGGCGTTCTCGCGCTGATAATCGACTGTGTGCATTGGGTCTCGTGTGTCTGTATTAAAAACGACAATAACGAACATTATCCGTCATCCGGACACTTCCGTTTTGTTCGGAATCGCACTTAGCGAGCACTTCTTGTCTGCCCTATCCTGGAGCAGCGACGTGTTCGTTTGTTCAACCTTCTGTTCTCGCATGATCGGGGTGTCGCTGTCAAGACTGGCGCATCGACCGCGTTTGCACCATCATTGTCCGCTTGACCTCCCGCTTCACTTCTGAATAACGCCATGCTGCCATCCATCGAACAACGCCTCGCCATCGAACTGTCCGCCAAACCGGCCCAGGTGGCCGCCGCCGTCGCCCTGCTCGACGAAGGCGCGACCGTCCCCTTCATCGCGCGCTACCGCAAGGAAGCCACCGGTGGACTCGACGACATCCAGCTGCGCCTGCTGGAAGAACGCCTGCGCTACCTGCGCGAACTCGAAGACCGGCGCGCCTCGATCATCGCCTCGATCACCGAGCAGAACAAGATGACGCCGGAGCTGCTGCAATCGATCGCGCTGGCCGAGGACAAGACCCGGTTGGAGGACCTGTACCTGCCGTACAAACAGAAGCGCCGCACCAAGGCGCAGATCGCGATCGAGGCGGGCCTGGCGCCGCTGGCCGATTCCCTCCTTAGCGACCCGTCGCTCAATCCCGACGACGTCGCCGCAAGCTACCTGCGCGAAGCCTTTACCAACGCCGACGGCGGCGCCAACCCGGGCGTGGTGGATGCGAAAGCCGCTTTGGACGGCGCGCGCCAGATCCTGATGGAGCGCTTTGCCGAAGACGCGGCCCTGCTGCAGTCGCTGCGCGAATACGTGCAGGAGCACGGCGTGGTCGAATCGAAGGTCGTCGCCGGCAAGGAAGAAGAAGGCGAGAAGTTCGCCGACTACTTCGATTATTCGGAGACGCTGTCCACCGTGCCTTCGCACCGCGCGCTGGCGCTGATGCGCGGCCGCCGCGAAGGTGTGCTGGACGTGAACCTGCGCCTCGATACCGAGCTTGAGAAGCCGAAGTGGGATGCGCCGCACAATCCGTGCGAGAGCCGCATCTGCGGCGCCTTCGGCATCAAGAGCGCGGGCCGCCCGGCCGACAAATGGCTGCTGGATACCGCGCGCTGGACCTGGCGCGTGAAGAGCTCCGTCTACATCGAGACCGAGTTGATGGGCGCGCTGCGCGACAAGGCCGAACTTGACGCCATCAACGTCTTCGCACGCAACCTGAAAGCGTTGCTGCTGGCCGCACCGGCCGGCCCGCGCGCCACCATGGGCCTGGACCCGGGCCTGCGCACCGGCGTCAAGGTCGCCGTGGTCGACGCCACCGGCAAGGTGGTCGACACCGCCACCATCTACCCGCACCAGCCGCGCAATGACTGGGATGGTTCGCTGCACGTGCTGGGCCAGCTGGCCGCGAAGCACAACGTGTCGCTGGTCTCGATCGGCAACGGCACCGCCTCGCGCGAGACCGACAAGCTGGCGCAAGATCTCATCAAACAACGCCCGGAACTGAAACTGACCAAGATCGTCGTGTCGGAAGCCGGCGCCTCGGTCTATTCGGCCTCCGAATTCGCTTCGCGCGAGCTGCCGGACCTGGACGTCTCGATCCGCGGCGCGGTCTCGATTGCGCGCCGCCTGCAGGACCCGCTGGCCGAACTGGTGAAGATAGATCCGAAGAGTATCGGCGTCGGCCAGTACCAGCACGACGTGTCGCAGACCCAGCTCGCGCGTTCGCTCGATGCGGTGGTCGAGGATTGCGTGAACGCGGTCGGCGTCGACGTGAACACCGCGTCGGCGCCGCTGCTGGCGCGCGTGTCGGGGCTGTCCTCGACCGTGGCGCAGAGCATCGTCACCTACCGCGACATGAAGGGCGCGTTCAGTTCACGCGCGGCCTTGAAGGCGGTGCCGCGTCTGGGCGACAAGACCTTCGAGCAGGCGGCCGGTTTCCTGCGCGTGATGAACGGCGCGAACCCGCTGGACGCGTCGGCAGTCCATCCGGAATCCTATCCGGTGGTCGAGCGCATCCTCCTCGACATCAAGCGCGACATGAAGGCGGTGATCGGCGATGGCGCGCTGGTCAAGTCGCTCGACCCGAAGAAGTATGCGGATGAAAAATTCGGCGTGCCGACCGTGAGCGACATCCTGAAGGAGCTGGAAAAGCCGGGGCGCGACCCGCGTCCCGAATTCACCACCGCGACGTTTAAAGAAGGCGTGGAAGCCATTTCCGACCTGCGTCCGGACATGATCCTGGAAGGCGTGGTGACCAACGTCGCAGCCTTCGGCGCCTTTGTCGACATCGGCGTGCACCAGGATGGCCTGGTGCACATCTCGGCACTGTCGAACACGTTCGTGAAAGACCCGCACACGGTGGTGAAGGCCGGCCAGGTGGTGAAGGTCAAGGTGCTGGAAGTGGACGCCAAGCGCAAGCGTATTGCACTGACCATGCGCTTGACCGATGCGGCGCCGCAGCCGGGCGCCCAGCCGCAGCAGCGCGGCGACCGCGACGACCGCAAGCGCATGGGCCAGCACCAGCGCCAGGAAAAGGCGGCGCCGGTGGCGGCGGGTGGCGCGATGGCGGCGGCCTTTGCCAAGATGAAGAAGTAATCAGGTGATCAAGGTCGCGCCCATCGATCCCGGCAGCCGGGATGTCAGCCCGCTCATCGCGGAACTCGATGCGGCACTGGCCGAGATCACCGGTGACAGCGGCGCTTCTTCGTTCGACGCGGACGACGTGCGCGGCGCGCGCGCGGTGTTCCTGATCGCGCGTGCGCAGGACGGCACGCCGGTGGGCTGCGGCGCGCTGCGTCCGCTGGAGGGCGATGTCGGCGAGATCAAGCGCATGGTCGCGCGCCCCGGCAGCGGTGCGGGCGCAACGCTGTTGGCCACGCTGGAAGCGCATGCCGCCCGCCTCGGCTACACGGAAGTGCGCCTGTCCACACGCCGCGTTAACTTGCGTGCCGTGGATTTCTATCGCCGCCACGGCTACCTCGAGGCGCCAGCCTGGGGCAAGTATGTCGATAACCCCGTTTCAGTCTGCCTCGGCAAGCGGCTCTAGCCGCGGTGCTTGAGATACAGCCCGATCATATACACGCTCAAGAAACCAAAACCGATCAGCAGCATGCGCCCCTGCGGCATGGCCGGCAGGCCGGTCTTGCGGATGTAGAGCCCATCGCGCACCAGCAGGCCGGCATAGGCAAGCGCCGCGAAGCCGCAGATGAGTTCACCGGCGCTGCCGCGCGTGAAGCCGGCGAACAGGTTGACCAGGCCCGGGATCCCGAGCAGGGTGGCGATGACGAAGTTGCCGCCGGCCGAAGGGCCGCGACGGGGTGGCTGTTGCATGATAAAGGCTGGTTAGTAAATGAACGCGGGATCATACCGCAGTCGGTCAGCTATTCGCGCGGATGACGAACTGGCTGAACTGGAGCACGACCATCACAAGCAGGAAGCCGAAGCAGAAATGGCCGGCAATGACGGTGCCGCGCGACGTCAGCATGTGCCGTTTTCCTTGATAGACACGCACCGCACAGTACAGCGAAAACACGCCGACAGCCAGGCGCGCGAGGTTGTGCACGATCTCCTGGCGCGACAGTTCGGCCGCGCCCACGGTCAGGTCGTACAGGGCGGGCGCGCCGAAGAGGAGAATCATCAGCGCCATGACTGGCACTGACATGGTGGCATAACCGCGCTTACTCGTCACTGCTGAACTCCGGAATATTGATAAGCCAACCATCATACTAAGAAACTCCGCAGTGGCGCCAACTGCCGCCACGCCCGCATAGCGGAATTCTTATAAAATGGCGCCATCTCACCATTTCTAATGAAGGCAATCTCATGAGCGACGTTCAAAACTGGATCAAAGACACCGTGACCAACACCCCGGTCGTGCTCTTCATGAAAGGAACCGCCCAGTTCCCGCAATGCGGTTTCTCGGGCCGCGCCATCCAGATCCTGAAAGCCTGCGGCGTCGACAACATCGCCACCGTCAACGTGCTGGAAGACGCGGAAGTCCGCCAGGGCATCAAGGATTACTCGAACTGGCCGACCATCCCGCAACTGTATGTGCGCGGCGAGTTCGTCGGCGGTTCCGACATCATGAACGAGATGTACGATTCGGGCGAGCTGCAGACCCTGCTGAACAACGGCTGATTCGATGTCGCAACGTCCACGCCGGATCATCGTCGCCATCACCGGCGCGACCGGCGCGGTCTATGGCGTCCAGCTCTTGAAACGGCTGGGCGCCATGCCCGGCGTCGAGAGCCACCTGGTGCTGTCCGACGCCGCCTCCCTCACCCTGCACCAGGAACTCGGCCTGCAGCGGCGCGACGCCGAGGCGCTGGCCCACGTCGTGCATCGCAACCGCGACATCGGCGCGTCGATCGCCAGCGGCTCGTACCAGACCGACGGCATGGTGATCGCTCCCTGTTCCATGAAGACGCTGGCCGCCATCGCCCACGGGCTGTCGGACAACCTGGTCGCGCGCGCGGCGGATGTGGTGCTGAAGGAAAGGCGCCGGCTGCTGCTGATGGTGCGCGAGACGCCCTTCAACCTGGCGCACCTGCGCAACATGACGGCCGTGACCGAGATGGGCGGCATCGTGTTCCCGCCCCTGCCCAGCTTCTATCACCGTCCCGTGACGATCGAGGAAATGGTCGAGCACACGGTCGACCGAGCGATCGACTTGCTCGGGCTCGACAATGCCCACGCCCCGCGCTGGGGCGGCATGAAAGGCGCACCGGACGCGTGATGCGTCCGGCTGCCTCAATTCTCAATGCTTAGCGCTTGTCGCCGTCGAAGACCGGATCGCCGGACTTCTTGGCCTCACGCGCCTCTTCGAGCATCCGCCGCCGGGCGTTGCGTTGTCGCATCACCTCGGCATGACGCGCCGCCGTCATCGGCGGTGCAGTCATCAGTTCCTTGAGCTGGGCGGTGTTGGCGTAGTTGTTTCGCATACGGCAGCTGCTCCTTGACGTGACCGGAGGCGGCGAAACCGCGCACCCCTGAACAGATTATGTACCAGCCGGGACGGTTTGTGCGTTCCCGGACTCACGAAAAGGTGCGGCTACGAAACTATTTTTGCTCGGCCTTGGTGTGGTTCACACGCACCAGCATGCGGATGAACTCGCGGGCGAGCTGACGATGGTGTTCGTCGAGGCGTTGTAAATCTGCAATCAGCTTGACGTCGGCGGACTCGAAACGCGCGCCTGCCGCGCCATTGCCCTCGCCACCGGTGTTGGCGTTCTCGGCGCCGCCGAAGCGCAGCCAGTCGGCGGGCACACCCAGCCATTGGGCGATCATGCGCAGCTTTTCCTGGGTCGGAATAGCTTCGCCAACCAGCCATTTACGGGCGGCATGGACCGTGATCGGACGGCCCTCGAAACGGATGTTGAACTCCCTGGCGAGCCGGGTCGGACTGTCGGGAGAATAATGGGCGTTCTTCAGCGCCTGCTGCAGGCGCTCGCTGAAACTCTCCCGTTCATTGGTTGAATTCATTGAGATACTTACTATCGGGGGCGGGATGCCCGGTGGACGGCCGGCTTCACAGCTGAGAAGCCTCGCTGACAATCATACTCTCAAAATGTAACAAAGATGTGATTATTTAAGAGAATTTGCACTTTTCAAAGACAGAAAATAGTCCGCCAATTCCCCATAGGGGAACGGAAATATAGCCTAAAGGAAAGAGCGTGTCAGCGCTGTGTGAGCTTTTAACCAACAGTATTTTGTATAGACAACTTCGGAGCGAACGCGTCAAGCGCGCTGGAAGCGGACGATCCCATCGGCGCCCCGGGTACGGAGCAGAATCCCTTCGTACCAAAGCTTGTGCAAGTGGGCAAGTGCTTCTCCCAGAGCGAAACTCAGCTGGTGGGCGTCGAGTTGGCGGCGGAACATGAGGGGCACGATGTCAACGGCAGAGCGAGGCTGGTCGCAGGCCGCGACCACTTCGGCCAGGCGTGCGGCATGGTGTTCGCGCAACTGGGCGATGCGGGTGTGGAGGCCGCGGAAGGGTTTACCGTGGGAAGGCAACACTAGTGTGTCTTTCGGCAATTTTGTTAAATTTTCGATCGAATCGAGATAGCGTTGCAGCGGATTGCCTTCTGGTTCAACTGCAAACACAGATACATTTGTCGAAATCCTTGGCAGCACCATGTCTCCGGAGATCAAGATGTTCAATGTGTCGCAATAAAGAGACGCGTGTTCGGGCGAGTGGCCGAAGCCGGTGATCACGCGCCAGCCGCGCCCGCCGATCGATACCAGATCGCCATCCTGCAGGCGGATATACGCTTCCGGCACGCTCGGCACCAGCGAAGGATAGTAATTCCTGCGGCTGCGCATCTGCTCGAGCATGGCTGGGTCGCGCAAGCCGTGGCGCTCGAAATGGGGAATGGCCGAGGGGCCATCAACGCCGGGCAAGGCGGCCGCCATCATGCGCGCGAAACCGAATTCGGCGGCGGTGGTGACGAAGGGTGCGTCGAAACGTTCGCTCAGCCAGCCTGACAGGCCCACATGATCCGGGTGACAGTGGGTAGCGAACACGCGCAATAGTGGTGCGCCTTGCAAGCCCTCGGCCAACACTTGCTCCCAGGCGGCGCGGGTGGCGTCGGTGCCGGCGCCACTATCGACCACGCTCCAGCCGCTGCGGCGCGCGTTGCCATCCTCACGTTCGTCTTCCAATAACCACAGGTTGATGTGGTCGAGTGCGAACGGCAGCGGCATGCGGATCCAGGCCAGTCCCGGAACCACCTCTTGCAGGATGCCGGGTGCGGGGATGGTGTCGCCAAAGGGATAATCCAGCTGGGCTTCGAGCGGGTTCATGGAAACTTTCGTGTTTCAAAGGAGGCGGTCGCGCTACAATGCATTAACGTTAACGTAAACGGAAATGCGCGCAGGCTTCCGATTGTAAGGCATTTGCGCATTCTATTTTCCCGCACCCAAAGAACCATGGTCACCTACACCATCGCCGAACTGGCCCGTGAATTCGACATCACCGCCCGCGCCATCCGCTTCTATGAAGACCAGGGGCTGCTCAGCCCCAAGCGCGAGGGTGTCGGCGGCCGCAACCGCGTCTACACGCCGCGCGACCGTACCCGGCTGAAACTGACCCTGCGCGGCAAGCGCCTCGGCCTGACCCTGTCGGAAATCAAAAGCATCGTGGACATGTACGAGTCGCCACGCGACACCGTCGCCCAGATCAACCGCTTCCTCGGCGTGCTGGCCCACCAGCGCGACACGCTGGAACAGCAGCGGGCCGATATCGAGATGGCGCTGGAAGAAATCTCGGCGCATGAGGAAGAATGCCGCCGCCTGCTGGTGGAGAATGCCGACACCAAGGACGCCGCCTGAAGCACCTGCCGGGCTGTGCGTCCGGCCTTTTTTGGTCTCTTGGTTGACGTTTACGTTAACGTAAGAGGCGAGTATCATCCACCCTATTCTGCTCAACCACCGTTCACTACCGTGAGGACGACATGCTGCATCTCCCAGGCCTGACCTTTGACCATGGCGAAGACATCGCCGCGCTGCGCGAAGCCGTTCAACAATTCGCCGCAGCCGAAATCGCCCCGCGCGCCGCCGAGATCGACCGCAGCGACCAGTTCCCGATGGACCTGTGGAAGAAGATGGGCGAACTCGGCCTGCTCGGCATCACCGTCAGCGAGGAATACGGCGGCGCCAACATGGGCTACCTGGCGCACATCGTCGCCATGGAAGAAATCTCGCGCGCCTCGGCCTCGGTCGGCCTGTCCTACGGCGCCCACTCGAACCTGTGCGTCAACCAGATCAAGCGCAACGGCACCGAAGAACAAAAGCAGAAATACCTGCCGAAGCTGATCTCGGGTGAACACATCGGCGCGCTGGCCATGTCCGAGCCGAACGCCGGCTCCGACGTCGTCAGCATGAAGCTGAAAGCCGAATTGCGCGGCGACCGCTACGTGCTGAACGGCACCAAGATGTGGATCACCAACGGTCCCGACGCCGACACCCTGGTGGTGTACGCCAAGACCGACCTCGACGCCGGCCCGCGCCGCATGACCGCCTTCCTGATCGAAAAAGGTTTCAAAGGCTTCTCGATCGCGCAGAAGCTGGACAAGCTGGGCATGCGCGGCTCGCACACCGGCGAACTGGTGTTCCAGGATTGCGAAGTGCCGGTCGAGAACGTGCTGGGCGGTCTCGGCAAGGGCGTGAACGTCCTGATGTCGGGCCTGGACTTCGAGCGCACCGTGCTGTCGGGCGGTCCGCTGGGCATCATGTCGGCCTGCATGGACGCGGTGGTGCCGTATATCCACGAGCGCAAGCAGTTCGGCCAGGCGATCGGCGAGTTCCAGCTCATGCAGGGCAAGATCGCGGACATGTATTCGACCATGATGGCTTGCCGTGCCTACGTATATGCTGTCGGCCAGGCCTGCGATCGCGCCACTTCGCCGGAGCAGGTGCGTGCGCTGCGCAAGGATGCGGCCGGCGCCATCCTGTACAGTGCCGAGAAGGCGACCTGGATGGCGGGCGAGGCGATCCAGACCCTGGGTGGCAACGGCTACATCAACGAATATCCGGTCGGCCGCCTGTGGCGCGACGCCAAGCTGTACGAGATCGGCGCGGGCACCAGCGAGATCCGCCGCATGCTGATCGGGCGTGAGTTGTTTGGCGAGACGATGTAAGACTGTGAAGGTGGCGGAACATCCTTTTTTCGCTACCTCATGAGTCGTCATGCGCGCCCGTGGCGCGTACGACGGTCTTGGGGCTAACGAGTGCGAGACGACGATGACCCAGCAAGCTTTCCCCAAAGTGCTGTCTTCCCAGATCGCCTTCGACATCGCGCGCACCATCCTGGACGGCTTCGACAAGCATTACCGCCTGTTCCGCCAGGCCAGCCGGCAGGCGCGGCAGTACTTCGAGACGGCCGACTGGGCCACCGCGCAGGCGGCGGCGCGCGAGCGCATCGATTACTACGACCGGCGCGTGCAGGAATGCGTGCAGATCCTCGAGGACGACTACAGCCTCGAAGAACTCACCGACCACGTCTGGCGCGAGACCAAGTTGCACTACATCGGCCTGCTCTCCGGCCACAAGCAGCCGGAACTGGCCGAGACCTTTTTCAACTCGGTGAGTTGCCGCATCCTGCACCGCAGCTACTACAACAACGACCACCTGTTCGTGCGCCCGGTGATCTCGACCGAGTACATCGAGACCGACGAGCCGCAGCCGACCTACCGCGTGTACTACCCCGCGGCCGATGGCTTGCACACGGCCCTGCGGCGCGTGGTGACGAACTTCCAGTTCGACGTGCCGTTCGCCGACCTCGAGCGCGACATCGCCTGCGTGGAGGCGCGCATGCTGGACGCCTTCGGCATCGACCGCGCGGAGGCGAACCTGCAGCTGCAGGTGCTGTCCAGCCCCTTCTTCCGCAACAAGGGCGCCTACATCGTCGGCCGCGCCATCAATGGCCCGCGCGACTACCCCTTCGTGATCCCGATATCGTACGAGCCCAGCGGCCAGCTGGCTCTCGACACGGTGCTGACGGACCCGTACCACATCACGCTGCTGTTCAGCTTCACGCGCGCTTACTTCTTGGTAGACATGGAGGTGCCCTCGGGGTTCGTGCAGTTCCTGCGCAGCCTGATGCCGCGCAAACCGCGCAGCGAGATCTACACGGTGCTGGGCCTGCAGAAACAGGGCAAGACGCTGTTCTACCGCGACTTCCTGCAGCACCTGAAGCACAGCTCGGACGCCTTCCGCAGCGCGCCCGGCATCCGCGGCCTGGTGATGCTGGTGTTCGAGCTGCCCTCCTTCCCCTATGTGTTCAAGGCGATCAAGGATTGGTATCCGCCGCCCAAGGAGACGACCCGCGCGCAGGTGCAGGAAAAATACCTCTTGGTGAAGCACCACGACCGGGTCGGGCGCATGGCCGACACCCTCGAATACTCGGACGTCGCCTTCCCGCTGGCGCGCTTCTCGGAAGAATTGCTGGCCGAGCTGAAAGCGTTCGCGCCCTCACTGGTGGAGATCGAAGGCGACCGCCTGATCCTGCGCCATCTCTACATCGAGCGCCGCATGGTGCCGCTGAATCTCTACCTCGACGAGGCCCGGGCGGCGGGCGACGATGAACGCCTGGCGCATGGCGTGATCGAATACGGGAATGCGATCAAGGACCTGGTCGCAGCGAACATCTTCCCGGGCGATATGTTGTATAAAAATTTCGGCGTGACCCGCCACGGCAGGGTCGTGTTCTATGATTACGACGAGATCGAATACCTCACCGATTGCAACTTCCGCGACATCCCGCAGGCGCGCAACGAGGAAGACGAAATGGCGGCGGAACCCTGGTACCCGATCGGCAAGCACGACGTATTTCCGGAACAGTTCGGCCGCTTCCTGCTTGGAAATCCGGCCATCCGCCACCATTTCATGGAACATCACGCGGACTTATTGACTCGCGCGTATTGGCAGTCCCACAAGGACCGCATCCTGGCGGGCGTCGTCGACGACGTCTTTCCGTATCCCCAGCAGATTCGATTCTGCCAGCAAGCTATCCCCACCCCGGCGCAAGACAAACCTCAAGCAGCGCCACCCATTTTGGAGACCCAGAACCATGAATGATCCAGTCGTTATCGTTGGCGCCGCCCGTACCCCGATGGGCGCCTTCCAGGGCGATTTTTCCTCGAGGACGGCGAGCGACCTCGGCGCGGTGGCGATCAAGGCCGCGGTGGAGCGCGCCGGTGTCGCTGCCGACGCAGTCGAGCACGTCTACTTCGGCAATTGCCTGATGGCCGGCCAGGGCCAGGCCCCGGCGCGCCAGGCCCTGATCAAGGCCGGCCTGCCGCTGTCCACCGGCGCCGTCACCCTCTCGAAAATGTGCGGCTCGGCGATGCAGGCCGCGATCTTCGCCCATGACCAGCTGGTCGCCGGCAGCGCCGACATCGTCGTCGCGGGCGGCATGGAATCGATGACCAATGCGCCCTACCTGATCCCGAAGGCGCGCGGCGGCTACCGCATCGGCCACGCGCCGATGTTCGACCACATGATGATGGACGGCCTGGAAGACGCCTACTCGCGCAACGAAAAGACCGGCGAAGGCCGCTCGATGGGCACCTTCGCCGAAGAGTGCGTGGCCACTTACCAATTCTCGCGTGAAGACCAGGACAACTTCGCAATCGAATCCGTGAAGCGCGCGCAGGCCGCCAGCAACGAAGGCTGGTTCGACTGGGAAGTCGCGCCGGTCGCGGTCGCCACCCGCGCCGGCGAACTGGTGGTCGAGAAGGATGAAGGCCCGCTGAAAGCCAAGATCGACAAGATCCCGTCCCTGAAGCCGGCATTCAAGAAGGACGGCACCGTGACCGCCGCCTCGTCCTCGTCGATCAACGACGGCGCCGCGGCGCTGGTGATGATGCGCGAATCGAAAGCGAAAGAGCTGGGCCTGACCCCGATCGCGCGCGTCCTCGGCCATGCGACCCATGCCCAGGAACCGAACCTGTTCACCACCGCCCCGATCGGCGCCATGCAGAAGCTGTTCAAGAAGACCGGCTGGACGGCCGGCGACGTCGACCTGTTCGAGATCAACGAAGCCTTCGCCGCGGTGCCGATGGCCGCGATGCGCGACCTCGACATCCCGCACAACAAGGTCAACATCCACGGCGGCGCCTGCGCCCTCGGCCACCCGATCGGCGCCTCGGGCGCGCGCATCATCGTGACCCTGCTGGGCGCGCTCAAGCGCACCGGCGGCAAGCGTGGCGTGGCCTCGCTGTGCATCGGTGGCGGCGAAGCGACTGCGATGGCGATCGAGCTGGTGTAAGGTTGTCGCTGTTGTAGCGTGGGCGGGTTTTCCCGCCCACGCGGTCAAGGTATGAAACCCGATCAAGCCAACAATTTCAAAAGGAGCCTGCCATGCCTACCGTTCTGATCCTCGGCGCCTCACGCGGCATCGGCCACGAAATGGTGCGCCAGTATCGCGCCGACGGCTGGCGCGTCATCGCTACCGCGCGCAAGCAGGACGACTGTACTGAACTGACGCAGATGGGCGCCACCGCCCACCAGCTCGACGTGACCAGTGCCGATTCGATCGCCGCGCTGGGCTGGCGGCTCGACGACGAGAAGATCGACGTGGCCTGGCTGGTGGCCGGCGTCTACGGCCCATCCGGTTCGAGCTTCCCGACCGGCCCCGAATTCGACGCCGTCATGCACACCAACGTGCTCGCTGCGATGCGCCTGATCCCGATCGTCGGCCCGCTGCTGGCCGACACCCGCGGCAAGCTGGCCGTGCTGTCCTCGAAAATGGGCTCGATCGGCGCCCGCAGCGGTACCGACGGCACGCTGTACCGCGCCAGCAAAGCGGCGCTGAATTCCGTTCTGGCCGACGCCGCCATCACCTACGGTGCGCAGGGCGTGACCTGCGTTTCCTTCCACCCAGGCTGGGTGCAGACCGACATGGGCGGCAGTGGCGCGACCCTGACGCCGGAACAGAGCGTGCGCGCGCTGCGCGCTACGCTGGCGAACGTGGATGCGTCCAGCAACGGCGCCTTCCTCGACCACGACGGCACGCCGATCCCGTGGTAATCAACAACGTATAACAAACAACGAGACACGATGATCCTCAGCGAAGAACACCAGATGATCCGCGACGCCCTGCGCAGCTATGCGCAGGAGCGCCTGGCCCCCAACGCCGCGCGCTGGGACCGCGAACACTATTTTCCGAAGGACGAGCTGAAGGAACTGGCCGGCCTCGGCGCCTTCGGCGTGGCGGTGCCGGAGCAGTATGGCGGCGCGGGCCTCGACTACGTGTCGCTGGCCCTGGTGCTGGAAGAAATCGCGGCCGGCGACGGCGGCACCTCGACCATCATCTCGGTGAACAACTGCCCGGTCTGCAGTATCGCCATGATGTATGCGAACGACGAACAGAAGGAACGCTTCTTGCGTCCGCTGGCGCAGGGCGAGATGCTGGGCGCCTTTGCCCTGACCGAACCGCACACCGGCAGCGATGCCTCGGCCCTGCGCACCACTGCGGTCAAGGATGGTGACGATTACGTCATCAACGGCAGCAAGCAATTCATCACCAGTGGCAAGTACGGCGACGTCGCCATCGTGCTGGCCGTCACCGACAAGGCCGCCGGCAAGAAGGGCATCAGCGCCTTCTGGGTGGAGACGAAGACGCCGGGCTACATCGTCGCCGGCATCGAAGAGAAGATGGGCCAGCACTCCTCGGACACCGCGCAGATCGTGTTCGACAACTGCCGCATTCCGGCCGCGAACCTGATCGGCACGGAGGGCATGGGCTACAAGATCGCGCTGTCCGGGCTGGAAGGTGGCCGCATCGGCATCGCCTCGCAGTCGGTGGGCATGGCGCGCGCGGCGTATGAAGCGGCGCTGGCATACGCGAAGGACCGGACCAGCTTCGGCAAAGCGATCTTCGAGCACCAGGCGGTGCAGTTCCGCCTGGCCGAGATGGCGATGCAGATCGAAGCGGCGCGCCAATTGATCTTGCACGCGGCGGCGATGAAGGATGCTGGCCTGCCCTGTCTGAAGGAGGCCGCGATGGCCAAGCTGTTTGCCTCCGAGATGGCCGAGCGCGTGGTGTCGAATGCGATGCAGGTCTTCGGCGGCTACGGCTACGTGGCCGACTTCCCGGTCGAGCGCATCTACCGCGATGTGCGCGTGTGCCAGATCTACGAAGGCACCAGCGACATCCAGAAGATCCTGATCGCGCGCGCACTGTGATCGTCATCCGTCCGGCCACCGTGAACGACCTGCCGGCGCTGTTCGCCTACCTGGGCGAGCAGCTGGCCGAGAACGGCCGCGATGGCGTGCTGTTCCAGCCGATGGCGCCGGCGGATTCGGTGCCGGAGGCGATGCGCGAACTTTTCGCGGCCGGCATGGCAACACCGGTGGGACAGCCAGGCTGGCGCCATGTCTGGATCGCGCTCGATGAAACCGGCGCCATCGCCGGCCACATCGACCTGCGCGGGCTGCCCGAGCCGACGGCGTCGCACCGGGTGCTGCTGGGCATGGGCGTGCGCCATGACCTGCGCCGCGCCGGATTGGGTACGCGGCTGGTGCAGACGGCGCTGGGCTGGGCGCGCGAGCAGCCCGGCTTCGTATGGGTCGATCTCGAGGTGCTGGCGCAGAACCACAGCGCACGCGCACTGTATGCGCGCTTGGGTTTCGAGGCGACCGGCGAAGTGGCGGACCGCTATCGCATTGGCGGCGTGCAGATTGGTGAAGTGTCGATGAGCTTTGAACTACGAAACCGCAGGTTCCATTAGGGTTACCGTCTGCGCCGCCGTGTCGAGCCGCGCACGCACGCCAATCGGCGCCGTGAACTGGTGGCGAATATGGCCAACCGAGTAGCCGCTCACCGCCGGAATAATGAGCGGCTTCAAATGCTCGTCCAGCGTCTCATCCAGCGTCAATCCCCGCTCGCCCGCCTCCGGCTTGCAATCCTCGCACACCCCCACCATCACCCCGGCCGCATTCGCCAGCCCGTAGCTAAGATCGAGCTGCGTCATCCACCGATCGATCCGGTACGGCGCCTCGCCCACCTCCTCCACGAACAGCAAGCCGCCGCGGAAGTCCGGCGCATACGGCGTGCCGCACAGCGCCGCCAGCAGCGACAGGTTGCCGCCGATGAGCGGCCCGGTCGCCACGCCTTGCGTGAAGGTGCGGATGCCGAACTGCGGCTCGGTCTGCGCCTTCACCGCGTTCTCCGGCGCCATCGGGATCGTGTAGGTTGCGCGCGGCTCGCACAGCACCGCCAGCATGTGCTCGCGCGAATAATCGGCCAGCGTGGACGAGGCCACCGGGCCATGGAAACCCACCAGGCCGGTGCGCTTGTGGATGGCCAGGTGCAGCGCCGTGATGTCCGAGTAGCCGAGCAGGATCTTCGGGTTGCGGCGAATCAGCCCATAATCCAGGCCGGACAGCAGCGAGATGCAGCCGGAGCCGCCGCGCACCGGCCAGATCATCTTCACGTCCGGGTCCGCATACATCGCATGCAGGTCGGCCAGGCGCTGCTGCACCGAGCCGGCGTAGTTGCCGTGTACCGCGCGCAAGTAGGTCCCCTCTTTAACGCGCAGGCCGAGCGCTTCGATGTTGCGCACCGATTTCTCGATGACGCGGTCGCTGGCATAGCCGCCGGGTGCGACCAGGCCAACCAGGTCGCCGGGGCGCAGGCGTGGGGGTTTGATGAGGCGCGGCGCTGTCCGCACCGGCGCCGCAGCCGCGAGGCTTGAAGCGGAAAAGCCGGCGGCAACGAGTGCGCCGAAGTGACGTCGACTGAGGGTCATGTGAAACAGGCTAAACGGTTTATCCCAACATGAAAAACGCCCGTACCGGAAGCGGCATACGCTTCCAATACAGGCGCTTTTTCAACGTTCAATCAAGCCGGATCAGAAGAACTTGTACTTGACGTTGAAGGTGAACGCGCGGCCACGCGGATCGGCCACACGCGGATCCCAGCCCGCGCCGACCACTTCGTCGACGTTGTGGGCGGTGAACGGCGGATCGCGGTCGAACAGGTTCTGCACGCCGACCGTGAGCGTGGTGTTCTTGAAGCCGGTGTAGGTGCCCGACAGGCCGAAGCGGGTGTAGCTCGACACGTCCGGATCGAAGCCAGCCGGCGGCGTGCCCTTGCCGCCGTTCGGCAGCTGGTCCTTGTAGCCGTTGGCGAAGTTATTGCTGAGCAGGACGCTCCAGTCGCCGCGGCTCACGCTGAAGGTGGCGGAATGCTTCCAGCGCAAATACAGGTCGCGGGTGAAGAACATGCCGACGTATTCCTTGTACGGCTGGCCTTCGATCTCGGCGAACTGGAAGCTGCCGGTCCAGGTGCCGTCCAGGGTGGCGTTCCATTTGAAGCCGTCGCCGAACCTGCCGTCGCCGCGCAGGCCGAGGTCGATGCCGCGGGTCTTGGCGCCGGCTGCGTTGATCCAGCCGGCCTGCACGTAGCTGATGGTGTCGTCCGGGTTACGGATGATGTTCCCCGGCAGCAGCGCGGCGTTCTGCAGCACCAGGGTCGCGCTGCGGTTCAGGATGCGGTTCTTCATGTTGATCGCCCACCAGTCGATCGAGGCCGAGAAGCCGCGGAACGGCTCGATGACCAGGCCCAGCGTGCCCTGCTTCGAGGTCTCCGGTTTCAGGTTCGGATTGCCGCCCGATTTGAAATCGAAGCGTTCCGGTGCGCAGAAGCGGATGTCGCCGGGATGGTTGGCGCAGCCGACCGAATCGATCACGCCGTTCGACAGTTCGCCGTCCAGCGAGCCGGTATAGAGCTGGGTGAAGCTCGGCGCCAGGAAGCCCTTGTTGGCCGAACCGCGGAACAGCAGCCAGTTCGCCGGCTGGTAGCGGAAGGCGACCTTCGGATTGGTGGTGGCGCCGATCACGCTGTAGTCGTCGCGGCGCACGGCCAGCTGCAGTTCCAGGTCTTTTGTTACCGGCACGATGAACTCGGCGAACACCGCCTTGACGTCACGCGAAGCCTTCGGCAGGTTGGCGTTCCCCGGCGAGAGCAGGATCGGCTCGGCGGCCACGTCCTGGGTGTACAGGTAGGTTTCACGGCGCAGGTCGAAGCCGGCGGCCATCGCCAGCTTGCCGGCCGGGAGGTCGAACAGCTCGCCCGAGATGGTGCCGTCGAGCTGGGTCATGGTCGTCTTCCCGGTCTGGAAGGCGCCGCGGTACTTGGTGCGCTCGATCGCATCCATTGCCGCCTGGGTCTGGGTGCCGTCGAGCGACCACGGGTTGACGATGCCGCTGCCCAGCACCTTGTAGAAGTCGGCCGTGTAGGCGTAGCCGTCGAGCAGGTCCATGTGCGACGTGCTCTGCGCCTTCGACAGGCCGACCTTGTAGTCCCAGTTGCGCACCACGCCTTCCAGTCCGACCAGTACGCGGCCGCTGGTGGTGGTGTTTTCCTGGGTGCGGTTACCCAGCGGGTTGGCGCGCCACTTGTAGATGATCGGCAGGTTGCGGTTGAAGGTCGGGATGTAAGCCGACAGGTCCTGGTAGTACTGGCCACCCACCGGATAGGCGTTGCCGGCGGCGAGCGTGGTCGAGATCTGGGCCGGGGTCAGGATCGAGACGACTTCCGAGCGCGAACCGATCGCTTCGACGAAGACCTTGTGGTCGGGCGACAGCTTCCAGGTGGCGCGCGCCAGCGCATTGGCCTGTTCCGACGGCGACTGCATGATGTAGTCGCCGCCGTAGTCGTAGGAGCAGGAATAGGTCGAGCGCAGCGGCGAGGTGACGTCGCGCCACAGGGCGGTCTGATACTGCGACATGCCTTCCACCGAGTCGCAGCGGCGGTCGAAGCTCAGCGGGTTGGCCTGCAGGTAGGTGTTCGGGTCGCCCGGACGGGTGAAGCCGGTGCCGAGCGCGGTGCCGGCGCCGGTCAGCTGGTTCGCGTACGGGGTGCCGGTGGTGTCCGGCGACAGGCCGCGGCCCGGCTGGAAGCCGTTGGCGAAGCGGCGCTGGCGCGAGGACAGCTTGTCGTTCTTCGTAAAGGCGGCGGTGGCCATGATGTTGAAGCCATCGGTCTCCAGGTCGCCGGTGCCGCCGATCAGCGAGGCGCGGTAGATGTCGCCGCCGCCCTCTTCGGTGGCATTGGTGTAGGCCGAGGCTTCCACGCCCTGGTAGTCGGTCTTCAGGATGATGTTCATCACGCCGCCGATCGCATCGGTGCCGTAGATCGCCGAAGCGCCGTCCTTCAGGATCTCGATGCGCGAGATCGCCGCCATCGGGATCGAGTTCAGGTCGACCGCCTTGCCGCTCTTGCCGTGGGTCGGCGCGCGGCGGCCGTTGATCAGGACCAGGGTGCTGTTCGGGCCGAGGCCACGGAAGGAAGCGAAGGAAGCGCCGCCGCTGACACGGTCGGCGTCGGCGCCGAACACGTTGTTGCCCGAAGTCGGGTTGTCGGCGCCGGTGCCGTTCGCCGAGATCGTCTGCATCAGCTGCTCGGCGGAGGTGATGCCCTGTTTTTCCAGCGATTCGGCGCTGATCACCTGCACTGGCAATGCGCCTTCCTTGGCGACGCGCTTGATGCTGCTACCGGTAATTTCGACGCGCTGGATGCGGTCGGCTGCCGGCATGTCCTGCGCGAGGGCCGGACCGGCGACGCCGATCAGGGCGATCAAATGGGCGAGCTTCTTTAACTTCACGGCGATTCTCCTAACGTGTTTCCCTTGGCGACGGTCGACGATGACTGACCGGCTCGTGTACGTAATGTCTTGGCATTACGCTATGTTTGATTTGAGGGTACGCCGAGAAAATTGGCGTTTTCCAATGAAATATCCGGCGGCCAGTATAACCAGCAGGAATATTTTCTTACGGAAAAACCAAGGAGATCAGGGTTTCACTCTGGCGGAGCGTGCTCTTTGCGCAACATCGACGTCCAGATAACGCCATTGCGTGAATTCGACCGGGTGGCGTTTGTAGTTTTTCAACCACGGATGACGCAAATCTCCCGACAAGACATGGGTCAGTGGCACCCAGGGGTTGTAGGCGTGGATCAGCTGGTTCATCTCGAAATACAGCTTTTGACGCGGCGGACCGTCGCTCAAGGCGCGCGCCTGTTCGTAGCGCAGGTTATAGGCCGGCAGGTCGAAGCGCGCATAGTTGGCGCGGCCGGCGTTGGGGCCGTAGAGCAGCTGGTAGAAGTTGTCGCCGTCGGGGAAGTCGGCAATCCAGTTCGACTCGAACATCTGCACCGTGCCCAGGCGCGAGGCCTTGATGATCTCGGTCTTCTTGTCGGACTTGAACACCACGCGCAGGCCGATCGCATTCAGGCACTTGCGCCATAACTCGTCGCGCAGGCGGCCGCCGACGGTGGCTTCGCTGTGCATGGTGAGCGTCAGCGGCCGGCCGTCCGGGCTGCGCCGAAAGCCATCCGGGTCGCGCCGCGTGTAGCCATGGCGGTCCAGCAGCGCATTGGCCAGCGCCGGGTCGTAGGGAACCGGGCTGCGATACAGCGGGTCGTAGCCCAGCACGTTGGGCGGCAGCGGCGACTCGGCCTTGATCGCGAAGCCTTTCTTGAGCAGCGCGATGTCCTCGGCATTATTGTAGGCGAGCGAGATCGCGCGGCGCAGCGCGATCCGGTCCTTGCCGTAGCCGCCGACGATCGGGTCCTGCATGTTCATCCACATGTAGTAGGTCTGCAGCACCGGGAAGCGCGAGAGCACGATGCCGCGCTTCGCCAGCTCCGGCTTCAGTTCGCCGTCGCGCACCACCATCTCGGTCATCGACTCGGGGATCTGCTCGAGGTAGTCGTATTCGGCGTTGAGGAAGCCCAGCATGCGGCCTTGGAATTCCTCGGCGATGCGCACCTCGACCCGGTCCACGCGCGGCAGGCGCTTGCCTTCCAACGCCGCGGCGATCGCCTTGTCCTCCGGGTTGTCGCCGGGGGTGGCATGGAACACGGCTGTCGAATACGGATTGGCCAGCAAGGTGATGCGGTCGCTGCGCTTCCACTCCTTGACCATGAAGGGACCGGTGCCGACCGGGTGATTGCCGGCCTGGCCGGGATAGGCCTCGATGACTTCGCGCGCCACCACGCCGGTGGCCGATACCGCGAGGTAGAACAGGAAGTTGTTGTCGCGCGCCTTCAGGCGAATACGCAGCGTCGTGCGGTCGATCGCCTGCAGGCCGGCCACCGGCGTATCGACGTCGTAGTTCTTTTTAAGCGCCTCGTCACCCAGGATCTTCCCGTCGAACATATAGGCCCAGGGCGACTTCAGGGCCGGGTTGTACAGGCGCTTGATGCTGTAGACGTAGTCCTGCGCCGTCATCTCGCGCTTCACGCCCTTGAACGCCGGGTCCGGGGTGAAGTGAATACCGGGACGGAGGCGGAAGGTGTAGGTCAGGCCGTCGGCGCTCACTTCAGGCATGGCGGTGGCGGTGTTCGGGCGCAGCTGCGCCGGGCGCGCCAGGTAGTCGTAGCGCAGCAGCGGGTCGAACAGATTTTCCAGCAGCGACAAGGTAGCGTTGTCCGAGGCGGAGGCAGGATCGAGGCCGGTCTCGCTGGTGGACAGGAACATGCGCAGCACCTTTTCCTGCGAATGCGCGCTGCTCCCTGCACACAGCAGGGAGAGAAGAAGGACGGCGGCGCAGGAGCGGATGTTCATGGGCTCACATCATATGCCGGTCCCGTTTGGCGCCGCAACAGGCATAACTTTTTCACATGGCGCGGCTGCATTCTGTCATCTGCGCAGGCGGCTATCGGCCTATACTCTCCGCTGCACACTCTGCAGGACTCTTCGCGACCCATGGCACTCAATTACATCTGGACCGGATTCTTCCTCGTCGGCTTCCTCGCGGCGCTGGCGCAGTGGCTGTTCACGGGCGACACCGAAGCCTTCAAGCGCATCATCGACGGCACCTTCACTTCCGCCAAGACCGCCGTGATGGACATCGCCCTGCCGCTGGCCGGCGTCATGACGCTCTGGCTGGGCATCATGAACGTCGGCGAAAAGGCCGGCGCCATCAATGTGTTCGCCCGCATCATCTCGCCTTTTTTCTCGCGCATCTTCCCAGGAGTGCCGAAGGAGCACCCGGCCAACGGCCACATGGTGATGAACTTCTCGGCCAACATGCTGGGCCTTGACAACGCCGCCACGCCCTTCGGCTTGAAGGCGATGGAAAGCCTGCAGACCCTGAACCCGAACAAGGAAGAAGCCAGCGACGCCCAGATCATGTTCCTGGTGATCCAGACCTCGGGCCTGACCATCATCCCGCTGGCCATCATGGCCCAGCGCGCAATCCTGGGCGCGGCGAATCCGGCCGACATCTTCATCCCGACCCTGATCGCCACCTACTGTTCGACCATGACCGGCATCATCGCGGTCAGCCTGCGCCAGCGCATCAACCTGCTGCACCCGGCCGTCTTCGGCTGGATCGGCGGCATGACGGCCGTGATCGCGCTGCTGGTCTGGTATTTCACCGTCTTCCTCGACAAGTCGCAGATCCAGGTGGTGTCGGTGGTCGCCGCCAACCTGATCCTGTGCTCGGTCATCGCCGCGTTCATGATCGGCGCGCTGGCGAAGAAGGTGAACGTGTACGAGGCCTTCATCGAAGGCGCCAGGGGCGGCATCGACACCTCGCTCAAGATCATTCCCTACCTGGTCGGCATGCTGGTGGCGATCAGCGTGGTGCGCAACTCGGGCGTGCTGGGGATGATCGTGAACGGCTTCGCCTGGGTCTTCACCCAGCTCGGCCTGCCCACCGATTTCGTCGGCGCGCTGCCGACCGCGCTCATGAAGCCGCTGTCGGGCAGCGGCTCGCGCGCCATGATGATCGACGCCATGACCACCTACGGGGTCGATTCCTTCGTCGGCCGCCTGGCCAGCATCATGCAGGGCGCGGCCGACACTACCTTCTACATCGTGGCCCTGTATTTCGGCTCGGTCGGCATCCGCAAGACCCGCTATGCGATCGGCTACGGCCTGCTGGCCGACCTGGCCGGCGTCATCGGCGCCATCTTCGTCGCCTACCTCTTCTTCGGTTAAGGAGTCATCATGCTGCGCCGCTTCGCCCTCGCCTCCATTCTCGTTGCCGTCTTCGGCGCCGCCCACGCCCAGTTGCCCGCCCCGGTGGCGTCGGTGCTGGCGCAGCAGGGCTTGAGCGAGAACGACCTCGGGATCCTGGTCATGAAGGGCGAGGCGATCGTGCTGGCGCACCAGGCCGACCGGCCGATGCAGCCGGCATCGACCATGAAACTGGTCACGACCATGGTCGGCCTGGAACGTCTCGGTCCCGCCTTCCGCGGCCGCACCGAGCTGCGTTCCAGCGGCGAGGTCGTGAACGGCGTCCTGCGCGGCAACCTGGTGCTGCGCGGCGGCGCCGACGCCGACCTGTCCGGCGCCGACATCGAAACCATGCTGCGCGCCCTGCACTACCAGGGCATCCGCCGCATCGAGGGCGACCTGGTGCTGGACCGCAGCGTGTGGAACCCGGGACGCCTGGACCTCGGCCTGCCGCCCTTCGACGAATCGCCCGAGGCCTACTACAACGTCATCCCCGATCCCCTCCTCGTCAACAAGAACATGCTGCAGATCGACCTGCGCTCGACGAACAAAAGCATGAAGCTCGGGATGCAGCCGGAGCTCGACCGCGTATCGATCGGCTCAAGCATGACCCTGGTCGACGCCGATTGCGCCAAGTGGGAAGACGGCTGGAAGCTGCCGGAAGCGGTGCGCCAGAAGGATGGCCGCATCAAGGTCCTGCTGCACGGGACCTTCCCGAAGGACTGCGCGCGCAGCTACAGCATCAATGTGCTGGACCGCGACGACTACATCGACCGCCTGTTCCGCCAGAAGTGGAAAGACCTGGGCGGAAAATTCAGCGGCAAGGTCGTGACGGGAACCGCGCCGGCGGACGCGCGCCTGCTGGCCGAGCACACTTCGCGTACCTTGCCCGAGCTGGTACGCGATACGAACAAACCCTCCGACAACCTGCTGGCGCGCACCCTGTTCCTGAGCCTGGGCAGCCTGCAGGCCGATCCGGCCGCTGGCAGCTTCGCGTTGCCGGCGGATGGCGCGACCACCGCCATGCGCGCCGACGCGGCCGTGCGCGACTGGATGCGCGCGCACCGCATCGACGATGCCGGCTTCGTGATCGAGAACGGTTCCGGCCTGTCACGCACGGAACGCATCACGCCGCAGCAAATGGCGTATTTGCTGCAAGCCGGCCTGCGCAGCAACTGGGCGCCCGAGTTCCAGTCCAGCATGCCGATCGCGGCGATCGACGGCACCCTGCGCCGGCGCCTACAGGGCACGGCGGCGGCGGGCCGCGCGCGTCTGAAGACCGGCACGCTGCGCAACGTGGTGGCGCTGGCCGGCTACGTGCCCGATGCGGACGGGGTGCAGAACGTGTTCGTGGCGTTCGTGAACAGCGAGCAGGCGGGCAATGGGCGGGGGCGCGCGGTGCTTGATGCGCTGGTGGATTGGGTGGCGCGCTCGGGGGCTACGCAACAAGCAGTAGTGGCCCCTGCGATGCCATGAGGTGCTAACGTTTTATTGGAAAGCATGAGTTACAAGCCCTGCTGTCTGAGAGCCTCAATCTCGACATCGCCATCATCCATCAGCCGCAGCCCGATATCCTGCGTCGTCAACCCCAGGCTGCGCCCGATCGAGATCAACAGGCTCTGCCCTGGCACGTGACGCTGCGGTTCGAGCGCATAGACCGGATCGGCGAAAGCCTGCTCGGGCGTCACGATGGTCCAGCCCATGTCACGGAACTGCTGGATCACATCGCCCAGCCACAGTGCATTGATCAAGTTATGGTGCAGCAGGATCATCTGCGGAATGTCGCGGCCCTGCAGGCGCTGCGACAGGGCGCGATAGGCCAGCGCGCGCTGCTTGACGTGTGCGAGATAGGCCTGTCGGATCGGCTCCACGTCCGCCTGCGAATTCTTCGCCAGTACCTCGGCCAGTTTGCCGTCCAGTCGCCAGTCGCTGGTGTCCAGGGTGACGTAGGCGTTGCGGTAGCCCTGCTCGCGCAGGAAGGCCTTCATGCCGTCGCGCTTCTCCGGCGTGTTTCCTTCGCGCAGATAAGTGTAGCGAAACCATCTGCGATAGCCAGGCAGGACCGAGACGATGCGGTCGCAGTCGCGCACTTCCTGCTGATACTGGGCGAGCGTGGTCTTCTCGCTGTTCAGATCCAGGTGAGTCATGGTGTGGTTGCCCACCGCGTGACCGGCCTGGCCCCAGGCACGCGCCAGCATGGCGCCTTCCGGACGATCGGCGCCGTTGCCACAGGTGACGAACAGCGCCGCTTGCGCCCTGTGCTTTGCCAGCGCCGCCAGGATGGCGGCGTTGCGCTCTTGCGGCGACAGACGCGGCGTCGTCGACAGGCGCGGACCGTCGTCGAAACTGAATGCGACCGACTGGGCGTGCAGTTGCGGAGCCAGGGCGAGGCATGCTGCGACAAAGGCGCCGCGCAGGGCAAGGGAGAGGGCCAAGGTCTTCAACAGCCGTTATAGTTTTTTCGACCGCTGCTGGTGATCGTGTAGGTGCCGCCACGCGGGCCGACATGACAGGTGGGCTTGCCGGATGCACCTGCCCGACGGTCTCCGGCAAGCCGCGGTGCCGCAACCTCCTGCTCCGATCCACCCTTGACGCCCGCGCTGCTTGCCACGAGCTGGTCCGCTAGCGGCTGCGAGACCGGCCGCACCCGATGGCAGTGGTAATCGCCGGTCTTGCGGTTGTTGTGGCATCCCTGGGAATTCAGTCCGCCAGGGTGGGCAAGTGCTTCAGCACTTAGTAATAGGCCGAGGCCCATGAAAATCAAGGACATCCGTGTCATCTTCATCCTCCCTATTTGTAATTATTGGGAAGATAGATTACGACGATAATTTATCAAAATACTATCAAAATGTCACAGCACGCGGCGATAGGTCGCCCGCACCAGTTCGCGGTCACCGCAATCGAAATGCCACCACTCGGTATTGATACCGAAGAACCCCGCCGCAAGCATCCCTTCCCGCAGCAAACGCCGGTTGCCGATCTGCGCCTCGCACAGCGCCCCGGCTAGCAGGAACCCTTCTTCCAGCGCCGGATGCGACAGCTCCGTCATGTCGTCGAACCCCGTGCCCATATCGAGTTCGCGCCCCGCTTCGTCGAGCAGGGTGATGTCGAGCGCCATGCCGTAGGAATGAATCGAGCCGCGCACCGGATTGGCAAGATACATCTGCAGCCCGGTACCCTCGAGCGCATCCCACAACTGCTGCTGCACCCGCTGCGGACGCAGGGCATCGAGCACCAGCGCGGTGTAGCCGGGACGGCGTGCGGCCAGCCAGGCGACGAAGGATTCCAGCGCCGCTGCGGCATCGCGGTGCAGCCAGGCGCAGTCGTAGGGTGAATACAGGTCGCGGCCGACGAAGTTGTTGGGGGTCGCGTAGCGCAGGTCGACCGCGATCCCTTGAATACTGGTCAGATGGCGGAATTCGGGGCTGCCGGCGATGTCTTCGCTGGCCACGGTCAGACTCATGTGAAAATCACAGCCTTTTTTCGAGCAGGGCGCGCGCGGCCGCGCCGATACTGTTGGCCAGCTCGCGCGCCCCGTGCGACAGGGGGGAATGGCTGGCGGTGAGCAGGTAGAGGTGGACCGGCATCGCCGGCGACCACGGACGGCACTGCACCCGGGCCGGATCGGCCGAGGCGGCGGTGAACGGATCCAGCACGGCCTTGCCGGCGCCGGCTTCAACCAGCGAGCGGGCGATCTGGTAAGTCTGCACCACGGTGTGGAACACCGGCTGCACGCCCTGCGCCTCGCAGGCCGCGACCACGATCTCGCCCAGCGGGTCGCCGTCGGTCAGGCCGATCAGTTCTCCGCTCAGGCCTTCGGCCGTAAACGGCTTGGCCAGTTCGTCGTCGCTCCAGGTGCCGGCGGGCGCCATTACCGTCAGCGCCCCGTGGGCGATCGGTTCGGCCACGATGCCGGGATGGCGCGGATCCTGCAGCGACAGCGCCAGGTCGGCTTCGCCCAGGCGCAGCGCGTTCACGATCTCGCTGGTGTGCTGGGTGGCCAGTTCGCAGCGCGCCTGCGGGAAGTCGTGGCGCCATACCGTCATCGCCTGCGGCAGCACGCTGATCGCGATGGTCGGCGTGGACACCAGGCGCACCGTCTCCACCGCGCGGCTTTTCAGGCTGGCGGCCAGGCGGCGGATGCCCTGCAGGTCGCGGTTCAGCTTCTCGGTCTCGGCGAACAGGCGGTGCGCTTCCGGCTTCGGATACAGCTTGCCGCGCACGCGTTCGAACAGCGGCATGCCGAGCTGCAGCTCGGCATGCTGCAGCACCTTGGTTACCGCAGGCTGCGAGATGTGGAGCACCTGGGCGGCGCCGCTGATGGTACCGACCTGCATGATGGCGTGGAACACTTCGATGTGACGCAGACGCATTGCTTCATCCTTCTGTAGAGGCTCCGCGCGCGGGACGCGGATTTGTCGAAGGATACAGGGAAAACACGGCTGCGGCGACCATCACGGCGTGCTCGGGGTCGGGACCGGCAGCGGTACGGGCGTGGCCGGCGCAGGCGCGGTCTCGGGCACCACCGGCACTGGAGGCGTTGCCGGTGGCAGCGCAGGCACCGGGCTGGTGATCACCGGAGGCAGCACCACCGGCAGCGGCGCATTGGCCGGCGTCGTCAGGACTTCCAGCAGGGTCGCGGTCTCGGCGTCCGGCATGCCGGCGATGTCGCGTGGGCGATACTTCATCTGGAATGCCGACAGCACGGTGCGGGTCTGGTTATCCAGCAGGCCGGATTGAAGGATGCCGTAGCCGTGGGTGGCGAGCTTGCGCTGGAACCAGGCAACGTCCGGCAGGGTCGCATCGAAAATCGGGCGGATTACCGCCACCCGGTTCGCGTCCGGCCACAGCACCAGGCCCTCCTGGCCCAGGCGCGCCCAGGGGAACAGCGGTCCCGGGTCCTGCTTGCGCAGCGGCGCGATGTCGCTGTGACCCAGCACGTTCTCCGGCGCGATGCCGTTGCGCTGCACGATGTCCTTCACCAGCACCATCAGGGCATCCACCTGCGCCTGCGGGAAGGGCGCGTAGACGCGGCCCTGCGGCGTGTCCTTCCAGCCGGCGTTCACGATCTCGATGCCGATCGAGCTGTTGTTCAGCTGCGTGTACTGCTTCCAGCTCGACACGCCGGCGTGATAGGCCGAGCGGGTCTCGTCGACCAGGCGGTAGATGATCGGCTGCGGATCGTCGGTGAGCAGGTAGTGGGCGCTGACCTGCTGCTCGGTCAGGATCTTGATCGAGGCCGGCTTGTCGGCCACCGTGTAGTGCAGCACCAGGAAGCGCGCACGGCTCGACTGGCCCTTGGCGTTGTAGGTGGTGTCGAACTGCGGGCCCTTGGGTGTGGTGGCGCAACCGGCCAGCAGGGCGAGGATGACGGGGATGGTCAGGATTTTCATTGCGTGGATCCTTGTTGATTTCTTATTGAGTGGAGCACTGGCCGAGCGCCAGGCGCGCCGCCGCGTAGTGGGCGCGCACGCCGGTCTGGCTGAGCGTGATGTCGGGCGGCAGCGCCGCGCGCATGGTGTCGACGATGGCCGGATGCAGTTCGGCGGCGCGGCCGGCCAGCGCCACCGGACGCGGGCCGAAACGCTTGACCAGGGCGATGGCGAGGCGCGCCAGCTCCTGTCCCGCTTCGCGCAGGATGGCTGCGGCGGCCGGGTCGCGTTCGGCGGTGGCGGCTACCGCGATCGCCAGCTTGCCGACTTCGCCGCGCTCGCGGCCATACATGAACTGGCGCGAGAACGACCAGTCCGAGCCGCCCACGTGCTGGAACACGGCGTGCGCCATCGGCGAGGATTCCCAGGCGCCGGGACGCTCGTCCTCGATGCGCCAGATATGGCGCAGCGCTTCGCGCGCGATCCAGAAGCCGCCGCCGCCGTCGTCCAGCACCACCCCGCGTCCGCCGGCGCGGTGAAAGCCGCCCTGGGCGTCGATGAAGGCGCCGATCGAGCCAGTGCCCGCATACACCAGGTAGCCGTCGCCCGGCCGGAAGCTGGCCAGATAGGCGATCTCGATGTCGTTGGAGAAGACCAGCGCCTGCGGGTCCAGCCCGAGCGCCTCGCCCAGCCAGCGCTGCAGGGGCTCGGCCTCGCCGCCGAAACCGGTCAGGCCGGCGCGCACCGCTTGCGGGCGGCCGTGCGCCAGCACCTCGCGCGCGATGTGTGCGAAGGTCGCCTGCACCGCGGCGCGGCCGTCGTTGCTGCCCAATTGCAGGGCCGACAGGCCGCCGGCCGTGCCTTCGGCGACGATGCGCCCGCTGGAGCCGGCGAGGGCCCAGCGGGTCTGGGTGCCGCCGGCATCGATGCCGAGGCCCAGGGTCTGCTGTTCGGGTTCGAGCATAAGGCTTGTCACTATCAGGATTTGCGCCAGGCCTGCACGCGCGCGCCCTCGTTGCCGAGACGGTCGACCGGGGTCACATACACCAGGTCGGCCGCGCCCAGTTTCGCATCATCGGGCACCGTCCAGTCTACACGCGAAGCCGGCACGACGTCGAAGCGCCACTCGCCACTGTGGCGCGACCACACCGCATACAGCGCGGTCGCCTTGCCTGCTTTCAGCTTGAGTTTGACGCCGCCCTTGGCTGGCGCGCCGCTGACCTGCACCGTGCCGGGACGCTCGCTCTGCAGCCAGGTGGTGGCCGGCACCAGGGCCGGGCCGGTGTACAGCGCGCTTTTCAGTTTGTCGCTGATGCCCTGGCGGTTCTGGGTCAGCGCGATCATGCTGAAGTGGACGTGGCCGGTCGAGAGCGGCCGCTGGCGCGTGAGGGCGATCTGGTCCACGATTTCCTGCGGCGCAAAGGTCTTGGTCGGCGCCGCCGCCCCGATGCGGCTGGTGAACAGGCCCGGCCAGATGTGGCGGCCCTGCGGGTTCTGGCCGATCCAGTAGTCGAGCAGCACCGGATACGATTGCGCCGGCTGGGCGATCGACCAGTACAGCTGCGGCGTGAAGTAATCGAGCCAGCCCTTTTCCAGCCACAGCTCGGCGTCCGCATACAGCTTGTCGTACTGCGAGAAGCCGTTGATGCCGGGCGGGCGGCGATCCGGGCGTCCCAGGCCGAAGGGGCTGATGCCGAAGCGCACCCAGCTCTTCTCGCGGTGGATGCCCTTGTACATCGCCTCGATCAGGCGGTTCACGTTGTCGCGCCGCCAGGACGGGCGATCGAGCTTGCCGCCCGAGGCCAGGTAGCGTTCCCAGGCCGGGGTGTCGGGGAAGTCGAGTTCCTTCGCTGCGCTCTTGCCGTTGCCGTCCAGCGCCTGCGCATTGCCGGCGACGTCCGGCGCCTCGATCGGGTAGGGATAGAAATAATCGTCGATGTGGACGCCGTCGATGTCGTAGCGGCGCACCACGTCGAGGATCACGTCCATGGTCTGCTTCGACGCCGCTTCCTCGCCCGGGTCCATCCACATGAACTTCCCGTAGCGCTTCACGGCCGAAGGATTGGTGTTGGTGATGTGGTTCGGCGCGGCGGGCGAACGCGCGTTGTCGTGGCGCGCGCGGTAGGGGTTGAACCAGGCGTGCAGTTCCAGCCCGCGCGCATGCGCTTCGCGCACCCAGAAGGCCAGCGGGTCATACCAGGGCGCGGGCGGCTTGCCCTGGGCGCCGGTCAGGTATTCGGACCACGGCTCGATCTTCGACGCGTAGATCGAATCGGCGGACGGGCGCACCTGCAGCACGATGGCGTTCAGGTTCAGGCTGACCGCGCGTTCGAGGATGGCGATGGCCTCCGCCTGCTGCTGGGCGGCGGGCAAACCCGGCTTGCTGGGCCAGTCGATATTGGCGACCGTCGAGACCCAGGCGGCGCGGAATTCGCGCGGAGCCGGGGGCGGAAAGTCACCCGAGGCTCCGGGCGTACCCGGCGCGGTCGGCTGCGTGGTGCAGGCGGTGAGCAGGCCGCCCAGGCCCAAGGCGCCGCCGAGCAGGCCGAAGGTGAGGGTGCGGATCTTCAGGTTGGGCTTCACGTCCATTCCTTTGTTCTTTCTAGACTTTGACGAACCACCGCTTGCGCCACATGCCGTAGGCGATCGCGAACATGCAGGCGTTGAAGAGGATGGCGTACAACAGGGAGGTGTTGGCTGCGCCGAGCGGCAGCGCCTTGATCGGCGCATACAGCGCGCTGCCGAGCGAACGCTGGCTGCCGTCGGGCTGCGCCAGCTTGATAAAACCGAGCATCTTGGCGACGAAGCCGGAGAAGGCGAAGATGAATAGCGCGTTCATGCCATAGATGAGGAAGGGCTTCGCCCACACCGCGGCGCGCTTGCGCACAATGGCGTAGGGATTCGCGTCCAGCAGCCAGTAGAACAGGCCGAAGGCGAGCAGCGCCCAGCCGGCCGTCCACAGGCAGAACGAGACCGTCCACAGGCTTTTATTGATCGGCATGAGCACGGCGTCCAGGCTCGAACCCAGCGCCAGGAACACCAGGCCGGCAAACAGCATCCACACGGTCTGCTCGGTGCGCGGCAGGTTCAGGGCCAGCAGGCGGCCGGCCAGCACGCCGAACAGCTGGCTGCACAAGGCCGGGATGGTGCTGACAAGGCCTTCCGGGTCCCAGGTCTTCGATTGCACCCACAGGTGGCCGCCAAGGAGCATGCGGTCGACGTAGGCGCCGAAGTCCTGGCCTGGTTCCAGCACGCCGGCGCCGATGCCGGGCACCGGCACCCACAGCATCAGCACCGAATACAACGTCAGCAGCAAGGTGATGACGACCAGTTGCGCGCGCCAGCCGAGGTAAACCACGATCGGCGCGGCCAGCAAGGTACACAGCGCGATGCGCTGCAGGACGCCGGGGATGCGCACGCTGTCGAAGTCGAAGCGCGGGATCAGATTCAGCAGGAAGCCGATCAGGAAGATCAGGGCCGCGCGTTTCGCGAGCTTCAGCAGCAGGCGCGGTTTGTCGGCGCCCTCCGCCGCCAGGCGCCCCAGCGACAAGGTCATGGCGACGCCGCCGATGAACAGGAAGAAGGGGAAGATGCAGTCGGTGAAGGTCCAGCCGTGCCACTTGGCGTGAGCCAGCTGGGCGTGCAGATTGCCCCAATCGCCCGGGTTATTCACGAGCACCATGGCGGCGATCGTGAAGCCGCGGAAGGCGTCGAGCGAAGTCAGGCGCACGGCGTTACTTCTTGCCGAATTCGGGATCGATCTTCACGAGCGCCGCCATGATGAAGGCGGGGATCGTGGAGAGACAGGCCCAGATGAAGAAGTGCTGGTAGCCGAGGTATTCCTGCAAGCTGCCGCTCCACATCCCCGGCACCATCATCCCGAGCGCCATCAGGC
>Ga0265798_10000522_pt1 | contig 63677 bp, 60 predicted proteins | sample P3T30metagenome_FD_192430 | JGI IMG/M metagenome (GOLD analysis project Ga0265798, IMG submission 192430) | Plant litter microbial communities from East Loma Ridge, Irvine, California - P3 T30 | ecosystem: Environmental > Terrestrial > Plant litter > Unclassified | place: USA: California... | reverse complement strand
AACGCCAGAGGTACCACGACATGGATCTCGCGGTGCTTCTCATCTCTTGGTCGCAGGTTCGATTCCTGCCGGGGGCACCACGACGCAGGTCTCGCTAGACGACGTACGCCCCGAGCCGCATCTGCGGGCTCGGGGCGTTCTCACCGGACTTCTCAGTCGTCGTGGGGGTCGGGGCTCGTGCGGCGTCGCACCTGCTGCGCGCTGACCGGTTCGCCGAAACGGGCCTCGTCGGGGTCGAGATCCGTCTCGGTGTCGGTCTGCACAGCGGTCGACGCGTCGGGTTTCTCGGGCTGCCCGGACTCGGCTCCGACGGTGGGGGCCGTCGAGGCGTCGCGCTGAGGTGCGTCGTCGAGGTCGGCGGCGACCGGGGCGACGACGGGGCGCGGCTCCGACACCACCGGCGGCCTTGCGAACGCGGCGGCCGCCGGCGGCACCGTGATCGACTCGGGGCCGGCCGCAGGCGCGCGATCGGCGGGGACGAGCGGTGCGGGCGTCGGCATCCGAGCCGGCTCGGGGGCCGACGACGGGCGACCCGCCTGACGGTCAGCGTCGGAACGATCGCGTGGACCCTCGGTCTTGTCGGCGTCGACGTCTTCGTACCGCCAGCGCTCGAGGTCGTAGCGGAACAGCTTCTTCGCCCGCTTCGGCTTGGCCTGCCACTCGACCATGCGGTCGCGGAAGTCCGCCAGCGACTGCTCCGCCTGGAAGCTGAAGGTCGCCGAATGGCGCTTGATCTCGGCAAGCTCGTGCTCGGCCCAGCTGGCCGCGCTCCGCGCACCGCTCACGGGGAGGAGGCGCAACCGGACCTCGCTCTCGTGCGCGAGGTGGTCCGAGTACTCGCGTTCCTCCGTGCCGAGCGAATTCCAGATCGCGGCCTTGCGCGCTGCCGTCACGATTCCGGAGACAGCGGCCGCCTTGGCGGCGTCGTTCTGCCGGGCGATCGACTGCTTGATGGCCGACCGGCCGATCAGAGCCGCGATGACGCCGGCCACGATGATCGCGACGAAGGGGATGATCGCCCCCGACACGATCCGCCATCCGTCGTCCGACGAGATCCATTCCACGAGACTGTTCCACCACTGCATGGGGCGCACACTATCTCGGCGGCGGTCGGGGTCCGGGGTGCGACAGGCCCTTGCCGCCGATCGCCCGCCCCGTCCGCTCAGGCGAAGCGGAAGCAGTCGGTCGCGTCGCTGCGGCTCCAGAACTCGCCGATGTCGACGAAGCGCCGTTGCCGCGCGATGAATCGCCTGGCTCGGTACTTGTCGCCCTGGGGGTCGGCGAATCGCTCGACGTATCCGAGCACCTCGCCGCCGGGACGGGTGACCCGGGCGAGATCGTCGCGAACCTGCACGAGGCGCAGACCGCCTCGGGTCTCGTCGAGCTGCAGACGGGGTTCGTCGTGCGTGTGCCGACCCGCCGTGTCGACGGGTCGTGCGGGGGAGTGCAGGGTGGTGGTCATGGAGTGCTCCTGAGGTCATCCGGCCGATGCTGTCGAGAACATCTCCGACGCTACGGCCGACCACCGACATCCCGGTGGTCGACCGCGGCCGTCGCCGTCCAGCCTCAGGCCCCCGTGATCAGCGTCCCGTGCCGTCGACGGCGAGGGGGTCGATCGCCGTCAGCTCGTCGTCGGTCAGGGAGGTGCCGTTCAGCGCGTCGAGGCTGTCGTCGAGCTGGGCGACCGACGACGCGCCGATCAGCGCGCTCGTCACGGCCGGCTGTCGCAGCACCCACGTGAGGGCGAGCTGCGCGAGCGACTGGCCCCGCGCCTCCGCGATGCCGTTCAGTCCTCTGACCCGTTCGAGGTAGGTCTCGCTCAGCGCGTCCTCCGTGAACCACCGGCCCTCGGCCATCCGCGAGCCCGCGGGTGCGCTGCCCGACAGGTAGCGGTCGGTGAGCAGCCCGCCCGCCAGGGGCGAGAAGACGATCGATCCGACGCCCCGGTCGAGCAGGGTGTCGAAGAGGCCGTTCTCGGGCTTGCGGTCGAACATGTTGTAGCGCGGCTGGTGGATCAGCAGCGGCACGCCCTCGGCGGCGAGGGCGTCGGCCGCGGCGACGGTCTGCTCGGCCGAGTAGTTCGAGATGCCGGCGTAGAGCGCCTTGCCCTGGCGGACGGCCGTGGCGAGCGCGCCCATGGTCTCGTCGATGGGGGTCTCGGGGTCGGGGCGGTGCGAGTAGAAGACGTCGACGTAGTCGAGTCCCATGCGGTCGAGGCTCGCGTCGAGCGACGAGAGCAGGTACTTGCGCGAGCCGCCGTCGCCGTAGGGCCCCGGACGCATGTCGTACCCGGCCTTCGACGAGATGACCAGCTCGTCGCGATACGGCCGGAGGTTCGCCGCGACGATGCGACCGAACTGCTCCTCGGCCGAGCCGTAAGGAGGTCCGTAGTTGTTCGCGAGGTCGAAGTGCGTGACGCCGCGGTCGAAGGCGCGGAGGACGATGTCGCGCTGCGTCTCGAGCGCGCGGTCGGTGCCGAAGTTGTTCCAGAGGCCGAGCGAGATGCGGGGGAGCTTGAGGCCGCTGCGGCCGGTGCGGACGTAGTCGAGCTTCGAGTACCGTGCGTCGTCGGCGACGTAGGGGGTGAAGGGTGATCTCATGGCAACACCCTAGGCCGCGGCGGTCGCCTCCCGGTCGGCCTCGTGAGCCGGGGAGTACATTGCCGCTCAGGGAGATCGGGGCCCTGTGATCGACGGCCGTCTCGGCATCTCCCGCCGCAGCGCAGCCGCGCACGGCGACAGAAGAGAGAGGTGCTCGACGATGAGCGACCAGACCACGACACGACAGACCTGGGTGGCCGTCGGCCCCTCGGGGACGGTCGGATCGATCCACCGGACATCGGAGGGCTTCACGGTCCGACTGCCGTCTCGCGAGACGGACGGCTCGGCTGTCTTCCCCACGCTCGCGGTCGCGAAGAGCGCGCTCTTCGCCGCGCTCGGCCCGGGGGCCGAGTACCCGGAGTTCCGCGAGCACTGACCCGCTCGCGACCCGTCATCCCTCCCCGGTCGAGCCGTCGCTCGCGCCATCCACAGCGAGGCGCGGTGCGGCTCGACCGGCGGGCGGGTGCTCACCAGACTCGCCCCATGACCGACACCATCACCCTCACGGGAACCATCGCCACCGATCCCCGCACCGTCACCACCGAGGCCGGGCTCGACATCGCCAGCTTCCGGCTCGCGAGCACCATCCGCCGGTACGACCGCACGACCGACACCTGGTCCGACGGCGAGACCAACTGGTACACCGTCACGGCCTTCCGGGCGATCGCGGGCAACGTCGCGGCCAGCGTCAAGAAGGGCGATCGGGTCCTCGTGACGGGCCGTCTCCGGGTGCGCCCCTGGCAGAACGGCGACCGATCCGGCACCACGGTCGAGATCGACGCCGACGCGCTGGGGCACGACCTCAGATGGGGCCGTTCGACGTTCATCCGCTCGTCGGCCTCCGCATCCGCGTCGACCCACGAGCACGAGCGGGCCGGTGACGCCGAGTCGACCGGCGACGTCGACGGTCGTGCCGCACGATCGGGCGACGGGGCCGTGCCGACGCAGTCCGACGCCGAGGAGGCGCGGGTCGACTCGCCGACGCCCGCCGACCCGGTCGGCTGGTCGGCGGCACCCCTCGGGCCCGACGAGTCCAGCGCGCCATCCGCTTCGACCCCGGGCGCTCCGGGGCGGGACCTCGTCGGGGTCGAGACGCCGTTCTGAACGGCCCCTAGAATCGACATCGGCTCCGTCAGGGTCCGTCGCCGCCCGATCAGAGGAAGGCCCGCCGTGATCCGCTCGCGCCTCGCCCCGTCTCTCGGAGCGCTGTTCCTCCTGGCGCTCGGCACCGCCGGGTGCACCTCGGGGCCGGGCACGGTGCAGCCCAGCGTCCCGCCGACGCCGTCCGCCGACGCCGCGGCTCCGACGACGCCGGCGGCGGACGCCTCGATCGACGAGGCCCTCGCCTACTTCGACCGGGTCAACCGCGAGCACCTCGACGGCGGCGGCGCGACCGACGGTCGATCGCTCGTGGACAACCTCGTCGCGGCCGGCTTCGACAAGACGGCCATGCAGGTGACGAGCGACACGACGTCCATCGGGCGCGAGGCCGACTCGATCCAGTTCTCGGTGCTGAGGGGCTCGGACTGCCTCATCGGGCAGGCCGGCGCCACGGGTTACGCGAGTCAGGTCGCCCCGGTGCTCGGCACCGGCGCGTGCCTCATCGGCACCACCCGCACGATCGACTGGTGACCCGGCGCGTCGCCTCTCCGGCGCCGCGCCCCTCTCCGCTTCCACCCACCGGGGCGCTGCGCCCCGCCCGATAGACTGGATCCCATGGCCGAATACATTTACTCGATGGTGCGCGCCCGCAAGGCGGTCGGCGACAAGCTGATCCTCGACGACGTCACGATGTCGTTCATCCCGGGCGCCAAGATCGGCGTGGTGGGGCCCAACGGCGCCGGCAAGTCGACGATCCTCAAGATCATGGCGGGGCTCGACACCCCCAGCAACGGCGAGGCGAAGCTCAGCCCCGGCTACACGGTCGGCATCCTGATGCAGGAGCCCGAGCTCGACGAGACGAAGACCGTCCTCGAGAACGTCCAGGAGGGCGTCGGCCCGATCAAGCAGAAGCTCGACCGGTTCAACGAGGTCTCGGCCGCGATGGCCGAGCCGGACGCCGACTTCGACGCGCTGCTGGCCGAGATGGGCACCCTGCAGGAGGACATCGACGCCGCCGACGCGTGGGATCTCGACTCGCAGCTGGAGCAGGCCATGTCGGCCCTCCGCACGCCGCCCGGTGACGCCGAGGTGGCGAACCTCTCCGGCGGTGAGAAGCGCCGCGTCGCGCTCTGCAAGCTGCTGCTCCAGAAGCCCGACCTGCTCCTCCTCGACGAGCCCACCAACCACCTCGACGCCGAGAGCGTGCTCTGGCTCGAGCAGCACCTCAGCAAGTACCCCGGCGCCGTGCTCGCCGTGACCCACGACCGGTACTTCCTCGACCACGTCGCCGAGTGGATCGCCGAGGTCGACCGCGGTCGCCTCTACCCGTACGAGGGCAACTACTCGACCTACCTCGAGAAGAAGGGCGAGCGCCTGCAGGTCCAGGGCAAGAAGGACGCCAAGCTCGCCAAGCGCCTCGCCTCCGAGCTCGAATGGGTCCGGAGCAACGCGAAGGGCCGCCAGGCGAAGTCGAAGGCCCGTCTCGCCCGCTACGAGGAGATGGCGAACGAGGCCGAGCGCACGCGCACCCTCGACTTCGAGGAGATCGTGATCCCCGTCGGGCCGCGTCTCGGCTCGCAGGTCATCGACGCGACGAAGCTCCACAAGTCGTTCGGCGACCGCGTGCTGATCAACGACCTCTCGTTCACGTTGCCTCGCAACGGCATCGTGGGCGTGATCGGCCCCAACGGCGTCGGCAAGACGACCCTGTTCAAGACGGTCGTCGGTCTCGAGCCCCTCGACGGCGGCGAGCTCAAGGTCGGCGAGACGGTCGACATCTCGTACGTCGATCAGAGCCGCGGCGGCATCGATCCGAACAAGAACCTCTGGGAGGTCGTCTCCGAGGGGCACGACTACATCCAGGTGGGCAAGACGGAGATCCCCTCGCGGGCCTACGTCTCGCAGTTCGGATTCAAGGGGCCGGACCAGCAGAAGAAGGCCGGCGTGCTGTCGGGTGGTGAGCGAAACCGACTCAACCTCGCGCTCACGCTGAAGCAGGGCGGCAACCTGCTGCTGCTCGACGAGCCCACCAACGACCTCGACGTCGAGACCCTGGGCAGCCTCGAGAACGCGCTCCTCGAGTTCCCCGGCTGCGCCGTGGTCATCACCCACGACCGGTGGTTCCTCGACCGGATCGCCACGCACATCCTCTCGTGGGAGGGCCTGAACGACGACGGCACCCCGAACTGGTACTGGTTCGAAGGGAACTTCGAGGCCTACGAAGAGAACAAGGTCGAGCGTCTCGGCGCCGACGCCGCCAAGCCCAGCTCGGCGACGTACCGCAAGCTGACGCGCGACTGACATGACCCGCCTGCACGTTCCGACCCGGGTCCGCTGGAGCGACCTCGACGGGTACCGGCACGTGAACAACGCGTCGATGCTGCGCCTCCTCGAGGAGGCGCGCATCGACGCGTTCTGGTCCGCCGGCGGGTCCGCCGGCGAGACCTCGACGGCGGCCGTGCTCGACGGCAGCCCCGGCGCCGACACCATGACGCTGATCGCCCGGCAGGAGCTCGAGTACCTCCTGCCGATCCCGTACCTGCGCGCGCCCCTCGACATCCAGATCTGGGTCGGCCGACTCGGCGGCGCGAGTCTCGAGATCTGCTACGAGGTCCGGTCGCCCGTCGGTGCCGAACCGGCGCAGCTCTTCACGAAGGCGGCGACCACGATCGTCCTGGTCGAGGCGGCCACCGGGCGGCCGCGGCGGATCTCCGACGTCGAACGGGCCGCCTGGCAGCCCTACATCGAGCCGCCGCTGGTCTTCCGGCGCCCGTGACCCCACGGCGCCGACGATCCGACGGGTTCGGCCCCGCGGCGTCAGCGCAGCGGCCGACCCCAGGGCCGCGGGGTCGACGGGTCGACGAGATCAGGCGCGCGGCACCCGGATCATGCCCTCCTGGGCGACGCTGGCCAGCAGCCGACCCGAGACGTCGTAGATCCGACCGAGGGCCAGGCCACGTCCGCCCGTGGCGTTCGGGCTCTCCTGCACGTAGAGCATCCACTCGTCCGCGCGCCCGGGTCGGTGCCACCACATCGCGTGATCGAGGCTCGCCGCCTTGAGCCCCGGCGTGATCATCGGCACGCCGTGGCGCCGGTAGATCGTCTCGAGCAGGGTGTAGTCGCTCGCATAGAGCAGAGCGGCCCGGTGCAGATCGAGGTCGTCCGGCAACGGCGACGTCGCCCGCATCCAGACGGCCTGATGAGCGACGCGCGCGCCGTCGATCGAGAAGTAGACGGGCGAGGGCACATGTCGCATGTCGAACGGCCGGTCCGCCCAGGCCCGCGCCACCGGGTGGTCGACGGCGGACAGCAGCTCGGCGTCGCTCGGGACGTCGTCCGGACCGGGCAGATCCGACGGCATGTCGATCTGGTGGTCGAGGCCGTCGTCGAGGGTCTGGAACGACGCGATCATCGACAGGATCGGCACGCCGTCCTGCGACGCCTGCGTGCGTCGGGTGGCGAACGACCGACCGTCGTGGATCCGATCGACCGTGAAGGTGATCGGGATGCTCAGGTCGCCCGGGCGCAGGAAGTACGCGTGCAGAGAGTGGACGGCCCGCTCATCGCCGATGGTGCGCTGAGCGGCGACCAGCGACTGCGCCATGACCTGACCGCCGAAGACGCGGCCGAGGGGCTCCCACTGCGAGGTGCCGGTGAAGACGTCTTGACCGCCGACGTTGCCCGCGGGGGCGAGGTCGAGGGTGGCGAGCAGGCTCTGCAGCGGATCGTCGGTCATCCGATGTAGTTTAGGGGGCCGATGAGCACGACATTCACCCTCCCCGACTCCCTTTCCCTCAGCGATCTCGCGACCTATCTGGGGCGGGCGGGCCGGGTCGAAGACGGCTCCGTCCGGCTCATCGCCGGCTCCGGCGTCCTCGCCGTCTACGCCGCCGTGTTCTACCCCCTCGGTCTGCTCGACGAGAGCCCCACCGTGCTCGGTCTCCGCACCTTCCAGCTCGACGACGCGCCCGTCTTCGACGCCGTCGTGCCCGTGCGCTCCCTGACCGAACGCCTCGTGCGCCTCCAGAACGAGGTCGTCGACCCCACCGCGCCCGTGACGGTCTCGCTGCCGGTGCAGGTGAACACCGTGACCTGGGCGGCCATCTCGCCTCCGCGCGGCGGCTGGTCCGCGCTGCCGGGTGCCGACGAGGCGACCCTCCGCGCCACGGCGACCTCCGGCATCGACGAGATCGCGGCCGCGCTGCCGGAGAACGCGGGCGAGCAGATCGTCCACCGCGTGCGATCGGAGGTCTGGTCGCGCTCCGTCCCGGGTTACGAGCATCTCCCCGCCGGGGCCGCGTTCGCCGGTCTCAGCCTGGGGTTCCTCGTCGAGGGCGACGGGGTGGCGCTGTTCGAGACCGGCCCGTGGACGCGACTGACGACCAGCCGGGGCCACGTGCTCGTCAAGCGCCGCGCCTCCCTGCTCGGGGGCTGACGCCCTCGGTCGAGGCGTCGCCTCAGGCGGAGGGCGCGTTGACCATGGCATGGGCGGCGCGCTCGAGGTAGGCCCAGAGCGTGGCGTCGTCCAACGGCGAGAGCGTCAGCTCGTCGACGGCCGTCCGCATGTGCAGCAGCCAGCGGTCGCGTGCCTCGGGCGTGACGGTGAACGGGGCGTGCCGCATGCGGAGACGAGGGTGTCCGCGTTCCTGGCTGTAGGTCGTCGGTCCGCCCCAGTACTGCTCGAGGAACCCGGTCAGGCGCTGGATCGCCCCTTCGAGATCGGACTCCGGGTACATGGGCCAGAGGAGCTCGTCCTCGCGGACCCCCTCGTAGAACCGGCGCACGAGACGCTCGAAGGTCGGACGTCCGCCGATCTGCTGCCAGAAGTTGCCCTGCGCGGCGTCCTGCCCGAGGCCTGCGCGGAGGGTGACGGGCTGACCCGCGCCTCCCGGGCTCGGCGGGCCGACGGGCAGACCGGCCCCGCCGTTCGGGCCGGACGACGAGGGGGTGAGAGGGGATCCGGTCACTTGCGCTTGCCCTTCGGGATGTGCGGTGTCGGCGAGGTGCGCGGGGCACGGGCGCCCTGCACGGAGAAGGCGCTGTCGAAGCCGGTCAGCACGACGCTCGTGAGCGACGGCAGGACGATGTCCATCGCGTCGGTGGTCTTCTTCAGTCGCGCCCTCAGCTCGCGGTCGACCGTGTCCCGGTCGGAGGATCGGGTCTTGACCACGATCCGGATGACCACGTGCTCGTCGGCGACGGACTGCAGACCCCAGACCTCGGGCTGATCCATGATCGCGCGTCGCCACTTGGGGATGGCGGCGAGCTCGTCGGCGGTCCTCTGCATGGCGTCCTGCACCTCGTCGACGTCGGCCGAGTACGGCACGGCGAGATCGATGACGACGCGGCTCCAGCCCTGCGACATGTTGCCCACCCGGAGGATCTCGCCGTTGCGGACGAACCACAGCACGCCGTTGACGTCGCGGATCTGCGTCACCCGGATGCCGACGGCCTCGACGACGCCCGCGGCGGGGCCGACGTCGACCACGTCGCCGACGCCCAGCTGGTCTTCCGCGACCATGAAGATGCCGTTCAGCATGTCCTTGACGATGTTCTGAGCACCGAAGGCGAGGCCTGCCCCGACGACGCCCGCCGCGCTGACGATCGCGACGACGTTGAAGTCGAGCTCGCCCATGATCAGCACGAGCGCGACCGCGGCGATGACGACCGTCACCACGTTGTTGAGGACGCTGCCCAGGGTGCGGGTGCGCTGGACCACCCGCACGGCCTGGAGGGGCGAGGCCATCAGCGCCTGCGTGTCGTCGACGTTCTGCTTGCGCTTGATCCCGTTGACCACCTGATCGACGACGCGTCGGATCGTGAAGTGCAGCCCCACCCGGAGGAGCACGGCCACGAGCAGGATCCCCGCGATGCGGATGGGCACACCCCACATCTGCCAGAAGGCGTCCCAGTCGAACGAGGCGGGCGTGGCGGCGGGTGTCTGCGCGAGGAGGAAGAGGTCCATATGAGCGACAAGTCAAGCACGCCCACGCAAGCCCGACTCGACGGAGGCTGAACGCGAGGACGGCGGACCCTGTGAGGGATCCGCCGTCCGAGTCGCTCGCCCGGGCGAGCGGGCGAGGTGCGAGGGGTTACCGCGCGTCGGTCTCCTGTGCGCGCAGCGCCCGCTCGACGCCCGAGACGCTCTCGCTCACGATGCGACGGAGCGCAGGGACCTCCGGGTTGGCCTCGAGCCACGCGTACGACGCGTCGACGAGGGCCTGATCGGCGAGCCCGGCCGGGTAGAGCCCCGAGACGAGCGTGTCGGCGATGTGGTAGCTGCGCGACTCCCAGATGCCGGTCAACGAGGCGAAGTACCGCTCGACGAGCGGCTGCAGGACCGCCGGGTCGTTCGCGTGCTGGAACCCGAGGGTCGTCGCGCGCACGATCGCGTTCGGCTGCTCGGCGCTGTCGACGATCGAGGCGAAGGCGGCCTGCTTGCCCTCGGTCGTCGCGATGGTCGCCCGGGCGCGGGCTGCGGCCTGGGCCCCGTTCGCCGTGTTGTCGGCCACCAGGGCCGCGTCGATCTCGGCCTCGCCGGCGCCTCCGACGAGCACGAGGCCCTCGAGCAGCTGCCAGCGGAGGTCGGTGTCGACGGTGAGGCCCTCGAGGGTGGTCGATCCGTCGATCAGACCGGCCAGCGCCTCCCGGTGGGTCTCGGTCGACGCGATGGCCGCGAAGAACGTGACGAACTGGAACTGGGCGTCCGAGCCGGCCTCGGCGCCCTGCGCCAGGGCCCACAGGCCGTCGCCGACCGCGGTGATGGTGGAGGCGCGGCGCGACGGGGCCACGTAGGTGCGGGCCGCCTGCAGCAGCTGCGACAGCGTCGTGCGGATCGTCGTCGACTCGGTCTCGGTGGCGATGTTGTCGAGGACGAGGCGAACGTAGTCCGAGGCGCGGGTCTCGGCGTCGCGCGTGGCGTCCCAGACGGAGCCCCAGACGAGGGCGCGGGCCAGGGGGTCGGCGATCTCGGAGAGGTGCGCGAGAGCGGTCTCGAGCGAGGCCTCGTCGAGACGGATCTTCGCGTAGGCGAGATCGTCGTCGTTGATCAGGACGAGATCGCCCCGCGACAGACCCACGAGCTCGGGCACCTCGGTGCGCGGGCCGTCGACGTCGATCTCGACGCGGTCCGTGCGGACGAGCTTCTCGCCCCGGCGGGCGTAGAGGCCGATCGCGAGGCGGTGCGGGCGGATCGTCGGGTAGTCGGCGGGGGCCTCCTGCAGCACGGCGAACGAGGTGATGACGCCGTCGGCGTCGACCTCGAGCTCGGGGCGGAGGGTGTTGACGCCCGCCGTCTCGAGCCACAGCTCCGACCAGCTGGTCAGCTCGCGGCCCGAGGTGGCCTCGAGCTCGACGAGGAGGTCGCTCAGCTCGGTGTTCGAGTGGTGGTGCTTCTGGAAGTACGCGGCGACGCCGGCGTAGAAGGCGTCGATGCCGACCCACGCGACGAGCTGCTTCAGAACCGACCCGCCCTTGGCGTAGGTGATGCCGTCGAAGTTGACCTGGACGTCCTCCAGGTCGTTGATCGTCGCCACGACGGGGTGGGTCGACGGCAGCTGGTCCTGGCGGTAGGCCCAGCTCTTCTCCATCGCCTGGAACGTCGTCCAGGCCTCGGTCCACTCGGTGGCCTCGGCCGTCGAGATGGTGGAGGCCCACTCGGCGAACGACTCGTTCAGCCAGAGGTCGTTCCACCACTTCATGGTGACGAGGTCGCCGAACCACATGTGGGCGAGCTCGTGCAGGATCGTGACGACGCGTCGCTCCTTGATCGCGTCGGTCACCTTGCTGCGGAACACGTAGGTCTCGACGAAGGTCACGGCCCCCGCGTTCTCCATCGCGCCCGCGTTGAACTCGGGCACGAAGAGCTGGTCGTACTTCTCGAACGGGTACGCGTACTGGAACTTCTCCTCGTAGTACGCGAAGCCCTGACGGGTCTTCTCGAAGATGTAGTCGGCGTCGAGGTACTCGGTGAGCGAGCGACGGGTGAAGATGCCCAGGGGGATCGTGCGGCCGTCGGCGCTGGTGAGATCGCTGCGCACCACGTCATAGGGGCCGGCGATGATCGCGGTGATGTAGCTCGAGAGCACCGGGGTCGGCGCGAAGGTCCAGGTGCCGTTCTCGCCGTCGACGACGGGCTCGGGCGTCGTCTGGTTGCTGACGACCTGCCAGCGGGCGGGTGCCGTGACGGTGAACTGGAACGTCGCCTTGAGGTCGGGCTGCTCGAACACGGCGAAGACACGGCGGCTGTCGGGCACCTCGAACTGCGAGTAGAGGTACACCTCGCCGTCGACCGGGTCGACGAAGCGGTGGAGGCCCTCGCCCGTGTTCGTGTACTCGGCGTCGGCGACGACCTCGAGCACGTTCTCGGCGGCCAGGTCGTCGAGCTGGATGCGCACGCCGTCCGAGACGGCCGAGGCGTCGAGCGCCGTGCCGTTCAGGACGACCGAGTGCACGGTGCGGGTCAGGGCGTCGATGAACGTCGAGGCGCCCGGGGTGGCGGTGAAGCGCACGGTGGTCGAGCTGCCGAACACCTCGTCGCCGCGGGTCAGGTCGAGGTCGATCTCGTACGACCGGACGTCGACGATGCTCCTGCGCTCTTGCGCTTCGACGCGGGTGAGGTTCTCTCCGGGCACGCTTGCTCCATCCGTGTAGGTAGTGAGGGGACTCGTGGTCCGCTGAGAGCCTAGACCGGCCGTCGTGGCTCGGGGTGTTGACTGGGGCGATGACCGACACCGTCGCCCCCGCCCCCCGAACCGCCGTCGACTTCTGGTTCGACCCGTCGTGCCCCTGGGCCTGGATGACCAGCCGGTGGATCGACGAGGTCAGCGCCCACCGCGACCTCGACGTGACCTTCCACATCATGAGCCTCGCCGTCCTGAACGAGGACAACGACGTGAGCGACGAGTACCGCGCCAACTTCGCGCGCATGCTGCGCTACACGCGCCTCGTCACGGCGGTCGGCGAGCTGCACGGTCAGTCGCACGTCAAGCCGCTCTACGACGCCCTCGGCACGCGCATCCACCCCGGCGGGGAGACCGACGCCGACGTCGTGATCCCGGCGGCGCTCGCCGAGGTCGGTCTGCCGGCCGACCTCGCCCGGTACGCCGACTCCGACGAGTACGACGAGCAGATGCGCGCGAGCCACTTCGACGGCATCGAGCGCGTCGGACAGGACGTCGGCACGCCCGTGATCGCCGTGAACGGCACCGCCTTCTTCGGGCCGGTCATCTCGCCGGCGCCGAAGGGCGACGAGGCCGCCCGTCTCTGGGACGGCGTCGTCGCCGTGGCCTCGTATCCCGGCTTCTTCGAGATCAAGCGCACACGCACGGTCGGGCCGATCTTCGACTGACGACCCGCGCCTCCGCGACCCGGAGCCGAGGAGGTGCGGGTCGTCGGCACCGCGCGCCCCCGGTTCTAAGATGATCACCATGCGCATCCACGTGGCGACCGATCACGCCGGCCTCGAGTTCAGCCAGACCGTCATCCAGCACCTGACCGACGCGGGCCACGATGTGACCGACCACGGCCCCGCCTCGTACGAGCCGCTCGACGACTACCCGTCGTTCTGCATCGCGGCGGCCCGGGCGGTCGTCCGCGACCAGCGCGCCGGCCACGAGGCCCTCGGGGTCGTGTTCGGCGGATCGGGCAACGGCGAGCAGATCGCCGCGAACAAGGTCGAGGGCGTCCGGGCCGCGCTGGTCTGGAACGACTCGACGGCCAAGCTGGCGCGTCAGCACAACGACGCCAACGTCATCGCCATCGGAGCGCGCCAGCACACCGAGGCCGAGGCGCTCGCCTTCATCGACTCGTTCGTGTCGGAGCCCTTCACGCACGACGAGCGCCACGTCCGCCGCATCGCCCAGGTGGGCGAGTACGAGACCACCGGGGCCATCGCCGGGCACCCGGTCGACTGACGACGTAACGTCGACTGCGGCGGGCACCCCGATCGGGGTCCCGCCGCTTCGTCGTCCCGGCCCCGTCGCCGGGATCCACCCCGAGAGAGGGAGCATCGTGCCCGAGGGTCATTCCGTCCATCGCATCGCGAATCAGTTCGAGCAGAGCTTCGTCGGTCATCGAGCCGCGGTGAGCTCGCCGCAGGGGCGCTTCGCCGCGGGCGCCGAGAAGCTCGACGGCGCCACGATGATCGACGCCAAGGCCGTCGGCAAGCAGATGTTCCTCGAGTTCGACAACGGGCTCTGGCTGCACGTCCACCTGGGGCTCTACGGCGCGTGGGACTTCGCGGGGGAGATCGCCACGGGTCACTCGATGGCCGAGTCGCGTCGTCGGCGGACCGCGACGCGGCGCGCTGAGAACGCGCCCGACGACGACGGCGAGCACTCGATGTCGAGCATCGGGGCGCCGCGCACGAGTCGGGTCCGGATGGCCGAGCAGGAGAAGGCGGAGGACGACATCGAGTCGTTCCCGCCCGAGCCCGTCGGACAGGTCCGCGTGCGTCTGCTGACCGACACGGCCGTCGGAGACCTGCGCGGCCCCACGAAGTGCGAGGTGCTCGACGCGGCCGGCGTCGATCTCGCGATCGCGAAGCTCGGCCCCGACCCCCTGGTCGACTCGCCCAGGAAGGGCGCCGACCGCTTCGTCGCGGTGGCCGGCAGGAAGCGCACCCCGATCGGGCTGCTGCTCATGGACCAGAGCGTCGTCAGCGGCATCGGGAACATCTACCGGGCCGAACTGCTGTTCCGGGCGAGACTCGACCCGCACACGCCGGGTGTCCAGGTGCCCGAGGAGGTCCTGCGGGCCCTCTACAAGGACTGGACGAAGCTCCTGAAGAGCGGCGTCGAGCTGGGGCAGATGATGACCATGGACGGTCTGACGAAGGCGCAGCACGCCAAGGCCCTCCGCAGCCGCGCCGACCGGCACTGGGTCTATCACCGCGAGGGACTGCCCTGCCGGGTCTGCGGCACGAACATCGTCATGGAGATGGCCGCGGGTCGGAAGCTCTACTGGTGCCCGACCGACCAGACTTGAGCGCATGCGCCACACACCAGGGTTCGTGCTCTCCGACGTCGACGAGGTCAGGCGGCTGATCCGCGAGAACCCGTGGGCGACGATCGTGTCGCACACGGGCGAGGGCATCGTCGCGTCGCACTACCCCGTCGTGCTCGAGCCCGACGACGATCCCGACGCGATCGTCCTCGTCAGCCATGTCGGCCGCCCCGACGAGCGGTCGCACGAGCTGGGCGAGCACGAGGTCCTGGTCGTCATCCAAGGGCCCCATGGCTACGTCTCGCCGGGCTGGTACCCGGCCGAGCAGATCATCCCGACCTGGAACCACGTGACGGCCCATCTCTGGGGCACGCCCGAGATCCTCTCCGACGACGAGAACTTCCGAGTGCTCGGCGAGCTCGTCGACCACTTCGAGCAGGTGATGCCCGAACCGTCGACGCTCACCCTCGACGAGGCCGGCTCGCGGCGCGTCGCGAAGGGCACGGTGGGCATCCGCCTCCGGGTGACCCGGTTCGACGCGCGGCTCAAACTCAGTCAGAACAAACCGCCGGAGGTCGTCGACCGCATCATCGACGAGCTCGAGCACGGCGAGCACTACGCCCAGCCGTCCCTGGCCGCCGAGATGCGCCGGGTGCGGGACCGATGACCCCTCCGGGAACCGAGGAGGCGCGGAGTCTGCTCCTGAGGGGCGCCCGCCTCGTCGGCGGCGACGGCTCCCCGACCGACGTGCTCGTGGAGTCGGGCGAGGTGTCGTCGATCGCGCGCGGCATCACGCCGGGGCGGGGGGCCGAGGTCGTCGAGCTCGACGGGCGCTGGCTCGCGCCGGGGCTGTGGGACTCCCATGTGCACATGGACCAGTGGGCCCTGGCCCGACGTCGCCTCGATCTCTCGGGTGCGGCGTCGGCCGCCCAGGCGGCCTCCCTCGTCGGCGAACGACTGCGCGTCGACCCGCCGGCGGCCGGCGAGACCCTGGTCGGCTACGGCTTCCAGGACGCCCTCTGGCCCGACGCGCCGACCCGCGGCGTGCTCGACTCGGTCAGCGGAGACGTCCCCGTCGTGCTGGTGAGCAACGATCTCCACGCGGCCTGGCTCGACTCGGCGGCCCTCGCCCGGTACGGACACGCGGGCCACGAGACCGGCCTGCTGCGCGAGCAGGCGGCGTTCGACGTGAGCGTCCGGGTGAGCGCCGTCGACGACGACCTGCTCGACGGCTGGGTCGCCGACGCCGCAGCGGCGGCCGCGAGCCGCGGCGTCGTGGGGGTCGTCGACCTCGAGATGTCGTACTCGCTCGACCGATGGGTCCGGCGGGTGGAAGGTGGCGCGCGGAGCCTGCGGATCGCGGCCGGGGTCTACCCGGCCGACCTCCATCGCGTCGTCGACCGGGGCCTCCGGACGGGCGATCCGATCGAGGGGACCGACGGTCTCGTCACCATGGGGCCGTTCAAGATCATCACCGACGGCTCGCTGAACACGCGCACCGCCTGGTGCCACGACCCGTATCCGGCGGTCGGCGGCGAGCCCGCCCATCGGGGGGTGGCCGCCTACACGACGCGCGAGCTCGTCGACTGGCTGCGCCGCGCCTCCTCGGCGGGTCTCGTCCCCGCGGTCCACGCGATCGGCGATGCGGCCAACGCCATGGCCCTCGACGCGTTCGAGGAGGTCGGCTGCGGCGGGGGGATCGAGCACGCCCAGCTGGTCGACGCGGCCGACGTCGAGCGCTTCTCACGACTGGGGGTCGTGGCGAGCATGCAGCCCGAGCACGCGATGGACGACCGGGACGTCGCCGACCTGCTCTGGGCCGGCCGGACGGATCGGGCCTTCGCCCTCGAGACCCTGCTGGCGGCCGGGGTCGCGCTGCGGCTCGGCTCGGACGCCCCGGTCGCCCCGCTCGACCCGTGGGTGACGATGGCCGCGGCCGTCTCGCGGTCGCGCGACGGCCGCGAGCCCTGGCACCCCGAGCAGCGCATCGTCGCCTCGGCGGCCCTCGCGGCGTCGACCGGCGGGCGCTCGGCCGTGACGACCGGTTCGGTCGCCGACCTCGTCGTCGTCGAGGCGGATCCGCTGAGCGTCGACGACGAGACGATGCGCTCGATGCCGGTGTCGGCGACCCTGCTCGGCGGTCGTCTCACGCACGGCACGCTGGACTGACCCGGCCACCGCCGGATCGACGACGAGCGCGGCACCCGCGGACGACGGAGGCCGCCGCCCCGAGGGGCGGCGGCCTCCGTCCGTCGGGGGAGCGGACTCAGCCGGCGACGTGCGCGGCGAGGAACCAGCGGTCCTTCTCGAGGCCGCGCGAGATCTCGATGGCGACGTCCTGGCTCGACGCGTCGAGCTCGCCGAGCTCGTCGATCGCCGTGCGGACGGCCACCAGCGAGGCGTCGATCTGGGCGACGAGCTCGGCGATGGTGGTGTCGATCTGGTTGAAGCCGGGCGACGTCGGGGGGATGACCGTGTTGGCGGCGACGGTGGCGATGCGGCCGTCGACCGGGAGGCCGAGGGCGACGACGCGCTCGGCGGCGAGGTCGGCCCACTCGCGGGCGTGGTCGACGACCACGTCGATGAGCTCGTGCACGGCGATGAACGCGATGCCGCGGACGTGCCAGTGCGCCTGCTTGCCGTTGACCGAGAGCGCGGTCATGTCGGTGACGATCTGGCTGAGGAACTGGGCGACGCCGGCAGCGACGTCGGGGTCGACGGATCCCTGGGGGACGGTGCGGGTGAGGTCGGTCATGACGTGGTCCTTTCCTTGACGATGGGGACAACGCTAGAGGTCTGAGAAGATTCCGCAAGCAAGCTGAGGCTCGGCTCACCAAGGGCAGCCTGACCTCATCGTCGCCGCCGAGGGGGGATAACCCCACCGGGCTTCCGGTCGCTGGCACCATGGGTCGCGCGCCGGTCGTCGACCAGGCTCGACAGCATGAACCAGGAGAGCGTCATCGCCACCCACAACCCCTACCTCTCGCCGCCGCGGCAGTCGGGCGGCTACGCCCGCCGATGGCGGGGGCTTCCCCGCGAGCTCGGCTACATCGCCCTCTCGGCGGTGCTGGTCGTCGTGGTGGGCATCGGCGCGAGCATCTTCCTGTCGGCGCTGCGGGGCGTCGGCGACACGGTCACGGGCTTCGTCGCCTTCGCCGTCCTCGTCTTCGCCTCGCTCTGGCTGGCCAGGTGGTTCGGCACCTTCGAGGTCATCAGGCTCCGGTGGGCCTCCGAGCGGCCCATCCGCCCCGTCGACTGGACCCCGAACACCGTCTGGGGTCGGTCCGACAAGCGGGTGGTCCGGGCCGTGTCCGTCGTCGCGAACCCCCACTACTGGCTCTACCTGCTCTATGCGCTCGTCGTGTTCCCGGCCGTCGCGGGATTCACCGCGTTCGTGACCGTCGCCTCGCTCGTCGTGCCCCTCGGGCTCGTCCTCGCCGGCGTCCTCTTCGTCACCTCCATCGCCCCATCCGACGCGTACTCGTTCACCGAGACGATCGGCGGCACGTCGTTCGGGCTCCTGGCCCTCTTCTTCGGCGTGGTCGTGCTCACGGCCGTGGTGCTCCTCCTGCCCTACGTCGTCCACGGCTTCGTCGTGATGCACCAGGCCATCGCCGCGGCGATGCTCGGCGGCTTCCGCTCCGACGAGCTCGAGGTGGAGCTGGCCGACCGCGAGATCTCACGCACCGCCGCCCTGTCGGCCGAGGGCACGGCCCTGCGCCGCCTCGAGCGCGACATCCACGACGGTCCGCAGCAGCGCCTCGTGCGTCTGCAGATGGATCTCGCCGCCGCCTCACGCGCGATCGAGACCGACCCCGACAGGAGCCGGACCCTCATCGAGGAGGCGCGGCTGCAGTCCCAGGAGGCCCTCGAGGAGCTGCGTGCGCTGTCCCGCGGCTTCGCGCCTCCGCTGCTGCTCGACCGAGGTCTCATCGCCGCCCTGGAGTCGCTCGTCGACCGATCGGTGATCCCCACGACCCTGCTCGACCGGGTCCCCGCCCACGTCGTCGTCTCGAGCGACATCGAGCGCAACGCCTACTTCATCGCGTCGGAGCTCGTGACCAACATCGGCAAGCACGCCGAGGCGTCGTCGGCCGACCTGGTGGTCCGGACCCGACAGGCCCCGGACGGCGCGGGGCTCCTCCTCGAGCTCGTCGTCACGGACGACGGTCGCGGTGGAGCGGGGCTCCGCGACGGACACGGGCTGGCCGGCGTCCAGGAGCGTCTCGTCGGTCTCGGCGGGTTCCTCGACATCTCGAGCCCGGCGGGCGGCCCGACCATCGTCACGGTGAGCATCCCGATGGCGACGACCGCGACCCTGCCCGTCGACACGGTCCCGCTCGTAGACTGAGCGGATGCCCGACACCACCCTCGACCCCGCCCTCCGCGTGGTGGTCGCCGACGACTCCGTGCTGCTGCGCGAGGGGCTCGTCCGACTGCTCGACGAGCTCGGGGTCACGGTGGTGGGCGCCTTCGGCGACGCGGATCAGCTGCTGGCCGGTCTCGACGACGCGGCCCCCGACGTGGCCGTGCTCGACGTCCGCATGCCGCCGACCCACACCGACGAGGGGGTGCGCGCGGCCATCGAGATCCGGTCTCGCCGACCCGGCACGGCGATCCTCCTGCTCTCCCAGTACGTCGAGGTGGCCTACGCCCGCGATCTCCTCGAAGCCGGCTCCGGGGGAGTGGGCTATCTGCTCAAAGACCGCATCGCCTCGCTCGACGAGTTCCGCGACGCCCTCGAGCGGGTCGCGAACGGAGGCACGGTGCTCGACCCGCAGGTGGTGTCGCAGCTGCTCGGTCGGCGCAGCGACCCCCTCGCCGCCCTGACGCCGCGGGAACGCGAGGTGCTGACCCTCATGGCGGAGGGGCGGACGAACGCCGCGATCGCGTCGGCGCTCGTGATCGGCACCGGCGCCGTCGAGAAGAACGTCACGTCGATCTTCCAGAAGCTGCTCCTCGAAGACAGCGGCACCGACCACCGGCGGGTGCTCGCGGTGCTGGCGTACCTGCAGAACTAGACCCGCGCCTCCTCGGGATCCCCCGTCACGACCCCGGTGCGCGAGACGACGGGGCGCGCGCCGGAGGCCTCGGGTAGCCTGTGGCGATGTCCGCGCCCGCCTCGATCCCGACCTCGACCACCTCGTCGACGAGTCGGCACTGGGGTGACCGGATCGTCGGACTCGAAGGGCTCAGAGGGCTGGCGGCCATGGCCGTGCTGGCTTACCACGTGGCCCACGTGCTGACCCGGGATGTGGAGGACGAGACCCTTCCGCTGCTCGTCTTCCTCATGCACCAGGGTCTCAGCCTGTTCTTCGTGCTCTCGGGGTTCCTGCTGTTCTGGCCCTTCGCGACGCGGATCATCGAGGGGCGCGAGCTGCCGTCGCTGAAGCGGTACACGGCGAACCGGTTCCTGCGGATCTGGCCCGCCTACGTCGTGGTGCTCCTGATCGTGAACTTCGGACTGCAGATGTCGTTCCTGTCGCAGAACGAGTTCGGGCGGCTCCCGTGGTGGAAGACGATCGTCGACCTCACTCTGCTGCACTCGTACCTGCCGAGCACCCTCCGAACGGGTCTCGAGGTGTCATGGACCCTCACCGTCGAGCTGACCTTCTACCTCGTGCTGCCGTTCCTGGCGATGCTCGGTCGCCGGGTGGCGCTCCGCACCTCGGGGTGGATCGGCGCGCTCGTGCCCGTGGGGGTCATGTTCGTCGCCGGGGTGGGCGGCAAGATCTGGCAGCACACCGTCGGCGAGACCTCGGGTCTCAGCGGGGGCGAGCTGAGCTGGTCGGACAACTGGTTCTCGGTGGTCAGCCGCAGCCTCCTGCTGCACGCCGACCTCTTCGCCTTCGGCATGGCGGCGGCGCTGCTGTACATCGCGGTCCGACGCGGGTCGGCGACCCCCATCGCGATCTCCGCCCTCCGCGGCACGCTGATGGTGGTGATCGGCGCCGCCTTCGTCGTCGCCTGGATCGGCTCCACCCCCGAGTTCCAGGACACCTTCGCCTCGATCGGCTTCACGGGGATGCTGCTGCTCATGGTCCTGCCCGCTCACGGCGATCGTCTGGGCTGGATCGCGCGGTTCTGCGACTGGTCGCCCGTGCGGAATCTCGGCGTCATCTCGTTCAGCGTGTACCTCTGGCACATGCCGGTCATCCGCATCATGCAGGATCTCCTCGATCCGGGGCAGGGCGGGCGGGCGCTCTACGCGCTCTATCTGGTCGTGACCGTGACGATCACCCTGCTGCTGGCCACCGCGACCTACTGGGCCGTCGAGAAGCAGGCTCTCAGGCTGAAGCCCTCGGGTCGGCCGTCGCGCGGCGGGGGGCCCGCGGGTCTCGGAGCGACCGCGCCCGGTGACGAGGCCGTCACCGACGGCTCGACGCCGTCAGCCGACGAGCGCGCCCGCGGCTGACGGCGCGGAGACGCCGCGATCGTCGGACGCCTCGGGGCCCGAGGTGATGGCGTCGCTCGGCACGATCGTCTCGAGGATGAGGTCACGGAACGCGCGACCGAGACGGGCGTATCCGCTGTACGTCGGGTGGATGCCGTCGGCGCTGGCACCCGGCGCGAAGAGGCCGTCGTCGCCCCTCGCGAAGGTCCAGGGGTCGACGACGGCGTATCCCTCGCCGTAGGCCCACGAGGCGAGATCGACGTCGTAGGTCGTCGCGGCCTCGGGCGCCCGCTCGTAGGGCGGGATGGCGGCGATGAGCACGCGGTCGGCGCCGACGGTCTCGATGATCGACTCGTACGACGATCGCGCCTGGGCGAAGCTCGTCCCGAGGCGCACGTCGTTCGTGCCGCCCATGAGCACCAGGAGGTCGGCGTCGACGGGGGAGACGGCGGCTGCCATCTCCTCGACGGTCGCGCCCGCCTTGGCCCAGCCCCCGGCGAACTCGATGCCGTCGCCCTGGGCGTAGGTCATCCAGGACTTGTCGTCGAGGCCGTTCCCGAGGAACCTGCTCCGCCCGGCGCTGAGCGAGTCGCCCACGACGGCCACGCGCAGGTCGCCCGCGGCGGCGGCTGGAGCCGCGCCGCCCTCGGCGCGCGGCGGCGTCGTGCTCGGCGTGCTGCAGCCCGAGAGGCCGAGGCCCGTGACGAGCGCCAGTCCGAGCAGGGCGACCCCGAGGGCACGGGGTCGGCGGCGGCGGAGGAGTGACGGGCCCGGGGTCATGGCGACATTGTGCGGCACCCGGCCGCCCGACGTCTAATCGCCCCGGGTCAGCCGATATTGATATGCTAAAGTTGATATCTGTTCACTGAATTCCGAGCCCGGAGGCCCCGAGAGATGACGTACAGACCCGAGATCGACGGCCTCCGAGCAGTGGCGGTCGTCAGCGTCATCCTCTTCCACGCCGGGGTGGCGGGGTTCTCGGGGGGACTCGTCGGCGTCGACGTGTTCCTGGTCATCAGCGGCTACCTGATCACGGGCATCATCGTCGGCCAGCGCTCTCGAGGCGCCTTCTCCCTGCGGTCCTTCTGGATGCGGCGCATCCGGCGGATCCTCCCGGCGACCCTCGTCGTCCTGGTCGTCTGCACCCCGTTCGCTCTGCTCTGGATGATGCCCGACGAGCTCGAGGGCTTCGGGCAGTCGCTCGTGTCGACGATCCTGTCGGGCAACAACCTGCTGCTCTACGTCTCGAGCGGCTACTTCGACACCGCCTCCGAGTTCAAGCCGCTCATGCACACCTGGAGCCTCGGGGTCGAGGAGCAGTTCTACCTCGTGTTCCCCCTGCTCCTCCTCGTGCTGCTCGCCCGCGGCCGCCGGACGGCTCTGCTCGGCGTCGCCGTCCTCGCCGTCGCCAGCATCGCTGTGGCCTCCTGGCTCGTGGTCGTCGACCCCGACGCGGGGTTCTATCTGCTGCCGTCGCGGGCCTGGGAGCTCCTCGTCGGGGCCGGGCTCGCCCTGGGGATGGCGGGGCGGGGCGATGCCGCACCGCGCCTCCTCGGCCCGCGGTCCGCCGGCGCGGCCGCCGCGGTCGGCCTCGCGGCCATCGTCGGCGCCGTCGTCCTCGTCGACGGCAGCACGGCCGTCCCTCCGGCCGTCCTGGCCGTGCCCGTCGTCGGCACCGCCCTGGTGATCGCCTTCGCGCACGAGGGGACGCTCGCGGCCCGGGTGCTCTCGCGACCGGTGATGGTCGGCGTCGGGCTGATCAGCTTCAGCGCGTACCTCTGGCATCAGCCGCTCTTCGCCTTCGCCCGGGTCTGGTCGCCCGAGCAGCCGCCCGTCGTCGTGTTCGCCGCCCTGTCGTTCGCCTCTCTCGGTCTGGCGTGGCTCACCTGGCGGTTCGTCGAGACGCCGTTCCGGTCGCCGAGCGCCGTCCGGCCCCGGGTCTTCGTGCCGGTGATCGGCTCGACGGTCGTCGTCGTCACCGCGTTCGGGCTCGTGCTGAACGCCGGCGACGGGCTGCCCGGACGGGTGTACGGGCCCGACGTGCTGGCCGACGGGGCCATCGACGTCATGTACGTGCAGCGACTCATCGAGTCCGACGCGGCGCGCTTCGTCGACGACGACCGGTTGAACGTCTTCGTGGTGGGGAACAGCTTCTCGCGCGACCTCGGCAACGCGGTCCTCGAGACGTACCCGGACGCCAGGCTCGAGATGATCCACCAGCCCGGCGTGCTGGGCTGCTTCGACGCCGAGCCCCGACCCGCGCACTTCGACGAGCGCTACGAGCAGGCCGATCTCATCCTCTACGCGACCGATCGGACCTACGAGCCGTGCGTGCGGGACGATCTCGACCGGGCCGTGGCCGACGGCAAGGAGATGTTCGTCGGAGGGGCGAAGAACTTCGGAGACAACGCCAACTGGATCATCCGCCAGGGCCCGGACGAGCGCGCTCTGCTGACCAACCGCGTGCCCGAGGAGATCGTCGATCGGGACCGCGTCGCCCGCGAGCTCGTGCCGGCCGAGCATCTCGTGCCGTGGCTCGACCTCGCCGAGGGCGGGCGGATCCCGATCACGGACGAGGAGGGGCGGATCCTGTCACCGGATCGCATCCACTTCACGAAGTACGGAGCCGAGTACTTCGGGCAACGCGTGCTGCCGGAGACCGGGCTCGACGCGATCATGGAGTCGGTCACGCCGGAGGAGTGAGTGGAGGGGATGACGGGAATCGAACCCGCGCCATCAGTTTGGAAGACTGAGGCTCTACCATTGAGCTACATCCCCGGAGCGGTTCGCACCGCACGGGTGAGACCACTATAAACCATCCCCCGGTTCGTTCAGTAACCGGCCCCTCGCGTCGGCTAGACTGACCGCGGCCTTTTCCCCACCCGACCTCAACGGGACCGAACGGGGCGAGACCGATCCAGGTGATACACGGGGCGTAGCGTAGTGGCTAGCGCGTCCGTTTTGGGGGCGGAAGATCGCAGGTTCGAGTCCTGTCGCCCCGACGATCGTCTACCTGCTGTCTCGGATGTGAGTTCAGCGTCGTCAACACAGGAGAAGCCCCACATTGGTCCAGACCACGGTTGAAAAGCTCAGCCCCACGCGCGTCAAGCTCAACATCGTCGTGACTCCCGACGAGCTGAAGCCCAGCGTCACGCACGCCTACGGGCACATCGCCGAGACCATCAACATCCCCGGCTTCCGCAAGGGCAAGGTGCCGCCGCCCATCATCGACCAGCGCGTCGGTCGCGAAGAGGTCCTGAACCACGCCGTGAGCGAGAGCCTCGACAAGTTCTACCGCGAGGCCGTCACCGAGACGCAGATCCGCGTGCTCGGCCGTCCCGAGGCGGACGTCGTCGGCTGGCCCGACGTGAAGGACTTCTCGGGCGACCTCACCATCGCCGTCGAGGTCGACGTGCGCCCCGACTTCGATCTGCCCGACTACGAGGGCATCGAGCTCACCGTCGACACGGTCGAGATCTCCGACGACGAGGTCGACGAGGAGCTCGCGAACCTGCGCACGCGCTTCGGCACCCTCGTGACCGTCGACCGCCCGGCCACCACCGGCGACTTCGCGCAGATCGACCTGACCGCGACCATCGGCGACGACGAGGTCGACACCGCCAAGGGCATCTCGTACGAGCTCGGCTCGGGCGAGCTCATCGAGGGCATCGACGAGGCCCTCGAGTCCCTCACAGCCGGCGAGAGCACGACCTTCGAGTCCAAGCTGCTCGGCGGCGACCGTGAGGGCGAGACGGCCCTCATCGCCGTCACCGTGACCGCGGTCAAGGAGCGCGAGCTCCCCGAGGCCGACGACGACTTCGCTCAGATCGCCAGCCAGTTCGACACCATCGACGAGCTCAAGTCGGATCTGCGCGAGCAGCTCGCCAAGTCGAAGTCGTTCGGCCAGGGCGGCCAGGCTCGCGACCAGGTCGTCGAGAAGCTCCTCGAGTCGGTCGAGATCCCCGTCCCCGAGAAGCTCGTCGAGGACGAGGTCCACCGTCACCTCGAGCAGGAGAACCGTCTCGAGGACGACGAGCACCGCGCCGAGGTGAAGGAGAGCAGCGAGAAGGCCTTCCGCAACCAGATCCTCCTCGACGCCATCGCCGAGAAGGAAGAGGTCAAGGTCGAGCAGGACGAGCTGACCCAGTACCTCATCCAGGGAGCAGCCCAGTACGGCATGGAGCCCGGCGAGTTCATCAAGGTCCTCGACCAGAACGGCCAGATCCCGGCCATGGTCGGCGAGGTCGCGCGCAGCAAGGCCCTCGCGGTCGTGCTGTCGAAGGCCAAGGTCGTCGACGGCGAGGGTGCGGCGGTCGACCTGTCGGCCTTCACCGCGACCGCGGGCGTCGGCACGGACGACGACGACCACGAGGGTCACGACCACGCATAACGGTCGCGACCGACTCGACCGGAGGTCGACATGAGAGGGCCGGGTGCTGAACGCACCCGGCCCTTCGTCGTCCCCCTCGCCGGCCACTATCTGCCGTGGGCGAACAGCCCGGAACACGCGGGTTGGACCCTATAGATTCGACACCAAGCGACAACGAATGGGAGCTCCACCATGGCCGACGTGACACTGCCCAACAGTGTTTTTGACCGACTGCTCAAGGACCGCATCATCTGGCTCGGCTCCGAGGTGCGCGACGAGAACGCCAACGAGATCGCAGCGAAACTCCTGCTCCTCGCCGCGGAGGACAGCGAGAAGGACATCTACCTCTACATCAACTCGCCCGGCGGGTCGATCACCGCGGGCATGGCGATCTACGACGCCATGGAGTTCGTGCCGAACGACATCGTCACGGTGGGCATCGGGATGGCGGCCTCGATGGGGCAGCTGCTCCTCACCGCCGGCACCAAGGGCAAGCGCTACATCACGCCGAACGCTCGCGTGCTGCTGCACCAGCCCCACGGCGGCTTCGGCGGCACCTCGTCCGACATCCAGACGCAGGCTCAGCTGATCCTCTCGATGAAGCGTCGCCTCGCCGAGATCACGGCCGCTCAGACGGGCAAGACCGTCGAGCAGATCAACGAGGACGGCGACCGCGACCGCTGGTTCACGGCGGAGGAAGCCCTCGAATACGGCTTCGTCGATCACATCCGCGGTTCGGCCACCGACGTCGTCGGCGGCGCCGGCACCGACCAGGCGTAGCCCCCACCCGATCGTCATCACAGAAAGAGAAGAACTCATGGAACTCCCGATGATGGGTGGCGCGGGCCGGGTGCAGAGCCCCGACTCCCGCTACATCCTCCCCAGCTTCGAAGAGCGCACCGCCTACGGGTACAAGCGCCAGGACCCGTACGCCAAGCTGTTCGAAGACCGCATCGTCTTCCTCGGCGTGCAGGTCGACGACGCGTCGGCCGACGACATCATGGCGCAGCTGCTCGTGCTCGAGAGCATGGACCCCGATCGCGACATCACGCTCTACATCAACTCGCCCGGCGGCTCGTTCACGGCGATGACGGCCATCTACGACACGATGCAGTACATCCGTCCCGAGATCCAGACCGTCTGCCTCGGTCAGGCCGCCTCGGCGGCGGCCGTGCTGCTCGCGGCCGGCCAGCCGGGCAAGCGCCTCGCCCTGCCCAACGCCCGCGTGCTGATCCACCAGCCCGCGACCGGCGGCAGCAGCGGTGGCCAGGCCTCCGACATCGAGATCCAGGCCGCCGAGGTCCTGCGGATGCGCACCTGGCTCGAGGAGACGCTGTCGTTCCACTCGAACAAGACGCCCGAAGAGGTGAACCGCGACATCGAGCGCGACAACATCCTCGGCGCGAACGAGGCGCTCGCCTACGGTCTCGTCGACCAGGTGCTGACCTCGCGGAAGAACCAGCCGGCGCTCACGCGCTGATCCGCACCTCGACCGTGGTCGACGCGAAGCCCCGGGCCCTCGGCCCGGGGCTTCGTGCCGTCCCCGATCCGAGGGCGACCGCGCGGGGGTCCGACGCTGTCGGAGGATCGCGTTAGGCTCTCAGCACGACGATCGTCGAGGGTCGCCGATCAGCACGCCACGAGAGGGTCCGAGCATGGCACGTATAGGTGAGAGCGCCGATCTGCTCAAGTGCTCGTTCTGTGGAAAGAGCCAGAAGCAGGTCCAGCAGCTCATCGCCGGTCCCGGCGTCTACATCTGCGACGAATGCGTCGAGCTCTGCAACGAGATCATCGAAGAGCGTCTCGCCGAGGCCGGCGAAGAGCCCGCCAGCGAGTTCGATCTGCCGAAGCCCCGCGAGATCTACTCGTTCCTCGAAGAGTACGTGATCGGTCAGGACGCGGCGAAGCGTGCGCTCTCCGTCGCCGTGTACAACCACTACAAGCGCATCCGTGCGGCGTCCACGCTCACGGCGGCCGAGTCCCTCGCCGACGAGGTCGAGATCTCGAAGTCGAACATCCTCCTCATCGGCCCCACAGGCTGCGGCAAGACCTATCTCGCTCAGACCCTGGCCAAGCGGCTCAACGTGCCGTTCGCGGTCGCCGACGCCACGGCTCTCACCGAGGCCGGCTACGTGGGCGAAGACGTCGAGAACATCCTCCTCAAGCTGATCCAGGCCGCCGACTACGACGTCAAGCGCGCCGAGACCGGCATCATCTACATCGACGAGATCGACAAGATCGCCCGCAAGGCCGAGAACCCGTCGATCACCCGCGACGTCTCGGGCGAGGGCGTGCAGCAGGCTCTCCTGAAGATCCTCGAGGGCACGGTCGCGTCCGTGCCGCCGCAGGGAGGGCGCAAGCACCCCCATCAGGAGTTCATCCAGGTCGACACGACGAATGTGCTGTTCATCGTCGCCGGTGCGTTCGCCGGGCTCGAAGACATCATCTCGAACCGTGCGGGCAAGCGGGGCATCGGCTTCGGCGCCCCGCTGCACAGCAAAGAGGACGAGGCGGCGCTGTTCAGCGAGGTCCTGCCCGAAGACCTGCACAAGTTCGGTCTGATCCCCGAGTTCATCGGTCGTCTGCCCGTCGTCACGACGGTCACCCAGCTCGACCAGCCGGCGCTCATGCAGATCCTCACCGAGCCGAAGAACGCCCTCGTCCGTCAGTATCAGCGCATGTTCGAGATCGACGGCGTCGAGCTCGAGTTCGACCGCGGCGCCCTCGAGGCGATCGCCGACCTCGCCGTGCTGCGCCAGACCGGTGCCCGCGGGCTGCGGGCGATCCTCGAAGAGGTCCTCGGGCCGATCATGTTCGACGTGCCCTCCGACGAGACGGTCGGAAAGGTCGTCGTGACCCGCGCCTCCGTCCTCGAGAACGCGGCGCCGACCATCGTGCCGCGCGTCGTCGAGCACCGCACCGAGAAGTCCGCCTAGTCGATCGACGACGACGACGCCCCGGCCGCCGCGGCCGGGGCGTTCCGTCGTCGACACGGGCGCCTCGAACCGTAGGGGCTAGGCGAGCCCGCGACGGGCGAGCAGCGGTTCGACCCGCGCGTCGCGACCGCGGAAGTCCCGGTACGCCTCGAGGGGGTCCTTCGAGCCGCCCACGCCGAGCAGGCGGGACCTGAACCGGTCGCCGTTCTCGCGCACGAGCCCGCCGCTCTCGTCGAACCACTCGACCGTGTCGGCGTCGAGCACCTCGCTCCAGATGTACGAGTAGTAGCCGGCGTCGTAGCCTCCGGCGAACGTGTGCGCGAAGTACGTGCTCGAGTAGCGGGGCGGGACGGCCGCGAGATCGAGGCCGACCGCGGCCAGCGCCTCCTGCTCGAACGCCTCGACGTCGGTGACGGCCGCCGCCTCGGCGGCGGACAGGGAGTGCCAGGCCTGGTCGAGCAGGGCGGCGGCGAGGTACTCGCTCGTCTCGAAGCCCTGGTTGAAGCCCTGCGACGCCACGAGCGCGTCGACCAGCCGGGAGGGCAGCGGCTCGCCGGTCTCGTGGTGGACTGCGTAGTTCGCGAGCACCTCGGGGTGCAGCATCCACATCTCGTTGACCTGACTCGGGAACTCGACGAAGTCGCGGAACACGTTCGTGCCCGAGAACGTCGGGTACGTCACGCGGGCGACGAGGCCGTGCAGCGCGTGGCCGAACTCGTGGAAGAACGTCGTCACCTCGTCGAGCGTCAGCAGGGTCGGCTGCCCGGCCGGCGGCTTCGGCACGTTCAGGTTGTTGACGACGACGCTCGGCAGCCCGGTCAGCGCCGACTGCGACACGAGCGGGTTCATCCACGCCCCGCCGCGCTTGCTGTCGCGCGTGTGGAGGTCGAGCACGTACAGGCCGACCGGCGACCCGTCGTCGTCGGCGACCTCGAACACCCGCGCGTCGGGGTGGTAGGCCACGAGGTCGGGTCGCTCGGTGAAGCGCAGTCCGTAGAGCCGCTGGGCGGCGAAGAAGACCCCGTCGTGCAGCACCCGCTCGGCCTCGAACCAGGGTCTCATCGCCGCGGTGTCGACGTCGTGCTGCTCGGTGCGGACGAGCTCGGTCACGAAGGCCCAGTCGGACGCCGTGATCGGACGCCCGGCCCGCCTCTCGAGCTCCGCCTGCTCGGCGCGGGCGTTGCGCGCCGCAGGAGGCGCGAGTCGCCCGAGCAGATCGGCGACGGCCTCGGGGGTGCCGGCCGTCTCGCCTGCGGTGACCGCGGCGGCGTGACTCGCGAAGCCGAGCAGTTCGGCGCGTTCGGCGCGCAGCCGAGCGATCTCGAGCACGAGCTCGCGGTTGTCGAACGGGCCGCCGCGGCGCCCGCGCGAGAGCGAGGCCCGCATGATCCGCTCGCGCAGGCGCTCGTCCGTCAGCGACGCGAGGTAGGGGTGCCCGCTGAACAGCACGAGGCTGATGACGTGGCGGCCGTCGAGCCCTCGATCTCGGGCAGCCTCGGCGGCGGCGGCGATCGCCCCGGCGTCGAGACCGTCGAGCTCGGCGACCTCGTCGACGACGACCGCGAGGTCGTTCGTGTCGGCGAGCAGGTTCTTCTCGAAGCGGGTCGTCAGGGTCGAGAGCCGCCCGTTCAGATCACGCAGCAGCGCTTTGTCGTCGTCTCCGAGATCGGCACCCGACCGCTTCGCCTCGTCCACGAGCCGCTCGACGAGGTAGCGCTGCTCGGGCGTGAGGGCGAGGGCGTCGCGTCGGTCGTGCAGGCTCCGGAGGCGCCCGAACAGGCGGGGGTCGAGGCGGATCGCGTCGGAGTGCGCGGCCAGTCGGGGCGCGAGCTCGAGCTCGAGCGCATCGGTGGTCGGGTTCGAGTCGGACGACGTCTTGTTGAAGAAGACGTGACCGACCCGGGCGAGCGTCGCTCCGCTGCGCTCGAGAGCGGCGACGGTGTTCTCGAAGGTCGGCTCGGCGGGGTCGGCGGCGATCGCCTCGACCTCGGCCAGCTGCTCGGCGAGACCCGCGTCGAACGCGGGCCGGTAGTCGTCGTCGGTGATGCTCTCGAACGGCGGCAGCGAGTACGGCAGCGTGCTGGGGGCGAGGAACGGGTTCGTCATGCTCCGAGCCTAGGCCGGGTGGTCGTGCCCTCACGAGGCCGGAGGTGAGCCGGGGAGGCGCGCTAGGGTCGGCGCATGAGCGAACGCCCCGAGGGCACGGCCCGCTACACCCACGGTCATCACGAGAGCGTCCTGCGCAGTCACACGTGGCGCACGGTCGAGAATTCGGCGGCCTATCTCGTGCCGCATCTCACGGCGGGGGCGAGCGTGCTCGACGTCGGCGCCGGTCCGGGCACGATCACGGTCGACATGGCCGAGCGCGTGGCACCCGGCACGGTGGTGGGGATCGACTCGTCGGCCGAGATCGTCGAGCAGGCCACGCGGCTGGCCGCCGAGCGAGGCCTGTCCGGGGTGCGCTTCGAGACGGCCGATCTGTTCGACCTGCCCTTCGCCGACGACTCCTTCGACGTCGTGCACGCGCACCAGGTGCTGCAGCACGTCGGCGACCCGGTCGCGGCGCTCCGCGAGATGCGTCGCGTCGCGCGCCCCGGGGGAGTGGTCGCGGCTCGCGACGTCGACTACCACGGCTGCGTCTGGGCGCCGGAGAATCCGGGTCTGCAGAGCTGGATGGACGTCTACCAGGCCGTGCACCGCGGCAACGGCGGCGAGCCGGACGCCGGGAGGCGCCTGAAGGGCTGGATGCTCGAGGCCGGCTTCGACGAGGTGGCGAGCAGCGCCTCCGTCTGGTGCTTCGCCTCGGACGACGAGCGCACCTGGTGGGGCGACAGCTGGGCCGCCCGAGCGACCGAGTCGGCCTTCTACGCCGACGCCATCGCGAAGGGCGCGGCCACCCACGACGAGCTGCACGCGATCGCCGACGCCTGGCGCTCCTGGCGAGACGCCCCCGACGGCTTGCTGGTCATGCCGCACGGCGAGGTGCTCGGCCGTGTCTGACGACTCACGTGCATGCCTCGCAGTGAAGGATCATCGGGCAGGATGCATGAGAACCTGGACCTTGATCTGAGACACCTCCGACCGATTCGACACTGTTACACATCTGTTATGACAGCTGTTGGCATAACGCCTATTCTGGCTCTCTGGATGCGACGAGGCATCCCGGATCGGAGAAGATGACGAAAACGCGAGCAAGGCTGCTGAGTATGAAGTGACCATGTCTCGCGTCTGGTTGGTCGTCATGCTCGTGCTCGTCTGTTTCGTCTCGATGATCGATGCCGTGCTGGCAGGAGTCTCAGAGACGCAGACCTGGTTCTGGGCCTCAGTCCGGATCGCGGCCCTGGTCGCGCTCGTGGTCTCGGCCCTTCGGCCGGCGCCGGCGAACGAAGTCGCTCTTCCGGCCGAGGAGGTCGTCCCGGCTCACGCGGGGGCGGACCCCGTCTGACCTCAGAAGACGACGTGCCGCTCACCGATGGAGGTGAGCGGCACGTCGTCGTTCGTGGTGTGGGCTCCGGCTAGTCGTCGTCGCCCTCGGCGTCGACGGGCTCGTGCACGTGGGCCTCGCCGGTCACGGCGTCGACCTTGATGACCGTGCCGTCGTCGAGTTCGACGACCGGGCGCCGCTCGAGCCAGGTGAGGGTCCAGCGCCAGGTCGACGCGTCGACGCCCTGATCGGCGAGCTCGCGCTCGACGGAGGCGATCGCCCCGAGGACGGGAGGGGTGAGATCGGCGGGAGCCGTGCCTCCTACGCTCCAGCGCGTTCCGAGCTGCATCAGGCGCCCGCCGCCGTGTCGGCCGGCTGCTCGGCGAAGACGATGTCGCCCACGGCCAGCTCGTCGCCCTCGGCGAACGACAGGTCGGCGATCTTTCCGACCGCGGCGAGGTCGCCGGCGGCGAGACGCACCAGCGCCAGCTGGGCCGCCGGAGCCGTGATGACGGCCGTCGACACGGGGGTCTTCTGCGAGGCCTTCGCATCGGACTTCGCGCGGCGGACGAAGATCAGCGCCTGTCCGACGAGACCGACGAGGCCCGTGGCCTTCTCTCCGTCGGCGAGACCGAGCTCGGCGACCGACGGCCAGGGCGCCCGGTGGATCGACTCGTCGTGCGTCCACGACCAGACCTCCTCCGTGGCGAAGGGCAGGTAGGGCGCGAGCAGTCGGAGCAGACCCTCGAGGACCGTGCGCAGTGCGAGGACCGCCGAGGCCTGCTCCGCCGGAGTGGTCGCCCCGTAGGCGCGCTCCTTCACGAGTTCGAGGTAGTCGTCGCAGAAGGTCCAGAAGAACTTCTCGGTCGTCTCGAGCGCCCGGGCGTGGTCGTAGCCCTCGAGCGCCTCGGTCGCCGTCTCGATCACCGAGGCGAAGGCGGCCAGCAGGTCGCGGTCGAGCGGCTCGGTGACGGCGTGCTCGCCCGAGGGCAGCTCGAACGAGTACACGAACTTCGCGGCGTTCAGCACCTTGATCGCCAGACGTCGGCCGATCTTGATCTGCTTCGGGTTCTGCGGGTCGAACGCCGCATCGGTGCCGAGCCGGCTCGAGGCCGCCCAGTAGCGGACCGAGTCCGAGCCGTGGTCGTCGAGCATCGCGGCCGGGGTGACCACGTTGCCCTTGGACTTCGACATCTTCTTGCGGTCGGGGTCGACGATGAAGCCCGAGATCGAGGCGTTCCGCCACGGGACGGTGCCCGCCTCGAGCTGTGCACGGAGCATCGTCGAGAACAGCCAGGTGCGGATGATGTCCTGGCCCTGCGGACGCACGTCGTACGGGAACACGAGATCGAACAGCTCGGGGTCGGTCTCCCACTTGCCGGCCAGCTGAGGGGTCAGCGACGACGTCGCCCAGGTGTCCATGACGTCGACCTCGCCGACGAAGCCGCCGGGCACGCCGCGCTGCGACTCGTCGTATCCGGGCGCCGCGTCCGACGACGGGTCGACGGGCAGCTGCGCCTCGGTCGGCACGATGACGTCGTCGAAGACGGGGTTGCCGTCGCCGTCGAGGGGGTACCAGACCGGGATCGGCACGCCGAAGAAGCGCTGACGCGAGATGAGCCAGTCGCCGTTCAGTCCGTTCACCCAGTTCTCGTAGCGCACGCGCATGAACTCGGGGTGGAAGGCCACCTCGGCGCCGCGTTCGAGCAGCGACGACTTCAGCGACTCGTCGCGGGCGCCGTTGACGACGTACCACTGACGGGTCGAGACGATCTCGAGGGGCTTGTCGCCCTTCTCGAAGAACTTGACGGGGTGGGTGATCGTGCGGATCTCGCCGACCAGCTCGCCCGAGGCGGTCAGCTGCTCGACCACGGACTGCTTGGCGCTGAACACGGTCTTGCCGGCCAGCTGCGCGTACGAGGCGCGACCCGCCTCGGAGGTGATCGCATCAGGGGCCTCGCTGACGAAGCGGCCGTCGAAGCCGATCACGGCGCGGTTCGGCAGCTGCAGCTCACGCCACCAGACGACGTCGTTGGTGTCGCCGAAGGTGCAGACCATGGCGATGCCCGAGCCCTTGTCGGGCTGAGCGAGGTGGTGCGCCACGACGGGCACCTCGACGTCGAACAGGGGCGAGCGCACCGTCGTGCCGAAGAGCGCCTGGTAACGCTCGTCGTCGGGGTGCGCCACGAGGGCGACGCAGGCCGGCAGCAGCTCGGGGCGCGTCGTGTCGATGAGCACGTCGCCCTGCCCGTCCGTGCGGTGGAACGCGAGCTTGTGGTAAGCCCCGGGCATGTCCTTGTCTTCGAGCTCGGCCTGGGCGACGGCCGTTCGGAAGGTGACGTCCCACAGGGTCGGAGCGTCGGCCTGATAGGCCTCGCCGCGCGACAGGTTGCGGAGGAACGCCTTCTGAGCGACGGCCTGCGAGTCGTCGCCGATGGTGCGGTAGCTCTGCGTCCAGTCGACCGAGAGGCCGAGCTTCCGCCAGACGTCCTCGAACTGCTTCTCGTCTTCGATCGTCAGCCGCTCGCAGAGCTCGACGAAGTTGCGGCGGGAGATCGGCACCTGGTCGGCGGCCTTCGACGACTTGTTGTCGCCGCCCTCGAACGGCGGCGTGAAGTCGGCCTCGTAGGGCAGCGACGGGTCGCAGCGGACGCCGTAGAAGTTCTGCACGCGACGCTCGGTCGGGAGGCCGTTGTCGTCCCAGCCCATGGGGTAGAAGACGCGCTTGCCGCGCATGCGCTCGAACCGGGCCTTCACGTCGGTGTGCGTGTAGCTGAAGACATGGCCGATGTGCAGGCTGCCCGATGCGGTGGGCGGCGGGGTGTCGATCGAGAAGACGGAGGCGCGGGTCGCGTCGGCGCGGTCGAACCGGTAGGTGCCGGTGGACTCCCAGACCTGGCCCCAGCGGGCCTCGAGTCCTTCGAGTGCGGGCTTCTCGGGCATGGCTGACGGCATGGTCTTCTCCGGTTCTGTGGGCGGCACCGTGTCGGTGTGGAGGTGCCTGGTTGTGGGACGACGGCCAGTCTACGCGGGCCGCACCGCGCCTCCTCGGAGGGGTGGCGCGGGTTCAGGGACGCGCGGCCAGGAGGGCGCGGGTGTGCGGATGACGAGGGGACGCGAAGACGTCGGCGGTGCGCCCCTGCTCGACGACGCGACCGTCGTGCATGACGGCGACGCGGTCGGCCATGTGCCCGATCACGTCGAGATCGTGCGAGATGAACACGTACGAGAGGCCGTCGTCTCGCTGCAGATCGTCGAGCAGGTCGAGCACCTGGGCCTGCACCGACACGTCGAGCGCCGACACGGGCTCGTCGCAGACGATCACGCGGGGCCGTGGTGCCAACGCCCGGGCGATCGCGACCCGCTGGCGCTGCCCGCCCGAGAGCGAGGCCGGACGCCGTGCGGCGAGGTCGTCGGCGAGTCCGACGCGCGCGAGCAGCGCCGTCACCTCGGAGCGGGCGGTCCCCGGCCGGGTGCTGCGACCCGCGGTGACCGCGTCGGTGAGCAGCTGCCCCACGGTCAGGCGGGGGTCGAACGAGCTCGCCGGATCCTGGTAGACGGCGCCGAGCCCCGCCCGGCGGGGGCGGCGGTCGCGTTCGCGGCCCGGCGACCAGGGCCCGCCGAGGAGGCGCACCGTGCCGGCGTCCGGCTCGTCGAGTCCGAGCAGGAGGCGCGCGGTCGTGGTCTTGCCGCTCCCGGACGCGCCGACGAGGCCCAGCGTCTCGCCCTCGCGCAGCTCGAGCGAGACCCCGTCGACGGCCACCCGGGCGGCCCGTCCGCGGGCCGCGGGGAAGACCCGGCGGAGGGCGTCGGCCGAGAGGACGACGGCGGCGTCGGGCTCGGGAGACGACGCGACCCGCGCCTCCTGCCCCTCGGCGTCGGCGGGCCGCGACAGGCGGCGCCCGCGGGGGACCCCGCCCGGCAGCGCCGCGAGCAGTCGCCGCGTGTACTCGGTCTCGGGGGAGCCCAGCACGTCGGCCGTGGCGCCCTGCTCGACGACGCGACCGTCGCGCATCACGAGCACCCGGTCGGCGAGTCGACGCACGACGCCCAGGTCGTGGCTGATCGCGAGCACGGCCGTCCCTGCGTCGCGGAGGGCTGCCAGGCGATCGACCACGAGACGCTGGACCTCGGCGTCGAGCGCAGTCGTCGGCTCGTCGGCCACGATCACCTCGGGTCGGAGCACGAGGGCGGCGGCGAGCAGGGCCCGCTGACGCAGTCCGCCCGAGAGCTCGCCCGAGCGCTGACCGAGGCGGGCCTCGGGGTCGGGCATCCCCACCTCCGCGAGCACCTCGACGGCGCGGGCCCGGCGTTCGAGAGGCCCGAGGCGGCTGTGGAGGCGCAGGGCGTCGTCGATCTCGCGCCCGATCGGACGCAGCGGGTCGAGCGAGACGAGGGCGTCCTGCAGCACGAGCCCGATGCGAGCGCCGCGGATCCGCCGCCAGGCGCGGTCGTCGAGCCCCGAGAGGTCGCGTCCGCCGAGGGTCAGCCGGTCGACCTCGACCCGCCCGCCGCTGAGTCCGAGCAGCGACCGGGCCGTGACGCTCTTGCCCGAGCCCGATTCGCCGACGAGGGCGACGCACTCGCCCGGCGCGAGCGAGAACGAGACGCCGTCGACGACCGTCGTCGCACCGAATGCGACGCGGAGGCCCTGCACCTCGAGGGGGCCGGGAGCGCCGGGGGCCTGCGGGGCTGCCGTCACGGGAGCTCGCTCCCTCGCCGGGCGAGCGCTCGACCGAGCACGGTCGCCGACGCGGCGGTCACCACGACGGCGAGGCCCGGGAACACGGTCATCCACCAGGCTGTCGTCGAGTACGTGCGCCCGGCCGACAGCATGGCGCCCCACTCCGGCGCGGGCGGAGGCGCCCCGAGCCCGAGGTAGCTGAGCGACGAGGCCCAGACGACGGCCTGGCCGAGCCCCAGGGTGGCGAGGACGACGACGGGGGCGAGCGCGTTCGGCAGCACGTGACGCAGCAGCACCGTGCCGGGTCGCCTCCCGAGCACGACGGCGGCCTCGACCATGGCCGAGCGCCTCACCCGGACGACCTGACTGCGCACGATGCGCGCGTACCCGGGGGCGGTGGCGAGCCCGACCGCGATGGTCGCGGGCACCGCACCCGGGCCCGTGAACGCGATGACGACCAGCGCGAGCAGCAGACCGGGCAGGGCGAAGAGCACCTCGAGGAGCCGGCTGACCCCCGCGTCGGCGATGCGCCCGGGCAGCCGACCGCCGCCGAATCCGGCCGCGACGCCGAGCACGACCCCGAGGGCCGTGCCGATGAGGGTCGCCATCGCCCCGATGGACAAGGAGGCGCCGGTCCCGTGGACGACGCGGGTCCAGATGCCGCGCCCCGACTCGTCGGTCCCGAACGGGTGCGCGAGCCCGGGCGGTGAGAACGCGTCGACGGGGGAGACGGCGAGGGGGTCGCCGGGCGCGAGGAGCTGCGGGGCCACCGCCGCGAGCACGACGGCGCCCAGGACGATCGCGGCCGCGACCTCGGGGGGACGCACGCGGGCCCTCGCCCGCGACCGGACCCGGGGCAGCTCGGCGATGACGGTCACGCGGCACGCTCCCGGGGGTCGACGGCGCGCTCGGCCAGGTCGCCGAGCGCCACGACCACGACGTACGCCAGAGCCGAGGCCAGGGCGACGCCCGTCACGAGCGGGATGTCGCGCAGGGTCACCGCCTGCAGCAGGGTCCGCCCCAGACCCGGCCGGGCGAAGATCGACTCGACCACCACGGCGCCGCTCAGCAGCGACCCGAAGGCCCAGCCGGAGAGCGCGAGGCCGGGCAGGGCGGCGTGCCGCAGCAGATGACGACGGAAGAGCCCCGACCGCGACTCGCCTCGGGCCCGGGCCGTGAGCGCGAAGGGGGCGGCCGCCGCGTCGAGCAGGGAGTCGCGCGTGACCTGCCCCAGGAACCCGGCCACCGGGATCGCGAGGGTGACGACCGGCAGCACGATGCCGACGGGCGTGCCCGTGCTCACCGGCGGCAGCCAGCCCAGCTGCGTGCTGAGCACCAGCACGAGCACGCCGGCCAGCCAGAAGTGCGGAACGGCGGAGGCCACGATCTCGAGCGACGACGAGACCGCCGCCGCCGTCCGCCCGCCGAGCGTCGCCCACCAGGCGGTGCCGAGGGCGAGCGCCCAGGCGACGACCAGCGAGAGCACGGCGAGCAGCACCGTGCCGGGCAGCTGCTCGAGCAGCAGCCCCGACACGTCGGTGCGGAGCGAGTACGACGTGCCGAGGTCGCCGACCACCAGACGGCCGAGCTGCGCGAGGTACTGGACGACGAGCGGATCATCCAGACCGTACTGCTCGCGCACCAGCGCGAGCGCCTCGGCGGAGGCCTGCGAGCCGGGCCCGCCCAGGATCGCCTCGGCCGGGTCGCCCGGCACCAGCCGGATGGCGAAGAAGATCAGCGTCGCGACGGCCCAGAGCACGACGACGGCTCCGACGAGGCGACCCGTGACCCACCGGAGCGGTGCGGGGACGACCCCGCGCCTCCTCGGCTCCGGGACGGTCGCCTCCGTCGGCCCGTCGACCGCGCCGTCGGCCTCAGTCGACGGTGTACGCGTCATACAGCGTGACCGCCGAGACGGGCGGGAGCGCACGCACCCCGGTGACCGCCGGGCCGACCAGGTAGTGGTTCTGCTGGTCGTAGAGGGGCAGGACGGTGCGGCTCTCGAGCACGATCGTCTGAGCCTGCTCGTAGAGGTCGGCGCGCTCGTCGGCGTCGGACGTCTCGGAGGCGCGCTTCAGGAGGTCGTCGAGGGCCGGGTCGCTCAGCTGGGCGAGGTTCGCGAAGTAGCCGCTCGGCGCCGGGGTGATGCCCGCCGTGTCGTAGAGGATCCGCAGCACGTCGGGACCGACCTTCGTGTACGGCGCGCTCACGAGGTCGTAGTCGTTCGCGGCGAGGGCCCCGTACCAGCTCGACACGTCGAGGGGTGACAGGACGACGTCGAAGCCGAGGTCGCGGGCTCCGGCCTGGATCTGCTCGAAGAGCGACTGCTCGGCGGGGATCGACTGGTTCGTGCTCACCGGGAACTCGAGCGTGAGGCGCTCGCCGCCCTTGGTGCGGAAGCCGTCGGAGTCGCGCTCGGTCCATCCCGCGTCGTCGAGCAGGGCGTTCGCCGCGTCGACGTCGACCTCGAACAGCGACGGGTCGGAGTACGCGAGGGGCTCGACGCTCGACAGCGGCGAGTAGGAGCGCTCGGCCGTGCCGAAGAACAGGGAGTCGATGCCGTCCGTGACGTCCACCCCGGTGATGAAGGCCTCGCGCACGCGCTCGTCGTCGAAGGGCGCCTTGCCCGAGTTCAACTCGATGCGGTTCGCCGCGCCGGGGCGGGGGGCGTCGATCTCGGCGAGCGCGTCGTCCTTCCCGGCCGCGACCAGCGTGTCGGGCTGCACGTTGTCGATCACGTCGACCTGCCCGGCCTGGAGTGCCGCGTAGCGGGCGGCGGAGTCGGGGATGAAGCGCCAGACGATCTCGTCGAGGTACGCGGGTCCGTCGTGGGCGGCATCGGCGGGGGGCGAGGTGTGGTCGTCGTTGCGGGTGAGGACGACGCGGTCCTGCTTCGTCCACGACTCGACGACGAACGGGCCGGTGCCGACCGGCGACTCGCAGTTCTCCTCCTGGCTGCGCTCGAGGGCGGTGGGGGACTCCATGGCGACCCAGGGCTGGGTCAACGACTCGAGAAGGGCGCTGTCGGGGGCGCTGAGGTCGAAGCGCGCGGTGTGCTCGTCGACGGCCTCGACGCCCGTCACCTTGCCGAGGGCGAGGTAGCCGGTCGACGAGAGGGTCTCCGGGTCCTGGAGGTGGGCGACGTTGGCGGCGACCGCGGCGGCGTCGAAGGGCGTGCCGTCGCTGAAGGCGACGTCGTCTCGCAGGTCGAAGGTCCAGCTGAGCCCGTCGGAGGACTCCTCCCACGAGGTGGCGAGCCAGGGGACGATCTCCCCGTCGGAGTCCTTCGAGACGAGCGACTCGAGGTACTGGGTCGACACGAGCGCCTGCGGGTAGTTGCCGCCGACATGGGGATCGAGGCAGGTCGGCTCGGCGTCGCCGGTCGCGTAGGTGAGGGTGCCGCCCGAGCGGGGAGCGGAGGCGTCGGAGGCGTCGCCGCCCGAGGTGCAGCCGGCGAGCACGAGGCTGCCGACGGCGGTGAGGGCGATGAGGGCGGACAGGCGGGTGCGCATGGGACTCCGGGTCGGGTGCGGTCGTGCGTGGCAGCGGGAGCCACTTGTTGTACTGAGTACAACAAGTGGCTCCCCGAGTGTACCGACATGATGGGGGCATGTCAGAACCGTCCCGGCGCACCATCGGCCGACCGCGGCGCTCGTCGGCCGAGACGCTCGCGGACGCGGCGGCCGAGCTGTTCCTCGAGAACGGCTGGTCGCACACGACCGTCGATCAGATCGCGCAGCGCGCCGGGGTCAGTCGCGGCACGTTCTTCAACCACTTCGAGTCGAAGTCGGATCTCTTCTGGCTCGACCTCGACGAGGGGCTCGCCGGTCTCGCGGGCCTGCTCCGCGAAGGCGGAGGCCGGGGCGGCTCGCCGGTGCGGGTCGTCGAGGCCGCTCTCGTCGAGGTGGGGCGGGCGCACGATCCGGGCCGGGTGCCGTGGGCCCTGACCCAGTCGGAGGCCATGGGGCTCGGTGACGAGCTCGTCGCCTCGGCCGCGGTGCGCGTGATGCGTCTGCAGGCGGTGGTGGCGACCCATCTGGCCGAGGCCTCGGGAGGGTCCCGCGGGGGGCTCGCCGCCGAGGTGGCGGCCTCCGCGCTGGTGGCCGCAGCGGCGACGGCCATCACCTGGTGGGCGCGCTCCGGGGTCGGCAGGCGTGGGCTCGACGACGTGCTGGCCGAGGCGATCCGCCCCGTCGCCGACGGGCTCGAGTCGGTCGCCGGACACGCGGTCCGGTCGGACCCGATCGTCGACTGACCGGCTGCCCCGCCGCGATCATCGCGACGCCGCCCCCGAGGAGGCGCGCGCCGGTCAGCGGGTCGGCGTCGGCTGCGTGGGTGGCGAGGTCGGCGACAGCACGTCGGCGATCTCGGCGCGCTTCGGGAACACCCACTTGTTCATGGCCCAGTAGCGGAAGACCATGGCGATCAGAGTGCCGATGATCGGTCCGCTGATGAAGTCCGCGACCTCCTGGGTCGCGAACGACACGTTCGGCACCTCGAGGCCGAGGCCGTAGCGGGAGAAGTACAGCGGCGCCGAGTTGAGACCGACGCCGATGGCGCTGACGATCACGAAGAGCAGCATCTCGTAGCCGGTGTGGCGGTCGCCCCGGTCGTCGAACGACCACTTCTTGTTCATCCAGTACGACACGACCGTCGCCACGATGATCCCGACGGCGAGGGCGGTGACCGGATGCTGGGGGATGACGAACAGCTTGAGGCCGTAGTTGATCACCATGGTGATGACGAAGCCGATGCCGCCGACCACGAGGAATCGAAGGGCTGAGGGGTTGGCTCGGGCCAACCGGATCACTGCGCGCACCGCTTCACGTTAGACGCCCGGCCCCTCGTCTACCTGACAGGGTGGTGACGATGCGCCGGGACAGCCGACAACGGACAGCCGGCGACGGACGGCGCAGCCGACGATGGACGGCCGCTCGGGGGTCAGCTCCGCAGCCGCAGGCTCGGCTCGTCGGGCGTGGCCAGGGTGAGCACCGCCTCCTCGACCGCGTCGTGCTCCTCGATCTCGCGCTCGACGCGACGGAGGGCGACGGCGACGTGCTCCTCCGTCTCGTCGCCGGTCATGTCGACGGCGGCGACGAGGTAGAGGCGGCCGGGCCCGACGAACTCGGTGTGCAGATACGTCACGCGGGCGATCTCGGGTCGGCTCAGAAGGCGGTCCAGCACGAGCGACTCGAGTTCGTCGCTCGGGCTCTCGCCGACGAGGAACCTCCGGTTGCGGTCGACGAGGACGATCGCCACGACGCCGAGCAGCACGCCGACGGCGATCGACCCGATCGCGTCGAACACGGCCGAGCCGGTGATCTGGTGCAGGAGGATGCCCAGGAAGGCGATGACGAGGCCGACGAGGGCCGCGGCGTCCTCGGCGAACACGGCCCGCAGCGTGGGGTTCGAGCTGCGGAGCACGAAGCGGAGGGTCGGCTGGCGGCGTTCCCGGGCGCTGCCGCGGGCCTGTCGGAGAGCCTGGAGGAACGACGTGCCCTCGAGGACGAACGCCACGCCCAGCACGATGTAGTTGACCAGGTAGTCCTCGGCGGCCTCGGCCGCCCCGAGCTGCGAGATGCCGTGCTGGATCGAGACCACGGCGCCGACGGTGAAGAGGCCGAACGCCGCGAACATCGACCAGACGTAGGTCTCCTTCCCGTAGCCGAGGGGATGATCGGCGTCCCGCCGCCGCACCCCGCGCTTGTCGGCGATGAAGAGGAACACCTCGTTGCCGGTGTCCGCCCACGAATGCGCTGACTCCGCGACCATCGAGGCCGAGCCCGTCAGGAGCGCCGCGACCGTCTTCGCGACGGCGATGAGCAGATTGGCCACGAAGGCGACCAGCACGGTGACGAAGCTCTCGGGCTTCGCCGCCCCTCGGGTCGCCGCGCCGGTCTCGGTTGTCATGGACCCGATTCTGCACTCTCTGCACCTGATCGCGCCGCGCCTCCTCGCCTTGTACGATGGGACCGCTGTGATCCGGCCATCACCGGGGAGCTCTCGGCAGAACGCGTCGACCGGCCCGACAGGGCACGAGACGTCAGTAGACCCGAGCGGGGCAGGCCCGTCACAGCCGAAGCAGAGTGGTCGCCCCGTCCGGGGCGGCAAGCGGGGTGGTACCGCGCCGACCGAGAACCCTCGGCAGGCGTCCTCGTGAACGGACATCCGCACCACCTGGAGCTCCCATGGCCTACCAGCCGGTACCCGCATCGCCCCGATTCCCCGACGTCGAGCAGGGGATCCTCGCGTTCTGGAAGGGCGACGACACCTTCCGCGAGTCGATCCGCGCGCGCGAGGGATGCGACGAGTGGGTCTTCTACGACGGGCCGCCCTTCGCCAACGGGCTGCCGCACTACGGGCACCTCCTGACCGGCTACGCCAAGGACGTCTTCCCGAGGTACCAGACGATGCGCGGCAAGCAGGTGCACCGCCGATTCGGCTGGGACACCCACGGGCTGCCCGCCGAGCTCGAGGCCATGCGCCAGCTCGGCATCACCGAGAAGCACGAGATCGACGACATGGGCATCGGCGCGTTCAACGCCGCCGCCCGCAGCTCGGTGCTCAAGTACACCGACGAGTGGCAGGGCTACGTCACCCGCCAGGCGCGCTGGGTCGACTTCGACGACGACTACAAGACCCTCGACTCCACGTTCATGGAGAGCGTCATCTGGGCGTTCAAGCAGCTGCACGACAAGTCGCTCGCCTACGAGGGCTTCCGGGTGCTGCCCTACTGCTGGCACGACCAGACCCCCTTGTCGAACCACGAGCTGCGGATGGACGACGACGTCTACAAGATGCGTCAGGACCAGACCGTCACCGTCGCGTTCCCCCTGGTCGGGGCCAAGGCCGAATCGCTCGGGCTCACCGGGGTCGAGGCGCTCGCCTGGACGACGACGCCCTGGACCCTGCCCACGAACATGGCGCTGGCCGTCGGACCGGCGATCGACTACGTCACCGTGCCCCACGCGCTCCTGCCCGGCGAGCGCACCGGCGACCAGCAGCTGCTGACCGGCAGCGTGTTCCTCCTCGCCGCCGACACGCTCGCCGCCTACGCCCGAGACCTCGGCTACGACTCGGCCGAGGCCGCGCAGGCCGCCGTCACGGCCACGTTCGCCGGCGCCGAGCTCGAGGGTGTCGAGTACGACCGCATCTGGGACGTCTACGCCGACACCGAGACCTACGGGACCGAGAACGCCTGGCGGATCCTCGTGGCCGACTACGTCGCCACCGGCGAGGGCACGGGCATCGTGCACCAGGCGCCCGCCTACGGCGAGGACGACCAGCAGGTCTGCGCCGCCGCCGGGATCCCCGTGCTCGTCTCCGTCGACGACGCCGGCCGGTTCCTGCCGATGTTCGACGAGCTCGGCGTCGCCGGGCAGCAGGTGTTCGACGCCAACAGGACCCTGATCCAGCGGCTCCGGGCCGACGGCCGCCTCGTCCGCCTGGCCAGCTACGAGCACAGCTACCCGCACTGCTGGCGCTGCCGCAACCCCCTGATCTACAAGGCCGTCTCGAGCTGGTTCGTGCGCGTGACCGAGTTCCGCGACCGCATGAGCGAGCTCAACCAGCAGATCACCTGGGTGCCGGAGAACGTGAAGGACGGCCAGTTCGGCAAGTGGATCGGCGGAGCCCGCGACTGGTCGATCTCGCGCAACCGCTACTGGGGATCGCCGATCCCCGTCTGGAAGAGCGACGATCCGACGTACCCGCGCGTCGACGTGTACGGGTCGTTCGCCGAGCTCGAGGCGGACTTCGGACGGCTGCCGCTGAACGAGCAGGGCGAACCCGACCTGCACCGCCCCTACATCGACGATCTCACCCGTCCGAACCCCGACGACCCCACCGGCCTCAGCACGATGCGCCGCATCGAGGACGTCTTCGACGTGTGGTTCGACTCGGGCTCGATGCCGTTCGCCCAGGTGCACTACCCGTTCGAGAACCAGGACTGGTTCGAGACGCACGCGCCCGCCGACTTCGTCGTCGAGTACATCGGTCAGACGCGCGGCTGGTTCTACGTCATGCACGCGCTGTCGACCGCGCTCTTCGACCGCCCGGCCTTCTCGAACGTGATCAGCCACGGCATCGTCCTCGGCTCGGACGGTCAGAAGATGTCGAAGAGCCTCCGCAACTACCCCGACGTCTCCGAGGTCTTCGACCGCGACGGCGCCGATGCGATGCGGTGGTTCCTGCTGTCGAGCTCGGTGATCCGCGGCGGCAACCTCGTCGTCACCGAGGAGGGGATCCGCGAGGGGGTCCGGCAGTTCCTCCTCCCGTTGTGGAGCACCTACTACTTCTTCACCCTCTACGCCAACGCGGCGGACTCCGCCGGTTCAGGAGGCGCGGGTCGCCACGTCGCCGACGGTTACGTCGCGACATGGCGCACCGACTCCACGGACGTGCTCGACCGGTACCTGCTGGCGAAGACGCGCCTCCTCGTCACCGACGTCGAGCGTCACCTCGACGCGCTGGACTCGCCGCTCGCCGCCGCGGCCCTGCGCGACTTCGCCGACGTGCTGACGAACTGGTACGTGCGGCGCTCGCGCGACCGCTTCTGGTCGGGCGACGACCGCGATGCGTTCGACACCCTCCACACGGTGCTCGAGACGGTGACGCGAGTCGCCGCGCCGCTCGCCCCGCTCGTCTCGGAGGAGATCTGGAAGGGTCTCACCGGCGGTCGCAGCGTCCACCTCGCCGACTGGCCCGACGCCACGGCGTTCCCCGCCGACGACGCTCTCGTCGAGGCGATGGACTCCGTGCGGGCCATCGCGTCGTCGGGTCTGTCGCTCCGGAAGTCGACCGGTCTGCGGGTGCGGCTGCCGCTGGCGCGCCTCACGGTCGTCGCCCCCGACCCCGCCGCCCTCGAGCCGTTCGCGTCGATCCTCCGCGACGAGCTGAACGTCAAGTCCGTCGTGCTCACGCCGCTGAGCGAGGAGAGCCTCGCCGACTACGGGGTGACCCGCAAGCTGACCGTCAACGCCCGGGCGGCGGGCCCGCGCATCGGCAAGCAGGTGCAGCAGGTGATCCCCGCCGCCAAGAAGGGCGACTGGCGGCCGTCGGGCGAGAACGTCGTCGTCGGAGGCGTCGAGCTGCTGCCGGGCGAGTTCACCCTCGAACTGGCCGTCGCCGACGCGTCCGCCGCCATCGGCTTCGTCGGAGACGGCGGATTCGTGCTGCTCGACACGGCCACCACCCCCGAGCTCGAGGCCGAGGGCCTGGCCCGCGACGTGGTCCGCGCCGTGCAGCAGGCCCGGAAGAACGCCGGGCTGGACGTCGGCGACCGCATCGCGACGACCCTGGGTCTCGACGCCCCGGGCGCCGACGCCGTCGAGACGCACCGCGACCTCATCCAGGCCGAGACCCTGACCACCGAGCTCGTCATCGAGCGGCGAGGCGACCTCGCGACCAGCGAGGGCGCGGTCGCCGTCGGCACCGGCTCGGCCGTGACCGTGGAGGTGCGACGCGCATGACCCCCAAGAAGAGCAGGAATCCCGAGCCCGCCGACGACGGCGAGTTCGCCGAGGGTGCGGCCCGCGTCTCCGACGAGCTCCTCCGACGCGTGGGCGAGCAGGCGCCCGAGCCCCGTCTCGGCGCGACGCGTCGGGCCGCCGAGCTGCTCGGCGACCCGCAGCGCGCCTACCCGGTGATCCACGTCACGGGCACGAACGGCAAGACGTCGACGTCGCGCATGATCGAGAGCATCCTCCGGTCGTACGGGCTGCGGACGGGTCTGCTGACCAGCCCCCACCTCGTCCGGCTGAACGAGCGGATCGTCATCGACGGCGAGCCGATCAGCGACGAGAGGCTGGTCGCCAACTGGGACGACATCCAGCCCTACCTCGCCATGGTCGACGCCGAGCTCGGCGCCGCCGGTGAGCAGGCCCTCACCTTCTTCGAGGCTCTGACGGTGCTCGCCTTCGCCTGCTTCGCCGACGCCCCCGCCGACGTGGTCGTGCTCGAGGTCGGCATGGGCGGCGAATGGGACAGCACCAACGTCGCCGACGGCCAGGTGGCGGTCCTCACACCCATCGCGCTCGACCACCAGAATCGTCTGGGCTCGACCGTCGACGCCATCGCCCGCACCAAGGCGGGCATCATCAAGCCCTCCGCCTCGGTCGTCAGCGCGTCGCAGGCGCCCGAGGCGCTCGCCGAGCTCGAGCGCGCGGCCGAGCTGACCGAGTCGACCCTCGTCGTCGAGGGCACGGGCTTCGGGGTCGAGTCGACCACGGTCGCGGTGGGCGGTCAGGTCGTGACCATCCGGGGCCTCGCCGGTCGGTACCCCGATCTCGTGCTGCCCCTCTTCGGCGACCACCAGGCGCAGAACGCGGCCGTGGCCGTGGCCGCCGTCGAGTCGTTCCTCGGGAGCGGCACCCAGGCGCTCGATCTCGACGTCCTCTCGGACGGGCTCGCTCAGGTGACCTCTCCGGGGCGTCTGCAGATCGTGGCCAACGACCCGACGATCCTCGTCGACGCCGCGCACAACCCGCACGGCGCGCGGGCCCTCGCGAAGGCCGTCGAGTCGTACTTCCCGTTCGGACGCGTCGTCGCCGTCCTGGCCGTGCTGGCCGACAAGGACGCCGCGGGCATCGTCCGCGCGCTCTCGGGCACCGTGCAGCAGTTCGTCGTGACCCAGTCCGACTCCGACCGCTCCGTCCCGGCCGACGAGCTCGCCGCGGTCGCGGTGAAGGTCGTCGGCGCCGACCGCGTCGTCGTCGAGACCGACCTCGCGGCTGCGCTCCGCACAGCGCGGGACATCGCCGACGAGACCGAGGGCGACCGCCCGGGCGGCGTCGTCGTCACCGGCTCGATCACGCTCGTCGGCGACGTGCTCGCCCTCGCGCAGGGTCCGGAGGGCCTCGCATGAGCGCCGCCCCGCCGCCGCCCGAGGGCGTCGCCGCGAGCCCCGGCCGCCCCCGCCGTCGACGCGGAGCCGCCGAGAGCCTGCTCTCGATCGTGCTCGTGCTCGAGGCCATGTCGATGTTCTTCGTCATGCTCGTGGTGAACGGCCGCGACCTCCTGCCCACCGGCGTCGCGTTCGGCGGCGGGCTGGGCGCCATCGTCGTCATGCTGCTCGTGTCGCGCGTGCTGAGGTTCCGCTGGGGGATCGTCCTCGGCTGCCTCGTGCAGATCGGGCTCATCGCCTGCGGCCTGCTCGACCCGGTCATGTACGTCGTCGCCGCCGTCTTCGTCGCGCTGTGGACGTACTGCCTGATCAAGGGACTGCAGCTCGACCGCCTGAACGCCGCGCGCTACGGCGACCCCGGCGAGTCGGCCTGACCCGCGCCTCCCCGGCCCCCGAACCCCCTCGACCCCCTCGTCACCGATCTGAAGGAGCACCTGTGACCGCCCTCGAAGAAACCCTCGTCCTCGTCAAGCCCGACGGCGTCGCCCGCGGCCTGACCGGAGAGATCCTGCGCCGCATCGAGGCGAAGGGCTACGCCCTCGTCGACATCCGCCTCGTGCAGGCCGACCGCGACCTGCTGGCCTCGCACTACGAGGAGCACGTCGGCAAGCCCTTCTACGAGCCCCTCGTCGAGTTCATGCAGAGCGGCCCCACGGTCGCGATCCGCGTCGCCGGCCACTCGGTGATCGCCGGCTTCCGCTCGCTCGCCGGCACCACCGACCCGACGACCGCCGCACCCGGCACGATCCGGGGCGATCTGGGCCGCGACTGGGGTCTCAAGGTGCAGCAGAACCTCGTCCACGGCAGCGACTCGGCCGAGTCCGCCGCCCGCGAGCTGGCGCTCTGGTTCTGACCCCACGACCGCCCTCGCGCGTGACCGACCGGGCCCGCGCCTCCTGATCCGAGGAGGCGCGGGCCCGGTTCCGTCGGCGCTCCTACGGAGTCGGCGCGGGGGTGGACTCCGCTCCGCCCGACGACGTGTCGTCGGTCGAGGCGCCGCTCGCCACCTCGGAGACGAACTGCGCGAAGACGGTCGGGTCGGTGAGCGAGCCGCCGTACTTGCGACCGTTCACGAGAACGGTCGGGGTGCCCGTCACCTTCGGCTCGTCGGAGTTCGGCAGCGGGTCGTTCAGCGCGCGCTGGGTGGCGGCGGCGACCCAGTCGTCGAAGTCGCCGCCGGTGATGCAGGCGGCGACGGCCGGGTCGTCGGCCCCGGCTCCCTCGACCAGCGAGACGAGCTCGGCGTCGGTCAGGCCGCTCGTGTTCTCGGCCGGCTGCTGGGCGAAGAGCGCCGTGTTCACGTCGAGGGCCGCATCGGGCTGGTGCTCGGCGACGCAGGCGAAGGCGTTGGCCGACCGGGTCGAGTACTTCGTGCCGAGCGAGGCGTTGTCGAGGAAGCCCAGGGGGTGGATCTCGAGGTCGACGTCGCCCTGCGACACCCAGGTCTCGAGCTGCTCGGCGTTGGTCGTGTCGAACTGACCGCAGAAGGGGCACATGTAGTCGAGGTAGACGACGATGCTCGGCTTCTGCGCCGTGCCCGCGGGGGAGGCCACGGGGTCCGCATCGGCCGCCGGCGCATCGGTGGTCGCGGCGGAGATCGTCGTGCCGTCGCCCGTCAGCAGCAGACCGTCGCTCGCCATGTTGAGCGGCCCGGGCCCCGCCGGCACGAGCGAGCGGCTGACGACGAGGGCGATCACGCCGATGACGGCGAGGACCCCGACCACGAGGCCGCCCTGCGTCAGGACGCGGTTCCGTCGACGCCGTCGCGCCTCGGCCTCCCGGGTCGCACGGGCCTTCTCGCGGGCGGCGTCCCGGCGTTCGCGCTTGGTGTCTCCGGTGCCGGGTGACGGCGTCATCGTTCCTCGATTCTCGGGTGGGCTCCGGCGAGTCTCGCGGGGGCCTCCAAGAGGAGCCTGGGAACGGCGGCCGGGTCAGAACAGGGTCGGGAGCAGCAGGGGGAACTTCACGACGATCACGGTCAGGACGACGATGCAGTTGATCGCCGGGAGCACCCACGAGTACGGCAGGAGGCGCGCGGCGGCCCGCTGCACCCCTCCGCCGGCGGGGGCGGTGATGCCTCGTGCCAGGCCCCAGACGGTCGTCAGCCAGAAGAGCGGGATGGTCACCGACCAGACGAGCATGCACCAGGGGCAGAGGGCGCCGATGACGAAGACGGTCTGCGTGAAGAGCCACGTCACGAAGATCCAGGCCAGGAACGTCCCCGCGGTGAACGCGATCCAGAACCACCGGGCGAAGCGAGCACCGGCCAGGAGGGCGACGCCGACCACCACGGGGGCCATGAACCCGACGAGTCCGAGGAGGGGGTTCGGGAACCCGAACAGGGATGCCTGCCAGCTGTTGATGACGGGGGAGCAGCCGACGAACGGGTTGACGTCGCAGCCGAGCGCCTCGGTGGGGTTCTCGAGCAGCCGGAACTTGTCGAGGGTCAGGGCGAACGACCCGATCAGCCCGACGACGCCGGCGACGACGAGCAGGACGGCCGTCACCGCCGGGGTGCGGCCGATCGGGTGGGTGCGCGGGGTGGTCGGAGTGGTCGTCACACGGGGATTGTTCCATGCCCCGATGAGTGGTCTGCGGCCAACCGTGCGATAATCGCTTCAGTCGCCGGGTGACAGCCGCGATCGAGACTTGCCGGGCCGTGTCGACCCCGCGATCCCCTCCGGGGGCCTCGCGCGGGTGCGACGGAAACCGGGCCGGGGCGCAGCCGCCCCTCGTCGGATGGCCAGTTCCGAACAGCAACGAAGAACCGCACGACGACGAACGACACGACGGCCGCCACCGCAGAGACGGTGGGCCCTGTGACCGAACGTCGCGTGACCGACACCGCGCGTCGTGAGAGGACGCGGTGACCGGGGCAGGCGCAGGGCGCCGACCGGCCACGACACGAGACCACCCGCCGACGGCTCGACCTCGGCGGGGCGAGGAGCGCACCACCCGTGGTGAACAACAGAGACGACACCAGCAACGAGAACGGTCCGAAGAAGAGACGGGGGCTGTTCAGCGGGCTCCGTGCCCGTCAGGCCGCCGCCCCCTCGGGGCAGCGCGCCCTGGCGGCGGCATCGCCCGCAGACGACACCACCCTCCGGACCACCCGACGAGACGACGCCCAGGAGGCATCAGCCGTGACTCACGAGAACGAGGTCGCGGCGCAGCCGGCGACCGCCCCGACCGACGCCACCGCGACCGACTCCGCCGTCACCGGGTCGCTCGTCGACCCGACGGCGGTCGACGACCCCACCGAGACCACGTCGGTCGAGCGGGCCGACGCCGCGCTCGCGGCGGCCGACGAGGTGCGTCAGCGCGAGGACGCCCCGTCGTCGCCCATCCCGGCTCAGCTGACGACGACGAGCCTCATCTTCCACGCCCCCGAGATCGTCCCGCTCCCGGCACGGCCCGGCCGTCGGCGCCCCGGACGCGACGACGACTACGACGACGGATACGACGACGGCGACGAGGCCGACGACGACGGCTACGACGGCGACGACGAGCCCCAGCAGCCGACCTCGCGACGTCGGTCGCGTGGCCGCTCGCACGATCGCGAGGAGCGCGACTCCGAGCCGCGCCAGCAGTCCGACCGCTCGCCGCGCGAGCGTCCCCAGCGCCAGGCGGAGCTCATCACCGAGCCGCAGCGCATCAAGGGCTCGACCCGCCTCGAGGCGAAGAAGCAGCGTCGACGCGACGGACGCGACGCCGGTCGTCGCCGCACCGTCATCACCGAGGCCGAGTTCCTGGCGCGTCGTGAGAGCGTCGACCGCAAGATGATCGTCCGCTCGTCGGGCGACCGCATCGAGATCGGCGTGATGGAGGACGGCACCCTCGCGGAGCACTACGTCGCCAAGGCGCAGAACGTCTCGCTGATCGGCAACGTCTACCTCGGTCGCGTGCAGAACGTCCTCCCCTCGATGGAGGCGGCGTTCGTCGACATCGGACGCGGTCGGAACGCCGTGCTCTACTCGGGCGAGGTCGACTGGGACTCCCTGGCCAACGGCAACCAGCCGCGTCGCATCGAGCTGGCCCTCAAGCCCGGCGATCGGGTTCTCGTCCAGGTGACGAAGGACCCGGTGGGGCACAAGGGCGCCCGTCTGACCAGCCAGATCTCGCTGCCCGGCCGGTACCTGGTCTACGTGCCCAACGGCTCGATGAACGGCATCAGCCGGAAGCTCCCCGACACCGAGCGCGCGCGTCTGAAGAAGATCCTCAAAGAGGCCCTGCCCGAGAACACCGGCGTCATCGTCCGCACGGCCGCCGAGGGTGCCACCGAAGAGCAGCTGACCCTCGACGTCAAGCGCCTGCTCAACCAGTGGGCCGACATCCAGAAGAAGGTCGAGGCGGGCAACGCCCCGAACCAGCTGCACTCCGAGCCCGATCTGCTGATCAAGATCGTCCGCGACGTCTTCAACGAGGACTTCCACGAGATGGTGATCGACGGCGACGAGGCCTTCGACACGCTCCAGTCGTACCTCTCGGCGGTCGCCCCCGACCTCATGGATCGCGTCAAGCGCTACGAGGGCGAGAAGGACGCGTTCGACGAGTACCGGCTCAACGAGCAGATCGAGAAGGCGCTCGACCGCAAGGTCTGGCTGCCCTCGGGCGGCTCGCTGGTCATCGACCGCACCGAGGCCATGACGGTCGTCGACGTCAACACCGGCAAGTTCGTCGGCTCGGGCGGCAACCTCGAGGAGACCGTCACGAAGAACAACCTCGAGGCCGCAGAAGAGATCGTGCGCCAGCTGCGGCTGCGCGACATCGGCGGGATCATCGTGGTCGACTTCATCGACATGGTCCTCGAGTCGAACCGCGACCTCGTGCTGCGTCGTCTGGTCGAGTGCCTCAGCCGCGACCGCACGAAGCACCAGGTCGCCGAGGTCACCTCCCTGGGTCTCGTGCAGATGACCCGCAAGAAGCTCGGGCTGGGGCTCGCCGAGTCCTTCTCCGAGGCCGGCAGCGCCGCTCGCGTGCAGGAGCAGCAGCCGCAGGGTCGGGGCAGGAACGACCAGCAGCGACGCCGAGGAGGCGCGGCGCAGGCCGGCAAGACCGGTGGCGCCGGGCAGAACCAGGGCAACGGCGCTCCCGCGGCCTCCGGGCGAGGCGGCTCGTCGTCGCCGGCGACCGGCCCGTCGACCGGCACGCACGCCATCACCGAGGACGTCAAGAACGCCCTGTCGCGCATCGCGGCGTCCACCATCGCCCAGGCCGAGGACGGCGACCGCAGCACGGACTCCGCCACCGAGGCTGCGGCGGCCGTCGAGGCGGCCATCGACGCCGCGGCGCAGGCGGCCGGCACGCAGGCCCCCGGCTCGGAGTCCGCGACCGGCGGCGAGACGAACGGCGCCGACACCACGGGCGACGAGCCCCGTCGCACCCGGGGGGCTCGCAAGGGTCGCCGCGGCGGCAGGGCATCGCGTGACGAGGGTCAGGCCGTCGAGTCGGCGACCTCGACGCCCGAGGCCCCGACGCCGTCCGTCTCGGACGACTCCGCCGACCGTCCGGCCATCGTGACCGCGCCGACCACCACCACGACCGAGGTCGAGGCGCCCGCCGCACAGGCTCCGGTCGCGGCCGCTCCCGTGGCGGACCGGACCGCAGCGGCGGACAAGCCCGAGCGCAGCACGGAGCCGCGTCGATCGCGGGCCACCGTGTCGACGCCCGACGCGACGGTGGCGATCCTCGACATCCCCGTCGCGACGACGCGTCGCGAGGCCCCTCGCCTCAGCAGGGACGACGCCGAGCAGCTGCTCGACTCGGTGCTGGGGGCTCTGCCCGAGCCCAAGCAGCCCGGTCAGGGGCGTGGCCGCTCGCGCCGCGCCTCCAGCTCCGGGACGGCCCCGGCGACCGCACCGGCGGCCACGCCGAGCGACGAGTCCGGCCCGTTCATCCTCGGTGTGGGGGTCAGCTCCGACGACCTCTGAGTCGTCTAGGGTGACTGCGTGACCCCGACCCAGCCCGGAACCCCGACCGCATGGTCGCGGCTCCGGGCTGTCGTCGTCTCGGCTCGCGGCGCGGACGGCCGTGAGGCGTTCCTCACCGCCGCGACGGCGCTGGGCGTCCTGCTCGTCGTCCGGTTCGCGCTCGGCCTGCTCGCCCTGGTGGGGTCCGCCATCGGGTACTCGGTGACGGCCTTCCCGAGCGGTTTCACGGCGACGCCGGTGGGCCAGTTCCTCGGGAGCTTCGTCCTCTACCCCTTCCCGTTCTACGTGGCCGCCTTCGCGACCCTCGTGGTGGCCAGGCCGATCCGGGCCCGTGACGGCCTCGGGGTCGTCCTCCGCAGCACCCTCGTCGCCGGAGCCGTCGGCACGGCGGCGCTGGCGGTCGTCGGCATCGTGCCGGGGATCACCCTGTCGGAAGAGGGCGGCACCTGGGCCAATCTCGCCCTGTACCTCACGACCATCCCGCTCTCGGCCGGCGTGGTCGACACCGCCGTGCTCGCGCTCGGCGGCGTGCTGGCCTGGTGGTGGCTCCGGGCCGGCGACACTTCGCCCGCCTCCGACCACGACCGGTCGACGACCGACGACCCCGCCGACGACGAGCCCCGCCGAGACGGGGAGGTCGATGCGGTCGCCGGTGCCCCCACGCCGCCCGTCACCCATGAGGCGCGGGGGATCGGCACGCGGACGACCCCCGACGACGGCTCCGCACCGGGTCGCAGCCTCCGCGAGACCCCCTCCGCACCGACAGGAGCCGACGACTGGTCGCGCTACGCGCCTCCTCCGGCCCCGAACGAGTCGGACAGGTGACGGGACCCCTCCGCGATCGCCTCCAGCCGGCCGGACGCGGGCGCGCACCGGGCGAGGGCGCAGGCCTCGACGACGCCGAGCTCGGCCGCCGTCAGCGCCTCCGCTTCGGGGCGGTCGTCGTCGTGCTCGCCGTGGTCTGCGCCCTGTTCGGCGTGCTGTCGAACCTCCAGGGCCCCAAGCTGACCGAGACCCGGATCGACACCGAGGCCGCCGTGGCGCAGCCCGGGCAGCAGCTGCGGATGTTCGCCAACCAGGTCGTCGCGCACGTCGACGCCGACCAGGTCGTCGTCTCGCCGGCGGCACCGCACACCGTGTCGACCTCGGGGGACGTCATCGCCGTGCGGTTCACCGACCGCCTGCGCTACGGGACCGACTACACGGTGACGGTGACGGGCGTCTCCAGCGTCTATCAGGCGCGGGCGTCCGAGCTGTCGACGACGTTCGGCACCGCCGCCGCCGAGACGTGGCGCATCGTCCACGGCGTGGACGGATCCGACGACCGGATCGAGCGGGCCCCTCTGACCGGGGGAGCCGACCGCACCGTCGTGTACCAGGCGCCGCGCATCCAGGCCTTCGAGGTCTTCGACACCGCGGTCGCCGTCGTCACGGACGACGGCACCACCTCGAGGCTCAGCCTCGTCGCGTTCGACGGCGTCGCCGTCGAGGACCTGCCGCTCCCCGACGGGCCGGGGCTCATCACGCGGTTCGGAGCCGACCGCACCTCGACGACCCTGGCCTTCTCGTGGCGTCCGCAGGGTGCCGAGACCGACGCTCTCTACGCGATGCCCCTTCAGGGTGAACGTGCCGCGACCCCGGTCCAGTCCCTCGCCGGGCAGCCGCTCACGGCCCTCGACTGGTTCTTCGTGCCGGGTCGCGCCACGGTCGTGGTGCAGTCCGCCGACGAGTCGGTCGCGGCCTACGATCTGACCGGCGTGGCGCCTCCGCGGCCCTACGGCACCTTCGTCTCGCTGCAGGGCGTCGCCCTCGACGGCGGCACGATCGTCGCGGCGACGGCCGTCGAGTCGTCGCGCATCGACCTCGAGACCGGCGAGCAGACCGCCATCCCCTTCTCCGCCGTCGAGGGCGGCACGCCGTTCCGCGGGGAGCTCGTGGCGATCGGCGAGACCACGTACGTGCAGCAGGTGGCCATCCCGACCTCGGACGGCGCCGCGTACCGGAACCTCATCGTCGTCGACGACGAGAAGGAGGCGCGGAGCCTGTACGAGCCGTCGACCGCCGGGACGACGATCGAGGGCTTCTCGGTCTCGCCCAACGGGCAGTACCTCGCCGTCGAGACGGCCGACGCCACGGCGGAGACCGATTTCACGTACACCATCGACCCCGTGCCGGCGACGGTGACGACGACCGTCGTCGACATCGCCTCGGGCGGGGTCGTGGCGAGCTTCTCGGGGCACTCCGCCGCCTGGTGAGGGGGCCGGGCGGGTCCGGCCCGGGTCACGGGGTCAGGCGGGCAGCCCCCGTTTGACGCGCTGCGAGATCCGGAGCCCGCTGCGCTCCAGGCGCCGGGCGAGCTCGAGACCGCCGACCGGTCGGGCGCCGGCCGCGACGAGGTCGGCATGACGCGACTCGGGGACGTCGTAGTGGTCGTGGTCGAAGCCGCGACGGGGGATCCCGTTGGCGGCCGCGAAGCGATGCAGCTCGTCGTACGACTCGTCGCTGACGAGATGGGCCCACACCGTGTCGTGGGCGGGCCACACGGGGTCGTCGATCAAGATGGTCACGCGCCGATGGTAGACCGCATGCGTTGACGGCGGTCGGAGCCGCCGTGTAATCTAAGCGGTTGGTGCGCGCTGGCCCATGGTCGCGTCGTCACCCGCGGAGACCACGAGCCGTCCGGTCACCGCCTCCGTCCGTCACCGCACCTCGCGTGCGACGAGGCGGCCCCGTACAGCCAACAACATTAAGGAACACACATGGTCTACGCAGTCGTGCGCGCCGGTGGTCGCCAGGAGAAGGTCGAGGTCGGCACGATCGTCACCCTCGATCGTCTGAAGGCCTCCGTCGGCGACAGCATCACCCTCGTGCCCGTCCTCCACGTCGACGGCGACACGATCCTCTCGGCGGCGGACGCCCTGTCGGGCGTCACGGTCACGGCCGAGGTCCTCGGCGACCTCCGCGGCCCGAAGATCGTCATCCAGAACTACAAGAACAAGACCGGGTACAAGCGCCGCATGGGCTTCCGTGCCGACCTCACCCGCGTCAAGATCACCTCGATCAAGTAAGGGACACGGCTCATGGCACACAAGAAGGGCGCATCGTCCACCCGTAACGGCCGCGACTCCAACGCCCAGCGCCTCGGCGTGAAGCGCTTCGGCGGCCAGGTCGTCCTCGCCGGCGAGATCATCGTGCGCCAGCGCGGCACCCACTTCCACCCCGGCGCCAACGTCGGCCGCGGCGGCGACGACACCCTGTTCGCCCTCGCCCCCGGCTCGGTCGAGTTCGGCACCAAGGGCGGCCGCAAGGTCGTCAACATCGTCGCCGGCGCCTGAGCCTCGACCAGAGGCGCGGCGTCAGCTGCGACACACCGTATGGGCGAGCGTTGCTCGCCCATACGTGTTCGACCCGGGAGTCCATCCCCGGCCCCAGAGACTGAAATGACTGCACCCCATGGCCACATTCGTCGACCACGTCACCCTGCACCTGCGCGCCGGCAACGGCGGCAACGGCTGCGTGTCCGTCAAGCGCGAGAAGTTCAAACCCCTCGCCGGGCCTGACGGCGGCAACGGCGGGCACGGCGGAGACATCGTGCTGGTCAGCGACACCGGCGTCACGACCCTCCTCGGATTCCACCGCGCCCCGCACCGCTCGAGCGAGAACGGCGGCTTCGGCATGGGCGACCACCGCAGCGGCACGAACGGCGAGCTGCTCGAGCTGACCGTCCCGGTCGGCACGGTCGTCAAGAGCGAGGACGGCACCGAGCTCATCGACATGGTCGAGCCCGGCATGCGCTTCGTCGCCGCCCAGGGCGGCATCGGCGGACTCGGCAACGCGGCTCTGTCGTCGACCAAGCGCAAGGCCCCCGGCTTCGCGCTCCTCGGCACGCCCGGCTGGCAGGGCGACGTCCTGCTCGAGCTCAAGGTCGTCGCGGACATCGCCCTGGTCGGCTACCCGTCGGCCGGCAAGTCGAGCCTGGTCGCCGCTCTGTCGGCCGCCAAGCCGAAGATCGCCGACTACCCGTTCACCACGCTGCACCCCAACCTCGGCGTCGTCGAGTCGGGCGAGACGCGCTACACGGTCGCCGACGTCCCGGGGCTCATCGAGGGGGCCAGCGAGGGCAAGGGGCTCGGGCTCGAGTTCCTCCGCCACGTCGAGCGCTGCTCGGCCCTGCTCCACGTCCTCGACTGCGCGACGCTCGACCCGGGCCGCGATCCGCTGACCGATCTCGACATCATCCTCGGCGAGCTCGAGGCCTACCCCGTCCCCGAGGGGCAGCTGCCGCTGCTCGAGCGTCCTCAGCTGATCGCCCTGAACAAGGTCGACGTGCCCGACGGCCGCGAGCTCGCCGACTTCGTCACCCCCGAGCTCGAGGCGCGCGGCTACAAGGTCTTCGAGATCTCCGCGGTCAGTCACGAGGGGCTGCGGAACCTCTCCTTCGCGCTGGCCGACGTCGTCGAGGCGAGCCGGGCCGAGATCGCCGCCCGACCCGCGCCTCCTCGACTCGTCATGCGTCCCCGCGCCGTCAACGAGAAGCCCTTCATCATCCGCGTCGAGGGCGGCACCTACGGCAACGTCTATCGGATCCTGGGCGAGAAGCCCGAGCGCTGGGTCGTGCAGACCGACTTCAACAACGAGGAGGCGGTGGGCTACCTCGCCGACCGGCTCAACACCATCGGCGTCGAGGACGCCCTGTTCAAGGCCGGGGCGCAGGCCGGCTCGACGGTCGTGATCGGGCCCGAGGGCGGCATCGTCTTCGACTGGGAGCCCACGCTGACCTCGACGGCCGAGCTGATGACCAGCGCCCGAGGCACCGACCCCCGACTCATCAAGAACGACCGGCCCACGCGCAACCAGCGTCGCGAGGAGTACTTCGAGCGCATGGACGCGAAGGCGGAGGCGCGTGCCGAGCTGCAGCGCGAGCGCGCCTCGGGCATGTGGACCGACGACGACGGGTTCCTCGTGAAAGAGGGCGACGACAAGGCATGAGCGACACGGCGTCGTCGTCGCCCCGCCGGGAGGGCGCCCGCGTGATCGACCGGGCCGGCATCGCGTCGGCTCGGCGCATCGTCGTGAAGGTCGGCTCGTCGTCGATCAGCGGCGACAACGCCGGTCAGATCGATCCGCTCGTCGACGCCCTGGCTGCGGCCTACGGACGCGGCGCCGAGATCGTCCTCGTGTCGTCGGGAGCCATCGCGACCGGCATGCCCCATCTGCGACTCGACGCGCGGCCGACCGATCTCGCGACGCAGCAGGCGGCGGCCGCCGTGGGGCAGAACGTGCTCATCTACCGGTATCAGCAGAGCCTCCGCCGGTACTCCATCGTCGCCGGGCAGGTGCTGCTCACCGCGGGCGACATCCAGAACCCGACGCACCGCAGCAACGCCCAGCGGGCGATGTCGCGACTGCTCGACCTGCGGATCCTGCCCATCGTCAACGAGAACGACACGGTCGCGACACAGGAGATCCGCTTCGGCGACAACGACCGCCTCGCCGCCCTCGTCTCGAAGCTGATCGGCGCCGACGCCCTCGTGCTGCTGAGCGACGTCGACGCGCTGTACACGAGGCCGCCCCACGAGGCCGGGGCCGTCAAGATCGTCGACGTCCCCTTCGGCGACGAGCTGCGCGGCGTGACGTTCGGCGACGTCGGCGCCGCAGGGGTCGGCACGGGAGGCGCGGGCACGAAGGTCGCCGCCGCGCGCTACGCGGCCGAGGCGGGCACGCCGGTGCTGGTGACCTCGACCGCGAACGTCGCCCGGGCGCTCTCGGGCGACGACGTGGGCACGTTCTTCGAGGCCGTCGGACCGTAAGATCGACCCCATGTCAGCCCGAGAAGCCGTCGTCCCCTCGTTCGATGACAAGCTGACCGCGGCGAAACGGGCGGCGTCGGCGCTCGCGACCTCGACCGCCGACGCGAAGAACGCGGCTCTCCGGGAGATCGCCGCCGCGATCGTCGCCGCCGAGGACCGGATCACCGCCGCCAACGAGCTCGACCTCCGGGCGGGTGCCGAGGCCGGGCTGTCGGACTCCCTGCGCGACCGACTCCGACTCGACGGCGACCGGCTGCGCGCCCTGGCCGCGGCGACGGAGCTCGTGGCGACCCTCGTCGACCCGGTCGGCGAGACCGTCCGCGGGCGCGTGCTGCCGAACGGGCTGCGGCTCGACCAGGTCAGGGTGCCGTTCGGCGTCGTCGGAGCCATCTACGAGGCCCGGCCGAACGTGACCATCGACATCGCCGCGCTCGCCCTCAAGAGCGGCAATGCGGCGGTGCTCCGGGGCGGCAGCGCAGCGCAGCGCACGAACGCCGTGCTGGTGGAGGTCGTGCAGGAGGCGCTGGTGCGGTCCGGTCTCCCCGCCGACGCCGTCGTCACCGTCGACGAGTTCGGTCGTGACGGGGCGGCCCGGCTGATGACCGCGCGCGGACTCATCGACGTGCTCGTGCCTCGGGGGAGCGCGGAGCTCATCCGGACCGTGGTGGAGCAGTCCACCGTGCCGGTGATCGAGACCGGTGCGGGCGTCGTCCACGTGTTCCTCGACGCGTCGGCAGACGCCGCGATGAGCGTCGACATCGTCCTCGACGCCAAGACCAGCCGACCGAGCGTCTGCAACGCGCTCGAGACGCTGCTGGTGCACGCCGACTCGGCCGAGCGGCTGCTGCCCGTCGTCGTCCCGGCCCTGCGGCGGGCCGGGGTCACGGTCCACGGCGACGCCCGCACGAGCGCCCTCGTCGCCGACGTCGTGCCGGCGACGGACGACGACTGGGCTGCGGAGTACATGAGCCTCGACCTGGCGGTCGCCGTCGTCGACGACCTCGACGCGGCGATGTCGCACATCCGCCGCTGGTCCACGGGGCACACCGAGAGCATCGTGACGGCCGATCTCGTCAGCGCCGAGCGCTTCCTGGCCGAGGTCGACAGCGCCGTCGTCATGGTCAACGCCTCGACGCGCTTCACCGACGGCGGCGAGTTCGGCTTCGGAGCCGAGGTCGGGATCTCCACCCAGAAGCTCCACGCGCGCGGGCCCATGGGCCTCGGCGAGCTGACGAGCACGAAATGGGTCGTGCGCGGCAGCGGTCAGGTGCGCGGCTAGACTGGCCCGGATCGTCCTCTCGAAACGGAGTACCCATGCTCGACGTCACCCTCCTCGCCGCGGCCCACGAAGAACTCGCGCCCCTGCTGGCGCCCCCGGTCGTGATCTCGCTGGTGTTCGGCGTCTTCTTCCTGTTCCTCGGGTACGTCGTGTGGAGCTACCGCGACGTCGCCAACCGCAGCCCCCGCAAGGCCAAGTCGCAGGAGCACAAGTCCGGCCCGGTCGACGAATTCGGCCACCCCGAATCGCACTGACCCGAGAGACGGACACCATGGTCGCGGCCAGCACCTCGGAGTCGTCGGCGCAGGCCGGCACCGGGCCGGGTCGGCGACCCCGCGTCGGCATCATGGGCGGCACCTTCGACCCCATCCACCACGGCCACCTCGTGGCGGCCAGCGAGGTCGCCCAGTCGTTCGATCTCGACGAGGTCCTCTTCGTCCCCACGGGGCAGCCCTACATGAAGACGGGCGTCACCGACGGCGAGCACCGGTACCTCATGACGGTCATCGCCACGGCCTCGAACCCGATGTTCACGGTCAGTCGCCTCGACATCGACCGTCACGGCCCCACGTACACGATCGACACCCTGCGAGACGTCCGCGCTCAGCGGCCCGACGCCCAGCTCTTCTTCATCACCGGCGCCGACGCGGTCGCGCAGATCCTCGACTGGAAAGACGTCCAGGAGCTCTGGGACCTCGCGCACTTCGTCGCCGTGTCGCGCCCCGGTCACGACCTGACCGTGAGCGGACTGCCCGAGAGCGACGTAAGCTTGCTCGAAGTCCCCGCGCTGGCCATCTCGTCGACCGACTGCCGCGCCCGGGTCGCCCGAGACTTCCCGGTCTGGTACCTGGTCCCCGACGGGGTCGTCCAGTACATCTCCAAGCACCATCTGTATCGGAGCGTTGCATGAGTTCGTCCGACGGCCAGCCGCCCCTGACCCGACGGCAGGTTCGAGACCTCGAGCGTGCCCGCGAGGCCGGTCAGGCGGTCACCGGCGCGATCCCCGTCCCGGCGTCCGCCCCCGCATCGATGCCCACCCCGGCCTCGGTGTCCGCTCCCGCCCCGGCGCCCGCATCCGCGGCGGCGCCTGCGTCGGCCCCCGCGCCCGCCCCCACGTCGGCGCCCGCCCCGGCGTCCGCGCCCGCCCCCGAGGCGGCGCCTGCGTCCACGCCGACCCCGGCCTCGACGCCCGCCCCCGGGTCGACGCCCGCCCCGTCGTCGATCCCCACGTCGGCGACGGCCTCCGGATCCGAGCGCGGCCTGACCCGTCGCGAGCTGCGCGCTCTCCGTGAGGCCCAGTCGGGCAAGGCGGCCGAGCCCGTCCCGCTCCAGCCCCCCGGCCCCGAGCCCCGTCGGCCCCTGTCCGAGGCATTCAGCGCCGTCGACGAGATCATCGCCCCCACCGGGCAGATCCCCCGGGTGACGAGCGCGCCGTCGTCCGGCGAGACACCAGGGTCCGAGGCGACCAGCGCCTCCTCGGCTCCGACCCCCGCGTTGCGACCGGCGTCGTTCGACCGCCGCGAGCCGAGCGGCCCCGCCGCCGCGGCGCCTGCGGCCCCGGTGCGTCCGGTCGTGCCCACGATCCCCGCCTCGGCGCCCGAGTCGAACGGCTTCGTGCCGCCGGTCGGTCATTGGACCACCCAGAGCAGCGAGCCCGACGGCGACACCGCCCCGGGTCGCGCTCTCGGCACCCACACCGGTCAGACGAACGCGCTGATCCTGACGGACCAGCAGGTCGCCGACGTGACCGGTGCCCTGAACGCCACGGGCGAGATCATCATCACCGGCTCGATCGACCTGCCTCGCAGTCTCGGAGCGACGGGCTCGCAGGCGCGGGTCGACAGCGCCGACATCGACCGCCTGCTCGAGCAGGGCGACGCCGAGAACGCCGAGACCGACGCCGTGCCCGTGCGGGCCAGCCGGGCCATCAGCACGCACACCTCCACCCGTGCGGTGGTGCTCGCGGCCTCGCAGCCGAAGGCGAGCCGGCTGCCGCTCTTCCTCGGGATCGGCGGCGGCATCATCGGAGCAGGTATCATCGGTGTGGTCGTCGCGGGTTTCGCGTCGGGCATCCTGGGTCAGTGACCCTCCTCATCCTCTGCATCACCGACATCTAAGGCATCCGTGACAGCCACCCCTCGCGCCATCGAGCTCCTGCAGATCGCGGCCCGCGCCGCCGACGACAAGCAGGCCGACGACCTCGTCGCGCTCGACGTCTCCGAGCCGCTGCCCCTCACCGACATCTTCCTGCTGGCCTCCGGCCGCAGCGAGCGCAACGTCGTCGCCATCGCCGGCGAGGTCGAAGACAAGATGCTCGAGGCCGGGGTCAAGACGCTCCGCCGCGAAGGCCGTGCCGAGGGGCGATGGATCCTCCTCGACTTCGGCGACCTGGTCGTCCACGTCTTCCACGATGAAGACCGTCAGTACTACTCGCTCGAGCGTCTGTGGAGCGACTGCCCGACGATCCCGATCGAGCTGCCGCAGCCCGCGCAGAACGAGGCCTGAGCCTCCTCCGACAGTCGACCGCGACCGCCGACCCGCACTCCGTGCATGATCGGCGTCGCGGTCTCGTCGTCTCGGCCGCCACCCGGCGGGGACCGGACGCCGTCCGGCGACGGGGTCCGGGTCGCGTCAGAGGGTGCGAGCCCGGCTCGTCCCGCCGCGGTCGCGGGGGTGTTCAACCTCGCGCGATTTGTGTAGTAAGGTTGACGAGTTGCTTCGAGAGACGCAGCGAAGAGAAAACGAATACGGGTCTGTGGCGCAGCTGGTAGCGCACCTGCATGGCATGCAGGGGGTCAGGGGTTCGAGTCCCCTCAGATCCACCCTCACGAGAAGGCATCCGCAGAGCGGGTGCCTTCTCTCGTTCCCAGCCCTCGATCCCAGCCCTCGGTCGGCAGCTGGTCGTCCGGCGGCGCTCACGCGGCCTGCCGCTGCCTGTGTCTGGGAGCGCTCTGTGCATAAGCTCCACGCGGTCGTCCGCGACGGTAGAACTGATGCATGAGCGACGATCAGTCCGGCACCGGCAGCACCCCCGACCCCCACGCGACCCCCGCCTCCTCGGGGACGACCCCGGGCGAGACCGCCTCGGGCGCTGCGGCCCCCGACCAGCGTCCGCGTCCGGCCTACGGCGAGTACGCCCCGACGCCCGTCGGCGGCGGCGAGACCGATGCGACCGGCGCTCAGGCGCCCCCCGCGGTGCCCCACGACTCTCCGGCGCCGCCGAGGGGCGGAGCCGTCCCTCCCGCGGCGACTCGCCCGAGCGCGACCGACGGGACGCCCGGCCCCCGCGGCACCGGTGCCTTC
>Ga0265798_10000521_pt1 | contig 63684 bp, 66 predicted proteins | sample P3T30metagenome_FD_192430 | JGI IMG/M metagenome (GOLD analysis project Ga0265798, IMG submission 192430) | Plant litter microbial communities from East Loma Ridge, Irvine, California - P3 T30 | ecosystem: Environmental > Terrestrial > Plant litter > Unclassified | place: USA: California... | reverse complement strand
TATCGGTGGAAGTGGACCTGAGCGACCGCCCGGTGGACCTGCTCAGCGAAGGCTACGATCTGGTGCTGCGCATCGGCGTGCTGGAAGACTCCAGCCTGATCGCCCGGCGAATCGCGACCATCGACCGTGTTTACTGCGCCAGTCCGGTTTATCTGGCCGAGCGTGGCACGCCGGAAAAACCGGAGGATCTGCATGCTCACGACTGCCTGCCCTACGGCCATGGTCGTCAGGTGCAATGGCGATTTCAGGGTGCAGGCAAACCGCTGAACCTGAGCGTCAGCGGGCGGATGCACGTCAACAATGGGGAGCTGTTGCGCGATGCGGCGGTGGCAGGGCTGGGCGTTACCTACCTGCCGACCTTCATTGTCGGCGCAGCCCTGCGCGACGGCAGCCTGGTGCGGGTGCTGGACGATCTGCGCCCGGAACCGCTGACCCTGTCGGCGGTGTATCCACAGCACCGCCAGGCTTCCCGGCCGGTACAGGCCTTCATCGAGTTCCTGCGCGAACGGCTGGACTCGGGCATCGACCTGGATGACCGTCAGGGGTAGTCAGCATACTGATCGCTCCGCACGCTCTGAAATGAGCGGTAGAGCTTGGGCATGCATTGCACGACACTCTGCGCCACGCTCGAGAGCGTCCCGGGCGGCATGCACACGCGGAGCGACGGGCACGTACGATCAGTGTGCGGCGTTGCGTGCTGCGAAAGCGGCCTTGCCGACGCCGATCAGCACGGCATCGTTCTGCGGCGTGTGAACCCGGCCGCACAGTACGTTGCGGTAGTGGCGCTGCAACGGGTTGCTGCGCGACAGTCCGGGATTGCCGGATGCTTCGATGGCCAGCTCCACGGCGCGTATCGCATTGCCGGTCACCAGGTATTTGAGCTGACCCGCGTGCTGAGCTGGCGTAAGGCCTTGCGCCGCTGCGTCCAGCAGGCTGCGGTTGGCGAACAGCAGGGTATCGATGTGGCCAACGGTCTCCTGAAAGCGCGGCAGGGTCGAAAGCGCTGCGCCAAGGTTGGAGGGCTTGCGTTGCTCCAGCCAGTCCACCAGCCAGTCGCGTGCGGACTGCGCAATGCCGTCGTAAACGGAGGACAGCAGCACCGACATCCACAGCATGCCCGCGGGGTCCAGATCCGACTTCGGCGCGCTCCACGGACTTACACTCACCGCATGCTCCAGCGGCACCAGCACATTGTCGAAACGTATCTCGTGGCTGTTAGTGGCGCGCATGCCCAGATGATCCCAGTCTTCGATGATCTGAATGCCGGGCGTGTCCTTGTGCACCAGCCAGGTGCCCACCAACGGGTCTTCGTCATCGCTGCGCCCCCACACGGCAAACCAGGTCAGGCCATGGCTGCCGGTGGAATAGATCTTGGTGCCGCTGATGCGCCAGCCTTCGGCGGTACGACGGGCGATGGTGCCCGGCAAACCGCCACGTGCGGGCGTGCCCAGATCCGGCTCCACGCGCAGGGCGTTGATCAGTGCGCCGTCTCGAACAGCCTCTTTGCCGACCCGCACGCGCAGGTCACGGGGCCAATTGACGTTGTCCTGCAGGCGGGCGTGTTGCAGGTACTGCATCACCAGAATCAGCGCCGTGGAAGGCTCACCTCTTGCGACCGCACTGATCACCTGCTGTGCCTTTACCAGATTCGCGCCGCCACCGCCCAGTTCGGTCGGTACGACGAGACCCAGCAGGCCATGCTCGTGCAGCAGACTGAAATTGGCGTGCGGAAAGTGCGCAGTGGTGTCGTAGAGCTCAGCCGTTTCGGCGAGTGTCGCGGTCAGGCTGTTCAGTCGAGCTTCAAACGCTGCGGCCGATTCGGGCAGTGGCCGACGCAGGGGAGAAGGGCTCATGCGGGATCCTTTCGCGATGGGACGGGATTGAAGGCGCTGATCATTGGCTGGCCGCCTGTGCGACCTGGGGCCGCGCCGCGTTGAAACGCTTGTCGAAGCCTGTCGAAACGTCGATCGGCTTGCCGAGAATGCCTTCGGCCAGATAGGTGTCAGCCGTGGCTTGCAGGCCTTGAATGATCCTGTCGTCAATCAGCGTGCGTTGCATTTGTGTCGCCTTGGCCACCGATAGGTGCACCTCAAGCGGCAGACCGGTGACCCTGGCCTGTGCGGCCGCATATTCCTCGGGGTGCGCATTGGTCCAGTTGAAGGCACGTTCGACCCGTGCGACAAAGTCTTCCAGCTGCGGACGCTTACCCTCGATGGCCTTGCTGGTCGCAGCCAGGTACAGGTGATTGCTCAGCAACTCGCTGCCGCTGACCAGCACACGTGCATCGCTCTGGCTGATGGAAATGGTGGTGTAAGGATCCCAGGTCGCCCAAGCGTCGGCCTCGCCGCTGTCAAGCAGCAGCCGCGACTCGCTGGGCAACAGGTTGATGAAGGTGACGTCGCTGGTTTTCAGCCCCGCCTCATGCAAGGCGCGGATCGCCAGATAGTGACCGATGGAACCGCGCCCGGTCACGATGCGCTTGCCCTTGAGGTCGGCGACGGTCTTGATCGGCGAATTCTTTGACACCAGCAGGGCGGTGGTGAAGCGGCCCTGTGCATGGGTGATGCTGACCACTTTCAGTGGCGCGCCCGCGCCCAGTGCAAACACGTAAGGCGCATCGCCCAAGGCGCCAATGTCCACCGCACCGGCATTTAGCGCCTCGCCCAGCGGCGCAGCGGACGGGAACTCGGAAAACTGGATGTCATAGGGCACGTCCTTGAGTTCGCCGGACACCTGCAGCAGGATTTTGAGCAATGACTTCTGGTTGGCGACCCGCAATGGCGCAAGGTCTGCCGCCAGTGCCTGCTGACTGGCGAGCAGGCTCAGCAATGTGACAAGCACCAGGCTTTTAAGGGAAGAGGCTGATTTGAAGAAAGGCAGCATGGAAGAAGGAACTCCGTCATCAGTAAGATGGATGCATCAATCAACTTCACACTGATCGTTCCCTACGCTATGCGTGGGAATGCCTCTCGGGACGCTCTGCGTCCAGGCGTACCCACGGGATATCTACGATCAGTGTCGAGGCAGGCTTGTATGAGCGCAGGCGCGATCAGGTGTTTAACGTCTCAGATCACGTGAAACCCATGCGTCCCATCGCGCCCCAGTTGTTCGACCAGACCGAACTCCCAGTCCAGATAAGCCTGCATCGCGGCCTTGGGTGCGTCGGTGCCTTCATACGGGCGGCGGTAACGGTCGATGCGCGCTGAGGCCAGGCGGGTTTCGCCGTGTTCCAGCGCAAACCCGGCCTTGACCCAACTGGCCGTGCCGCCTTCCAGCACGCACACTGGCCTGTTCGTCAGGGCCTCGACGTCGGCGGCCGCGAAGCGCGCCAGACGGCTGCTGCCACAGGTCAGCACATAGCGCTCGGCGGCGGGCACCTTTGCCAGTGCCTGTTCGAGATCAGAGCGCAGGCTCCACCAGGCGCCGGGGATGTGCTGCTTCACGTAGTTGGCGCTGGTGGTGAAGTCCAGCACCGCCACACCGCCGTGGGTCTGCCAGTCGGCGAGGGTTTCGGCACTGATGAACTCCACCTGTGCAGGCGCCGGGAAGGGCGCGTCCCAGTCGCCCTGCTCGGAAAAGTCCTGCGCCTGCAGGCCGTCGATCACCGACACCTCCCAGCCCAGTTGTGCCAGCCAGGAAGCCGACATGTTGGCGCGCACGCCGTCGTCGTCCACCAATACGATTCGTGCACCACGCACGCTGGCGTAATGATCGGTTTCCTGCACCAGTTGCCCGCCGGGTGTCGAGCGCGCGCCGGGCAGATGCCCCTTGGCAAATTCTTCGGGCGTACGCACATCGAACAGGTAGGTGGTGCGCGACGTCTCCTTCTGCCAGCCGTGCAGATCGGTCAGGCTGGCGCGCTTTACGCCTGCGCGGTCGGCCACGTTGCGGGCGTCGGCGCTGGCCGTGTTACGGGTCTTGTCGCTCACATCGGCGAATCGCCGGTTCTGACCATGATCCAGCGTCTGATCGGCGAGCAGCCAGCCGATGGTGCCGTTGCGCAGCGCATGGACCTGATTGGGCAACCCTGCATTGATCAGCGACTGGGTGCCGATGATGCTGCGGGTACGGCCTGCGCAGTTGACGACGATCCGGGTGTTCGGGTCCGGCGCCAGTTCACGGGCGCGCAGCACCAGTTCCGCGCCCGGCACGCTGATGCCGCTCGGGATGCTCATGGTCTGGTATTCGTCATAGCGCCGCGCATCGAGCACCACCACATCGGCCTTGCTGTCGAGCAGCGCCTTGACCTCTTCAGCGGCCAGCGACGGCGTGGCACGCTGATGTTCCACCAGTTCGCCAAATGCCTTGCTCGGTACATTGACATCGATGAACAGCTCGCCGCCGGCTTGGCGCCAGCCCTGCAAGCCGCCTTCCAGCAGTTTTACATCGCTGTAGCCCAGAGCCTTCAAGCGTTGCAGAGCGATATCGGCCAGGCCTTCGCCATCGTCATACAGCGTCACGGCGGTGTCGCGACGCGGGATGCGTGAGAATACCTCCAGCTCCAGCTTCGACAATGGAATGTTGGCTGCGAACAACGGATGCGCCTGCGCGAAGGGCGCTTCTTCGCGCACATCCACCAGCGCCAGTTCACGACGGTCCAGCAAGGCCTGGCGAACCTCGGCAAAGGATCGGGTTGCGTGTGTGCTCATCAGGCGTGACTCCCTGTCGGTTGTGCTTGAGATGGGGGTGGGGCGGGATTGGAATAGCCGGAAATGAACAGTTTTTCGCTGCCGTCCAGCTCATAGACCGCGCGCTTCACCTGACCGATGTCGGCGCCGTACACATGGATGCTGATCGAAACCTGATCGCTGAAGGCGTTGCTGACCTGATGGACATCGTTGCGCTGCGGCGACAACGCTTCAACCTGGCCCGGCACCAGACGCACGCTCGGACCCTGCCGCTCAAGACGCCCGTCATGGCCGCGCACGTAACCCTGAGCGTCTTCCGCGCCGCGCAGCATGCCGATCAGTCCCCAGACGCGATGGTCATGAATTGGCGTGCGCTGGCCCGGGCCCCAGACAAAACTCACTACCGAGAAGCGCTGCTGTGCATCGGCGTGCAGCAGAAATTGCTGGTAGCGAGTCGGGTCGGGAACAGCGAACTCGTCAGGCAGCCAGTCGTCATGGCTGACCAGTTGCGCAAGCAATCTGCTGCCACGGTTCAGGAGGTCGGTTTCGTGGGTGTCGCTGCCGATCAACTCGGTCAGCGCGTCGATGAAGGCCCCGAGTCGTTCGGGGCGGCGGTTCTGAGTCATGTCCATTCCAGATCAGCGTCAGGTATGGGTCGATATAAGCATAATGCGATTGTTTAATATGCTATTTTTTTATGATTAGGATATAACGAAAACGTCTTTCACTGGCCAGGGTTCGGACTTATGTTGCAGGCGTGGACTATCCATGAACGCCCATTGGCACTATGCTTTTTGCCTATGTTCCTCTTATATTTTTATGTGCGGTCCGAATGAAAATTGATGATATCGATGCGTTCGTTGCGGTGATTCGCTGCCAGTCGATCAGCCATGCAGCTGAATCGCTGGACCTGACCCAACCGGCCATCACGCGCCGGGTGCAGAATTTCGAGCAGGCACTGGGCGTTGAATTGTTCGATCGCAACACCAAACCGCTCAAGCCCACGGCCATGGGTATTCAGGTCTATCAGAAATGCCTGGCGATTCTGCGTGAAATGGATGCGCTGCGTGAGCTGGTGGCCAGCGATACGCCGCCCAGCGGTCTGCTGAGACTGGGTGTGCCGCAGACCATCGGTGACGTGGTGCTGCTGGATGCGCTGAAGCAACTGCGGGGCGAGTTTCCCGATTTGCGCGCACAGGTGAGCACCGGCTGGGGCAGCTATCTGATTGGCAAGATCGAGAACGGCGAACTGGATGCGGCCGCCGCGCTGTTCCCGGCCGGCAAGATTTTCCCGGAAAACATCGTGGCGCAGTCCATTGGCCGAATGGAGCTGGTCGTAGTCGCCGCCAGGGACACGGTGCCGAAAAAGCCCGGCAAGCTGGCTGACTGTTACCAGCAGGGCTGGGTGCTGAATCCCGACGGCTGCGGATTTAGGGCAGGCCTGCAACGCACGCTGTCCGATCAGGGCCTGAGCATGAAGGTCAATCTGGAAACCTTCGGCACCGAGCTGCAACTGGGCCTGGTCGCCGACGGCATGGGGCTGGGTCTGGTGCCGCGTCCTTTGCTTGCGCGCAGCATTCATCGCGATCAACTGGCCGTCGTGCCGTTGAAAGACTTCAAGCCGGTGATGGACCTGTGGCTGTTCTACCCACGTTTCCTCGGTAACCTGCAAGGGCCGGTGGATGCGTTCGGCGCGCTGGTGGCGCAGTCGCTGGAACAGGTTTCGGCGGCTGCGTGACGGGCATCACCGGCAGGCATGAATGCCGGCCGGTGTTAGCTGCCCGTAGTGTCTACTCGCAGTTCAGGCAACCTGCTCACGGACTTCGCGCTCGCGCCGGGCGACCAGTTCGCGGGTCAGTGGAATAAGCTTTTTGCCGTAGTCGATGGCGTCATCCAGCGGGTCGAACCCGCGAATCAGAAAGGTGGTAATCCCCAGGTCGTAGTAATCGAGCAGCGCTTCGGCGACCTGTTCTGGCGTGCCCACCAGCGAAGTCGAGTTGCCTTGCGCACCCAGCAGTTCGGCGATACCTGTCCATAGGCGCTTGTCCAGACGCGAACCTTGCGCGGCGGCGGCCAGCAGGCGACGTGAACCTTCGTTCGGCGGCTCTCGACGGATAAACCCGTTGCGTTCGGCCAGTGCCCTGGCTTTTTCCAGAATGCTGTCGGCACGTGCCCAGGCCTGTTCTTCGGTGTCGGCCAGAATCGGTCGTAGCGACAGGCTGAAACGAATGGTGCGGCCATGTTTGGCGGCCTCGGCGCGTACCTGTTTGACCACGTCGCGTACCTGCTCGTACGTCTCGCCCCACAACGCATAAACGTCGGCGTGTTTGCCTGCCACGGCAATCGCAGCAGCTGACGAGCCGCCGAAATACAGGGGAATGTGCGGCTGTTGCGGGGACTTGACCAGCGAGTGCGCGCCCTCGAACTGGTAATACGTGCCCTGGTGATCGAAGGGTTTGTCGCTGGTCCATTCCTGGCGCACCACGCTCAGGTATTCGTCGCTGCGCGCGTAACGCTCGTCCTTGCCGATATGGCTGCCGTCGGCACGCAATTCCTTGTCATCACCTCCGGTGATGATGTGCACCGCTGTCCGCCCGCCGTTGAACACGTCCAGCGTCGCGAACTGACGGGCCGCGACGGTCGGCGAGATGAAACCGGGACGATGGGCAATCAGGAATTTCAGGGTGTGGGTCACGCTGGCAGCGTGCGCAGCCACCAGTGTGCTGTCCGGACTGTTGGAGTGATAGGCGATGAGCGCACGGTCGAAGCCCGAGTCTTCATGGGCCTTGGCGACTTTCTGCACATAGTCGGGCTGGATGGTCGCGCCACTGCGTGGATGGATTTCCGAACCGGGCTGCGTCGCGATGTAGCCAATGAATTCGATGCTCATGAATGACTCCTGCCAATGGTTGAGGTCCGTTCGACCTTGTCGACTGGCACCTTAATGGGCGAAGGCAGAGGCTGTGAAATTCGATTTTGGTCTAAGTTAATTATAAAAAATATGCATTATATTAATTGACGATAATCAAATATTTTAACGATTAGCTTAGATCCAAATAGAATTTCACTCAGGGTTCTTATGCACCTAGCATGACGACTATCCAGTGAGTCGGGTGCGTTTGCCCGATCCGTTCAGCAAGGATGCCTTCATGTCTGAAACAACCTTCAACTCCATCGATGCCGGATTTCTGGTCGTCAACAAGCCTGAGCGACAGACCGCTGCGCCGTCCGGCCGCCAGTGGCAGGTGCCGGGGTTCGTGCTGCGTCTGCTCAGCCCGCTCGCGTTGTTACTGCTCTGGGAACTGGCCTCACAGACCGGCCTGCTGCCGGTGCGGGTCATTGCTGCGCCGTCGCAGATTGGCGGCACGCTCTGGTCGATGATTCTGTCGGGCGAACTGGGCCGGCACCTGTGGGTGTCGCTGCAGCGTGCGCTGCTGGGCCTGAGTATCGGCGTCAGCATCGGTGTCGTGGCTGCGCTGATCACCGGCCTGTCCAAACGAGGTGAAATTGCCCTCGATTCTCCGATGCAAATGCTGCGCACCATTCCGTCGCTGGCGCTGGTGCCGCTGTTCATCCTCTGGTTCGGCATCGGTGAGTTCACCAAAGTGGCGTTGATCGTCATGGGCACCACCTTTCCGGTGTACCTGAACCTGTTTTCCGGGATCCGCAACATCGACCCCAAACTGATCGAGGCCGCCAACACGCTCGGTCTGAGCCGTCGCGAACTGATCTGGCACGTGATCCTGCCGGGCTCGCTGCCCTCGTTCTTCGTCGGCCTGCGCTATTCGCTGGGCATCTCCTGGCTGGCGCTGGTGTTCGTCGAGCAGATCAACACCACGGCAGGCATCGGCTATCTGGCCAGTGACGCCCGCGACTTCATGCGCACCGATGTGATTGTCATCTGCCTGCTGATCTACAGCGTTCTCGGCCTGGTGATCGACGGCATTATTCGCACGCTGGAACGCTATGCCCTTGCCTGGCGCCCGACTTTTGTGAGGAACTGAACATGACAGCTTTCGACACGCGTAACCCACAGACGACCCTGCATCGTGCACCGGAAAAAGCCGAGCAGGCCCCGGTTCAGCTGCGCAATGTAGTCCGGCAGTTCGGCCAGCAGCGGGTGATCGACGGGCTGGACCTGGACATCGCGCCGGGTGAATTCGTCGCGCTGCTCGGTGCCAGCGGTTCCGGCAAGACCACCTTGCTGCGTACCCTCGCCGGACTGGACAGCATCGACAGCGGCGAGCTGCGCGTGCCGGTGGCGCGGGCGGCGGTGTTTCAGGAACCCCGCCTGATGCCGTGGAAAAGCGCCTGGAGGAACGTGGTGCTCGGTCTGCACATCGACAACGCCAAGGCGCGAGCCGAAGCCGCGTTGGGCGAAGTCGGCCTGTCACATCGGGTCAATGCGTTTCCGGCCACCTTGTCGGGCGGTGAAGCGCAGCGTGTCGCGTTGGCGCGCGGTCTGGTGCGTGAACCGAAGCTGTTGCTGCTGGACGAACCCTTCGCCGCGCTCGACGCCCTGACGCGCATTCGCATGCATCAACTGATCATCGACCTGTGGCGCAAGCACACCCCCGCAGTGCTGCTGGTGACCCACGATGTGGACGAAGCGATTCTGCTCGCCGACCGGGTCATTGTGCTGGCCGATGGCAGGATTGCCGACGAGATCCGTATCGAACTGCCGCGCCAGCGCGACAGCGGACAGGCCGGGTTTCAGGCGATACGCAGTCGTCTGCTCGGGCTGCTGGGCGTCAAAGGGCATGAGCAGGACGCCGAACCGGACGATGTTGCGCACAACCCGACGCTCAGCGACCTTCGACGCGTCGCCAACGCTCGTTGAGCGGGCAAACGGTGCGTATCATGAGCGCTCTTTGATGCGGAGCACGCGTTCATGTCTGCCGGAAAACCCGAAGTCATCATCACCTACTGCACCCAGTGCCAATGGTTGCTGCGTGCCGCCTGGCTGGCGCAGGAACTGCTGAGTACGTTCTGCGACGATCTGGGCAAGGTCTCGCTCGAGCCGGCCACGGGTGGTACCTTTCGCATTACCTGTGACGGCGTGCAGATCTGGGAGCGCAAGGCCGACGGTGGATTCCCGGAGGCCAAGGTGCTCAAGCAGCGGTTGCGGGATCAGATCGACCCGGCTCGCGATCTGGGCCACAACGACCGGCATCGCGCAGCGGACCCTCAATGAGATCCGGTTTTTGCACCTCGGTTGCCCATCAGGCCTGAGATCAGAATGGCGACAATGATCAGCGCCCCGCCCAGCAGCATCCGCAGGGTGGGCGTTTCGGCGAAGATCAGCCAGGCGAAGGCGATGCCGTAAAGCGGCTCCATGGCAAACACCACAGCGGCCATGCGCGCCTTGATCACGGCCAGACTGGCGACGAACAGACTGTGCGCCAGTCCGGTACAGAGCACGCCGAGCAAGGCAATCCACAGCCAGTCACGGGTCGAAACGTCAGGCAATGAAGAGGCTGCCCACGGCAGCAGGCAGACGGCGACGATCAGGTTCTGACACAGTGCGGCCTGTACCGCAGGCACATACAGCGCACTGGTACGGTTGACCAGCGACAGCAGGGCGAAGGTGAAGCCCGAAACAATCGCCCACAACAAGCCGCCCGTCGCTTCGCTGGCCAGATCGAACCCTGGTGTCACCAGTATCAGCCCCACGGTAACCAGCACGACCAGCAGCATCTCGATGCGCCGGATCCGCTCGCGAAAGACCAGACCCTCAAGTATCACGGTGAACGCCGGGAAGCTCGCGAAGCCCAGCGTCGCCACAGCCACGCCTGCTACTTTCACCGCGATGAAAAACGACACCCAGTGCAGGCTAAGCAGCACGCCACTGAGGACCAAACGTGCACCGCTGGCTCGGCTCAATGGCTTCCAGCGCGTGCTGCCGACAAAACGCGCGAACACGGCGAGGGCTGCGGCAGCGAACGCAGCGCGGCCGAAAACGATCACGGATGGCGAAGCATGTGCAAGTTTGCCCAGCACGCCGGACAGGCCGAACAGCAGGGCGCCGACGTGCAGAGCGAGCAGGGCGGAACGCGGAGTCATGACAATCCTTTGTGGGCGCGGCGACAGGCAAGTCTACCTTGAAGATGCCATTGTCATGACATCGCCATGTGCGTGTCACATTCAATTAACCGGCATGCCGCACTCTTTTGGAAAACCCGCCGGAGGTCGTCCCATGAGCAGTGCTCAGCTCGCCAAACCCAGCCGCAAGCAACGCGTGCGGACCTTGTGGATTTCCGATGTGCATCTGGGCACGCGCGATTGCCAGGCCGAACACCTGTCGGCGTTTCTCAAGCGCTATCAGGCTGACCGGATCTATCTGGTGGGCGATATCATCGACGGCTGGAAGCTGCGCGGCGGCATGTACTGGCCGCAAGCGCACACCAACGTGATCCGACGTCTGCTGACCATGAGCAAGCGCGGCACCGAAGTCATCTACGTCACGGGCAATCATGACGAGTTTCTGCGCCGTTACTCGAAGCTGATTCTGGGCAATATTCAGTTGGTAGACGAGGCCGAACACGTGACGGCTGATGGTCGCCGCCTGCTGGTAATTCATGGTGATCAATTCGATGTGATCACCCGATACCACCGCTGGCTGGCGTTTCTCGGCGACTCGGCCTACGAATTCACCCTGACCCTCAACCGCTGGCTGAACCACTGGCGGGCGAAATACGGCTATGGCTACTGGTCGCTGTCGGCGTACCTGAAGCACAAGGTCAAAAGTGCGGTGAATTTCATCAGTGATTTCGAAGAAGCCATCGCCCATGAATGCGTGAAGCGCGATCTGGACGGCGTGGTGTGCGGGCACATTCACCACGCGGAAATCCGTCAGGTAGGCGGCGTGGAATACATGAACTGCGGCGACTGGGTCGAGTCCTGTACGGCGCTGATCGAGCACTTGGATGGCCACATTGAACTGTTCCGGTTGGCCGATGCACATTTGAAAGCCAGCCCGGAAGTCGAGCAGCAGGACGTGCCGGTCAGCGAGCCGGTTGCCTGATTTCCTCTAGAACGGCACCCGGCCCAACAGCATGTCGCGGTACATGACGAAATCTCCGAGCAGGCTGTAGAACGGGTGCTTGAAGGTGGCGGGGCGGTTCTTCTCGAAGAAGAAATGACCGGCCCAGGCAAAGCCGTAACCGGCAATCGGTAACAGCGCCAAGAGCCACCAGCGTCCACTGCCTATGCCGAAAGCCAGCAGAAAGATCACCAGCGTGGTGCCAATGAAATGCAGGCGCCGGCTGGTGCTGCTGCGGTGTTCGTCGAGGTAGTAAGGGTAGAAATCGGCAAAGCGGGTGAACGGCTTGGCAGTATCCATGGACAGACCCTCGTGTTGGCTTCGGATGAGTCTAGCCTGACACAGTGCGATTTGGCAGTACGCTGTGTCGTGTCAAATACCGGACTGTTGCAGGCACCACCACGTCTTCGACGTAGCGCTGTCGCGCATCAAACACCGGATTGTGGGAGGCGGCTTGCCGGCGATGAACGATGACGCGATCTTCCTGAAGTACCGCGTCGAGTGCATCGCCGGCAAGTCGCCTCCCACAAAAACGTGTTCATTCAGCAGATTACGTGTTGTTTGATAAGAAGCGGCTTTGCGCGCATCAATGCCGCCAGAACGCAGGCACGCACAGCACCAGCACGGTGATGATTTCCAGACGACCCAGCAGCATCCCGCCAGACAGAATCCATTTTGCCGCATCCGGCAGGGTGGAGAAGTTGCCCGCTGGCCCGATGACTTCGCCCAGCCCAGGTCCGACGCCTGACACCGTGCTGGCTGCCCCGGTGAGTGCCGTCATCCAGTCCAGACCCAGCAGCGACAGCATCAGCGCGATCAGGCAGATGGTGATGGTGAAGAAAAACGAGAACGTCAGAATCGAACGCACAATCTCGTCGTCCAGCCGGTGGCCGTTGTATTTCTGTTTCATCACGGCGCGTGGATGGATCAACTGGTTGAGGTTGGTCTTGAGTAGGATATAGGCAACCTGGAAGCGGAAGATCTTCACGCCACCCGCCGTCGAGCCGGAACAGCCGCCGATGAAACCCAGATAAAAGAACAGCATCAACGAGAAATTGCCCCACAGGCTGTAGTCGCCCAGTGCAAAGCCTGTGGTCGTGACCACCGACGTGACGTTCAGCGCCACGTGACGCAACGCTTCGGTCCACGGCAGGTCGGTGGTGTTTGCGTACCACACGGTCATCACCAGCCAGGTGATCAGCAACAGACCGATCAGCCCTTGCACCTGCTCGTCCCGGAACAATGCACCCCGGTTGCCGCGCAGCGTGGCGACGTAAAGGGTAAACGGCAGGCTGCCGAGGATCATCACCACGATGGCGACCCAGTGCACCGCAGGCTGTGGCCATTTCGCCAGGGACATGTCAGACGTCGAGAAACCCCCGGTGGAAATCGCCGACATCGCATGATTGATCGCGTCGAACAGGCTCATGCCCGCCATCCAGAACGCCAGGCTGCCCAGTGCGGTGAAGCTCACATAAGCCAGCACGATGAACTTGGCCACCATGTGCGAACGGGGCATGACCTTTTCGGAGCGGTCGGACGATTCGGTCTGGAACAGCCGCATGCCACCGATCCGCAGCAGAGGAAGAATCGCCACGGCCATACCGATGAAGCCGATGCCGCCCAGCCAGTGCAGCATCGAGCGCCAGATCAGAATGCCCGGAGACATGCTGTCCAGGTTGCTGAGCACGGTAGAGCCGGTCGCGGTGATTCCGGACATGCTTTCGAAGAAGGAGTCGGTGTAACTGATGTGCTGGGTCAGCAGAAACGGCAATGCCGCGAAGATGCACACCACGATCCAACTGGAGACCGTGAGCATGTACATGTCCCGTGGACGCAACTGAACGTGATCCGGCCGACCCGGCACCACCATCGCAAGCCCGGCAATGAACGTAATGGCGCTGGCCCACAGAAACGAGCGCAGGTCTTCGAAGCGGTCGTAGATGACCAGCGTGGCCATGGGCACAATCATGGCGACAGCCAGCGTGATCAGGAAGATGCCGATGATGAAACCGATGATGCGAAGGGTCGGCAACGACATGAAGGGCTCTGACTGCAATGAAGAAAGGCGCCATTCTACCCGCGCGCGTGGTCATGTAAACCAGCATGGCCGGGCCTTGCGTTCGACATTGCCTGTAAGTAATTGCCCGTCGTGCTCGTTATTGAACCTGTACAGGCTCTAGAATGCCCGATCAACTTTGAAAGGAGACAGCCCATGCAGGCGCTCGACGCTTTGCTCAACCGCGTATCGGTTCCTCGTCTGGTCGATCCGGCCCCGGATGCCGCACAGCGCGAAATCATGTTCGGCGCAGCCTTGCGCTCGCCTGATCACGGCCAGTTGCGGCCGTACCGTTTCCTGACCGTCGAAGGTACGGCACGCGAGCGCATGGGCGCCTTGCTGGCCGAGGCGCTGGAGCAGGGTGGCGGCGAAATCACCCCGCAGGCGCTGGACAAGGCCCGCCTGGGACCGTTGCGTGCGCCATTGGTGGTCGTGGTGATTGCGCGGTTGCAGGATCACTTCAAAGTGCCGCGCAAGGAACAGCTGATTACCGCCGGTTGTGCGGCGCATGGGGTATTGCTGGCGGCTTACGCGCTGGGCGTTGGCGCAGTCTGGCGCACAGGCGAGCTGTCGTATTCGCCGCATGTGGCCAAAGGGCTGGGGCTTGAAGCCGACGAGGAAGTGGTCGGTTTTCTGTACCTGGGCACGCCGCTGAACCCGCCCCGCGAAGCACCGAAAGTGGACGTGGGCGGGTTTGTCAGCGAATGGCAGGGCTGATCGGCGTCAGACCGATGAGGGATTGACCGGCTCTGGCGGCAAATCCAGTGTGGCGATAAAACCGCCCTCGGGATGATTGCCCAGGGTCAGGCTGCCGCCATGACGTTCTGCAGCGCGTCGGGCGATGGCCAGTCCCAGGCCGTGACCCGGCGCAGTCTGGCCGGGCGCGCGAAAGAAGGGCTCACCCAGTTGCGCCAGATGTTCCTCGGCAACGCCCGGACCATGGTCGCGCACGCTCAGACGTATGCGGTTGTCCACCCGAGTCGCCTGCAAGTCGATGCTCTGGCCCGGCGGGTTGAAGCGCAGGGCATTTCGCAGCAGGTTGTCCAACGCACGCTCGATCATATCGGGCCAGCCTTGCAACTGCAGGTCGCTTTGTACCTGGACCCGAATAGCCTGCTCGGCACCGTCGAGTTGCGTGTCGTTCTTCAACCGGTGCAACAGCCCGTCAAGATCCACCGGCTCGGCGCTGCCAAAGTCGGCGTCCAGACGCGCCAGGGCCAGAATCTCGCTGATCAGTGCTTCCAGCCGATCACATTCGCGGCCCAGACGCGGCCACAGCTTTTCACGCTCGGCAGGTTCGGCGCGCTCGGCCAACGCCAGTGCGATGCGCAGGCGCGCCAGCGGCGAGCGCAATTCATGGGATACATCACGCAACAACTGACGCTGACTGCCGATCAGGCTTTGCAGGCGTGCGCCCATCCGGTTGAAATCGGTGGCCAGCACGCCGAACTCGTCACGCCGATTGGCCAGTTGCGCCAGGCTGTGCTGTTGATAACTGGTCTGCCCCAGATCGTGCACGGCGCCGCGCAAACGGCTCAGCGGTCGGGTGATCGACAGCGTTACGAACAGACTGAACAGGGTCAGCACGACCAGCGCGATGCCCAGCGCACTCAGCGGCCACATCAGGCTCTGGCGATGCCACTGATCAAGTTCAGGGTGCGGAATCCGGTAGATGAACAGGTAGGTTTCGCCGGTCTTGGGGCTGGTGTATTCGGTGGCCAGACGACGCCATGGCAGTTTTCTGCCTTCATCGTCGTCATCGCCTTGCTGCTGACGCGCTTCGAGGGCGGCTGCACGGGGCGGAAAGGTGCCGCGCACGACCGGTTCTCCGCTGTCGTTCAGCACTTGAACGTCGATACGGCTCCGGCGTTTGAGGGTTTGCAGGTAATCCTGAGACGCGTCGGCACCTTGTTCTTCGAACCGCTGTGTCCAGTTTTCCGGCAGCTCGTTGAGTACCGGATGGCGGCTGAGGATCCAGGCGTCCTGATTGAGCATGTGCCCGAGCAGAATCGACAGGCCTGCAACCAGAGCAATGGCCAGCCAGAAACTGGCCAGGATTCGCCAGAACAATGAGCGCACAGGTTTTCCTCGGTCAAGAAATGAACAAGCCCGGCATGCTCGAGCATGCCGGGTTGGTTGCAATCAGTCTGCCGTCAGGCGTGACTGATGTTATTGCGTCTTCGCAGCCTTGGCTGCTTTCCAGGCCTTGAACTCGGCCCACTCGGCGCGACGCTCGTCCTGCTTCTTCTTGATTTCGTCGAACTGCTTCTGCTGATCAGGCTTGAGCAGGGCGCGAATCTGAGTGTCGGTTTCGTTACGCTTGGCGTTGATCTCGTCCTGCATGGCTTTCTGCTCGGGTGCAGGCATCTTGTCCAGGTAGCGCTGAGTGATGTCACGACGCTCATGCATCTGGTCGCGCATCAGGCGGTCGATCTGCTGACGCTGTTCACGTGACAGGTCCAGATCACGGAAAGGGCCAGGACCTGGGCCGCGATGCATGCCTGGGCCTGGGCCACGGTCGTCGCGCTCCATGTGCATGGCAGGTGCGCCGGCTTCAGGGCCTGCAGGCGGCGGTGGAACAGCCATGGCAACGGTAGGCAGGGCGGCAGCAAACATCAAAGCGATCAGGGTCTTGCGCATGGTGTATCTCCTTGTCTCTAGTGCGGCTCTATGCCGTTGAGCCCAGTTTAGGGAGATCAAGGTCAAGCGCGGTCAGGGCTTGGTAAAGCTTGTGTAAGGACCGTCAGGGCCGGGAAGCGCTCAGAGGCTGTAATAGTAGCCACGGCTGCGCAGCGCCACGATGCGCGGACGACCATCCGGGTGTGGGCCGATTTTCTTGCGCAGGTTGCTGACGTGCATGTCCAGGCTGCGGTCGTAGAGGGTGAGCTTGCGGCCCAGCGCCAGCTGCGCCAGTTCCTGCTTGTCCAGCGGCTCGCCGGGCTGACGCAGCAAGGCTTCCAGCAGGCGGCTTTCCGAGACCGTGAGTGTCAGTTCTTTCTCATCGATACTGACCACGCCGCGCATCGGGCTGAAGGTCAGGTCGCCGAGTTCAAGCTGGGTTGACGAAGCGACCGGGTGACTGCGACGCAGGACGGCGCGCAGGCGGGCGGTCAGTTCGCGGGGATCGCAGGGCTTGGCCAGGTAATCGTCGGCGCCAAGCTCCAGGCCCAGAATACGGTCCAGTGGCTCGCCACGTGCCGACAGCATGACCACCGGCAGGTCGGGGTGTTCGGAGCGCAGTTGCTTGAGCAGCTCAAGACCGCTGCCGTCGGGCAGCATGACGTCCAGTACCACGGCGGAAGGGGCCTGGTCAGCGAGGGCCTGACGCGCACTGTTGCCATCGTGGCAGGCGCGCACCTGAAACCCTTCCTGACTCAGCCAACTGCTCAGCAGCTCACAGAGCTCCTGATCATCATCAATTAGTAACAGCTCGCTCATGACTCACTCAATTTAGCCACTGCCGACGTTGCCTACGCCAACCGCTGACAAATATACCGCACAGAAGGGCGATCATCGCAACGCCACCCCCTGCGACGAACCATTGTTGTTGCTCGGTCAGCAGACGCGGCGGCGTGGCTGACAGTGCCTCTTTGAGCTGCAACTTGAGCTTTTGGTTCTCTTGACGCAAACGGCCCAGCAGTGCGCTGTCGCGTTCGGTGTTCTGCACCTGCTTCATCAGCTCTTCGCGCTGGCGCTCGCTGTTGGCGAGGCGCGACTGAAGATCTGCGATCTGGCTGGCTGAATTTGTATAATGCGTCGGCGGTGACGCCCCGACGACGTCCGTCCCTTCCGCCTGAACCTGCAGGCTTGTACTCGATATCGCTATCAGCAGACACAACGTACCTGAACGCATCTGAACTCCCATTGACCCGAACCGTTTTTGTTTGAATCTCGGCAGGCTATCGGCAGCGCGTCAGGAATGATGAATATTGCGCAGGGAGTCGAGGCGGCAGGGTCCTGTCATGTTTCAAACAGGACCGCTACCGCCAAAGGGCGTCAGCGGCGAATCAGGGCAGAACCTTTTTGAACGGCTTGACCACAACGTTGGCGTAGACGCCGGCCTCGACGAATGGATCAGCCTTGGCCCAGGCTTCTGCTGCTGCCAGGGAATCGAACTCGGCGACGATCAGGCTGCCACTGAAACCGGCTGCGCCTGGGTCATTGCTGTCGACCGCAGGGTTTGGGCCGGCCAGTTCCAGACGGCCTGCATCCTTGAGGGCATTAAGGCGCTCAAGGTGCGCAGGGCGTACGCTCAAACGTTTTTCCAGCGAGTTTTCGACGTCAGTGGCGATGATTGCGTAGAGCATGTCAGTCCTCGGATTTGGTCGTGGTGGTGGCAGTGTCGTTCATGTGGCGGGACAGGTAGATACCTTGGGCGACCAGGAAAATCAGGGTCATGGCCAGACTGCCGAAGACTTTGAAGTCGACCCAGAACTCCTGATACGTGAAGGCCACGTAAAGGTTGGCCGCGCCGCAGAACAGGAAGAAGAAGATCCAGGCGATGTTCAGTTTGGTCCAGATGGCCGCAGGCAACGTGAGAGCGTGGCCCATGATGCGCTGGATGAGCGGGCGATCACCAATGAAGTGGCTGCCGGCAAACGCCAGCGCAAACAGCCAGTTGACCACCGGAGCTTTCCACTTGAGGAAGGTTTCGCTGTGGAAGGCCAGCGTCAGGCTGCCGAACACCAGGCAGGCAATCAGAGTCAGCCACTGGCTCTTCTCCAGTTTGCGCTGCTTTATATAGAGGATGCCGTAGACCACTACCGAACTGATGATCAGCATGGCCGTGGCGCTGAAAATGCCGCCTACCGTATAGCTGTTGCCGAGGATCTCGACAGCGCGCGGTTCGGTTTTGTAGACAATGAAAAACAGGAGCAGCGGGATGAAGTCGATGAATTGTTTCACAATGGCAGCCAGAAGCAGGATGTAGCGGCATAATAACAAACATCAATGACTGCGAAAGCACCACTATGAATGTTGATCTGCATTGCCACAGCACCGCTTCGGACGGGGCCTTGTCGCCCACCGCACTGGTGACGCGTGCTTATGAAAATGGCGTGCGTGTCCTTTCGCTCACCGACCACGACACCCTCGAAGGCCTCGAAGAAGCCCGCGAGACGGCGCATTCACTGGGTATGCAGCTGGTCAACGGCGTCGAGTTGTCCTGCACCTGGGGCGGGGCGACCATCCATATATTGGGTTACGCGTTCGACACCAAGGCCCCTGCACTGACCGAAGCGATTACGCGTTTGCACGAAGGACGCTGGTTGCGGGCTGAAGAAATCAGTTGCAAATTGGCGATCAAAGGTATGCCCGGAGCGCTGGAAGGCGCCCGGGCGATCCAGAAAGAGCTGGGCGACAGCGGCAATGCGCCGGCTCGTCCGCACTTCGCCGACTTTCTGGTGCGTGAAGGTTTCGTCAAGGATCGCGCCGAGGCATTCCGAAAATGGCTGGGTGCGGGCAAACTGGGCGACGTCAAGCAACACTGGCCGACACTCGAGGACACGGTGGCGACCCTGAGGGCTTCCGGCGCCTGGGTCAGCCTCGCGCATCCTTCGCATTATGACTTTACCCGCAGTAAACGGCGTAAACTGGTCGGCGATTTCATCCAGGCAGGTGGTCACGCCATCGAAGTGGTCAATGGCATGCAGCCTGCCGATCAGGTCGGAACCCTGGCGATCCTGGCGCGGGAATTCGGTCTGCTGGTCACTGCCGGCAGCGACTTCCATGGCCCCGGTGCCTGGGGCGAGATTGGTATTTACCGCCCCGTGCCCGAGGATTTGCCACCTCTGTGGTGCAGATTCAAACATGATCAACCTACTGCCGCCGTCTGAACAGGAAGTTACCGTGAGTCAATTTTTCCAGGTCCACCCGGAGAACCCGCAACCGCGCCTGATCAAACAGGCTGCGGAAATCATCAAGGCCGGCGGGCTGGTGGTGTACCCGACAGATTCGTCCTATGCGCTGGGTTGCCAGATTGGCGACAAGAGCGCCATCGAGCGTATCCGTCGTCTGCGTCAGCTGGACGACAAACACAACTTCACGCTCATGTGCTGCGATCTCTCGCAACTGGGACTGTTTGCCAAGGTCGACACCGGCGCCTTCCGCGCGCTCAAGGTCCACACGCCGGGTCCGTATACCTTCATTCTCAACGCCACCCGTGAAGTGCCGCGTCTGGTCCTGCACCCGAAGCGTCGCACCATCGGTCTGCGCGTGCCCAGCCATCCGATCGCTCAGGCGCTGCTGGAGCAACTGGGCGAGCCGCTGATGAGCGTCAGCCTGATCATGCCCGGTGACACGGTGCCGTTGAGCGACCCCTATGAAATGCGCCAGATTCTCGAGCATCAGGTGGACCTGATTATCGACGGCGGCATCGGCGGTATCTCTGCCTCCACGGTTATCAATCTGTCCGAAGGCGAGCCGCAGGTGATTCGTGTCGGCTGTGGCGACCCGACGCCGTTCGGTGACGACGCGTAATGACAGTGGTCGAGACGGTCGACAGTCAGGCCGACGCCCAGCAGGAGCTGCCGTTTGCGCTGGTCTACGGACAGGCGCTCACGCAGATGCCGCTGGATCTCTATATTCCGCCGGACGCGCTGGAAGTCTTTCTTGAGGCGTTCGAAGGCCCGCTCGACCTGCTGCTGTACCTGATCCGCAAACAGAACATCGACATCCTCGACATCCCGGTGGCGGAAATCACCAAGCAGTACATGGGTTATGTCGAGCTGATGAAAACCGTGCGCCTGGAGCTCGCGGCCGAGTATCTGGTGATGGCTGCCATGCTCGCCGAGATCAAGTCGCGCATGTTGCTGCCGCGTTCGGCGGAAATCGAGGAAGAGGAAGGCGACCCGCGTGCCGAGCTGATTCGTCGGCTGCAGGAGTACGAACGTTTCAAGGCCGCAGCTGAAGGCATCGATGGCCTGAAGCGGGTAGGGCGCGATGTCATCGTGCCGAAACTGGACGCCCCCGAAGCCCGAGCGCGCAAGCTGCTGCCGGATGTCAGCCTTGAAGAAGTGCTGATGTCGATGGCCGAAGTGCTGCATCGCGGCGATATGTTCGAAAGCCACCAGGTGAGCCGCGAAGCGCTGTCCACTCGCGAGCGCATGAGTGATGTGCTGGAACGCCTCAAGGGCGGTGGTTTCGTGCCGTTCGCCGAGCTGTTCACCGCCGCGGAAGGGCGACTGGGTGTAGTCGTGACATTCATGGCCGTGCTGGAATTGGTCAAGGAATCGCTGGTCGAGCTGGTCCAAAACGAGCCCTTTGCGGCGATCCATGTCCGGGCGCGAGCCGAGTAGACCTAGAGCACACCCATGAACCTCAATGAACCCCGCGAACTTGCGCTCTTGCTTGAAGCGTTTCTGCTGGCGTCCGGAAAGCCGCAAACGCTCGACCGGCTTTATGAGCTTTTCGAAGAGGGCGAGCGCCCGGAGCCGCCGATCTTCAAGAAGGCTCTGGACATACTGCGCAAGTCTTGCGACGGCCGCGCCTTTGAACTCAAGGAAGTCGCGTCCGGCTATCGTCTGCAGATTCGTGACAAGTTCTCGCCTTGGGTCGGACGTTTGTGGGAAGAACGGCCGCAACGCTATTCCCGCGCCATGCTGGAAACCCTGGCGCTGATCGCCTACCGCCAGCCGATCACCCGAGGCGAAATTGAAGATGTGCGAGGTGTGGCGGTCAACAGCCACATCGTCAAGACGCTGATGGAGCGAGAGTGGATTCGGGTGGTGGGTTACCGCGATGTGCCCGGCAAACCGGCGATGTTCGCCACCACCAAGGGTTTTCTCGACCACTTCAACCTCAAAAGCCTGGACGAACTGCCGCCGCTGGCTGACCTGCGCGAGATGGAAACCGAGCCTGAGCTGGACTTTGAAGATGCGCCCGTGCCCGCGCACCTTCAGGCGCTGGCCGACGCCAGTCTGGACGTCAATGAAGAGCCCGAGCCGCCGCGTGACGAGACCAGCTTCCGCAGCCTGTTGGTCGAGCTGGACTCGATGGAGCAGGGGTTGAAGACAGACTTCGATGATCTGTTGCGGGCCGAGCCTGAATCGGTTGATGAAGACGAGCCCGATCAAACCCCCAAGCCTGACTGACTACCCTGCGTACGAAGTTCAGCTATATGTGGGAGGCGGCTTGCCGGCGATGCGTTCAGTGCCTGACCTGACGCCATCGCCGGCAAGCCGCCTCCCACCGTCCGTGGTCGCAGCAAGACTCGGATATAACGCTGAGGACAAGCATGGGCATGATCGGCGTGCTTGAGACCACGCTGATCGTTCCTACGCTCCGCGTGGGAATGCCGCTCAGGACGCTCCGCGTCCGCTCTCGAATGTGGCGCAGATGCGTGGACAAGCTCCAGCGTTATCCACGTCATGCGCTCGGCTAACTGAATCCGCAATCTGCGTCACCTATGTCGCGCCATGCGATGATCTTCATCCGTTCGAATTCGTCCCCCCGCCTGCGGTCACACGTTCAGTCATCTTCCCCATGAGAGTTGCTGTCCATGAGTTCAACCAAGAACCCCTGTATCAGCCTGTGCAAATTCGATGACGACATTTGCCTGGGATGCGGTCGCAGCAAGCGGGAAATCAAGGCCTGGAAGAAGCTGGAGAAGGATGAAAAACGCGAGGTGCTCAGCGAATCGGCCAAGCGTCTGGCGAAGCTCAAGACCGGTGGTCGCAAAAAGAAGAAGTGATACGGGGAATTGCACGGCAGGCTGGATGCGTAAAAGACCGCATGAGCGTATGATGGCCGACCCTCGGCGATAACCCTTTCGCCAGGGCTTTAAAGTATTCCGCCTTGCCGCTCTCCACAGCGCGCCGGGCACAGGTCTTGCCGGTTCTCGGTCAGCCCTGATTCGACACACCGGGAGGTGCCCAGATGAGTGAAAAAGACAAGCAGGACAGCCAGGAAATCGGACCCGCAGGCGAAAAGCTGCAGAAGGTTCTGGCACGCATTGGCGTCGGTTCGCGCCGCGACGTGGAAGCCTGGATCACCCAGGGCCGCATCAAGGTCAATGGCAAGGACGCGACCCTCGGTCAGCGTGTTGACCTGCACGACGCCATCAGCGTCGACGGCCGCGTGATCAAGCGCGAAGAGGCAGCCGAAACGGTTCGCCGCGTCATCATGTACAACAAGCCGGACGGCGAAATCTGCACCCGTGACGACCCAGAAGGGCGTCCGACCGTATTTGATCGTCTGCCGCGCCCGAAAGAAGGCCGCTGGATCAATATCGGTCGTCTGGACATCAACACCACCGGTCTGCTGATGTTCACCACCGATGGTGAACTGGCCAACCGCCTGATGCACCCCTCGTTCGAAATGGACCGTGAATACGCAGTGCGCGTACGTGGCGAAGTCGATGACGAGATGCTGGAGCGGCTCAAGACAGGCGTCGTCCTCGAAGACGGACCTGCGCGTTTCACTGACATCCAGCAGGCACCGGGCGGCGAAGGCTTCAACCACTGGTATCACTGCGTGGTGATGGAAGGCCGTAACCGCGAAGTCCGTCGTCTCTGGGAATCCCAGGGTCTGGTGGTCAGCCGTCTGAAGCGCGTGCGTTACGGACCGGTGTTCCTCAACTCCGACCTGCCGATGGGTCGCTGGCGCGAAATGAGTCAGTACGAAGTCGACATTCTGGCTGCCGAAGTTGGCCTGACACCTGTGGCTCAGCCGCAGATGAATGCCAAGACCAAGGAAAAGCTCGAGCGTCTGCAGCGCCAGTCGTCCCGTCCGTTGGGCAAGGGCGAGCGCGTTCGTACGCTGCGTCCTGCCGCTGGCGCACCGGCGTCCGGCGAGCGTGCGCAGCGTCAGCCGCAGATCACCGGCAGTGATCGTGACCGTCCACGTGGCGATTCGACCCAGCGCCCATCGCCGCGCAAGGACTCCGGCAAGCCGGGTTCGCGTTCGCCGCGTCCGGCCGATAACAGCCGTGGTACTCCGGTGGCTGAGCGTCCGAGCGAAATGAACAAACGCCCGGCCAAGCCAGCACCCAAGCGTGCCGGTATCAAACTGGTCGACGATGATGCGCCGTCAGGCAAGCGTCGTGGTCCACCGGCCGGTTCGGGTCAGCGCCCAGGCTTCGGTCGCCGCAAGCCACAGTAAACGTGGCGTTGTGAGCAACGTGCGTGAATAAACGGAAACGCCAGCCCTCAGCGGCTGGCGTTTCCGTTTCCGGATGTTTTCATTCTGCGAAATGATTTGAATAAACAACCCCGCACGTCTGGCTGCCCTCTTTTAAACCTCGATGTGGAGGCCGGTGTACAATGCCGCGCTTTTTTCTGTGAATCACTGCTGTTTTGAAACGCTCGGGGCTACCCGTCCCGCGTGCTGCATTCTGTTACGTCACGAGCGCAACAGGTCCTATTCCGTCACAGAACAAGAACAATCAGGTGGCTTTTGATGAGTGAACAAAACTCAGCGTCTGGCGAGTTGAAGCGTGGTCTCAAGAACCGACACATCCAGTTGATCGCCCTCGGCGGCGCCATTGGCACTGGCCTGTTTCTCGGTTCGGCAGGCGTGCTGAAGTCGGCCGGTCCTTCGATGATTCTCGGTTACGCGATTTGCGGCTTCATTGCCTTCATGATCATGCGCCAGCTTGGTGAAATGATCGTCGAAGAGCCGGTGGCCGGATCGTTTAGCCATTTTGCGCACAACTACTGGGGCGGCTTTGCCGGTTTCCTGTCTGGCTGGAACTGCTGGCTGCTGTACATCCTGGTCGGCATGTCGGAACTGACGGCAGTCGGCAAATACATTCATTACTGGTTGCCCGATATCCCCAACTGGGTCTCGGCGGCAGCCTTCTTCGTGCTCATCAACGTCATCAACCTGGCCAACGTCAAAGTGTTCGGCGAAACCGAATTCTGGTTCGCGATCATCAAGGTCGTCGCGATCATCGGCATGATCGCGCTGGGCAGCTACATGCTGGTCAGTGGCAGCGGCGGACCGCAGGCGTCGGTCAGCAATCTCTGGGAGCATGGCGGATTCTTCCCCAATGGCGTCAGCGGTCTGGTGATGGCGCTGGCGATCATCATGTTCTCGTTTGGTGGCCTGGAGATGCTCGGCTTTACCGCTGCCGAGGCAGAACAGCCGAAAACGGTCATTCCCAAAGCCATCAATCAGGTCATCTACCGCATCCTGATTTTCTACATTGGCGCGCTGGTGGTGCTGCTCTCGCTCACGCCCTGGGACAGCCTGCTGACCAGCCTCAATGCATCGGGCGATTCCTACAGCGGCAGCCCGTTCGTGCAGGTGTTCTCGATGCTGGGCAGTGACACCGCTGCGCACATCCTCAACTTCGTGGTCCTGACCGCAGCGCTGTCGGTCTACAACAGCGGCACCTACTGCAACAGCCGCATGCTGGTCGGCATGGCCGAGCAGGGCGATGCGCCCAAGGTACTGGCGCAGGTGGACAAGCGTGGTGTACCGGTCAAGGCGATCTTTGCCTCGGCTGCCGTGACACTGGTAGCGGTGCTGCTCAACTACTTCGTTCCGCAGCATGCGCTGGAACTGCTGATGTCGCTGGTGGTGGCCACGCTGGTCATCAACTGGGCGATGATCAGCTACTCGCACCTCAAATTCCGTCAGCACCTGGACCGTACGCAACAGGTCCCGCTGTTCAAGGCTCTGTGGTATCCCTACGGCAACTACTTCTGTCTGGCATTCGTGGTGTTCATTCTGGGCATCATGTTGATGATTCCCGGCATTCAGATATCGGTCTACGCGATACCGGTCTGGCTGGCGGCAATGTGGCTTTGCTACCGGATCAAGAGTCGGCGCAACCTGGTCGTGGCGTCTGCAGCTGCCAAGTAGCGTGATTCGTTTTGAAGAACCCGGCTCATGAGGCCGGGTTTTTTATGTCAGCCATGCACGTCGGCTGCGAGCGGCGTATCCTTGGCGTTCATTTTGATTCAACGTAGATGCTTTCATGCTGGTTATTTCCAACAACGTCCATCTGCCGGACACTGAAATCGAGTTGACCGCCATTCGTGCCCAGGGCGCGGGTGGGCAGAACGTCAACAAGGTGTCCAGTGCCATGCATTTGCGTTTCGACATTCATGCGTCCTCGCTGCCACCTTTCTACAAGGAGAGGCTGTTGGCGGTGAGCGACAGTCGGATTACCAGCGATGGCGTGATCGTGATCAAGGCGCAGCAATACCGCACGCAAGAGCAGAACCGTGCCGATGCGCTGTTGAGGCTGAGCGAGTTGATCGTCAATGCAGCGAAGGTCGAGAAAAAGCGCAGGCCGACGAGGCCGACTCTGGGTTCCAAGACTCGCAGGCTGGAGTCCAAGAGCAAACGGGGTTCGATCAAGGCAGGGCGGGGAAAGGTAGACTTCTGATCAGACGAGGCTGCATCTGATGCGCAGGGCAGTCAGTGCAGCCTCATCCTCACCGGTTAGCGAGCGGCTTTCTGCTGAAGCTCGTGACGACGCAGGGCGCGCACCTTGTTCAGGGTGTCGGCACAGGTCTTGGCAGCTTCTTCGCCCTTGTGCACGAAGTGATCGAAGAAGAACTTCTGATGCTCTTCGCCCGCATGGAAGTGATGCGGCGTCAGCACCACAGAGAAGACCGGCACTTCGGTTTCCAGCTGGACCTGCATCAATGCGCTGACCACGGTCTGTGCGACGAACTCGTGGCGATAGATGCCACCGTCCACGACCAGAGCGGCGCCGACGATACCGGCATAGCGGCCCGAATTGGCGAGCAGTTTGGCGTGCAGCGGGATCTCGAAAGCGCCGCCTACTTCAAAGAAGTCGATATCGCTTTCGGCGTAGCCGTGGTTGGCCATTTCGGCGACAAAACCTTTACGGCTCTGGTCGACGATTTCCTTGTGCCAGCAGGCCTGGATGAACGCGACGCGCTCGTTCGGATGACTTTTGCTTTTGCTGTCGATTGCAGTGGGTTGCACGTGTTCTGACTCCTGTTTATAGAAAAAACAGGGCATTTGGATCGAAAGGGATTCTAGTCGCGTAGGAAAACCGCTTGAGCGTTGTCGTTCAAGATGGGGTTTTGCAGACGTTCTTTTAGACGCCACTCCCGCTCTCTCTTCATCCGGACTATGACCGTCGGCCCCGGAATCACACCGGGTCTGCTGACCTTGCGAGTCATCAGCCATGGCTGCCGACCCTCAAGCGCTCGCGGGCTAGACGCATTGCGCATCATTACCGCCGGTGGGGAATTACGCCCCGCCCTGAGAACGTTGCCGACACATTTCGTGGCCGGCGCGGGATTTTTATCACAGATCCTTGGATCATGCATCGACACTTTCGTACAGTGAACCTGCCTTTTCCTTATATAAGCAGCGCAGTGCCGACCCGTTCAGGCTTGATTATCATGTAGCGAGGCCTCAGTAATGCCTTGTTGCAACTGCAGGGTCGCTGCATTATCGACCTTCGAATTTCAGGGAGCTTTTTCGTGACAGTCATTGATCTGCGCAGTGACACCGTGACTTTACCGACGGCTGGCATGCTCGATGCCATGAACAAGGCGCCTGTTGGCGATGACGTCTACGGGGAAGACCCGACGGTCAATCGTCTGGAAGCCACACTGGCCGAACGCCTGGGCTTTGCCGCTGCGCTGTTCGTGCCCTCCGGCACCATGAGCAACCTGCTGGCGTTGATGGCCCACTGCGAACGTGGCGACGAATACATCGTCGGTCAGCAGGCCCACACCTATAAATACGAGGGCGGCGGCGCTGCGGTGCTGGGCTCGATTCAGCCGCAGCCGCTGGATGTGCAGGCCGACGGCTCGCTGGACCTGCAGCAGGTCCGCGACGCCATCAAGGCCGACGACTTCCACTTTGCCCGCACCCGTCTGCTGGCGCTGGAAAACACCATGCAAGGCAGGGTGTTGCCGTTGTCCTATCTGGCCGACGCACGCGCCATGACCATTGAGAAAGGCTTGGGCCTGCATCTGGATGGCGCTCGGCTATATAACGCAGCGGTCAGGCTGGGAGTCGATGCGCGCGCGATCACCCGTCATTTCGACTCCGTTTCGATCTGCCTGTCCAAAGGGCTAGGCGCTCCGGTCGGCTCCGTGCTTTGCGGCTCCCATGAACTGATTGCCAAGGCGCGCAGGCTGCGCAAGATGGTCGGCGGTGGTATGCGTCAGGCCGGTTCACTGGCGGCTGCCGGGCTCTACGCGCTGGATCACCAGATCGAACGTCTGGCCGACGATCACGCCAATGCGCAGTTTCTCGCTGATGGCCTTGCCGGACTGGGCTATAGCGTTGAACCTGTGCAGACCAATATGGTGTATGTGGACATCGGTGACCGGGCCGCCGCACTCAAGGCATACAGTGCCGAACGTGGCATCCGGCTCGTGGCCGGGCCACGCCTGCGAATGGTCACGCATATGAATGTTTCACGTGCAGATACCGAGCGAGTCATTGCAGAGTTCGCCGGGTTTGCACGCCAATGACACGCCAATAGTCCAGTTACTTGTGTCTATCGTACAAACAGACTGTACCGAGGGCGCAACGCCTATATAATGCGGCCCTTTGCCGTCGCTACGTCTTTGACGTTTTGCAATTGCCTCTGGCCGCAGTCTCCGTGGAAGAACCTATGAAAAGCGCAGAAATCCGTGAAGCCTTCCTTGGCTTCTTCGAAGAGCAGGGCCACATCCGTGTCGCCTCCAGCTCCCTGATTCCGGGCAACGACCCGACCCTGTTGTTCACCAACGCAGGCATGAACCAATTCAAGGATTGCTTCCTCGGCCAGGAGAAGCGTGCCTACACCCGCGCCGTTACCAGCCAGAAGTGCGTGCGTGCCGGTGGCAAGCACAACGACCTGGAGAACGTGGGTTACACCGCTCGTCACCACACATTCTTCGAGATGCTGGGCAACTTCAGTTTTGGCGATTACTTCAAGCGTGACGCCATCACCTATGCCTGGACGTTCCTGACCTCCGAAAAATGGCTGAACCTGCCCAAGGAAAAGCTCTGGGTCACGGTTTACGCCACTGACGATGAGGCGTACGACATCTGGACCAAGGATATCGGCGTACCTGCCGAGCGTATGGTTCGCATCGGCGACAACAAGGGTGCGCCTTACGCGTCCGACAACTTCTGGACCATGGGCGATACCGGTCCGTGCGGTCCTTGCAGCGAGATCTTCTTCGACCACGGTCCTGAAATCTGGGGCGGCCCTCCAGGCTCGCCGGAAGAAGACGGCGATCGCTACATCGAGATCTGGAACAACGTTTTCATGCAGTTCAACCGTACCGCTGACGGCGTGCTGCATCCGCTGCCAGCCCCTTCGGTCGATACCGGCATGGGCCTTGAACGCGTGAGTGCGGTGCTGCAGCACGTTCACTCCAACTATGAAATCGACCTGTTCCAGAGCCTGCTGGCGGCTTCCGCCAAGGCCATCGGTTGCACCAATGACAATCAGGCTTCCCTGAAAGTCGTGGCCGACCACATCCGTTCGTGCGGCTTCCTGATTGCCGACGGCGTACTGCCATCCAATGAAGGCCGTGGCTACGTGCTGCGCCGCATCATTCGTCGCGCCTGCCGTCACGGCAACAAGCTGGGCGCCAAGGGCAGTTTCTTCTACCAGATCGTTGCTGCGCTGGTCGCGGAAATGGGCGCTGCGTTCCCGGAGCTGGTTCAGCAGCAGGCGCACATCGAGCGCGTACTGAAAGCTGAAGAAGAGCAGTTCGCCAAGACCCTTGAGCAGGGCCTGAAAATTCTCGAGCAGGACCTGGCCGAACTCCAGGGCTCGGTCGTGCCGGGCGAAGTCGTGTTCAAGCTTTACGACACCTACGGCTTCCCGATGGACCTGACCGGCGACATCGCCCGCGAGCGCAATCTGACGCTGGACGAAGCGGGCTTCGAACGCGAGATGGACGCCCAGCGCGTGCGCGCCCGTTCGGCCAGCTCGTTCGGCATGGACTACAACAGTCTGGTCAAGGTCGACGCGGCAACCCTGTTCACCGGCTACTCGGCGACCACGGGCAGCGCCAATGTTGTAGCGCTGTACAAGGACGGCCAGTCCGTTGCGCAACTGAGTGAAGGCGAAGAGGGCGTCGTGATCCTCGACACCACGCCGTTCTACGCCGAATCCGGCGGTCAGATCGGTGACAGCGGTTTACTACAGGCGGGCGAGGTGCGTTTTGACGTGCGCGACACCACCAAGACCGGCGGTGCGTTCCTGCACCACGGCGTCGTGGCCAGCGGCAGCCTGACCGTAGGCACCCAGGTTGAAACCGAAGTGTCGGCCGAGGTTCGTCAGGCCACCGCGTTGAACCACTCCGCCACCCACTTGCTGCATGCGGCATTGCGTAAAGTGTTGGGCGATCACGTTCAGCAGAAAGGCTCTTTGGTCGACAGTCAGCGCCTGCGCTTCGACTTCAGCCACTTCGAAGCCATCAAGCCTGAGCAGTTGCGTGAGCTGGAAGACATCGTCAACGCCGAGATTCGCAAGAACACCCCGGTCGTGACCGAAGAAACCGACGTCGAGACCGCCAAAAAGCGCGGCGCGATGGCATTGTTCGGCGAGAAGTACGGCGACAGCGTTCGCGTGCTGAGCATGGGCGGTGATTTCTCCGTCGAGCTGTGCGGCGGTATCCACGCCAACCGTACCGGCGACATTTCCCTGCTGAAGATTGTCAGCGAGGGCGGTGTCGCTGCCGGTGTGCGTCGTATCGAAGCAGTGACCGGTGCTGCGGCACTGGACTGGCTGAATTCGGCCGAAGACCAATTGAAGGAAGCCGCGACGCTGGTCAAAGGCAATCGCGACAACCTGCTGGACAAGTTGACGGCTGTGCTTGAGCGCAACCGTCTGCTGGAAAAACAACTGGAGCAACTGCAGGCCAAGGCCGCCAGTGCTGCGGGCGACGATCTGTCGTCGGCTGCGCTGGATGTCAAAGGCGTCAAGGTTCTGGCCACGCGCCTGGATGGTCAGGACGGCAAGGCGCTGCTGGCGCTTGTCGACCAGTTGAAGAACAAGCTCGGCCGCGCAGTGATCCTGCTCGGCAGTGTTCATGAAGACAAGGTCGTCTTGGTTGCAGGCGTGACCAAGGACCTGACTGGCCAACTCAAAGCCGGTGATTTGATGAAACAAGCGGCCGCAGCGGTAGGCGGCAAGGGCGGCGGTCGTCCTGACATGGCTCAAGGTGGCGGTGTCGATGCAGGTGCGCTGGATGCTGCGCTGGCACTGACCGTTCCTTTTGTAGAGCAGGGTATCTGAATCGAATCCGCAGGCCCGCCCGCGCAAGGCGGGCCTGTCACGCGAATTCGATGATCAATGGGTGCTCTTAACGGGTTCTGAGGCGGCTTTGAGATGGCTTTAATCGTACAGAAATTTGGCGGCACCTCCGTGGGCTCTGTCGAGCGCATCGAGCAGGTGGCCGACAAGGTCAAGAAATTCCGTGAAGCGGGCGTTGATCTGGTCGTGGTGCTGTCGGCCATGAGCGGCGAAACCAATCGCCTTATCGAACTGGCCAGGCAGATCAGCGATCAGCCGGTTCCACGTGAGCTGGACGTGATCGTGTCCACGGGCGAGCAGGTCACGATTGCACTGCTGGCCATGGCGTTGATCAAGCGCGGTGTGCCTGCAGTGTCCTACACCGGCAATCAGGTGCGCATTCTCACCGACAGCGCGCATAACAAGGCGCGCATTCTGCAGATCGACGACCAGAAGATCCGCAATGACCTGAAAGAAGGTCGTGTGGTGGTGGTCGCCGGTTTCCAGGGTGTCGACGAGGACGGCAACATCACTACGTTGGGCCGAGGCGGTTCGGATACCACGGGGGTCGCGCTGGCGGCAGCCTTGAAGGCTGATGAGTGTCAGATCTACACCGATGTCGATGGTGTCTACACCACCGACCCGCGGGTTGTGTCGCAAGCTCAGCGTCTGGACAAGATCACCTTCGAAGAGATGCTCGAAATGGCCAGCCTCGGCTCTAAGGTGCTGCAGATCCGGGCAGTCGAGTTTGCCGGCAAATACAATGTCCCGCTGCGCGTTCTGCACAGCTTCAAGGAGGGTCCGGGCACCCTCATTACCATTGATGAAGAGGAATCCATGGAACAGCCGATCATTTCCGGCATCGCGTTCAATCGCGATGAAGCCAAGCTGACGATCCGTGGCGTGCCAGACACCCCGGGTGTGGCGTTCAAGATTCTCGGCCCGATCAGCGCGGCAAACATTGAAGTGGACATGATCGTGCAGAATGTTGCGCACGATAACACCACCGATTTCACCTTCACGATTCATCGCAACGACTATCAGGCAGCGCTTCAGGTGCTTGAGACGACGGCACGTGAAATCGGCGCACGTGAAGTGTCCGGTGATACCAAGATCGCCAAGGTCTCCATCGTCGGCGTGGGCATGCGTTCCCACGCAGGCGTCGCCAGCCGCATGTTCGAAGCGCTGGCCAAGGAGAGCATCAATATCCAGATGATCTCGACCTCGGAAATCAAGGTGTCCGTGGTGATTGAAGAAAAGTATCTGGAGCTGGCGGTACGTGCACTGCACACGGCTTTTGAACTGGATGCTGCTCGACAGGGTGAGTGATCGGTCTGCAAGTGGCGCGGCCTGGCTGCGTCGTTTGCGGGCTACGCAGAAAGGCTGTTCTTTTCTTTGCGTTAGTTGATACTCAGGTCACGCCTGTGGCCGTTACGGTTGCGGGCTGTGCCTACCGGTTGTGCAGACTGTTGTTCCTGAATGAATGCGTAAGGAGAAAGTTATGCTGATTCTGACTCGTCGGTGCGCAGAAAGCCTGATCATTGGTGATGGTGAAATCACTGTGACCGTGCTGGGCGTCAAGGGTAACCAGGTGCGTATTGGTGTCAATGCGCCCAAGGAAGTCGCGGTTCATCGTGAAGAGATTTACCTGCGGATCAAGAAAGAGAAGGACGAAGAACCAAGCCATTAATTTTTATTGAATTTTTGGTTTGCAAACGGGGAAAAGGGTGGTTATTATACGCCCCGTGTTGCGGAGAGCTGGCCGAGTGGCCGAAGGCGCTCCCCTGCTAAGGGAGTACACCTCAAAAGGGTGTCGGGGGTTCGAATCCCCCGTTCTCCGCCATTATTTATGTAGTGCGTTGGATCTGGCTTGATCTGTAAGTTGTTGAATTTACTAGAAAAAGTGCTTGACTAAACAATCTGACGACCTATAATGCGCGGCACCAACACATGCACTCGTAGCTCAGCTGGATAGAGTACTCGGCTACGAACCGAGCGGTCACAGGTTCGAATCCTGTCGAGTGCACCATTTAAGGTTGGCTTCAAAGTTGTAAGTTATTACAGCGCTGAAGTTGACTGGCTTCAACCAGAGGTGATCTGGTCTAAAAACACCAATGCACTCGTAGCTCAGCTGGATAGAGTACTCGGCTACGAACCGAGCGGTCACAGGTTCGAATCCTGTCGAGTGCACCAAACACCAAAAAGCCCGTATCGAAAGATACGGGCTTTTTGCTTTCTAGCGTTTTCCTTTCACGCATCCAGTCTCATCGAATGTCACGGTGTTACTGCGACCTTTCTTCTGGTTGTACACGTAACGCAGCTCGCCATTGTTATGGGTCACTTTATCCGGTCGCCCGAGCAGGCTCTCGACGTCGCGCTGCGTCATGCCCGGTGGCGTGCGCTGGTTGATGATGGCTTGTCGACGCTGATCAGCACTCAATCGATTGCCGCAACCATCATCCCGCTGACCGACCACCACGATTTCCCTGTTTATAAATCGATCCCGCCGAGTCTCTTTGTCATCTGCGAATGGCAGCATCATGTCCTGCACGCTTCCAGGCGGCGCATTGAAGGCGCGCTGTGAGCGACTGGCATGCCCCTCAGGGCAACCCAGTGTCGTGAACATCACATTGCCGGAAGCGTCTTCACAACGCTGCACGGTATTGGCCTGGGTGATCAGTGGCAGGCAGAGCAGGGTGCTCCACAATGAAAGATGGCGGGTGATACGCATGTTTCTATCCTTGATGACAGCGGTCGTGACAGCCTAATGGCGCTCTTGCGGTTGAGCGAACGTGTTTTGTTGGCTGAATGTGACGTCGAACCCCTGTCGATCTGCATAACGTTTGAGGTTTGCGTCGCAAGCACCTGTTTCGGGCTGAATTTCCCGCGTGCGCTTCGCTCAAAGCGGTGTATCATTGCGCCCGTCAGCCCCGCCGGGGCTTGTGGAATACCTCCATGGACTTACCCAGTAGTTACTCAATAGTTTGTTTCACCAATCATGAATTAACTGATTGATCTCCCCGGCGTGCTCCGCTGCTGGGAGTGGAGTTCGCCTATGACCGAAAGAGAAGTCAAAAAAACGCAGGAAAGCTTGCAGGATCGTCTTGCTCAAGTCATCGAGCTACTGCAGCGCCAGCGTATCGTTGAAGACCTGACTCACCGTCAGGAAGGTCAACATCAGGATCGGGTAGAAAACCTGGTTCACCGGCAGAACCTTGTCGAGCTGCAGCGCAAGCTCGACGACCTTCACTCTGCTGACGTCGCCTACATTCTCGAAGCACTTCCTCTGGAAGACCGTCTCTCCGTCTGGCAATTGGTCAAGGCCGAGCGCGACGGCGACATCCTTCTGGAAGTGTCGGATTCCGTTCGTGAAACCCTGATCGCCGACATGGACGATCACGAGCTGCTCGCAGCCGCGCGGGACATGGACGCCGACGAACTCGCCGACCTTGCCCCCGAGCTGCCGCGTGACGTCGTTCATGAGCTCATGGAAGCCCTGGATTCGCAGCAGCGTGAACGCGTCCGCTCTGCGTTGTCCTACGACGAGGACCAGGTTGGCGCACTGATGGACTTCGAGATGGTGACCATCCGTGAGGATGTCAGCCTGGAAGTCGTACTGCGCTACCTGCGCAGGCTCAAGGAGCTGCCCGGTCATACCGACAAGCTGTTCGTCGTGGACATCGACGGCGTGCTCAAGGGTGTTCTGCCGATCAAGCGTCTGCTGGTCAATGACCCGGAAAAGCAGGTCGGTGAAGTCATGGCCAACGACCCGGTCAGCTTTCATCCGGAAGATGACGCTTATGAGGCCGCGCAAGCGTTCGAGCGTTATGACCTGATTTCCACGCCTGTCGTCGACAAGAACGGCAAGCTGATCGGCCGTCTGACCATCGATGAAATGGTCGACCTGATTCGTGAGGAGAGCGAAAACGAAGTTCTCAACATGGCGGGTCTGCGCGAGGAAGAAGACATCTTCGCCTCCGTGTGGCGTTCGCTGCGTAACCGTTGGGCCTGGCTGGCGGTCAACCTGATCACGGCCTTTCTGGCGTCCCGCGTGATCGGGCTGTTCGAGGGCTCCATCGAGAAGCTGGTGGCGCTGGCCGCTCTGATGCCTATCGTTGCCGGCATTGGCGGCAACTCCGGTAACCAGACCATCACCATGATCGTCCGCGCCATGGCGCTGGACCAGGTCAATGTCGGTAACACCTCACGGCTGTTGCGCAAGGAACTCGCCGTCGGTCTTATCAACGGTCTGCTGTGGGGCGGGGTGATCGGCGTGGTGGCCTACATGCTGTATGGCAGTTGGTCGCTTGGCGTGGTGATGACGGCGGCGATGACGCTCAACCTGCTGCTGGCTGCGCTGATGGGTGTTTCCATTCCGATGGCGCTCGCAAAGCTGGGCCGGGATCCGGCCATGGGTGCCAGCGTCATGATTACGGCGATGACCGACAGTGGAGGGTTCTTCATCTTTCTCGGGCTTGCGACCATCTTCCTGCTTTAAACAGCACCCAATAAAAAACCGCCTGAATGGCGGTTTCTTTTTTTGGGGTATGGCTTACATGATGTAGTGAAGTTTCCTACAGCAACTAAGGTTGTATCCCAAAACAAAAAAAGGCCAGCTTACGCTGGCCTTTTTTGTGCTAACTGTCACGACTCTTCTGAAGCAAGTTCCGTGTCGTGGGCAATCAGCGACACCAGAGCATTCTGCTGCCGGTGCGAAAGCTGGCGGAAGCGTTGCAGCAGCTCACGTTCGTGCAAAGACAGCTCAGGACTGTCCAGACGCATGCTTGGCTCATCACCAAGGGCGCCTTCCTGAATCAGGCTTTGTTCGAGGCGAGCAATGATTTCCGAGTTCATGCTGCGGTGATGATTCTTGGCTACCTCTTGCACGCGATTACGCATGCCGTCTGGTAGGCGAACAACGAACTTGTCAGCCGTGCGGCTGGAATAAGTAGCCTGTTTCATAGGGCTCATATATTTAACCGGTTAGTTCAGGGGAAGCGGTTCTAGCAAGTGGCCGCAAGATTGTGAGCTTCTGACAGTCATTTTGGCCAAATGTTCCACCGCATTATCGAAAGGGGCTGCATCATCCCCCATTCCGTCGAATCCTTGGCGTCAATTCTGTGACAAATATTGACTCAGATAAAGGCGATTAGCCAGCACCAATTATCAGAATTGCGGACGGATTTGTAAAAACAATCAAAACCGCTCAACCGATAGCAGAATCCCCGCCTGACTACTTTTTGCCATGATGGCTATCTGTCTTCAGCGTAGAAGGTAAAGGCCGGGAATACGAGCGCATGCCGACAGACGTGATGTCTGGCAGACAGAGAGAGCAGAAGGAGAGGGGGGAGGGTGCTCGATACCGGAAGCGGCGTCCGGCAGAGCCGATGATCCGGCCAGAGAGCTCTGTGAGCCTTACCGACCAGCACAACCATCAGCAGGTTGCAGATGAAAGGCCAGCGCTTAGCGCAGAACCGGATCGAACTTGAAGCGACGGCCGACGACCAGTGCAACAACAAAAAGGCTCGCGAACACGCCAGCACCTATTTTTGCCGCGGTACTCAAGGCCTGAGCCTGAAAGGGAAGCAGAAGATCAACGGCAACCGCCATAAGTGCCAGGATCATGAAGGACAAAGCGGATTTCGACATGGCTACTCTCTCGTGAAGGTGGGCTATGTGTGACGGTTTCAGAAAACCCAGCGCTGGTCGGCGCGTGGAGCCTGCAGGTTTTCCTGAGCGTCATTGGTCAGCATAGCTGCACTGGCGCTTCTGTCAGTCATGACAGCCAGCTGAGGCGCCTGGCTCAGTTGATGATGAATCGGGGTGTGCTGCACACTCATCTGATCGTTCTTGATGCCCGTGTCCTGAAAATGAAAAGCAATGAGGGCTACCAGAGCTGCTGCATTCAACGCTGAGAGAGTCATGTTCATTGTTCAGTACCTGTGCCCGGACATCATCAAAGAGGGGTGGTTCGCTGATACCGATAATGCAGTCTGCATGCCAACTGAAATTAAGAAAAAATCCCTTTAAAAACAACGGCTTGAATGCGAAAGAAAATAGCCTTCTCTTGCGTTTTGCAATGATGGCTTTTTGGGGTAGTGCAAAATGCATGATTGCCCTGAGTAGGGCATGTCCTGCGGATCGGGACTACGTCGCTGGCAGGCAATGACGACATGACAAAACCGCTTCAGATCGTTAAGATGCTCGCCGTCCTCGCTGGCACCAATCGGTGTGCCGGCATCAGTGTCTCAGTAGCTCAATTGGATAGAGCATCCCCCTCCTAAGGGGAAGGTTGCAGGTTCGAACCCCGCCTGGGACACCATATAAATCAAGCGTTCCAGCAGTCCCGGTTTTACGCACCTAGGCTCATGGGGGCGTGGTGGGTGGGATCGGAATGTTATGGGCAAGAAAGCCCAGCTCAAGCGGCCACCTGGCGGAGTTTTTAATGACTAAGACTCATGTCAGTTCAACTGAAAAGCCTGAGTTGGCGCTACCTGGGTATCCGAAAGGGGTATCAGCACCAATCGTTGAGCGAAGCCGGTCAAGAAGCTCGCTCGGCTCAAATCTCTTGCCAATGATGGCCAAGGATTCCGCTCTGGGATTCTGCGATGCTCTTGCCCTATAGCCCACTACCGCGGGAGCTCCTAATTGCATCGCCTTTAAGCAAATTCCTCGCATAAAAAATCGATTGAATTCGCCCTCGGCTAACATTTGGTGTGCGTCATGGCGCATCGCAATTGGCTTTCCTTGGCGTAGGTCGTGCGGATTAAGCAGGCGTTGGCGAGCAATCTCATGCGCTAGCCAATCATCGGTGTGGTTGGCGGAGGCTTCTTTCAGTAATTGATGCCAGACATTTCTTCCCTGAGCATTGAGGCGCGGGCTCAGGTAAAGATTCTGGCGTGCTAAGTCGTAGTCCATCTCATTAATCATCAAGCCACGGATCTCTGGATAAAGGCCCTTTTGATTCAGTCCCATACCGCTCCCTTATCTCTTTGACAAAACGGGCGCACAGGAAAGTGAGCCATTGTCGCGGAAGCGTAGCTCAATGTCGGCGTTTGCTCTGGATAGCTTTCGCTATAACCTAGAAGCAGCATTAGCTCGAGCTGCCGGTTAGCAAAGTCAACCTGATTGAGTTTGGCCGAAGTGATAAGGTGATTCTCAAACTCGCCGGCTGTTACTATCACCGTACCTTCAAGCCAACGGCCTTGTTCGTCGACGTATCCAGATATCTCTAAATCCAAAGGGGCCGTCCGATGGGGTTTTTTTTCGAACCATACCAAACTGACCGATGCTGCCTATGTGGTTCCCCTGAATCGCTCACGGGAGAACACAAGATAAAAGCTTCCGCACTACGAAAGATCTTTGGGAAGGAGGCTATGGTCATCGGCAGTTTTGATGGCTCAAGCATTCCGCGTAACGCGCAAGGTCCAAAATCCCAGGCCTTTCATTTCTCGGCTCGCATATGCGTTTTATGTAACAGCTCTTTAACTCAGTCCCCTGATCACGAGTTTGATCGTTTTCATGCCTTGGTATCCGAACTGGTGTTGCAAGGTGAGTCTCCGGGATTGGTATTCAGCCTACCCCAGTATGATGTGTCGTCCACGCAGTACCTCAACGTATTCCGTTACTTCGCCAAACTTCTCTGTTGCCACGTTGGGGAGTCATGTGGTCCACGCGCGCTAGCAGTAAGCGAATTCGCCTTAGGCCGGGCGAATAGGAATACCATACATTTGCATATCGACGCGGATCCCACGTATGAAGTCTTTTGTGAGCGGTTTGGAGAGCATGAATTCGCTGCTCACGGAGGACTAATCGTGCCTGTAAATTCAAAAACAAAACGTCCTACCGGCTTTCAAAGTTCGCTCACGCTAGGTGCGGTTCGTTATACATTCTGGGTTAGATTTAGCCCTCTGGTTGGGCTAGCTCTTCAAATTTTTCACCGGCCTTTCTTCAAAAAATGCGATGCCGCCTGTCGTGAAGCGCTAAGAGATCCATCATCAAATGATGAACGGCGTAGGCTGGGTATCTAATATGTCTGTCGGCGATTGCTTTGATGACTGGTAACCAAGCGGGGTACTTCCTTTTGGTGTATTTCAGGGTGGTAACTGGAAACCCTGTTCGCAGTTACGCCGAGAATTGCATAGTCCCACGGGGTCTTGCCACCGGCGATCACATCCTCGACCTCAACGCGCGTGGCGGCAGGCTCAAAATCACCGCCACAGTCGGCATCAATTCGGTCGCTATCACAAGACTCCGCTCAAAAAAAGGCCCGCAAAACGGGCCTTTGAACATCATTTTCTGCCCCCTCAGCGTGCAGTCAACGCCGAGTAACTGTTCATCAAGTTCCGATAGTTCGGAATCCGCTGGGACAGCAGATTGCCCAAACCTTCGATATCGTTGCGCCAGTCGCGCTGCAGCTCACACGCCACCGAGAACCAGTTCATCATCTGCGCGCCGGCCTGAGTCATGCGGTTCCAGGCGGCCTGCTGCACAGCTGTATTGAAGGTGCCGGAAGAGTCAGTCACCACGAACACGTCAAACCCTTCAGCCAGCGCCGACAAGGTCGGGAAGGCTACGCAGACATCCGTCACCACACCGGCAATGATCAATTGCTTACGACCGGTGGCCTTGATCGCTTTGACGAAGTCTTCGTTATCCCAAGCGTTGATCTGGCCAGGGCGAGCGATGTAAGGCGCGTCCGGGAACATCTCTTTGAGTTCCGGTACCAGCGGGCCATTCGGGCCTTGTTCGAAGCTGGTGGTCAGAATGGTTGGCAGTTCGAAGAACTTCGCCACGTCGGCCAGCGCCAGAACGTTGTTCTTGAACTCGTTTGGCGTGAAGTCCTGTACCAGCGAAATCAAACCTGTCTGGTGGTCGACCAGCAGAACTACGGCGTCGTCTTTGTTCAGGCGGTTGTAAGTGGCGTTGGTCATGGCGGAATCCTTTTTCGAAGTGGTGAGTGGCTGTCGTTTCAACGTGTGGCTAGATTAATGTCCATCTGAACGTTGAAAAAGCGCTTGAAAAAGGTTTGTCTGTCAACTTGAAGGAGACAATTGAAAAGCGTGAGGGGTTAGTCCTGAACTTGACCGACGGCAATTAGCGAGACACTAGTTTTTATCAGGCGGTCGCTGATCGTGCGAAACACTGTTTGTTTCAGGGAGGGCACAGCTGTCGGTCCGGCATCGAGCGCTGCCATCAGGGTGAGGCAGCCATGCCAACTGCGGACGCCAGCGGCAGAAGAGACGATAGGCCACGTTGAACAGCGGCCTGAATAAACGCCACGATAACGGTGCAGCCCAGGCACCTAGGCCCGCTGCTCGCCAGGTCCAGAGCGTTGCGTCCAGGCCTGTGACCCACGTCCCGTCGTCAAACCTGGCGTGGAGTACTGCTTCCATTTGCTCGAGCGTGTATCCCATGGCAATGGGATCAAAGGCCTCATCACTGATATCGACGAAGTGGAGGCGATCGGGCGCGGCGTGTGCACGCAGGAGTTTGATTTCCCGGGCGCAGAGTGGGCATTCCCCGTCAAAATAGAGCGTCAGAGGCCACTTTGCGTTCTCGTACATCGATGAGTGTCCCGTAGTGGCTTAGATGGCGTTCTCAGCTTCAGAACAGATTCAGGCAACTCGGTTCCGTCAGGACCCGCACGCGTCAGGTCGCGGGCTGGCGATGTGTTGCAATTCATAGCCATTTGTTTTTATGCACTCATGAATTACGGTGCAAGCAACATCGAGGTCATCGGTTTGAATACGACTTCAGGCGGGATGTTGGACATCTCGTCCGGCTTTCTGTCTATCGCCAACGAGGCGTAGCCATGAGCCGTGCTCCAGGCAAGGAGGGTACGTTGTTCAAGCAGCGCCGGGTCAGGCTCCGCACCGTTTTGCGCAATCCATGCCGTACGAATCGACTGTCGAAGCTGTTGAAGAGCGGCTTCTCCGGCTTTCAGGAGTCGGGGCAGCGAGCGGGTGACGCCATCGCCGCCCAACATCAGCCTGAAGTGGTGCGGATAGGTAGTCGCAAACTTCACGTACCCGAGGCCGGCGCCCATCATGGGGTCTTTTATTTCGTTCTGAACGGCGCTGATGATGTCTATTAGGCGTTCATAGCCGTCGGCCGCCACTTCGGAAAGCAGGTTATCCATCGAGCCAAAATGGTGGGCGGGTGCCGAGTGGGAAACATTGGCTCGTCGTGCGCACTCGCGTAGCGAAAGCCCCCGCACTCCGGATTCGCCGACGACGTCCCATGCCGCCTGACGTATAACGGCAGCCAGATTTCCGTGATGATAGGAGCGGGTTGTTTCTGATTTCGGCATAGGGCATTTCCGCCAGTTATTAAAATAAAAGTTACCCGGCATTCTCCTCCACCTATCTTGTCACTGACAAGATGCGCTGTTCTAATGCCGTCAGATCACCTGATCTGTACGAGGAGTTGCCGTGAAAAAGCTCAACAGAAAGATCCGTATGTTGACCCAGCTGTTGCTCCTGAGGATAGCCAGTCGGGTTTTGCCAGGCCCTACCGGAAGATACCTCGCCCGGCGATTCATCACGCCGCAGGCTGGTGAGCGCTCGAAGGCCGCATCAGCCGTAAGTGCATCATCAGGCGTACGTACCGAGACTCTGACGTTGGGCGGCACCGATATAACGACCTATCAATGGGGTGATCCTTCACGTGAGCCTTATGTGCTGCTCGCGCATGGCTGGTCAAGTTACGCGTTGCGTTTCGTCGAGTGGATTCCGATGCTGCGATCGATGGGCTATGCCGTGGTCAGCTTCGATCAACCTGCTCATGGAGCAAGCAGCGGGAAGATCAACCATTTGCCGCTGTTCGTCGAGATGATTCGGCAGGTCGGACGCCATTTCGGAAAACCGGCAGTCTTTATCGGACATTCCATGGGCGCCTCTTCTGTGATTTTTGCTCAGGATGAGGAGTGGTCTCCAGAGCGCTTCGTGCTCATCGCGCCGTTCGTGGCGATTTCAGAGAATGCCAGTCGTCAGTTCGAGACCGCGGGGATCTCGCCCAAAGCATTCCCTTCATTTGAAGCGTACCTGTACTCGGTGACAGGCCGCCGGTTCGCTGAGTATGAAGGCGCTTTGCGTTTGCCCTTGATGAAAGGCCCTGCGCTGATCATCCACGACCGGCAGGACCGAGAGACACCATGGGAGAAGGGCGCCCGGTTTGCAAAGCTGTGGCCGGGCGCGCGTCTCTTCTCGACTGAAGGGCTGGGGCACAATCGCTTGCTCGACCATCCTTCCGTTATCAATGAGGTGATGAACTTCATCAAGCCGGAAAAATCATCAAAGGCCGGGTTGAGTGAGTAGCCGAGCGGACAGTGTCAGCGCTGCGGTAACCGAAAAGCCACCGCAGGTTGAACAGACTCAGCGACTGGCGTCAGCCAAACCCGTCTCGATAAAGCGCACAGAACTTTCCATCGCCTGCTGACCTTCCGGCAGCATGGCCGCGTAGAAATGCCAGGCGTGGAACATCGCAGGCCACACTTCCACGTTCACACGAACGCGGTTGTCCGCCAGGTGAGTGGCAAGGCGCATTGCGTCGCTCAGCATCAGCTCGTTCTCGCCGATCTGCACCAGGATGGGTGGAAGTCCGGTGACGTCGGCGAAAACCGGCGAGGCCAGAGGGTGGTTGGCGAGTGTGTCGCCTAAAAACGTTCTGGCCAATATGTCCAGCACTGACTTGGAGTTCAGCGGGTCCAGACCTTCCCGATTGCTCATGGAGGCGCCAGTGTGTTCGAGATTTGCCCAAGGCGAGATGGAAGAACCCACCGCCGGTAACGGCAGCCCTTTGGACTTGGCCGCCACCATCACGCTGACCACCATCGCTCCGCCTGCCGACTCGCCTGAAAAGGCGATCCTGTTGGCCGGGATATTCTGTTCAAGCAGCCACTCGTAAGCGCGCAGCGTGTCGTCGATGGATGCCGGGAATTTGTGTTCCGGTGCAAGACGGTAGTCCGGCATGTACACGCGGGCGCCGAGCATTTTCGCGTAGTTGCCGCCGATGCCGTGGTAGCCGTCCGGACGCCCCACAATATAAGCGCCGCCGTGGATGTACATCACGACTGCGTCGGTTTTGATCTCGTCCGGCGTGACCAGTGTGCCTGGCACGCCGCCCATGTCGACCGCTTCAAACCTGACGCCGGCAGGCGCTGGATTTTGCGCGAGCATTTTTGCGTAGGCGTCGCGGATGTCGCTCATTTTTGTAGTTGTATCCAGTCCCTTCAGAACAGGGACCAGATCGCTCAGGCTGTTGGCCCATGTTTGTACGGCGGCTTCGACTTTCGTGTTCATGGTGATCTCAACGGATAGTTAATTAGCTAATTGAGATACTATTCTTCTTATTCGGGAATAGGGTTCCCCATAAAGGGTGCAGCAGAGCCCGAGCCTGAGCGCTCATCGTTATACACAAGTCTGTCTCGACACTGATCGTGCCCACGCTCTGCGTCACTAGTGTCCGGGGAAAGTCCGCTGCCGTCATAGCAAAAGGCTACCCTGGGCCACTTTCATCTCTTCGTTCTTTCGTCGTCGTTTTTTTCGATGCTCTTTGGCTAAAGGTCTTTCAAACAAGACGCAGACCAAGGAGCGTGTCAGGTCGAAAAGCGAGCCACGGAAATTCGATCGCTTCTGAAAAATATGCAGCAGTACATACGTAATAATCGCGCTGTAAATCTGCAATTTCACCGCATTTTCGGAGAATGCGTAGAAACGTTTTAGTTTGAGATGCTGCTTGATCCACTTGAAAAACAGCTCAATCTGCCAACGTTCCTTGTACAGGTCGGCAATCTCTTCAGCAGAGCGTGTCAGGTCATTAGTGACCAGCGTGAGCGGGTTTTCCCATGTTTCGAGCTGGACCTTCACACGTCGTACCGGCGTACCCCTGAAAACACGATGCCGTTTACCAAACTCCACGATGTCATCGGCCTGCACTGTGCTATCGGGCGATGGGCAGGAGTGCTCATGAGACAGCTGTACATTGGCGTCTTTTTTGAGTCGTGTAACGAAAAAGGCCTCGGCCTGATGAATCTGATACCACCAGTTGTAGCTGCAATAGCCTTTGTCGAAAACATAAGTCACGCCTGACTCAATCGGCACTTTCAAAGCATCAGTCATGTCGTTGACGTTGGCAGGAGTAATGCTGATGTAGACCGGGGCGCACTGTACAGGATCAAAGCCGGTATGCACCTTGAGGCCTTGCGTTATGCGGGTCTTGGTGGCCTTGGTCCACTCGTCAAAATCGGGTCCGCGCAACGTGATTGAGGTGGAATCAATAAGGCTGATCATGCGTTTGGCCAGTCGGCGTTGCTGCCCGCTTATAGCGCTCAGCATGGATTCGCAGGCCTTTTGAAACGGGATGAAACTGCGCTTGTTAAGCGCGTCGGAAAGCGTAGAGCGAGGCACCGGCCTGGCATTCAAATGGTGATGTTCATCGAAGGCTTCAGACATCGCCGAGAGGCTGCGCAAACTACTGCTTTGCTGCAAATGCCCCAACACCAGCGTCACCAGCAAATCGCGAGATGTACACCGTTTGGCGTACCGATCGGCTACGCAGGCTTTAACTTCTTTCTGGAAAAACTGCGAGGGAAATGCAGACAGCAACTGACCGAGATGAGTATTGGAGAACATGGCAATAATCAAGTCTGAAAGGGCTGATTATGGCGCAGATGCCCGTCGTAGAAGAGGGGGCGGAGCCCCCTCCCTATTTTCCCCGGACACTAGTGACGCTCTGCGTGGGTATGCCGCCCGTGACGCTCCGCGTCACAAATGGCACAGATTGCGGATTCAGTGAGCCGAACGCATGACGTGGATATCGCTGGAGCTTAAGCACACATCTGCGCCACATTCGAGAGCGGACGCGGAGCGTCCTGAGCGGCATTCCCACGCGAAGCGTAGGAACGATCAGCGTGATCTCAAGCAAGCCGATCATGCCCATGCTTGTGCTCAGCGTTATACCCGAGTCTTGCTGCGACCACGGGCTGTGGGAGGCGGCTTGCCGGCGATGCTTTTTCTGAAGCGACCTATCAGTGACTGAACTGACGCCATCGCCGGCAAGCCGACTCCGACGGGGTATACATTCAGTCAGTCACTTTCGTTTGGGTCACCGTTTTGCGCGTCTTGCGGACTTGTATATAACGATGAGCGCGTGGGAACGATCATCAATGGGCGATGAACGTCTGGAGCATTGGACACGTATGGAAATTCACAACCTGAACGACATCGCCGCTTTCGTGAGTTCGGTGAACGCGGGTAGCTTCACCGCTGCGGCCAGGCAACTGGGGCTCACGCGTTCGGCAGTCGGCAAATCGATTGTCAGGCTGGAAGCTCGATTGCAGGTGCGTCTGCTCAACCGGACAACCCGCAGCCTGAGCCTGACGGACGACGGTCAGGTCCTCTACGAACGCTGTGTTGGCATCCTTCAGGATCTGGATGATGTCGAGGACGCACTGGCATTTCGTCGTTCGACCCCCAGCGGCCGATTGCGCATGAGCCTGCCGGTCGCCTTGGGCAGGCTCCACGTTCTCCCTCACATTGAGCGCTGTCTGAAGGATTGGCCTTCGCTAAGCGTCGACGCGACGTTTTCCGACCGGTTGGTAGATCTGATTGACGAAGGGTTTGATCTGGCAATGCGGATCGGCCCGCCCAAGGAGGATTCCCGACTGTTGACGCGCACCGTCGCGTATCAGCAGATGATCACCTGTGCCTCACCGCACTACCTCGCCGACCATCCACAACCCCGGACGCCCGAGGAGCTGTCTGCGCACGAATGCCTGCATTTCGTCAGCGGGGGAAGATTGCTGCCGTGGCATTTCCGGGTAGACGGTCAGACAATCGCTTTCACGCAAGGCGGACGGCTGCAGATGGACAGCGCTGAAGCGCTGCATCAGTCCGCATTGGCAGGTTTGGGCATCACGACGCTTCCGTCGTATGTCGTGAGTCATGATCTGCGCAGCGGCAAGCTGGTTCGAGTGCTCACCGATTACGCCGAGGCCGCAGAGCCCATTCGGATCATCTACCCCAGCAAGCGGCATCTTTCGCCCAAGATACGGTTGTTTATCGACCGGCTGGTGGAGGCGTGGTCGCCGTGTGCTCCTTGGGAAGAGGGTCGGGATTGATGACCTGACTGGTGACGTGCGTGGTCGCCGTCAAACCACTCGTTCAAGACAGCATTCGCCCGCCGTTGCGGCGGGCGATTGGCTTTCAACCTAGTCCATCACCTCGGCCACACCCTGATCTTCTCCCAGAAAACCACCGCTCTGGTGCTGCCACAACCGCGCGTAGGTGCCATTCCTTTCGAGCAATTCACTGTGGGTGCCTTGCTCGATGATGCGTCCGTTGTCCATCACGATCAGCCGGTCCATGGCTGCAATCGTGGACAGCCGATGGGCAATGGCGATGACGGTCTTGCCTTGCATCATTTCATCGAGGCTTTCCTGGATGGCCACTTCGACTTCCGAATCCAGCGCGCTGGTCGCTTCGTCGAGAAGAAGAATCGGAGCATTCTTGAGCATCACTCGGGCAATCGCGATGCGCTGGCGCTGACCGCCCGACAGCTTGATGCCGCGCTCACCCACCAGCGTGTCGTAACCGCTGTGGCCCTGCTTGTCGGTCAGCTGACTGATGAAACCGTCAGCCTGAGCGTTGATCGCAGCCCTGTGGATATCTTCGTCGGTCGCATCTGGCCGGCCGTAAGCGATGTTGTCGCGAATCGAGCGGTGCAGCAGCGACGTGTCCTGCGTGACCATACCGATCGCGCTGCGCAGGCTGTCCTGGGTGACGTGCGCGATGTTCTGCCCGTCGATGCTAATCTCGCCGCTGTCCACGTCGTAGAAGCGCAGCAGCAGGTTGATGAGGGTGGATTTGCCCGCACCGGAGCGGCCCACCAGACCGATTTTCTCGCCCGGACGGATGCTCAGATTCAGGCCATCGAGCACCTGACGCTCGCCGTTGTAGTTGAAGCTGACGTTGTCGAACTTCACCGCGCCGCCAGAGGTGACCAGCACGCCTGCATCTGGCGCATCCTGAACCTTGGGACCGCGGGTCAGGGTTTCCATACCGTCCTGTACCGTGCCGATGTTTTCGAACAGCGAGGTCATTTGCCACATGATCCAGTGCGACATGCCGTTGACGCGTAACGCCATGGCGGTAATGGCCGCCACTGCGCCTGTGCCGACTTCACCTTGGTGCCACAGATACAGGGCGTAGCCGCCAGCGGCCATGATCAGGGCGACTACCAAGGCCTGATTGACGATCTCGAACTGGCTGACCAGACGCATCTGGCGAAAGCCGGTCTGCTTGAAATCTTCCATCGCGGCGCGTGCGAAGTGCGCTTCACGTTTGGAGTGAGAGAACAGCTTCACTGTCGTAATGTTGGTGTAGGCATCCGAGACACGTCCGGTCATCGATGAACGTGCGTTGGCCTGTTCCTGGCCGACCTTCCCCAGACGAGGCACGAAATACATCATGGCCAGCCCGAACAGTGCAATCCACGCGAGAAAAGGCAGCATCAGTTTCAGGTCGAAGCCGCCCGCCAGCGCGATGATCGCAATGAAATACACGCCGATGCCGGGCGCGATCTCGATAAGGGTGAACAGCACTTCGCGAACGGAGAGCGCTGTCTGCATTACCTTGGTCGTGACACGGCCGGAGAACTCGTCGGAAAAAAACGAAAGGCTTTGCCGCAGCATTAGCCGGTGGAAATCCCAGCGCAGCCGCAGCGGCAGGTTGATCGCCAGTACCTGATGCTGAACCATGGTTCTCAACGCCACCAGCCCGATGCTGACCACCAGAATGATACCGATGCCCCACAGCACTTGGCTTTCCTGCCCGCTGACCTCACCGCCCGCCTTCCACGTCGAGAGCAGGTCCACGACCTGCCCGAGGAAGGAAAACAGCCAGGCTTCGTAAATCGACACACTGGCGCCCAGCAATGCCAGAGCGAGGATGTAACCGCGGGCGCCCCGTGTGCAGGCCCATAGAAATTTCACCAGGCCTTCAGGCGGTGGTGGTGTTTCGTCGGGCGGGAAAGGGTCAAGCCGTTTTTCAAATGCCTGAAGCATCAGCAGTCTCCATGGGAATCAGTTAAAGCGATCCTGTCGTTGCGCTGTACGTTGAGCTTGGGCTAAGGCACCGCACTCAATAATCAAAGTGGAGCTATGCGTAAAGTCAGTCAGTAGCAGACCTGCTGCAGGAGCAGGGGTTGCACTTGCAAGCATCGGATTGTGGAGGAGGGCAAGCTGCCTCTTCTCAAAACTCTGTCATTTACTGAAATGCACGCACGCCTGCTTCTGCCCGAAGGGCGTGGGAGCTCTCGGAGGTTACGACGGCAGCGATGGGCTGCGCAGCGGCCCCAGGTTGCATCTGACGCACCGCGTAGGCAGGTATTGCTGCCGGTTTCCGGCAGATCGCCGGCAAGCCGCCTCCCACAGTCCGGTGTTTGATGCGCGATAGCGTTCAGTCAGACACTTTTACTCGCCCGCACCTGCGGCGGGCGAGCACTCCGTTGCAACTGCGTCAGTGACTCAGCGGTGGCGTGCGGGGCGGGATCACGCGCTTGCTGCCTATCGATTCAAAAGCCGAGGCAAAACGCAGCAGGCTGGAGTCGTCATACGCACGACCGGCGAAGGTCAGTCCGACAGGCATGCCGATATCGGCCATCAGGCCCATTGGCACCGTAACGGTCGGTACGCCCAGATGACGGATGGCGAGATTGCCGTTGGCGACCCAGACGCCGTTGCTCCAGGCGATGTCGGCGGATTGGATGTTGATGTCCGCATCGGCGGGTCCAACATCGGCCACCGTCGGGAACAACACGGCATCGAGCCCGAGTTTTTCCATCCAGTCTTCAAGGTCGATACGGCGGGTCTGTTCCAGTCCGCGCAGGCCGTCCGGCAGCGTCGGGATTTCGTTCCAGGGCGTGATGCCGCGCTCGGCCATGCGCACGTATTCATCCATGCCTGCCGCCAGATCGTCTTCACGATTGGGCAGGGTGCCAGGGTCGTGCGGGAAGATCTTCGGCCCGTCGACATCGGCCAGGCGGTTCAACGCCGGGTCGCCGTTGGCGCGCAGGAAGTCATCGAATGCCCAGCCGGAAAGATCCCACAGTTCGTGGTGCAGAAACTCTTTCGAGACCAGCCCGCGGGTGAACACCGTTGGCGCGCCGGGACGATCACCTTCGCAGTTGGAAACCAGCGGGAAGTCGACGTCGATCACTTCGGCGCCTGCTGCAACCAAGGCCTGGCGTGCGTCTTCCCAGAGGTCGATCACAGAAGGCCGGGTGATGATGCGCTGGCCGGTCGGGCCACCTATACCGGGTTTTTCAGCGGTGCCTGCATCAGGGTCGGCATTGATGTACATGCGCGGCACACCGAAGCGCTTGCCGGCCAGGCTCTCTGCGCCAGCACTCAATTCGGTATAGGCGGCAGGGCGTACCGAGGCGACGGACGGAATCGGCACCCAGGGCTGCAGGCGCCACAGATCGCCGCGTGTTTCCGGGTCTTCGGCGACGATGACGTCCAGCACCTCCAGCAGGTCGGCCATGGTTCGGGCGTAGGGCACGACCACGTCCATGGTCGGCGTCAGCGGCCAGTTGCCGCGCACCGATATCACGCCGCGCGAAGGGGTGTAGGCGCACAGGCCATTGTTGGAGGCCGGGCCGCGTCCGCTCGACCAGGTTTCCTCAGCCATGCCGAACGCCGCGAAGCTGGCAGCGGTGGCCGTGCCTGCGCCGTTGGACGAGCCGGAGGCGAAGGGCGCGGTCAGGTAGTTCGCGTTGTAGGGGCTTTCGGCGCGTCCGTATACGCCGCGCTGCATGCCGCCATTGGCCATCGGCGGCATGTTGGTTTTGCCCAGGCAGATGGCGCCGGCAGCACGCAGACGGCCGATGGTGAAGGCGTCTTTCTGGGCGACCAGATCGACAAACGCCGGGCTGCCCGACGCGGCTGTCAGGCCCTTGACCAGATAACTGTCTTTGGCGGTGTAGGGAATACCGTCGAGGGGGCTCAGCGTTTCGCCTTTCGCCCGACGCGCGTCACACGCTTGCGCCTCGGCAAGCGCCTCAGGGTTAGGCACCACCAGTGCGTTCAGTGCCGTGGCAGTGTTCGGTCCGTCATAGGCGTCGATGCGTGCAAGGTACGCCTGAACCAGCTCGACGGCAGTGGTCTGGCCGGATTCAAGCGCCGCGCGCAGCTCGGCAATGGAGACTTCTGTGACTTCGATCATGGGATTCTCACCGACGGCTGATAGGGAACGGCACAGGCGCTCGCGTTGTGTGCACTCAGGTGCAGTTGCCTGCTTTGCGATAGCCCGCCGCCCTGGCTTTGGATTCAGAGTCGAAGGATATCCGATTTTTCGACGAGACTTTATCGTAGCTCGGGCAGCCCTGCGGCAGGTGATAGATGTGGCTGTTGAGGTTGCCGATGATCACGCCTGCCGAGGACGCGCGAGGTGCAGGCTTCTGCGCTTCAGGCTGCTTGGTGGCCTGGGCGGTTTTCTGCGGGATGGCACTGACCACGCCGTCGCCGACCGGCTTGTAGCCTTGCGTCCAGGTACGGGCGCGGCTGACGAACGGGTTGGCATGGCCCATGACCGTTGCGATGCGACGATCACGTTCCTTTTCCCACGCCGTCACCGGGTATTGCTTGTCCCATGCCATCAACACCTGTTGCTGCTGACGCGACATGTTCAGGTTGTATCGATCGAACATGTAAAAAGTGGTGCGGGCAACCATGCCTTTCACTTCGTCACGCGGTTCGGCAACGTTCTGCTGGAAATCGACCTTGGTCTTGCACTGTCCATACTGCGGCGCCACGCCTGAGGCCATGCCGTAGTTGTAATTGTTGCGGTCGCCGTTAACTTCGCCCACTGCCGGGTAAAGGTTGAACAGGTCGGCTTCCATGGCCTTGAACACCGGGTCATCGTTTTCGCAAAATTCGCGTCCGCCTTTCTGCCAGCACTGACGCTGATGGCCGAAGGTCCAGGCCGGTACGATGTGCTCCCACTCGGTACGCTCTGCACGGTTCTCCTGTTTGCGGGCCTGCAGGCCACAGGAGCCGGCATCGATGCGGCCACCTGATTTTCCGACCCAGGTCCATTTGCAGCCGCAATAAAGATCGCCCTGAGCACTGCTGGCCTGATCGAGATAGATCTTTTGTTTGGCAACCACCTTGGCCTCGGAGAAGGTCGAAGGCGGCTCTGCGAAAGCGGGGTTGATAGCGAGGAACGACAGCGTCAATACGTAAAACAGAAATTTCATGAGTCAGCATATTTCAGGTTCAGGGGCGCGCATTGTACTCATGACAGCCCGAGGGTAAACGTATGATTTGGCTCGATTACAGTTGCGCCTTGAAGCGCGCACGGTGTTCTCTGGGCGTGATGCCGAAGGCTTTGATGAACCGGCGGATTAGCGTTGCCTCGCTGCCCATGCCGCAGCGTTGTGCGATTTCCTTGAGGGGTTTGCTCGACGTATCCAGCAGATGACGCGCCGCTTCCAGGCGGATCGACTCGACCATTCTGCTCGGTGTGCGGCCGGTGCTTTCACGGTATTTGCGGATGAAGGTCCGCTCGCTCATGTTCATGAAATCGGCGAGCGCGGTGACGGATAAATCGTCACACAGATGCACATTCATCCAGGCATGAAGGTCGGAAAACTGGCTGCTCTTCGATTGCAGGGCCAGCGAGGAACTGAACTGGTCCTGATCGCCGGGACGCTTGAGAAACATGATCAGATGCCGGGCCACTTCAAGGGCTGCGGAGTGCCCGAGGTCCTGCTCGACGATGGCCAGTGCCAGGTCGATGCCTGACGTCACCCCGGCAGAGGTCCAGATATCTCCATCGTTGATGAAAATCGGCCCGCGCCTGACCTTGATGGCAGGGAAGCGATGTTCCAGTTCGTCGTACGCGGACCAGTGAGTGGTGGCTTCCCGTGCGTCCAGTTTGCCCGCAGTCGCCAGAGCAAACACACCCGTACAGACCGACACCAGACGCTGGGCCTTATCGGCATGCGTGACGAAGTGGCTGAAGAATCTGGCGTCCTTGCAGAAGTCATGGATGCCTGGCCCGCCGGGAACGATCAGCGTGTGCGCAGGTACGGTGTCGGCGCACAGCTGTTCGGCGCTCAACGAGAAGTTGCAGAAGATGTCGGTCGGGGAGTCGAGGACGAGAACAGAGAGCGCGTAAGGCAGGTCGGCACTTTTGGCGAGATGGTTTGCAGCGACGAACACGTCCAGTGGCCCGGCGAGATCCAGAAGACTGACGTGAGGGTAGGCAACGAACTGTATCGACTTGGCAGGCATTTATACGTGCTCCAGTGCCAGCGGCGGCGGGGTCTTCATCAGTTTGGCGGGAATGATCAACGCTTTGTCATTTATTGAATCAAGGGCCGATTTATCCTGATTCTGCTTTCTTCGGCAGCTTCGGGCACTGCCCCGTACACGTTGATCTTTTTGGAAGGTTCGGAGAACTGACGCCATGTCACGTCTGGTCAGTAGCATCATGGAATTCGAGGCAAGAATGGACGCTGATCTCAACCACGAGATATCGGCCATGTTGTCGGCTATCGCGCAACAGTCGGAACAGTGCGCAGGTTGTGAACTGAGAAAAACCCGAGGGCCGCACGGATGGATCGTCGAATGTGTCTGGCGTGATTCAGGCTCCATGCACGACCATTTCTCATCGCCACAATTACAGGCGCTGATCCAGCTGTTGGTGTCCCGGTCGAGCAGGATCGTATTCGATATCCCTTGCTGAACAGATTGCGAAGCGTCAATCACTGTCGGGTCTCCAGACAGAACAGCAGTTTCTTGAAGCGCTCATTGCACACGGCTGCAACGAGCGCTTTTTATTGAACGTCTGACAGGTCCTTTAGAAGTCCAGCGTCAAACCCGCATAGATCGCGCGACCATCGCCAGGTGCATGCAGCGACTGCTCCACACCGCTGCTCGAGTCGTACCACACGTATTCGTAGTATTTGTTCGCGATGTTCTTCGCCTGAACATCCAGGCTCAGCTCAGGTGAAAGCTGGTACGTTGCCCCGAGGTTGATCAATACATAACTGCCGTATTTGCCGGTGCTGTTGGTTCGTTCCAGAGAGTAGTCGCTCTGTCCGTTGATCCAGGTCGAGACTTCGAGTTTGGGCGTCAGCCTGTACGCCGAGCCTGCGCTGTAGAGATGGTGGGGGACGTGATCCATCTCCTTGCCTTTACTGGCCGGAAGATTGGGGTTGGGTTTGAGGATTTCGGAGAACTGCCTGGAATAGGACAGCCACAGGCTGCTGGCGTCGGTGGGGTAGACATTGAGTTGCACATCCCAACCCTTGCGCAGGGTTTGCCCGACGTTTTCGGCATCACCCACGGCGTCGTTGAGCTTGCGCTGCACCTCATCCGAGGCTTTCTGCTCCCAGTACGCGATGCGTCCGTTGACCCAATCGACAGGCTGGAATTTGATCCCGGTCTCCCAGCCGTCGTTGATCGAGGGCTTCAAGTCATCGGCCTGCGTCGCCAGGCGATACGCCGCCGAGCCGACGCCGATCTGATAACTGCGCCCCCAGTTGGCGTACACGCTCGCCTGTTCCCACGGTGAATAGACCACGCTGAGTTTGGGCTGCCGAATCTGGCCGTAGTCGTTGACGTCGGCTCGCTCGCCGGTCAGCTCGTTGGTGTAGTCGCCATAGATTTTGTCGACGCGGTATGCCGGAATGATCTTCAGCGATTTGAACGGCTCGATCACCGCCTGTACGTATGCGCCGTAAACGTCCAGGTCGAATTGCTGGTCGCGCGTCTGCGCCATCCGCGAACGTTGCTGGGTTCGATACCTGAGGCTCTGGTTTTGCTGACGCTGCACCTCTGCGCCACCTTCCAGCGCGAAGGCGTACAGATGCTCGACCTCGGGACGCCAGGTCAGACTGCTCAGCGCGCCATATTGCGTCTCGTCGCTGTAGCGCTCCTGTTGCGACGAGGTGCGCCAGTATTGCGTCCAGCGTCGGTCTTCGAAGGTGTTCACATAGGCTTTGCTGGCCCAGCTCAACGTCTCTGACAGCGTCGCGTCCAGATGCAGGCCGAGCTGGTTCATTTCACGCTCGCCGGTGTCAGTGGCGTTGTTGGCGTAGGACTGGCGAGCATGGTCGCGTGCGTCGCGCCGGCTCAGGTAACCGGCCTCGTCGGCATCCACCGTGTAGTGACGGGCAGTGAGGCCCGCGCGCCAGCTTTCATCGTCGGCGGTGTAGAACCATTTGCCGGAAAAGCTCATGCGTTCTGCGTCAGCGTGATTGCGATAACCCTCACTGCCCTGATAGCTGAACGAATAGTTCTGGCTCCAGTTGCCTTGCTCGACGCCTTTGACCAGTTGCAGTTCGCGGGTATCGAAACTGCCGTAGCGCAATCGAAGTTTGCCGTCGTTACCGCCCTGGCGGGTGTTGATGCTCGCGTTACCGGCGATGTTGTGCAGGCCGTATCGCGGGTCATTGGTGCCGCGCACCACTTCGATGCTGTCGATTTCCAGCGGAAAGATCATGTCAATGAACGGCATGTTGCCGTCATTGGTGTTACTCGGAATGCCATCGATCAACAACTTGACCGCGTTGACTTCGCCTTCGCCATTGAAGCCGCGAAACGAGAGCTTGCCCGAGGTGGTGCCCTGGTTGAACTGCGTCAGCATCACTCCCGGAACGCGACCGAACAGTTCCCAGCTGTAATGCACGGGCTGTTTTTCCAGGATGTCGGCACCCAGTACATCGACTGAGCTGAGGATATTGCGGCTGGCCAGCGGGCCGTTCTGGCCTGCTGAAACGTCTACGGCACCGAGCGTAACGACCGAATCTGCGCTGCCACGGGTTTCGGCGATCGCCTCGCTGAGTGGCGTGAAGGCAAAAAGGCAGGACAGCATGACAGGCGATGCAGGGTATGAGGCACGGATTGTTTTCATGAGCGGCGTATTCCACGCAAAAAAGTGACGCTGCCCCCAACGCGCACGCACAAGCGCGCCCGAGGGTTCAGGTTGGGTCAAGTCACACAGCGAGGAACGGAAGAGGAGGTGAGCGGGGGCTGACGGCGGGCCACAGGTAGCGCGGAGGCGGCTGCGCCCAGGAGCGGACGGTGATCGGTGAAATGCTTTTTGCCGGAGCCAGACTCAGCATCCAGTCGCAGGCGTGGCTGGCCGTCAGCACAGTGAAGGAGGAACACACCGGGCAGGACAGCTGAGGGAGCGCGTGCTGCTTCTGATCAGACTCGCTGGCGTCCAGGCCCGTGCTGCCTGAGCCATCCAGCGAACAGTAACCCCCGTTCAGACCGCTGAGCGCCAGACCACTCATTTGTCCGTGATGCAAACCGCAGAAAAAAAGGCTCAGCAGGACGCTGGCGTAGAGCGTCCATGCAATAAGCGACCTTTGATCACGGGTTATTTTCATGGGGCGCAACTCTATCACTGCCCCGTTTTTTCAAGCAGTCGCCGAGTGTGGCGAATCGTCGCAGCCGATGAGTCAGCCCGATAATTGATAGAGGGTTAACCGCACCGTGGAGATGGGGCTTGATGAAAAGTGACAAGTTAGATGAATTAAAGATGCTTGGTATGTAAAACCTGACCATTGATGAATATCAAATAGTTACTGGTGAAAAGCCGACACTGTTTGTTGTCTTTGCTGCGCATTCAAATGCCCGATGAAAGTGCATGCTGGATAAGCGTGCACCGGTGTGAAGCGTCATTATCACTAAATTAAAACGTATTGAAAAAAGCGTTGTACCGTCACGAAATGTCTATGTTATGTTGATAACAGCGTTGCATTCTTTGATTGATTGGTAACATTCCTGGTTTCACTTGCCTGTCAGAGTGGCGGAAGACGTGATGGAAAAAACCAGCTTTCTGGAAGCGCTTGAACAGCAATTCGCGGACCTGACACCCACGGGAAAACGGATCGCGGGTTATCTGTTGGCCAATCCGCAGAAGTTGCCTTTCGAGACCGCTGACAGCATCGCGTTGCAGGCGGGCACGACCGGCATATCGGTAGGGCGTTTCCTGCGTTCATTGGGTTATCGCAACATTGATGACGTGAAGCGCAGTTTGAGAGGCGATGAGGGCGGGCTCTGGGTATTGACCGATCGACTCGGCGCCTTCCGGGAAGAAGCCAGTCATGTGGACACGCTCGAAAGGTCGATGAAGCGCGAAGTCGAGGCCATTCAGCGCGTGTATGCGCTGGCTCGAAGCGAGGTGTTCGCGAAAATTGTCGAGCGGTTGTCGAGCGCGGATGCGGTGTTCATCGTGGGTATTCAAACCACGCGCGGCATTCTCAATGCGTTCTTCAGTCATCTGGAATACATCAGGCCCAAGGTTTATTACGTGGATGGGTTGTCTGGAACATACGCCGAATCGCTCAATTCCGGATTCGATAATCCGTATGCCGTGATTGCCGACTTTCGTATGTATTCGGCCGTGGCCCGCACCTTTTGCGAAGTGGCCGAGCAGCGAAATCTGCCCTTGGCCTTTATTACCGATTTTCAATGTCCCTGGGCGCGGGATTACCCCACGGATTTGTTGCAGCTTGATATGGACGTCGGACAGTTTTGGGACTCGCTGGCACCCTTGGCCTCTTTGCTCAATTTGATGGTGTCGGCGGTGGCGGAAAGTTATGGCAATCGCCTTGATGAGCGACTGGCCAAGAACCGCGAGTTGCAAAAACTGTTTGGTCAGTTCGATTGAGTTCCATTTCATTGCCATTGCAGGCTTCGGAGTTGCCGAGTGAATACTAATCCCCTGATTGAAGTCGACGCCCAGGCGCTTCAGGTCGAGATCGATCTTATCTACGCCAGCGCCGACAACCTGGCGGGCAAGCGCATCTACCAGGATTCGCGCTGCCTGTTGCACCGCGACGCGGAAGTCTGCCTGCGCAAGGCGAGTGATCTGGCCCGACAGGCCGGTTTGACGCTGCGCATCTTCGATGCCTACCGCCCGGCCTACGCCCAATACCTGCTGTGGGACGCGCTGCCGAACTCGGAATACGTCAGAGACCCCGGCCTTGGCTCGCACCACACGCGTGGTGTTGCAGTGGACCTGACCCTGGTCGATGCCTCGGGTGAGGCGCTGGACATGGGCACCGGTTTCGATGACATGCGCGAGAAGTCCCACCAGTTTCATGCAGACCTCCCCGTTGAGGTGCAGCGCAATCGCCTGCTGCTGCTGGGCATCATGTTGTCGGCAGGGTTCACCTACATCGACAGCGAATGGTGGCATTACGAATTGCCCGGTGCGGATGATTATCCCTTGATCGATGACGTTTCGGTCGCACCTGCACATTGAATCAAAGACCGTGAAAACCGACCGGGGCGCCAAAGAATCCCGGCAATCACTATCAGCGTCATGAGCAAACCAGAGGCCGTCAGGCGTCTTTTTTACTGCCCGGTATAGCTTCAATAAAAAACCGACGAACTTCCCTATCGAATGATCAAGGAACCGGCATGAACTCCATCGTTAAACCCAAGAATCTGGTACTCGCCCTGGTTGTCACAGCCATGGGGCTGGGCGCCTGGCAGTCGGCCAGCGCCGCCGTCGCTCAGGACACGCTGATGATCGGCAAACCGGCCGATCCACAGACCCTCGACCCTGCCGTGACCATCGACAACAACGACTGGACCGTGACCTATCCGGCCTATCAGCGGCTGGTGACCTACAAGGTCGAGAACGGCAAGGGCAGCACCGAGGTTCAGGGAGAACTGGCCAGCACCTGGACCACTTCGGCAGACGGTCTGACCTGGGAGTTCAAGCTCAAACCGGGCAATAAATTCGATGACGGCTCGGAGGTGAATGCCGAGGCGGTCAAGTTCTCGTTCGACCGGGTAATGAAGCTCAAGCAGGGTCCGTCCGGCGCCTTTCCCGAGGACATGACAGTCTCGGTGGTTGACCCCATGACGGTGCGCTTCGTACTGACCGCGCCTTACGCACCGTTCCTCTCGACACTGGCCCACAACGGCGCTGCCATCGTCAATCCGGCTGCTGCCAGACATGCCGAAGGCGCCGAAGCCTACCTCTCGACCCACACCGCAGGGTCGGGCGCGTTCAAGCTGACCAACTGGCAAAAAGGCCAGACGCTGACGATGGAACAGAACAGCTATTACGCAGGGCCCAAACCCACCCTGCAAAAGGTGGTGATCAAGATCATCGGTGAGGCGTCGGTGCGCAGGCTGCAACTGGAGCACGGCGACCTCGACATCGTCGAAGACATGCCGGAGGACCAACTGGCAGCGTTGAGCAAGAAGTCAGGCGTGGTGATCGGCGATTTCCCTTCGCTGCGGGTCACGCTGCTGTACCTCAACACCCAGAAAGGCCCGATGAGCAACCCTGATGCGCGCCGCGCGGTGATCGAGTCGCTGGATTACAACGGCATCATCACCGGGATTCTGGGCGGCAAGGCCAAGCCGCTCAACGGTCCCATTCCGCAGGGCATGTGGGCCTACGATGAAAAGCTGGCGCCCATGCAGCAGGACCTTGCCAAGGCGAAAGCCGATCTGGCCAAAGTCTCGCCCAAGCTGAGCAACCTGTCGTTCATGTATTCCGACAAGGACCCCAACTGGGAGCCGATCGGCCTGACCTTGCAGGCCGGGCTGCAGTCGCTCGGCGTTAACCTCAAGATGGAAAAACTGGCCAACGCCAGCATGCGCGAGCGGCTGGGCAAAGGTGACTTCGACGTGGCCATCGGCTCGTGGAGCCCGGACTTCGCCGACCCCTACATGTTCATGAACTTCTTTTTCGATTCCAGGCTCAAGGGGCTGGCGGGTAATCGCTCGATGTACGAGAACCCTGCGGTCGACAAACTGATTCGTGAGTCCGCGACCACGCTGGACATGGGCAAGCGTGTCGAACTCTATCAGCAGGCGCAGAAGATCGTTCTGGCGGACAGCGTGTATGCCTATCTCTATCAGAAGGCCTACACCGTGCCGATGAGCGATAAGGTCAAAGGCTATGTGTTCAATCCGATGCTGGAACAGGTGTTCAACGTCGGGACCATTACCAAGTAAGTCCGCTCTCGTAAACGCTGTGCGCGCGTGACCTGGCCGGAATGGCGAGGTCACGGCAGCGCAGTGTTCGCGAAACGTTTTGCTCTGCCCACTGTACGTGTACCGAGGTGCCTGATGGCCTTCCTGAATATCTTGCGCAAACGCGTGGGCGGTCTTCTGCTCGTGGTGTTTGGCGTGTCGTTGATCACGTTTTCGATATCCCACCTGATCCCTGGCGATCCAGCCCGTTTGATCGCGGGTGACCGGGCGACCGATGCAATCGTGGAAAACATTCGCCACCAACTGGGGCTTGATCTGCCGCTCTATCAGCAGTACGGCCGCTACATGCTCGATCTGCTGCACGGTGATCTGGGCACATCGATCCGTACCAACCGTCCTGTGCTTGAGGACCTTCAGGCGTTCTTTCCGGCGACCCTTGAGCTGGCGCTGGTGGCCCTGACCCTGTCGATTCTCGTGGGTGTTCCGCTGGGTGTGCTGTCGGCGGTGTACCACAACCGATTCATCGATCAGGTGGCGCGAACGCTGGCGGTCACCGGCATTTCTACTCCGGCGTTCTGGCTGGGGCTTGGGCTGATCGTGCTGTTCTACGGCCATTTGAACTGGCTGCCGGGCAGTGGACGTCTCGACGAAGGGCTGCAACCGCCGCCTACGGTCACGGGCTTTTACCTGATCGATACGCTGCTGGCGGGCGATACCGCACTGTTCTTCAACGCGCTGAAACACCTGATTCTTCCGGCGATCACCCTGGGGTTCGTCAACCTCGGCATCGTGGCGCGCCAGATCCGCTCGGCCATGCTCGATCAACTGGGCGAAGACTACATTCGCACGGCCCGGGCCTATGGGCTTTCCAAGTGGTCGGTCATTCTGAGACACGCGCTGCCGAACGCGTTGATTCCGTCGATCACAGTGCTGGGGCTTACCCTGGGTGACTTGCTGTATGGCGCAGTGCTCACCGAGACCGTGTTCGCCTGGCCGGGCATGGGGGCATACGTCGTCAAGTCGATCCAGTCGCTGGATTTCCCGGCGGTGATGGGCTTCGCCATCCTCGTGTCGTTTATCTATGTACTGCTCAATATGGTGATCGATCTGCTGTATCGCCTGGTCGATCCCCGTATTGGCGAGGTCAACTGAAATGTCCAGTCCTGTTGCCGCACCCGTCGTCTCTCCGTTGCTCAAGTCCAACGACTGGCGGGAAAAATTCGCCTGGCTTGTCCATCAGATCGGACGCAGTCCGCTGACCATGGCCGGACTTCTGATCACGTTTCTGGTCCTGATGGTCATGTTGTTCGCGCCGTGGCTGGCGCCGCATGATCCCAATGCACTGAACCTCACTCAACGTCTGGCCGCACCCTCGGCTGCGCACTGGTTCGGCACTGATGAGGTGGGGCGTGATCTGTTCAGCCGTGTGCTGTACGGCAGCCAGCAATCGGTGGGCGTGGGGCTGTTTGTGGCCTTTGCTTCGTGCCTCGCCGGCGGGTTGCTGGGTTGTCTGTCGGGGATCATCGGTGGACGTTTCGACAGCCTGATCATGCGTCTCATGGACATCATGCTGTCGGTGCCTTCACTGGTGCTGATCATGGCCCTGGCCGCCGCGCTCGGCCCGAGTCTGTTCAACGCCATGCTGGCGATCACGCTGGTGCGGATTCCGTTTTATGTGCGCCTGGCGCGAGGGCAGGCGTTGAGCATTCGCCAGATGGGCTACGTCAAGGCGGCCGAGACCTTCGGCGCCGGACGCTGGCACATGGTCAGTTGGCACGTGGCGCGTAATGCCATGCCGCCGTTACTGGTGCAGCTCAGCCTCGACATCGGCGGCGCAATCCTGATGGCTTCGGCGCTGGGCTTCATCGGCCTGGGCGCACAGCAACCCACTGCAGAGTGGGGCGCGATGGTTGCAACGGGCCGCAATTACATCCTCGACCAATGGTGGTATTCGACGTTTCCCGGCATCGCGATTCTGATCACCGCGACGGGATTCAATCTGTTGGGCGACGGTATCCGGGATCTGCTGGATCCACGGCAGCAGGGGAAATGACCATGCAGACTCAGACAACTATCATCTCGGGCGCGACGCAGCCTGTGCTGACCATCGATAATCTCAGCATTGAATTTCCTGCCTACAAGGGCACGGTCAAAGCGTTGAACGGCGTGTCGCTGCACGTCAAACCGGGCGAGATCGTGGGTGTCATCGGCGAGTCCGGTTCAGGCAAGTCCGTCACTGCGATGCTTAGCCTTCGCCTGCTGCCCGAGCGCTCCTATCAGGTCAAAAGCGGATCGCTGACCATCCTGGGGCGCGACATGCTAGCCGCTGCCGAACGTGATCTGTTGAAAGTGCGTGGGCGAGATGCCGCGATGATCTTTCAGGAGCCCATGACCGCGTTGAACCCGACCCGGCGCATCGGCCGCCAGATGCTGGATGTGATCATCCATCACCAACAGTTGAACAAGGCCCAGGCCCATGAAAAGGCGGTAAGCCTGCTGCGCGACATGCACATTGCCGATCCCGAGCAAGTCATGAAGAGTTATCCGTTCGAGCTGTCTGGCGGCATGCGTCAGCGGGTGATGATTGCGCTGGCGTTTTCCTGCGATCCTCAGTTGCTGATCGCCGACGAGCCGACCACGGCGCTGGACGTCACGGTGCAACGCCAGGTGCTGTTGTTGCTTCGTGAAAAGGCCCGTCAGCGAGGCACCGCCATTCTGTTGATTACCCATGACATGGCGCTGGTCTCGCAGTTCTGTGACCGGGTCTATGTGATGTACACCGGCGCGGTGGTGGAGCAGGGCGTTACCCGCGAGGTGATGGCCGATCCTCGCCATCCCTACACCAAGGGTTTGCTGAGCGGCCTGCCGGAACAGGTCAGTCCGGGGCAGGACCTGATGACGATTCCGGGCCAGGTGCCGAATCTGTCAGCGCTGCCACAGGGTTGTACCTTCAGGGATCGCTGCAGTTTCGCCATGGACCCATGCGCTCAGCGACCGCCCATGCAGACCATTGATGAGGCAACTGATCGCAAAAGCGCCTGCTGGCTGAGCGTGCCATCCCATTCCGTTGCTCAGGAGTCGCTGTCATGACTGCACCTGCATCCACATCTTCCAGGCCTGAAGGCGCTGCCATTCTGGGGCTGAACGATGTCCGGGTTCATTACCCGATGGGCAACGACTGGCTGGGCAGGCCCAAGGCCGTCGCACATGCCTTGAATGGCATCGACATCGAGGTGCGGGCGGGTGAAACGCTTGGCGTCGTCGGCGAATCCGGCTGCGGCAAAAGCACCCTTGCGCAACTGTTGATGGGGCTGATCAAGCCGACTTCGGGAACCTTGAACTGGGCGTACAACAATCCGCGTGAGCGCAGCAGCAATGTGCAGATCGTGTTTCAGGATCCCCAGTCGTCGCTTGATCCCCGATTGCCTGTCTGGAAAATCATCACCGAACCGCTGTTCGTGCAGCGTGCTGCCCCGCGTCGTGACATGCGCGAGATTGCGGCAAAGGTCGCTGCGCAGGTCGGGATTCGTCCTGAATACATGGACCGCTTTCCCCATCAGTTTTCAGGCGGACAGCGTCAGCGCATCGCCATTGCCCGGGCACTGTCGTCCAACCCGGATATCATCGTGCTCGATGAGCCGACCTCGGCGCTGGATATCTCCGTTCAGGCGCAGATCCTTAATCTGCTAAGCGAACTGCAGCGCACGCGCGAGCTGACCTACATTCTGATTTCACACAACGTGTCCGTCGTCCGCCACATGGCTGATCGGGTCGCGGTGATGTATCTCGGGCAGATTGTCGAACTGGGCAGCGCCTCGCAGGTGCTCGAACGTCCCCGGCATCCCTACACGCAGTTGCTGCTGGATGCCGTGCCTCGGTTGGGCGTGCCGATAGACGATGCACAAGCCTCGGCACCGACCGAACTGCCCGGCAACCGAAACCTGCCCACCGGCTGCTATTTCCGTGATCGCTGTCCGAAAGCGACCGCTGGATGTGAGCGTCCTCAGGCGCTGTTGCCTGTCAGGGATCTTGCCGCCGAGCAATGGCAGGTTCGCTGTCATCTGGCGTCTGCGTCGTGAGCGCAATGAACTCAAGGGTGCCTGATATGAAAAACCGGACGGACAAACCTGCCGAACTCAACATGCATGAAGAAATGCGCCGCGCATTCTCATTGCTGTCAGGCAAATGGAAGCTGGAAATCATGTGGCTGATCAATCAGCGCGTCTATCGTTTTGGCGAACTGCGCAAGGCCATTCCCGGCATCACCCAGCACATGCTGACCGCGCAACTCCGCGAGCTTGAGGCAGACGGGCTGTTGACGCGCACCGTGTTCGCCGAAGTGCCGCCGCGCGTGGAATATGAAATCACCGAAAAGGCCCGCGGGCTGGGACCGACCATGGAAGCGCTGACGATCTGGTGGCAGGAACATGGTGCCAGCGTGCCGGTCAGGTCGGCCGGGCGTGGTCGTGTTGCGCGGAGTCGGGCACGAAATCCAGTTGAAGACACGGGATGTCCTGATCAGGCAAAAACCGCTGACTGGCTCGGCGAAGTTTTGTGAAGAGACCTCGCCACATTTCCGACTTAGCGCTGTCGCGCAGCAAACCCCGGACTGTGGGAGGCACCACCACGTCTTCGACATAGCGCTGTCGCGCGGCAAACACCGGACCGTGGGAGGCGCCACCACGTCTTCGACGTAGCGCTGTCGCGCATCAAACTGGTTCATCGTAAAGTTGAAGGACGCGGGCGGGGCAAAGGCCGTAGCCAGCACTGGTGTGTCAGCACCCGAGTGGGAGA